>ERZ650300.219-NODE-219-length-32742-cov-12.001254_pt1 | contig 32742 bp, 33 predicted proteins | sample MGYA00376236_ERZ650300 | MGnify/ENA primary metagenome ERZ650300 (study PRJEB26733, sample SAMN07839303) | wastewater metagenome | biome: urban; feature: wastewater treatment plant; material: waste water | place: USA: North Carolina | collected 2016-04-28 ...
GTGCGGCTTCTGCATCTGCTTTGGCTTTAGCATCGGCTGCTAATTTCTCTTGACGCAAACGTTCTGCTTCAGCATCCGCTTTAGCTTTCGCATCCGCTGCTGCTTTTTGAGCGGCTTCTGCATCTGCTTTGGCTTTAGCGTCTGCTGCTAATTTCTCTTGGCGTAAACGTTCTGCTTCAGCATCGGCTTTAGCTTTCGCATCAGCTGCTGCTTTCTGTTGTGCTTCTGCATCTGCTTTCACTTTAGCGTCTGCTGCCAACTTAGCCAATCTTGCTTTTTCAGCAGCTGCTTTTTGTGCGGCTTCTGCATCTGCTTTAGCTTTGGCATCAGCGGCCAATTTAGCTTGTCGTTGACGCTCAACTTCTGCCGCTTTTTCTTGAGCTTCTGCATCAGCTTTTACTTTAGCATCTGCAGCCAACTTAGCCAAACGGGCTTTTTCAGCAGCTGCTTTTTGTGCTGCTGTTGGTGCGGCTGCTTTAGCTTTTGCTTCAGCATCAGCTTTGGCTTTCGCCTCTGCGGCTAATCGTTCTTTGTTCAATCGCTCTTTTTCAAGAGCTGCTTTTTGTTGGGCTTCAGCATCTGCTTTGGCTTTAGCATCTGCAGTTAATTTCGCTTTGGCATCAGCCTCTGCTTTGGCTTTAGCATCAGCTATTTCTTTTAATTTAGCCAAACGCATTTGTTCTCTAGCTGCTTGAGCTTCTTTTCTTGCCGCTTCTAAATTAGCTTTATCCACAGGGGATAATAAAGTACTTTGTTTAGGCTGAGTAGTAGAGGGCTTAGCGGGTGCTTCACTTGGTTTAATTAAAGCGCCTTCTTCTTCATCGTCACCATAATAATACGTTTTGTTTTTGAACTTATATGCCAAAACAATATCATGTGAAGAACCAAAGGCATCAAAACCACCCATAGCTTTCTCAAAATTGTATTCAATAGATATACTTGAAGTAATGTTCATTCCTATACCTGCAGAAATCCCATATAATGTATTATAACCTGCCTGTGCCCAAACACCCATCGGAATGGAAAACATGGCTAATCCAGAAAGAACCGTTTTGTCTTTTTTAAATTCAGATCGAACTAAAGTTGAAAATTTACTTTTATCAAAAAAGCCATAAGTGTCCAAATAGCCTGTGTACATAATATGTGCTTGAACCGCTTTTTCAGGGTCATCCTGAAGCATGTTAGAGGTACTGAAGTTGTAACTTACAATATTATTTAGAGCTAGACCAAAATCAAAAAAAGTAGTTCCATAGTTAATACCAGGACTTACGGTCAATAGAAAATTAGAAGGAATAGTGTTTAAAGAAGGATCGGATACACCATTGGCAATTACTTTTCCTGCATCTAATCCGCTTTTATAAGCACTTAAATTAAGACCAAAAGTCAGATTACTATCTTGTTCTAAAACTACATTATGCGCAAAATTGGCTAAAGCACCAAAAGTTGTAAGCACACCATAATTTTGCTTAAAAACACCTAAACCAACGCCTTCGTTTTCTAAGAATCTACCTGAATAACTAGCAAAATAAGTAGTAGGAGCATTATCAAATTGCACCCACTGTCTTTTACTAAATATACTAGCGATAGTACTTTGCTCACGTACAAAACTAAAAGTGGGGTTTACTACAAAACGATTGTACTTTAAAGAAGTACGAATAGGTAGTGAAAACGAAACAACTCCATCCTCAGTTTGAGCATAGAGTTCGTGGTGCATACCATAAAAAAAAGCAATGAATAGTAAAAGTTTCTTCATATTATTTTATCACAGTTATTGATCCTTTTTTTACCTTTTTATCTGGTGTTGTGATAATATAATAATAAATGGGATTCACGTTTTTAAAATCAATAGGGCTAGTGATTGTCGGCCAATCATTTTGATAATCTTTAGTTTGCAAAACAACTTCTCCTAAGGCACTTATTATCATTACCTCAGTATCTGTTCCACTCACATAATCTAAAGGTAAAATCCAAGTATCATTTATAAAATCTCCATTAGGGCTAATTATATTTGGAATATTAGGTACATCTGGAAATGGGTTAGGATCGGTAGTATAGGTTACATCAAAAGACAGCTCTCTCGTTACGGTACAACTTCCTGATTGCGTAATAGCCACTTTGTAACTCCCTTTTGTAGTAACAGAATAGGTACTAGTTCCAGCATTTGGAATTTGCACCCCATTAAAAAACCATTTATAAGTTGGATTAACAGCAGCAGTTGTAACAATAACATCAAGATTTTCACCTGGTACGATTGCATTAGTAGCATTAACATTTAAGCTACTTGAAAACGTGATTTCTTGCAAATCTATACTTGCATTAGCATCACAACTTCCAAAGCTAACTTTTACACTATATTGGCCAGGTGTTGTCACTGAATAGGTTTGATTAGTTGCATTGGCAATAGCAACATTGTCCTTATACCATTGATAAGTATTCCCTTTGGTAACCGACAAAACTGTTGGACCTTGACTAGTACAAAAAGGATTACCCAAACTAGAAGTAATAATTGCTGTTGCGCCAGAACTAGCTGAAGTAACGGTAACACGATTGGAATATGAGTCAGAAGTACATGTTCCATAATTGGTCTCTGCATAATAAACCCCGGGAGTGGTTACTATATAAGTGCCTCCTGTTGCAGAAGCGACTTTTGTAGGTAAAACTGTTGGTCCGTTGTCTCTAAACCAATTAAAGGTAAGTCCTGGGTATTTTAATGGAGAATCATTGGTTCCTGTTCCTGGATTATCAATCGAAAGTACATACGAACCTCCAGAACAAAATACTACATTAGAGATACTGTTGTTGATGGTAAATTGACTGTCCTGTGGCTTGTAGTAGGCTGGAAAAGGATTTGAAAGCTGACTGGTCGCCGCTGGTGAAGTACTACGAATACGTAATCTGTAAGCTTCTCCACTAGTCGTAACTGGAACAGAAAAAGTAATCTTGGCAGGCGAAGTCGTTATAGCTCCAGCTACAGAAGTATATACTACTGTGGGTGTAGCAAAACTTCCATTACCATCTGACATCTCGACAATAAATTGATTAGAAGCTGTAATTCCACTAGTTGGAGTGAAACTAAAGTTAACATCAAAAGTATTGAATGATGGATTCGCACAAATCTGAGTGAATGGGAAAGTAGGTTTTCCGATTGCTATTTGTGCCTGAAGTTTATTTAAAAATGGGGATAAACCAATTACTAAATAAAAAAAAAACTGTACCAAAAAAAAGACCTTATTGTACCTTTTCATGCTTTAAATCTGGTTTTTACAAGGTTTTTAAATAAAAAAAATAAAAACTTTGGTTGTTGGGGGGCAACCAAAGTCATTATTTTTAAAAACAATCTAGTTGTTATTTGAAGCTGTTATTTTTGAAATTCTTAATCTGAAATCAGGTCTTTTCTCATTTGAGAAATCAATAAATGCTTCTGAGTTATTCTTTTTATCATATACATTAAAGAAAGCACTATTACCATACCAGTTCTCTAATTCCTCATTTTCAGGATTAAACTCTGTAAAAATATTACCTTTACAGAAGTTAATGTACAATTGTTCTAATTTAATTTTTTTCAAGTTTGGTGCTGTAACTTCCATTTTAGCATCCAAAACTACAGCAGGGTTAAAACCTGAAATAACACTTTTCTTTAATTCTAAAAAGGTATTTTCAGCTACACGTACTGCATCTTTAATTAAACCATTTTGCATATCAGCTGCTAAATCTCCACTATCATTAACGAATGTAAGATTCGTAGCAACTACATTGGTTTGTTTTTTATTAAAATCAACTTCACTTTTTTGCTCATAAGAAGCTAGATCAAAACATCTTGATGCAGAAGTATTGCTAGAAATATAAGAAGAGCGAATTGCTAATGAATTATCTATTTTACATTGAACACCATAATTGAATTTATAGTCAATTCCGTTGGCTTTCAATGAAACCATTTTATTCATTACTACATCTCCACCATATACTTCAAAGGAATCACCTGCAGAAAAACTGACCATTACATTTTCAATGACAGTTTTGTTTCCAACGCCTCCTAAAAACAATCCATTAAAGTTTCCACTTCCTCTCACTTTTTTACCTGCATATTCAATACGAACGTAACGCAAAGTTCCTGATGAAGCAACAGGATTGTTACCGCCATAAACCGTCAAGGCATTATCTAAATCATAATTAACAGAAGCTACACCACCAAATTTGTTGATTGGAGCATCTCCTAAGATTACAATTCCTCCCCAATCACCAGCTTTTTTAACGCTACGATTAGAAGTAAATACAATAGGATCGGTTTCTAAACCATCAGCAATAATAGAAGCACCTTTAGTAATTACTAATGCTGCCCCAGAATCAAAATCACCTATAATAACAGTTCCTGGCTCAATAGTCAAGACTGCATTATTATCAACATAGACTGGTCCTTGTAACAAGTACACATTCTTTTTTAACAACTTGGTATTGGTAGAAATATTTCCAGCCAAAATTTGATTTGGCTCTCCATAATCTACTTTTGCAGGTTTGAACTCAGTCCAATTGCTCAACCAATTTGTAGAACCTATGATACCTTTCTCTTGTTGTGCATTAGCACCACAAGCTACAAATAGTAACAATGCTAATATTTGAAAACTTTTTTTCATAAGGTTAAGATTTAGGGGGGGGATGGGGTTATTTTTTCACTAACAACAATGAAAGTGATTTTAAAATCTTGCTTCAACTAATGATTCTTAAATAAGAATCATTAGTTCTAGTTTTCTCCTAAAGTATTTAAAGACTTTAGTGTTTCTTCGTAAAACAAAATTGCTGAAATCAAATTTCCTTTATCTGCATAAGGAAGCATTTTTCTTTGGAACTCAACAGTAACATCTAAAAATGCGTTCATACTATCTGATTGAGCAGTTAATGCTTTAGTGTTATTTGCATCTTCTGGAATACCTAAATCAGTTAATGTAACTCCTGGCTTACTTACTAAAGCGATGTAAGGCAAAGTTTTAACCAAAACTTTAATTCTTTCAATATACAACTCTAACAGAGGCCCTTTTTGTAAATTTTCTAACTCAGGCTTTGTGTGATACTTCTTAACAAGAGCTGTTCTACTAATAATACTTTGCGGCACTTTAGTTTGAGCTGTTGCAAAACCTACCACAAAAAATAATACTAACCCAAAAAAAATAATTTTCCCTTTCATGCTTTTCTTTTTTGTTAATTAAAATGTTAATAACAAAAATAAACAAATTAATTTAACCCACAACTTTTCACGATAATTTTATGAATAAAAAATATTGCAGATTTTAAAAAAAAGTGTATTTTACCGATAAAAAAAGAGATTAAATCATTAGTTGACAGGTGTTTATACGTAATACATGAATTAAGATTTAATAAGATTGTTGTTTAAAAATACTTAAATTTTAACATCTTAAAAATGTTAATAACAGTAAATATTTACAAATACAAAAAGCTGATTTACAAGACCAATTGGATTCTATTTAAAGATTATTATATAAAATTTCGGTCTCAATCAATTTCTATTATCTTTGCTTTATGCAATTTTCATCTATACTAGGACAACACCCCATTAAAGCACATTTGGTCAAAAGTGCAGACACTGGTAGAATTCCTCACGCTCAATTATTTATAGGGCCAGAAGGATGCGGTACTTTACCAATAGCTATTGCCTACGCACAATACATTTTGTGTTCAAATACAAATGGAGAGAATACAAATGGAAATGAAAGTTGTAATTTGAAATTTCAAAATTTAGCCCATCCAGATCTTCATTTTATATATCCAACAGTAAGTACCGAAGAGGTTAAAAGCAAGCCCAAAAGTATTGATTTCATAACAGAATGGAGGGAATTTGTTACTAAAAATCCATATGGCAATCTTTTGGACTGGTATTCTTTTTTAGGCGTCCAAAACAAACAAGGTGAAATCAGAGTAGATGATGCTCAAGAAATCCTTAAATCTTTGGCGCTAAAATCGTATGAAGGCGGACACAAAGTAATGATTGTTTGGATGGCCGACAAAATGAATACTGCTGCAGCCAATAAATTACTAAAGCTTTTAGAGGAACCACCTGAAAAAACAATTTTTTTATTGATAACTGAGAATGAGGAAGCAATAATCTCTACTATTCGCTCGAGATGCCAAGCCATCCATTTTAATGGTGTTCCTGAGGAAATTATAATGGACGCATTACAAAATCAACATAAATTAGATCAAAAATCGGCACAAAATCTAGCACATCAAGCTCAAGGAAATTACAACAAAGCCCTCCATTTATTGCATCAAGATGGCGATGATTTGGTTTTTGAGGAATGGTTTGTTGTTTGGGTTAGAGCTGCTTTTAAAGCAAAAGGAAATGCTGCCGCGATTCAAGATTTAATACAATGGAGCGAACAGATTGCACAATTAGGTAGGGAAAAACAAAAAAAGTTTTTAGAATACTGTATCGAATTTTTCAGACAGGCTTTACTACTCAATTATCAAGCCCAACAATTAGTTTATTTTGAACCTAAAGTAGAAAAGTTTAAATTAGAAAATTTCGCTCCTTTCATTCATGGTAATAATATCAATGCTATTTTTACTACCCTTTCAGATGCATTGTATCATATTGAAAGAAATGGTAATGCAAAAATCATCTTAACTGATGTATCTATTCAATTAACTCGATTAATTCATAAAAAATAACCATTATGCACAATACAGCCTCACTTCTATTATTAGTATTTTTGGCCATTACTTTCATCCAATCAGCATATGATAAAATATTTTATTGGAAAGATAATGTTAGCTGGCTTAAAGAACATTTCTCTAAAACAACTTTAAAAAATCAAGTGCCACTAGCGCTTGCACACGTATTAATTCTTGAATTGATTTCTGGAATTTTATGTATCGTTGGCAGTATAGAACTTTACTTAACCAATGGAAAACTTTACGGATACTACGGCGCCCTGTTTTCTAGCATTACCCTATTGATGTTACTGTTCGGTCAACGTTTAGCGAAAGATTATGACGGAGCAAGAACAATAGTAATCTATTTTATTCCAGCAGTTATAGCCGTATACTGGCTCAATTAATTCAACACAATTTTATTTTTACTTATATGATTCCAAAACATCCATCAGAATCTCTAACCATTTTAACCGATCTAGTTTTACCAAGCGAAACCAATCCATTAAACAACCTGTTTGGTGGAGAATTATTAGCCCGTATGGATCGCGCGGCCAGTATTGCTGCTCGCCGACATTCTAGAAGAATAGTGGTAACGGCTTCTGTAAATCACGTCGCCTTCAATAGAGCAGTTCCTATTGGCAGCGTAGTTACCATTGAAGCGAAAATCTCTAGATCATTCAAAAGTTCAATGGAAATATATATAGATGTTTGGATTGAAGATCGAGAATCCGGCCAACGCAATAAAGCAAATGAAGGTATCTACACATTTGTAGCCGTTGACGATACTGGAAGACCCGTAGAAGTTGCTCCAATTATTCCAGAAACAGAATTAGAGAAACAACGATTTGATGCCGCTTTGAGAAGAAAACAATTAAGTTTGGTACTCGCAGGAAAAATGAATCCTCATGATGCTACAGAACTTAAAGCCTTATTCAGTTAATAAATAGTGGTATTATTTTTTTTGATTAGAATACTAAAAGACAACTTTATTAGCATAAAAAAAAAGTGTATTTTTACCTAAACTTGTATAAAGAAACCCACTCGTTATTACCTTAAATAGTAGTAACCTATACGCCTATAATTAGTTATAAACCCAAAAATTTAGATGAAAGAAAAGATGAGTTCAGACAAAGAAGCCAAATTAAAAGCGTTACAATTAACGCTTGACAAATTAGATAAAACCTATGGAAAAGGTACTGTAATGAAAATGGGCGATAAAGCCATTGAAGAAGTGGAAACAATTTCTTCAGGTTCATTAGGTGTAGACTTAGCCTTGGGAGTTAACGGATATCCAAAAGGAAGGATCATCGAAATTTTTGGACCTGAATCTTCAGGTAAAACCACACTAACTTTACACGCCATAGCTGAAGCACAAAAAGCTGGTGGAATTGCAGCTTTTATAGATGCAGAACATGCTTTTGACAGAAATTATGCTGAAAAACTGGGAGTTGATATTGAAAACCTTATCATTTCTCAACCTGACAACGGGGAACAAGCGCTTGAAATTGCTGAGAATTTAATTCGTTCTGGTGCAATTGACATTGTAGTAATTGACTCTGTTGCAGCCTTGACTCCAAAAAGTGAGATTGAAGGCGAAATGGGAGATTCAAAAATGGGTTTACATGCTCGTTTGATGTCACAAGCCTTAAGAAAGTTAACAGGAACTATTAGCAAAACACATTGTACTGTGTTTTTCATCAACCAATTAAGAGAGAAAATTGGTGTAATGTTTGGTAACCCAGAAACAACAACAGGTGGTAATGCTTTGAAATTTTATGCTTCCGTTCGTTTAGACATTCGTCGTTCTACTCAAATTAAAGACGGGGAAAATGTTTTAGGAAACCGAACCAAAGTTAAAATTGTAAAAAACAAAGTTGCACCACCGTTCAAAGTAGCAGAGTTTGATATTATGTATGGTGAAGGGATTTCTAAAACTGGAGAAATTCTAGATCTTGCTGTTGAATTCGAAATTATTAAAAAAGCTGGATCATGGTTTAGCTATGGAGAAACCAAACTAGGACAAGGTCGCGATGCTGTAAAAACACTCATCAAAGATAATCCAGAATTAGCAGACGAATTGGAAGTAAAAATAAAAGCACATATCAAAGAATTGGCTAACGAATAATCCTTTCAAAAAAATCTAAAAAGCTATCTATTCCCCTTTTTTATAGGAATAAATAGCTTTTTTTATAGTGTCTTTTTTATAAAAGAGAGAAAAAACTTATTTTTAAAGTCCCTGAGAATCGGATATTTAAAAAAAATTGGATGCTGTATCGAAATATTTAAAAATAAAGAAGAATAAAACTAAGAAAAAACTTAATATTTACATTAGTGTTTTTCAAAATCCATAAGTTTATTTAAAATAATTGTACGGACTTTTTCTTTTATTCCTTTTCTAGCCTCACTTGTCAAACCCTCTGTTTCAACAATAGAATGGATATATGCCCTCATCAATCCTGGACTCCCACTAAAAAAAGTATAAGAAAAACGTTTTTTATTATCTGGGAAAGTTATCGGTAAAATAGGAATTTGATGTTCGATAGCTAATCGAAATGCACCATCCTTAAACTCATCTAAAACTATAGACTCATCATCAGGCACACCTCCTTCAGGAAAAATACACACACTTAATCCTCTTTTAATCCTTTGTTGAGCGGCTTCAAAAACATCCCTTCTACTTTTAGCTGAACCTCTATCTACAAGTATACAAGTCCTTTTGTAGAAAAATCCAAACAAAGGAATTTTCACCAATTCCTGTTTACCCACAAAAACAAATGGATTTTTAATAATTGCTAACATCAACATAATATCTACCATCGATGTATGATTGGCTACAATCATGTAACTCGTTTTTGCCTCTAAAACTGGTTCTTGATTTACTTTGTAACTAAAACCCATCCCGAACAAAATAACCTTTGCCCAAATACGAGCCATCTTAAAAAAATAAGGATACCCACTTTCCGTCAGAATCGAAATGACCAAAAAAGGAAACATAATCAAAATAGGAATGGCCATCAGAATGTAAAACCAAATCCTCCAAACTATCCAAAAAAATACTTTAAAAATTCTCATGGTTTCAAAAGTAAGGAATTTTGAATACCAATTGTAATAAAATCAAGCAAGAAAAATTAAATCAAATATTACTTTGGAGACAACCAAGGTTTTGGATTGACATAATGTACGTTCTGACATAAAGTGAATTTCAAAATGGTCTTGCCGTCAGAATTGGTTCGAATAGTTCCCAAACTTTGCTTTGTACTTACTTTATCTCCCTTACTTACATTTATTGTACTCAAGTTTTGGTACACCGTAAAATAATCTCCATGCTGAATCATCACCGCTTTGTTATTTGAAATAGCAATAACCGAAAATACTTCTCCTGCAAAAACAGCTCTTGCATGAGCGCCATTATAAGTCGCAATAGACAATCCACTATTTTGGATGGTTAGGGTTTTATAAACAGGATGGGCTTGCGTACCAAAGCCTAAGAAAACAGTTCCTTTGTCAACTGGCCAAGGTAATCTACCTTTGTTAGCCTTAAAATTATCCGAAACCAATTTGCTTTCTGAGGTCAATTCCATTACTGTAGATGAAACAGGAGCGATAACTACCGCTTTTGAAGGATTGTCTTTAACAGGAACCACTGTTTCTTTCATCTTAGTATCTTTCTTACTAGCACTTTTTGATTTCTCAGCCAAAGCTTTTTCCTTTACCAATCTTTCGGCTAAAGCCTTCTCTTTGGCAACTTTTTCTTTGAGTGCTTTTTCTTTCGCGGCTCTTGCTAAAGCAGCTTTTCTATTGGCTTCGGCTATAGCTTTACGAATTAATCTATCGATTTCTCTATCAATAGCGCGGGCCTGTTGTTGTTTCTTTTTAATGTCCGCTACAATTTTACTTTTGTCTTTTTGAAGCAAAAGCACAATCTTTTGTTGTTCGTTTTTAGCTACCTCTAAGGACTTTTTATCTTTTTCATTTTCGGCAATAAGGCGTTCTTTCTGAATTTTTTGAGCTTTCAACTGTTCATAATAGCTCATTAATTCTTTTGATTTGTGTTCAATTTCTTTGCCTTGTGTTTTGCGATAACTCGCATATTGTTTCATGTATTGAAGTCTTTTATAGGCTTGCAAAAAACTAGAAGACGACAGTATAAACATCGCCTTACTCTCTTCTGAACGACTCTTGTAGGATTTGAGAATCATCTCAGCATAGTCTACTTTTAGCAAATTCAATTCATTGTCCAAGCGGTCAATTTTCAACTCGTTCGCCTGCATATCATTGCTCAACAATTGCGTTTGTTTCTCGGTAGTTTGAATTAAAGTCTCTTTGAGTTTTATTTTTTTCGTCTGCAAATCCATTACTTCGACGGCCGTTTTTTCTTTCTTTTTTACGGTCAGTAACTTCTTTTCGTTATCAATAATCTCTTTTTGAATCTTAGCTTTTCGGAGTTCTAGATTTTCCTGTTGGGATTTTTGAGCAAATACAAAAGTGGTAAAACCAAGTAATACTAAACTAAAAAGAGACTTAGGCATGTAGCTTTATTTTTTTTGCAAAAATAGTTATTTCTAAAGTAGAATTAAAAAAAGCACTATCTAATCTTATGAGAAAATAGTGCTTTTAGTATAACTTAAAAATTGATTACATATTGTACAACCAACTTGCTGGATTGTTATATGTAGCATTTTGAGAGATGGTAAATTTAAGTACCGTTTTCCCTTCGCTATTGGTTCTAATTTTTCCTAAATTTTGTTTAATCCCCACTTTATCTCCTTTAGAAACCGATACAGAACTCAAGTTTTGGTATACCGTAAAACAATCTCCGTGCTGAATCATTACCGCTTTATTTACCGGAGAAAGGACCATAATATTCGTTACTTCACCGGCAAAAACAGATCGTGCATAAGCTCCTGATTCTGTAGTAATCTCTACACCACTATTATTGATTACAAGAGTTGGATAGACTGGATGAGGCTGTTTACCATATCCCAAAGAGACAAAGCCTTTTTCTACTGGCCAAGGTAACTTGCCTTTATTAGCTCTAAAGTTATCGGCCAAAATTTTAGCCTCAGCTGTTAATGCTATTCTTGAGGACGAGCCACCTGTCGCTGTTCCGTCCTTAGCCGCTTTTCTGTTAGCCTCGGCAATAGCTTCTCTAATCAATCGATCTATCTGACGGTCTATGGCTTTGGTTTCGGATTGTTTTTTACGAATCGCAGCCATAATTTTGTTTTTGTCTTTCTTGATGGCATTGACCAAACGCAATTGTTCTTTCTTTTGTTTTTCTAATGCTAAGCGCTCTTTTTCTCTTTCGGCAATAATCTTTTGCTTTTCCTTTTTCTGAACAGCCAAACGGCCGTTGTAGTCTTGTAATTCGAGTGATTTGGATTTAATTTCTTCTCCTTGCATTTTGCGGAAACTCGAATATTGCTTCATATATTGCGCACGCTTGTAGGCTTGCAAGAAATTTTCTGAAGACAACAAAAACATTGCTCTACTCTCTTCGGATCTGCTTTTATAGGATTTGACAATCATTCGAGCATAATCTTCTTTGAGTACTTCTAATTCTTTTTTTAGTTTATTAATTTTAACTTGGTTTATGTACATATCATTTCCTAAAACCTTCGCTTGCTTTTCAGTCGTCTTAATTAACTTTTCTTGCAATTTGATTTTGTTGGCTTGCAACATTACCACGGTCACGGCCGATTTTTCTTTTTTCTTAACCGACCGCAATTGACTTTCATTTTCTCTAATTTCTTGAAGAATCTGTGCTTTGCGTTGTTCTAATTTTTCTTGCTGCGATTCCTGCCCCCAACCTAATGAAGTCAAACACAAGAAAAGTATACTTAGGAGAAATTTTGGCATATCAAAAATGTTTTGATTCAAATTTACTTAATTAAAATTCTTTTATAGCCACTTGGGACACTATATGGAAAAGAAAGTACTTCGTTTACTGTTATGTTTTTATAATTGAGTTTGATTTCGGTTTTCCCTTTGGGTTGTAGGGCTACTATTTGAACATTAGAAGGCAGTGTTACATTCGTATGTTGTTCAAAAGCACCATAAGCAACTTCTATGCTTCTGCCCTCTTTGACTTGCGCAATTTCTTGCTTTTGCAGCACAAACTTTAAGGCATCAATAAAAAAAGATTTTTGGGTATTCTCATTAGACAAATCTTCTAGTCTATACTTTTGATCTGCCTCATGCGTTTCTTTATATTTGCCTTTCGTCAAATCGTCTATGGCTTGTCCTACTAACAAATTTTGAATTTTCGAATAATCCAAATCGGTTCCAAGCCACTGGCTTAAACCTTTAAAATCGCCTTCAAAATAACTCCCATTAATTTTTTCGTAATAGCTTACTCCTTCTGGAGTAATTAACGCTTTGGCCATAGTAATTCCCAAAAAACGAACACTCACTAATATTTGTTCATCTTTTTTTATCTTAATCTCAGCCGTGACATTTTGTGACATCTTTTCATCAGCGTAATTCGCACTAGATTTGATATACAAAGTCGAAAAATCATTTTTGTTTTGGTATAATTTTTCGATGACAGAACTAGTAGTATTCTTGTTTTCTTTTGGTGCAGTCATCACCACACCCGACTTAGATTTACAAGAAATCAGTGTTATGAGAACAAAAAGTAATCCGTATTTCTTCATTATTTCTTTTCTTTTACTAATTGATTGGCTTTGGAAAAAAAGAAATCTTTTTTAGCCATATCTCCAAGACCATTGAATGTTTCGCCTAATTGAATATAAAAATTAGCTTCTAAAACTGGATTTTCAATCACATAATCTATTCCAGTTTCTAACACATCTTTTGCTTTTTTAAATTGTTGTAATTGGTTGTATCCCAAACCAGCATAATAATAAAAATGAGGTTGCGATGGATAACGTTCTAACAAGGATTGTGCCTTTTTGGACAACACCTCAAATTGTTTCATTTCGGTGTAAGATTGTAGCAACAAGATAGGTGTTTCTAGTGGCAAATTAGGATCTGTGGCTAATGCCTTTTCATAATATTTTGCTGCTTTTTCCCATTGTTTTTTGTTGTAGTAAAAATTACCAACTTCTTTGGCAACTGGAACCGTTGGATCAGCCTCCAACATAGTAATTGCTTTTTCTAAATCAGCATCGTATTGTGGATTTTTTCCAGCGAAAAGTAAAAACTCATTCAGTACTCGATGCTTAATTTTAGTATCGATTTTTTTACTAGCCAACACTACATTCATCGATTGAACCGCTTTTGGTCCGTCATTTTTTTCTATATGAAATTTAAACAAACTCACTTGCGCCCACTCAGAAGTAGGAATTTCTCGTTCTAACTTTTTGGCTACTTCGAGCATTTTTTCTACTTCATTATTCTTGGAGTAGCGATAGATCAAGTCAATATAATTGGATTCCTCTTTTGGAAATTTTTCAATCTGTCCAATCAAATGCTCAATTTCAGTATTCTGATATTTCCCTTGCGATAAAATTCGTTCTTTATAGGCTTCTCGTTGATCTGTTTTTCCAACCGACTCATTCAATTGGTTGATTAATTCCAAAGCTTTGTCGTATTGGTTGGTAGCCATATACAAAGTCACCAAATCTTCTTTAAAATTTGGATCCAATGGAATTAACTTTTGAAGCACCAAAATTCCTTGAGTATACGATTTGGTGGCATACGTCACATCGTACATTCCAACCCAAAACCATTTATTTTTTGGGTCGATACTGGTTGCTTTTTCGAAAGAAGCATAAGCACTTTCATAATTTTTTAATGCTAAATAATTTTTGCCCAACTCATAATGTACCGCCGCATCATCGGGTTGAGATTTTAAGCATTTTTCAAGAGATACAATAGCTTTATCATAATTCTCAATTCCCTTTTGCTTTAATGCTTCATAAAAAGAATCTTGAAATTCGTTGGTAGCCATAGCAATCTCTTCTGGTTCAGCTTGTGCCTGAACGAAAGTTGGAATTCCAAAGAATCCCATAAACAAGAATGCTACAATGCTACGATTCATTTTACTTTATTTTTTATTCTAAAACCGAATAATCTCCAATACTTATGCTTGTAAAATTCCCATCATAGGTAACGTGATTTCCAATCATCGCATTATCTAAAGTTGCGTTTTTGATATGAGCGTGCGTTTGAATCAAACTGTTTTTGATGGTTGAATCAAAAACGTGACAAGCTTTTCCTAAAGAAACATTAGGCCCGATGGTTACGTTCGATAAAACAACATTCTCCCCTATAAAACAAGGAGGAATAATCGTAGCATTCTCTAATTTTGCTGAAGGATCAACTAAATTAACACCGTCTTGCTGCAAGAATCCAAGCATACGACCATTAGTCTCGACAGTTACGTTTTTGTTTCCGCAATCCATCCATTCGTCTACACTTCCGGTTTTGAAAACTTTACCATTGGCCATCATTCCTTTGATACCATCGTTGATTTGGTATTCACCTCCATTTTGGATGTTGTTGTCCAAAACGTTTTGCAATTGTTGTTTTAAAACTTCCACTTGTTTGAAATAGTAAATCCCGATAACGGCTAAGTCACTCACAAATTCTTTTGGTTTTTCTACCAACTCAACGATTTCATTTTGAGCATTTAGTTTTACTACACCATAGGCTTCTGGCTCGTCAACTTGTTTTACCCAAATTACAGCATCTGCTTCTGGATCTAACTCAAAATCGGCACGAATTAAAGTATCAGCATAGGCAATAACTGCAGGTCCTGATAAAGATTCTTTGGCACACATAATAGCGTGACCAGTTCCCAACGGTAAATCCTGACGGTAGATAGAAGCTTTGGCACCTAATCCTTGAGCCAATTCTTGTAAACTCGAAACGACATCGTCTCCAAAAAAGGCTTCGTCTCCTAAAATAAAAGCAATCTCTTCTATCGGTTGCTTTAAAATTTTGGCAATATCTTCTACTAATCTATGTACGATGGGTTTACCTGCAACAGGAATTAATGGTTTTGGAACGGTTAAAGAATGTGGTCTTAAACGAGACCCACGTCCCGCCATTGGTACTATTATTTTCATTATATTTTGTATTAAGATTTTAGAATTAAGTATTAAGACAAAACAAAATACTCTTCTGATTATTATTTACCAGCTCTTGTTCAAACACTTTCTTTGAAGACTCCGAACTGAACATTAAAAGCTGAACACTGTTTACTATTTTACTCCCGTGCTGCCAAAGCCTCCAGCGCCTCTAGATGTCTCAGATAATTCATTGACTGCAACCCACTCGGCACGTTCGTGTTTGGCGATTACTAATTGAGCGATGCGTTCTCCATTTTGGATTACGAAAGTCTCATTGGATAAATTTACTAAAATCACACCAATTTCCCCTCTATAATCGGCATCAATTGTTCCTGGCGCATTGAGAACGGTGATTCCGTTTTTGGCCGCCAAGCCACTACGAGGTCTTACTTGTGCTTCGTAACCTATGGGTAATTCAATAAACAAACCTGTTTTTACGATAGCTCTAGACAAAGGTGCTAAAGTAATTGGTTCGGTTATATTCGCCCGCAAATCCATTCCCGCCGAAGCGATGGTTTCGTAATGAGGTAATTCGTGTGCGGATGTATTGATGATGTTGATAGTCATTTTTTATTTTTTAATTGTTGTTCGTCGGGACGTAGGTACAAGTCGCGACTTGTCCGTACCCTGTCCGTACATTATTCGTATCGTGCAGAAGGTTATTTTTTTCGTTTAATAATATTTAAAATTGTGGTTTTCTCATTGTGATAAATGAAATAAAGAAACGCTAGTAATAACGGGATTCCTACGAAATAATTCTCTCTAAATCCGTAAAAAGAAATCACCGAAAACAAAATTGAAATTCCTAAATATGACCCTATTTTTTCCATATCATAAGGAATAGGATAGTGCTTTTTGCCCAAAATATAGGAAATCAACATCATACTTCCATAAGCCGAAATCGTAGCAATGGCCGAGCCGTAATAGCTAAATGTTGGAATCAAAACATAATTTAAGAGCAAGGTCAAAAGTGCACCAACTATCGAAATATACGCTCCAATAATCGTTTTGTCCGTTAATTTATACCAAACCGAAAGATTGTTGTAAATACCTAAAAAGAAGTTGGCCAATATAATTAATGGAACCACTTTCATCGCTTCCCAGTACGATTCATTGTCTAGTAATAACAGTTTTAAAATATCAGCAAAAACAATGACACCCAAAAGAATCAAAGAACCAAAAATGACAAAATATTTGGTAATCATCGCATAGGTTTGAGGCGCATTTTCATTACTAGAATGACTGAAGAAAAACGGTTCAATACCCAATCGGAAGGCTGTGGCAAAAAGTACCATAAAAAGCCCTAATTTATAACAGGCCGAATAAGCCCCTACTTCGGATTTGGCAATATTGTCTGGCAACCAATAGCCTAATAAAATTTTATCAAAATGTTCGTTTACGGCAAAAGCAATTCCTGCAATTAAAATAGGCAAACCGTAGCGCATCATTTTTTTCCAAAGTACCGCATCAAAATTGCGTTTCAACGAAACATAATTAGGTGAAAGTACCACAAAAGTGAGTAAACTCGCCAACAAATTGGAAACGAAAATGTAGCCAATTTCGAAATTATCGATATACATATTCCCCAAAAAAGAGTCGGGACTATCGGCATAAATTTTAGGTAAAACCAATAAGAAATACAGGTTCAGTGCCAAGTTTACGACTACATTCCCTATTTTGATAATAGCATACATCATAGGGCGTTTGTTAGCCCTTAATTTTGAAAAAGGGATAATCACCAAGGCATCTAAAACCAAAATCCAAATGGTAAACGTAATGTACTGCACATCTACATGAGCCCATGAGGCTAAGGTGTTTCTAAAAATTAAGGCGCCAAACAAAAACAAAATGGAAGACCAAAAAATAGAAATGGTACTGGTAGCAATGACATTTTCTTTGTCTGTTTCAGCACTGTAGAAACGGAAAAAGGCGGTTTCCATACCGTAGGATAAAATTACGTTGAAAAAAACCATCCAAGAGAGAACGATAGAAACTTCGCCATACTCTGCTGTTGGTAAAATTCCGGTGTACAAACGCACCAATAAAAAACTGAGCATACGAGGCAAAACGGTTGCTAGTCCGTATATCGCAGTTTGTTTGAATAGACTTTTATATAATCCCAAAGTAGTTTGGTTTTGATTTGACTTAAGAAAACAAAAATAGCGAATTCAAGGTTGACTTAATAAAAAAATTTAACCGCATGGATTGTGGTTAAATTTAAACATTGAAGCCATTGAAGTCTTTTTTGAATAGCAACTGTTATTTGAATCATATAAGACATATTAGGTCATATAAGAATAGTAGCCGTTTACTTTGGTGTTAAATTTAACCACAAAGTAAACAAAGACTTACACAAGGTTCACAAAGAAAAAACTTAAATGACCTTATATGCCTTACATGGTTAAATTTTTAAGAAAGCCCCTCTTCGTTGATGATTTTCAGAAAATGAAAGCCTTTGGGCACATACCCTTGGTTGTAATAAAAACGATGGGCATTGAAGTTTCCTGTAAATGCATCTAAAACGATCATAGTGCAATTCGTAGCTTTGGCTTTAGCATCGATATAGTCCGTCATCATTTTTCCAATACCTTTGGCCCGATGGTCGGGATGCACTACAAAATTATCGATTTCGATATACTTCCCAGACCATAATTTATACCCTTGCCAAAAACCCGTAATACCCAAACAAACGTCACCTTCAAAAACGGCAAGCTGTTTATAGTTATGCGGAATCATTTCTGTAAGATAAGTATCGTATTTTTCAATAGTAAAAGTGGGGTACAAATGACGCATCATGTCAATACGAGCTAGCATCTCTTCTTTTGTGCTCAATTCTCTAAGTTGAATTTCCATAGGTAATTTTAAAAGTGTAAAATTAGAGAAAAAGAGATGAGTTGGAAAGATGTGGGAAGGTGAATTTTGGGAAAATCTAATAAAACATTAATTTAGTTCATTCTAAAATAAGTTCGAAAGCTAAAAGAATAACATCAAAGCAAATTAAATCTAATTCTTACGGTTTTAAACTAAAAAAAAAGCCATTGGCACAATTTTAGTTACAGTACAGACAAACTAACCCAAAATTAAAATGCAAAAAAAATTACTTTCTTTACTACTATTTTCCATACTTTCTACTTTAGCTTATTCACAAAAAAAAGGAAAGATGGCTATCCCCATCATAGAAGAAAAAATAGAGACTTCGCAATGGGAAAGTAAAAAAACAAAGTATTATTCTTGGTTAGTCATTTATGACCAGAAAAAAATAGACTCCATTTTAGCCATAAAAGTGCTGGTTAGCACCAATGAAAAACCAAAGCAAAAACAACAAGTATTAAAGTGGAATCATAAGAAATATTAAAAACAAAAAGAGCCAACGTCTGTTGGCTCTTTTTGTTTTTATGTTAGAAAGAATTAAGCGTTCAAAGCTTCTGCTCCACCTACAATTTCTAAAATCTCGCTAGTAATTGCAGCTTGACGGGCTTTGTTATACGTTAACTTCAATTGGTCACGTAATTCTGTAGCATTATCTGTTGCTTTGTGCATAGCAGTCATACGAGCACCATGTTCTGAAGCGAATGAATCTCTAATTCCTTTATATAATTGCGTTTTCAATGATTTAGGAATCAAAGTCAACACGATTTCTTCTTTTGAAGGCTCAAAAATATAATCTCCAGGAGTAACCGCTTTATCAGCTTTAATTGGTGCTAAAGGCAAAAATTGTTCCGTTTGAACGATTTGAGTAGCAGCGTTTTTAAATTGATTGTAAACCAATTCAATTCTGTCATAATTACCTCCAATAAATTGTTGCGTTAAATTATCAGCAATTGTAGCAACGTTCTCAAAACTTAAGGCATCAAAAACTTTACTTTCGTTACCAACTACCGCAAAACTTTTACCCAAAACATCATTTCCTTTTTTACCAATAGCAAAAACATCCACTTGTTTTCCTGAATAATAGTCTGCACGTACTTTAACTTCCTTGATTACGTTAGAATTAAAAGCACCACACAAACCACGGTTAGAAGTAATAGCTACCAATAACACTTTTTTGATTTCTCTTTGTGTAGTATACTCACCTCCTACATCACCGTCTAAGGTAGCAGAAAGGTTTTGTAGTAACTCCGTTTGTTTTTCAGCATAAGGACGCATCGCAGTGATGGCATCTTGTGCTTTTTTCAACTTTGCAGCAGAAACCATTTTCATCGCCGATGTAATTTGCATCGTAGATGAAATGGAAACAATTCTATTACGGATTTCCTTTAAATTAGCCATTGTATTTTTAAGTAAATAGTAATAAGTAATTAGTGACTAGCTATTGACTAATCACTAATTACTATTCACTAGATTAGTTATATTTTGCTGAAATTTCTTTTGCTGCTGCTTCAATTACATCTGTAATTTCGTCTGTCAATTTTCCTGCTTTCAAAGCATCTAAAGTTGCTCTGTTTTTGTTGTTCATATATTCTAAGAAATCTTTTTCGAATTCTTTCACTTTATCAACAGGAACATTTCTCAACAAGTTTTTAGAACCCGCATAAATAATTGCGATTTGGTCTTCAACAGTATAAGGGTCGTTCAAACCTTGTTTCAAGATTTCAACGTTTCTTTTTCCTTTTTCAATTACATTTAAAGTAACAGCATCCAAATCAGAACCGAATTTAGCAAACGCTTCCAATTCACGGAATTGTGCTTGGTCTAATTTTAAAGTACCCGCTACTTTTTTCATTGATTTAATTTGAGCGTTACCACCCACACGAGATACAGAGATACCTACGTTAATCGCTGGACGAACCCCAGAGTTGAACAAATCTCCATCCAAGAAAATTTGACCATCTGTAATCGAAATTACGTTTGTTGGGATATACGCAGATACGTCACCCGCTTGTGTTTCAATAATTGGTAAAGCTGTTAATGAACCACCACCTTTAACGATTCCTTTTAATGAATCTGGTAAATCATTCATGTTTTTAGCGATAGAGTCATCAGCAATTACTTTACAAGCTCTTTCTAATAAACGAGAGTGTAAGTAGAATACGTCACCAGGGTAAGCCTCACGTCCTGGAGGTCTTCTTAACAAAAGAGACACCTCACGGTAAGCTACCGCTTGTTTAGATAAGTCATCATAAACAATTAAAGCTGGACGACCTGAATCTCTAAAGTATTCACCAATTGCAGCACCTGCGAAAGGAGCATATACTTGCATTGGCGCTGGGTCAGAAGCATTAGCTGCAACAATCACTGTATAAGCCATTGCTCCTTTTTCTTCTAACATTTTTGCAATTCCAGCAACAGTAGAAGCTTTTTGACCAATAGCTACATAGATACAGAATACAGGTTGACCTGCATCGTAAAATTCTTTTTGATTTAAGATAGTATCGATACAAACTGTTGATTTACCAGTTTGACGGTCACCAATAACCAACTCACGTTGTCCACGTCCTACAGGAATCATAGCATCAACTGCTTTTACACCTGTTTGTAATGGTTCAGTTACTGGCTGACGGAAGATAACTCCAGGAGCTTTTCTTTCTAATGGCATTTCGTATAACTCACCTGTAATTGGTCCTTTACCATCAATTGGCTGACCTAAAGTGTTTACTACACGTCCTACCATTCCTTCTCCTGTTTTAAGAGAAGCAATACGTTGTGTTCTTTTGGCAGTAGAACCTTCTTTGATTCCAGTTGATGGTCCTAAAAGTACCACCCCTACGTTGTCTTCTTCTAGGTTCAAAACGATTGCTTCTAACCCATTTTCAAATTCAACTAACTCACCATATTGAACATTAGATAGCCCGTAAACACGAGCAATACCATCTCCAACATTAAGTACTGTTCCTACTTCTTCTAGTGTAGCACCAGATTCAAAACTTTCAACTTGCTTCTTTAATATTGCTGAAATTTCAGCAGGTTTGATTTCCGCCATCTTACTTTATAATTTAGACACTTAAATGTGTGATAAAACTAGTTACTTAATTCTCTTTTTAAAACTTGCAATTTGTTAGCAACAGAAGCATTGTATTGCTTGTCACCTATTCTTAAAATAAAACCTCCAATGATAGCAGGGTCTATTGTATTTTCAATTTGAATCTTTTTATCAGAAAGGGTGGCAATTTTAGCCAACACTTTAGCTTCTAAAGCAGCATCCATAGGAATTGCTGTAGTAACTTGTGCCACTTCAACACCATTCATGATATCAAATAATTTGTTGTATTCTGAAGCAATACCTTCTAGAATTTCGAATCTTTTATTTTCGAATAATAGATGAAATAAGCCTTTGGTTACACCATTTGCAGAAGCAAAAACTTCTAAAAGGGCTTGTTCTTTAACCTCAACTTTTAATGTTGGGTTTTGAATGAAAGTGCTTAATTCTAAATTAGAAGCAATAGTATCACCTATCAACTTCATATCATTGTTCACTGCTTCAGCAACTTGCTTTGCATTGGCAATGTCTAGAATTGCTTTCGAATATCGAATTGCTGCTCTTGTACCTGCCATGATTAGTTCAATTTAACGTCTCCTAACATTTTCTCAACTAATTTAGTTTGAGCTTCTTTGTTAGATAATTCGTCTTTTAATACTTTTTCTGCAATACTCAATGACAAAGTAGAAACTTGTAATTTCAACTCATTCATAGCCGCATTTTTTTCACTTTCGATTGCCGCTTTCGCTTGCTCAATCATTTTTTGACCTTGAGCTTGTGCTTCATTTTTGGCATCAGCAACGATTTTTTCTTTCATTTCACGAGCTTCTTTAAGCATACTGTCACGCTCTAATCTCGCTTCTTGTAAAATACGTTGGTTGTCTGCTTGCAAATCTTGCATTTCTTTCTTTGCATTTTCTGCAGATTCTAAAGCATTTTTGATTCCTTCTTCTCTTTCGTTTACCGCATCAAGAATTGGTTTCCATGCAAATTTTTTCAACAAAAGAATCAATCCAACAAATATTACTATTTGCCAAATAAACAAACCAAACGAAAAATCATTTATTAACTTATCCATTTTTATCTCTATTATATAATTTTAATGTTTTAATTTTAAAACAATAGTCACAACCAACCGTTGTAACTATTGTTTTTTAGTCTTTAATTAAGATGCGAATAACGCAGCGAAACCAATACCTTCAATAAGTGCAGCTGCAATAAGCATAGCTGTTTGGATTTTTCCAGAAGCTTCTGGTTGACGAGCAATAGCGTCCATTGCTGAACCACCAATTTTACCAATACCTAAACCTGCTCCGATTACAATTAATCCTGCTCCTACAATAGTTGGAATTTGCATAATATATATATTAAAAATTAAACATTCAATTTGAGGTTAGAGGCTAGAAATTTGAGGTTAGAAAATTTCTAACTTTTCACTTCTAATTTCTAACTTTTAGTGGTGTGCTTCTTCGTGGTGGTGTTCTTCGTTACCAGCTCCAAAATAAAGAGCAGACAACATAGTAAAGATATACGCTTGAAGGAAAGCTACTAATATTTCTAGAATAGAAAGCGCAAATGCCAATCCGAATGACAAAGTACTTCCGATCCAGCTTTTGAAAATAAACATCAATCCAATGATACTCATCAATACTACGTGACCTGCTAAAATGTTAGCATATAAACGTATCATCAATGAAAATGGCTTAATGATTGTTCCTAATAATTCGATAGGCGCTAGGATAAATTTCATTGGTGTAGGTACTCCTGGCATCCAGAAAATGTGTGCCCAATAATTTTTATTAGCGGTAAATGTTGTGATTAAATACGTCAAGATAGCTAATGAAAAAGTAATTGCAATATTACCTGTTACATTGAATCCAAATGGAGTTAATCCTAAAATGTTCAAGAAAAAGATGAAGAAGAAAATCGTCAATAAATAACTCATGTATTTTTTGTACCCTTTCTCTCCAATGTTTGGGATAGCAATTTCGTCTCTTACGTAGATTACTAGAGGTTCAAAGAAACGTCCAGCTCCTTTAGCAATTCCACCATTTTTAGCATACGATTTAGCTAAGCTTGAGAATAAAACTAACATCAAAATAGCCACAAACAAAATACCAACTACACTTTTAGTAATTGATAAATCTAATGGACGAACATTTGTTGGATGACCGTGCTCTTCAGTAAGTGTACCTTTAGCATCGGTTTTATAAATTTTTTCGTGGTGTAATTTGTAGAAGTTTCCGTTGTGCTCTGCAACATCGGCTACAGGACCGTGGTGAAATTCAGCTGAAGAGAATACTTGCAAACCATTATCCCAAAGAATAATTGGTAATGAAAAACCGTAATGTTCTCCTGTTTCTTTATTAGCATTGAAATTAAAAGAATGCGAGTCTAATAAGTGGTGATTGATGAATTCTTTGATTTCGGTCTTAACATCTTTTGGTTCAGCGTGAGCTCCTTCATGCGCTACAGCTCCTTCATGACCCTCTGCTACTACTTCTACTTTAGTACTATCAACAACAGGGTTTGCTGTAGATAGTAAAGGAAGAAATGCTACTAAAATTGCTACTAAAAATCGAAGTGGTTTGTTTGAAATCACCATAACAGTTAATTATCTTAATTTATTACGTTTCTGAAATTTGGTGCAAAGGTACATTTTTTATTAATATGCAAAAGAATATAAAAAATAATTTTTTTGCGGATTTGGCTTTTTCAACCCCCTATTTTTGCTTTTCGTTTACTAAGCGAATAGTGAAAAGTGTCTCAATTAGCAAAAAGAGAATAAAAAGTGCAAAAAAGTTTATTTTTTCGGCAGAATTTTGAAGAGTTGCTACTTTTAATATAGGACGTAAAATTAGGTAACAAAAGACCATTTTTATACTCGTTACCAACAGAAAACTCATTCCTACATTATCCAAGCTTTTCCTCTTAACCAATAGCAAAACAAAAACCACTAGTAGTGTAAATAAAGTAAACCAAGCATAAAGTTCTGGCAAAGAATAGATAAAATTTTGAGTGTTAATTTTTAATACAAAAAACAGCCCTTCGTGTACTCCAAAGGAAATTAAAATGGCTAACAAAAGGGGAATTATTTTTTTAAAAAAAGAGGTATTCATTATTGATTTTTATTGATTTCATTTACTTGTCGGTACACATTGTACATTGCCAAAAAAACACCAACAATAACTAAAATTTTAACGTAGTATACTTTTGGACTCGGATGATTCTCATCTAACCAATGGCCTAAATAAGCAAATAAAAAAATCAATATTCCCATTTGAATAGGGATATTGATTAAGGCTAACCATTTATTGGGTTTTCGTTTATTTGGATTGGGTTCCATCTTTTTTGGTGTCTACTATTTGCATTACACAAGTGGCTGTAAAATGAGCACCTGGTTCAACGGCCAACTTTCCTATAATAACCTCTCCTTCAACTGTAGCAGAAGCTTTAATATTGAGTAATTCGTGTACCGTTATTTTTCCATTAAAAACACCTTCGATATCTGCGTTTTTACAAACAATGTCACCAATAACTTTTCCTGAAGGACCAATCACTAATTTACCATTCGAAGTGAAATTACCAAGTAATTCTCCATCCAATCTAAAATCGGCAGGAGAAAAAATATCTCCTTTTATTTGAGTGGCTTCCACTATTCTATTGGTCTTACCCAATAAATCAGTATAGGGTTGTTTCTTTTTTTTGTCGAACATAGTTTAGGGCGTTTTTGGGGCTAAATAGGCGTCTAAATTCTTTTTCATTTGAACAATCTTGTAATTCTCCTCGCTTATAGTAATCGCCTTCTGCACCTCTGAAGGCGACCCTTTTTTATTAAAAATCACCGAGACATCATTCGCATATATTTCTGATTGGAATCCGTGTATACACAAGATACGTTCTTTGTCGGTATAATTATCACAAGTATAGTATAGATTTTCAATATTTTCTTTTGCCATAAAATCCAAAACTTGCTTTTCGATAGCTCGTTCTTGTTTGTAATCCTCGATAGGAATTCTAAAGATAATCTTCCACTTTTTGTTATCTACCGTACTGAAAGCCATTCGTTCCAAAATAGGAATTTGTGTGGTGATAATCTCTTCTGCTTTTTTTCCTTCTTCGGTATTGGCATAGGTGTCTGCAACGTATTGCATCGCTTCTTTGTAGGCTGGCAATCCTTTTGTTTTAGCCAACGCATTTGCTTTGAGCAACTCAAACTTGGCTACAATTTCTTCGCCAGTCAACTGATTAATCATCGTGTTGCAACGCGCAATGACCGCAGCAAATTTTTCGTCCTTAAACCATTCGTAGCATTCCTTATATTTATTCTCTGGAGAATCTTTGTCTTTTGCTCCATCAAAAGTTGGGTCATTTATAATTTTGGCATATCTCGAATCAGGAAATTGAGCCGTAATCGCATTCTTAACGGCTGCGGCTTTGGCTTTATTCGTGATTTCGTATATTTTATACAAATTGTACTGAGTAGGAGGAATAAGTTTTTCATCAGGATGAAAGCTTAGTAATTGTTCCAACTTAGTACTGGCCAAGTCATACTCTTTGAATTTTTCTTTGTAAACTACACCCAATTGGTAATATCCTGTATTTCTTTCTTTGGTGATGCTGTCAATTGCCGAAGATTGTGTAGGCAATTGATTTAAATAATAAGCCAAAGTATAACGCGGTTCTTCAACAGCTTTTTCTTTAATAACATCATTATCAGCTGTTACTTCTTCTGTTGGTTCATTGGCTCCTTTTTTCACATTTGAATACAACCAGTTTTCGACCAAAGCACGATTTCCAAACATTTTTTTGAATTCTAACTTTCCGAAAGCCACCGTTTTTGGGTTGTAAAAATAAAAAGTGTTGGTTGCCTCCGTTTGTTGGTTATCACTTGGAGGTAAATAGGCCGCTTTGTTTTGCAAACCTGGCCCTGTCGCTACAGCTCCTGGGTCTGCACTAGAAGCCGTTAAGTTGCGCTCTATATTCGCTAACTTTTGCTTTTGTATTTCTTCTTTAACTAGCTTTATAGAATCTTGCTTTTTAATGGCAACGATATGCTTTTCATAGTAGGCATTTCTTTCAGTAGGAGATAACGCCAAAACATTTAGAATGCTATCATTTCTTTTGGTGCTAGTTTCTAATCGAATGGCTTCGTCTAAATCTTTACGCTTTTTTTGAATTTTATAAAATTCTCTTGTTTTGGGATTAAGCTTTACTAAAGTACTATCATAGTATTTTGCCGCCAAAGGATAATTGGTTCCCTTGAAATAAATAGTTCCAATGTTTCTATAATTGGATGCTTCTAAATAAGGGTCTTTAGGCCGTGCTTTTAGAGAAGCTTTATAGAAAATGGTAGCCGAATCTGGTTTTTTATAATTGTCATAAAACAATCCCATATTGTGGTAAATCACATCTAAATAAGGGCGGTTCTCTCGGTCCTCCATTAGTTCGTTATAAATGGCTACAAAAGCATTGGGGTCACCAGTTTCGTAATCAAACAATTGGGCTTTTCGAGCGTAGGACTGAATAATGTACTCTCTCTTAGCACTACGATTCATATCAATTACCGCATCGTAGCAAAAAAGTGCGCTGTCTCTTTTCCCTAATTCTTGATACAATTGCCCCAAGATAAAGTGATAACGAGCTCTTTCTTCATTGATTTTAGTATAATCTACCGCGATTTTGAGTTTTGCAACGGCGCTATCTTTCTGTTCTAAATTCAAAAAAGCCTCAGCCAAAAGTGCATTGGCATCAGCAAAAGGTTGGTCTTTGAATTCCTCGTCTTTGAGTAATTTGTTGATATTTTTTACTACTAAAGCATCGTTGCCCAAGCGCATATTGGTTTTTTCACGCCAAACTTTAGCTTCGTATATTTTATCGCTTTCGGGATATTTGTACAAGATATAGTTGAAAGCATCTAAAGCTGGTACAAAACGCTGGTCGTAATAACGCGCTTTCCCAAGCAAAAGATAGGCTTCGTCCATTTGATAATTGACCTCACGCCCACCAATATTCATCGAGTGTTTTTGAATGGCTTTGGTGGCCTTGGTTTCGGCCAATTCAAAATCGGCATTTTTGGGTTTATCTTCAGCTGTTGTACTCTCTGAAAGTTGCATTCTTTCTATGGGTAACAACTCCCAAAAATTATCTTTATTACCGGATGTAAGCCCATTTACACCTTTGTCTAAACCTATTTGACCATTATATAAAATATTATAACGCGTACTCAAGGCGTGCGAATTTCTGGCCAAAAAAGTGTTCTTCTTGGTAGAACACGCTATCAAGAAAATGAATAAAAATAAGGGATAAAAAGGCTTACAACCGGTAGTCTTCAATAGGAAACGTTTTATCATTTAACTTGAAAAACATCATTTTAGTATAATGACTGGTAAAAATACGTTTCTTTTTGAAATATTCGAATTTAAACCGCAAAAAACGCTTCTAGCTCGGCCAAAGTCTCCGTTGATGTTTGAATATCTTTAACCACTTCACCTTTGTTCAAAGCGACAATTCGGTTACAAACTTCAACGGTATGCAACAAATCGTGACTAGAAACTAAAACGGTTACGTCTGGATTTTGAGCCAATTCTTTGATGATTTTTTTCAATCGGTTTACCGTTGTTGGGTCTAAGTTGGCAAAAGGTTCATCTAAAATAACGACCTCGGGATTGCCAATTAAAGTTGCGATAATCCCAACTTTCTTTTGATTTCCTTTAGACAAGTCTCTCAGGTATTTTTTATTCTTTAGGATTTCACCATTAAAAAACTCTTCGTGTTTTGCCAATAAGGCATCGACATCAGCTTTATTTTGTCCGCGTAAATCACCAATAAAATAAAAGTATTCTTCGGGTGTTAAATACCCAATCAAAAAGCTTTCGTCCAAAAAAGACCCCGTAAAAGGTTTCCAAGCTTCGCTGGTATTCACTTGAACACCATTGTTAATAATCGCTCCTGTTGTAGGATGAATTAAATCCAATAGCAAACTGAAAAAAGTGGTTTTTCCAGCACCATTATTTCCGACCAATCCAAAACTTTCGCCTTTTGGAATTTCTAATTGGTCTATTTTTAAAACGGTGGTTCCGTTGTATGATTTTGAAAGGTTTTGTACTTGTATCATAATGAAAAGTCTGAAGTTAGAAATTAGAGGTTAGAAGGTATTCTTTAAATTAGCTTTTTTGTTTGTAAGCCGCAATGGTTTTGTATTTTTCTCTTTTGTAAATTTTTTCAATTTGAAGGAATACCCAGTTTCTCAAGGCAAAGCCAATCACTCCCGCAAGAGCAACAAAAGCCAAACCTAATTCTTGTCCGCCAAAATATTTCCCCAAACCATACAAAAGCAAAGGCAAAACCAATTTAGGAATAGAAAGCAGCATCGTATTAGCATTGAAGGCTTTTTTGTCTCCAAAAGCGCCTTGACTTTGTGTTAAATCGATTGGCGTTTTGGTAAAAGCACCTCCTAAGAGTACCAGATGTGAATTGATTCCAATATTGTAAATCGCGCCAGCCACAATGGTCAAATATACTTGCCACCCAAAATAAAGATAGAAACTAGCCAAAATCGTAGAAGCAAAAGTTGCTATTACAATTAACCACCATTTGGAATTCAAATAGCCACGATACGGAATATTTTGCGTCATCATTAATTGATAATACGAACTATCCCAACTCGGCACAAATTGACCAAATGTGAACAAAAAGCCACCCGAAACAAAAATTCCTGCAAATATGTACATCACTTGTGGCTGTGTTGGATTGCCAAAGAAAATCAATCCATAAAACAAAAACAGCACACTCATTAGAACCGTTGTTTTAGAACGTTTGTTTCTTTTGATTAACTTGATGTCGTTCTTTAAAAAGGTACCCAAAGTTCCAAATTGATTCAACCAAGTCAAATCTTCTGTCTTAGCAATTTCACCTTTTACCGCCAAACCAGCATCGAGATACAATTCGTTTTTGAAATAAACAAAGGTGTAGTAATACAACAATCCTAAGATTACAAGTGGAATACCAAACACCCCTGGTGAATGAAATAAAGCCTCAAAAAATGGAGCACTGTACACCGTTACATCAAAATAACCGTAATATTGTAATCCACCAAGCACTGCAAGAATCGCAAGGAAAATTCCAAATAATTGGTCTTTATTACTCAATATAATATTCAAAAAATTATTGATGTACACCAAGGCAAAAACACCCAAATGCCAATACACTACAGATGCCACGTCATACCCTTCATAAATCAAAACGACACTTAAAGGAATAAAAAGAAAAGCGTGCAAAATATTGAAAAAAGATAAGGCCGTCTTTCCTAAAGAAAAATGCACAATCGTGGGTCGTTTAATCGGTAATACCAATAAAGGACGAATGTTGAGCACAGGGATTTTTTGAAGCATTAATCGAAAAGCTAAATCAAATAGAAAATAGTAGACCAAAAATTTATTGATGGTTACTAATGGGTCTAAATTCATTTTCTTAAGGGCGTAAAAACCCCCAATTCCTAGCACTAAAAACAACAAGGTAAAATAAGCAATTAAAAAGCCCATTAAAATTCGCATCGCCAAGCTCGTTCCAAAGGAAGCTGAACGCAAAAAGGCTTTCCACTCGAGGTAAATAAAACGTAAAAACATAGTTATTTGGGTTTAGTTGAAGAGTAAGTAAACAAAAAATATAAAACGTTACAAATTAGCCAAAGAATATTCTGGATAGGTCTGTAAAAGGTATTTTTTAGACTGTGAAGGAATTTCAAAAAAGATAACATACATCAAAATAGTCATCAGTACCAAAAAGAAACTGGCGAAAACTAAAAAATAGGTATTACTTATATAATGTTCTACTCGATTAAACAGTTGCATAAAGAGATTTAATGGAAAAATAATCGCGCCAGCGAAACCACCGTATTGATTCATAATATCCTCAAACAACCAACGTTTTTCTTGATTCTGAATTTGTTTTTTGTGTTTCAACCGATTTGAAATCATTCCATAAAAAGCAAAAACTACCAATAACCCATAGAAAAGCAACACCCAATCGCCATTGTATTGACTTGATTTTAGTAACAAAAACAGTAAGCCCGTGGCGCCAATTGTTCCCATAATTTTGGGCAGCGTAAAAAAAGTCTTCACAATAGACCACACAATCTGATTGTATTTCTTTTGTAAAAATCGTTGTTTGCCTTCTACCACATCCATAAAGCCAAAAACACCAAATTTTTTGAATTCGTTTTGTAAGGCTTCATTAAATGAAAGCTTGGGATTTTCTTGCCATTGTTCCTCAATAGCATTGGCCAAATGATCTACTAATTCTGTTTGGAGATCATACCATTCTACATAATGTTGACGTGTGAATGTATATAATTGGTTGATTTGTTCGGTGGTTAGTTTCATAGAAATTTAGGAAAATTGGTATTGCTTTTTGATGGTTTTGAGGATAGTTGTTTGAATATGAAGTCCCGTAATACAAAACAAAAAGAGCAAAACCCATATACTAATACTCGGAATTAGAAAATTGGAATTATAGTCAATATTTTGCTTTACAAAGTTTGCTAAACTTATACCCAACATTGGAATCGATGACACCCTCCCTGAAGTAATTTCAATAGCTAAAAAGCTTTTACCATTAATCTTTCTGTATTTTAACCAATAATAAAACATCGGTACCGAAAACAAGAAAAGTAATCCAAAAAGTCCCGAAACGTATTTAGCAGGATTTTCAAAATAAAAAGAAACTTGATACGCTACAACTCCTAATAAAATACTTGCAATAATTTTGGGGAATTTTAGAAACTCGCCTATCATTTTTCGTTGTTGCCTGTTGTATTCTTTTTGTAAAATCGCTTTTCGCTCTGCCACTATTGATTTAAAATAGCCTCTACCAAAACGCTGTTCCGCTTGGTGCTTTACCTGATGAAAAGTCAATTCCGGGTCTTGCTCCCAGATTTCTTCCATAATTGAAATCATATGGTCGGTCAGTTCCACTTGAATTTCGTACCATTTAATATCAAAGGATTGAATGTAATTCTCGATGTAGTTAATTTGTTCGGCGGTAAGTTTCATGCTTTAGTCATTTTTTTTAAAAAGCTAGTGTGCAATCTATAATTTTGAAAGGCTACAATGGCTTGAAATAAAATTAATAGTGTATAAAAAAGCTTTAATTCTATCACCTGATGATCTAACAACAATATAAAAAAACTTAAGATAATTATTGGAGCAGATTGATTAACTAAAAAGCGATAGCTCGTAGGTTTGGAATGAATGTTTATCTTAATTACTATGTAAGATAAAATAACACTTGCAACTAGGGCTATTGTATCAATAAGTACTTCATACGGTCCTAAAGTCGCTTGAAAATAATCTTTATAGTAAACCATCGGAACGCAATAAAGGCCACCAAAGCAAAAAAGAAACAAAGTCTGTTTTTTGGCCCTTTTAACCAAACGGTCCAAAACAATCTTTGGAAAAGAATAAATTAAGCCAATTAAAAAACTAGTGCTTGAGCTAAATCTAGGCCTCCAATGGGCAGTAATTTTGGTGAAGGCTTCTTCAAAAGAACTATTTTGATCACTCATTAACGCTTCAATCTGCGAAGCAATGTGATCCAATAGTTCTAACTTAATGTCAAGATATTTAACATCATTTCTTTCTAGAAAAGTGTCTATTTGGTTGATTTGTTCGGTGGTTAGTTTCATTATTACAAAAAATTAAAATTCTAATTTTGGATTCACTAAACTTTGCATATTTCGGATAAAATCTTCCAATTCTGCTAATCGATTAACGGTTTCTGTCGTTCCTTTTTCGGTGAGTTTATAATACTTTCTCAAGCGGTTGTCTACTCGTTCTATCTCTACATCAAGCAATCCTTCGGCTTCCAATTTGTGCAACGCTGGATACAAGGCACCCTCGGTAATGGTCAATTCCCCTTGCGTCAACGCCTTTACTTTCTGGGTAATTTCGTACCCATACATTTTGCCATTTTCTTCCAACAACTTCATAATAATGGTGTTGAGACTGCCTTTGTATAACTGTGAGTTTTTCATATTTTGAAGAATTAGAAAATCTGTTTTTGAATTTCAAATATACATAAGATTCTTATACATAACAAAATTAGGTATAAAAAATTCAATCG
>ERZ650300.224-NODE-224-length-32515-cov-6.174307_pt1 | contig 32515 bp, 10 predicted proteins | sample MGYA00376236_ERZ650300 | MGnify/ENA primary metagenome ERZ650300 (study PRJEB26733, sample SAMN07839303) | wastewater metagenome | biome: urban; feature: wastewater treatment plant; material: waste water | place: USA: North Carolina | collected 2016-04-28 ...
AAAATTAAAATTAAATGATAAAGTTAATAGGGTTAATTCATTACGTAATGAAATTGATAATGATATTTGTTCTGGTTGTAATAGACCAATTGGTTTAACTCCAGAAATTATCGGTGAAAAAGAAAATGAAATATCTGAAATTAATTTAGAAATAAATGTTATTAATGATAAAATAAATAGGGCTTGTCTAGGTAGTGATACCATAGGCAAGCCCTTATTTTTTACTAGATTCAAGTCCAGCTTATTCAAATATATCTTTAGCTATATCTTTATAAGGTATAATACTAAGTATATTTTCATCAAGTTTATAATAACTATTATTATTAGGTAAATCAAGAACTCGATTAATACTACGAACAACAGGTATATTACGAATAGCCATAACTTCAAACTTATTCATACCTTTATATCTACCAGTAGTATATTCCTCAGTAAAATCTTCTTCAATAAGGAATCTAGCAGCCATAGCAGTAGTACCAATTAAGTCATTAATAGTTTGTCCAATAGCAACAGGACTAGACCATAGTTTTTTACCTTCAGCATAAGCACCAAATGGAGTAAATGAAGCAGCTTCAGAAGCAAGACGGTCAGCATGATAAAGCATAAGATTATATATAATACTTTCATCATCATCTCCTCCCATACCAGTTATAGCAATTGCTCCAATAATAGCAGCACCTACATAAAGTAAATCACCTAAATTACGTCTAATATTTGCTTTTTCATGTTCAGGAAGAAGTTCATAATTAAGTTTGAAATTAACAGCAAATGAAAGTAAATTCTTACCATAAGTTTGGAATGCTTTAAGAACATCACTTACATTATTAACTTCTCCTACGTTACTTTCTTTAAATGGAATAGTTAAATAATCATAAAGACTAGTATAACTACCTTTTTCAATAGTACCTAGAGTTTCATTATAATAACCATTCCAACGATAACGTTTCTTAAAACCTGGATAAAGATGTTTATGATATTGCATAACCATACCACCCCACCAATGTTGTTCAATATTAGCAGAACCAAGTTTATCATAAACACCATGAACTTTCTTATTTACTTCACGAACTTTATCAATAAATTTAGCATATTCTTTAAGAGTAAGTTTACTATCAGATTTTATTTGAGCAATTCCATCTTTAAGTTCAAACTGATTATAAATATCTGGAAGTTTAGCAAACTCTTTATCAATATTCTTAATAAGTTCTTTACGTTTAGCTATATATTCTCTTTGTTGTTCTTCATTAAGATAAGTTTTAACAAAATCGAATATAGGATTAGCTTTAAATAGATTATATTTAGCTCGTTTTTTATTATCAGCTTTAGCATCATCCATAAACTTATTGAATTGTTCAAGAAGAGCTTGGTTCTCTCCTCCACGGGGAGTATTTATTACAGACATAAGAGCATCTTGTTCAGCTTTACGATGATACATTTCTTTACTCATTATATCATAACCACCTCTACCATTATCAACAAGTCTATGAGATTTAAGCATAGCAAATAACATAACATTTTGCATATAATGTTCACCAACAGATTGAGGACTAAATAGTAATCCACGAACTCTACGAATATTTTCTTTAAGACCTTCAGCAGTACTAACTTCAGTTACTCTATCAAAATCAACTACATGACTAAGTTTAATAATAGCATCTTGAAGTGTACTACTATTTTCACTATACATATTAGCCATATAACTAACAGTTCCTTTAATCCATTCAGATTTACCAGCTTCCCAATCTTTAAGATTAATATATTCACCAGCAGCTCGTTCCATAAATATATTACTAGAACCAGTAAGAACGTTAGCAATACCACCAGTAATATTCATCATCATATATTTACTACCAGCAATATTTTGAGCAAGAGAACCTAGTTTAACTAGATTAGGAGTTTTATTATCTTTATATTGTTCAAATACAAGACGACGAATAAAACTTCTAAGATGTTCACTAGTTCTAGTTTGTTTTTCTTGTTTATATTCAATTTCACCACCAGCACTAGCTTCTCTATTTTCACTTATACTACCTTTATAATTTATATCATAAGCAGTATTACTAGTAATAATTTGGTCAGCAGTATAAAGAAGATTTTTAACTGTTTTAATAGCATTATATCTATTACTTTCAATTAAGAAACTATTAAATACTTCTTCCCAATTACGATTAAGAATATCATTATGAATTTTATTATTCTTTTCAATAATCTCATCTCTAGCTTTAATAGCAGCAGCTTTACGTTTACTAAATTCTTCATCACTTTCATTAGGTTCTTTAAATTTAGGTATAGTAGGCAACTGTTGAGTATCTTTATTAACTAATTGAATTAATCTAGGATTAGGAATATCATAATCTTTATCAAAAGTTAAATCTTCATTATTTCTCCAACTAGTATTATTAGGAACATTGGCTGTCCAACCAAGAAAACTAAGAGCTTGTTCAAAGTAATCTTTAACAGTCATATCTTTAGATTTAGGTAAAGCTGGAAGATAACCCATATCAACATATCTCTTATTACTATTAGTAAAACAATACTTTTTCATAAGTTCATTTACTTTATTCATAAGTTCAAGTTGATACTCATTAAGACTAGTATAATTAGGATTATCATATCCTGTTCCTACTTTGTACTTATTAACAAAACTACTATATTCTGGATTAACAAGTTCTTCTTTAGGAGTAATATGCATTTGATTAATACGTGGTTCATAATTACCAACAACAGCTGAACCATCATCTTTAATCATTTGCATAGTAGTCCAAATACGAATAGGTTTAATAGTACGAGTATATGGGTCAAAATAATGATTATCTCTATACCATTGTTTATATTCAACACTATCAATACCATATTTGTCAAGAACTTCTCTTTCTTTCATATAATAATATTGAGTAGTAGTTTCTCTAGTTCTCTTTTGAAGAATATTAATTGCAGCAGTTCTATCAATATCAGTCCATTTATCTAAATCTTTAGGTTTAATAATACCATAAATAGTTCGATTAGGTCTTTCTGCAATAGTTCCATTTTCTTCAACTTGTTCACTAAATACTTCTAGCCATTTATCATAATACTTTTTACCTTTAGCAAAAGCTCTATTTTTATCAAGTTCATATTGTTTCCAATTATAAGTAACATCACATTCACTTTCAATAAATTCAGCAACACGTTTTGCTTTAGCTTTATCAGTACTCTTTTCACCTCTAGTAATTTCATTAAATACTTCAAAACCAGTCTTGAGTTGTTCTAAATCTTCTTGACTAATATCAGCAGTATTAAGAGTTCTAGTAGCATTATCAAAATATTTTTCAAGTATTTTATTAATAGCTTCTCCTACATTAATTTCTTCTTCGCTCTTAGATTTATTACCTGTAAGATAATTATAGAAATCAGCACGATAAATTCTAAGTTCATCTTCAGCAGAACGAATAATACCAACATAAGGCATACCATTACCTTTAGTATATTTATATTTTCTAACTGTTTCAGCTTTTATAAGAGCTGCACGTTCTTCAGGTATTTTACGTCCATCAACTACATTAAATTCATCTTTAGCTTGAAATTCTTTAATAGCAAGATTAAGAACACTATTACCTTTATTAGCATCTTTAAGTTCTTCAAACGCCCAATTTAAATCTTCTATATCTTTAATATCAAGAATATATCTAGTATTCTTACGAATCCATTCTTTAGCTTCACGATATTCAGGAACTTTCATAAGTTCTTCCATACTAATAAGAAGATTACCATTAGCATCACGTTGACTTTCATATTTACTAATAATAGAAAGTTGTTCTTTAAGTTTAGAATCAAATCCTTCTTTAGCTTGCTTATCATAAAACATTTCTTTAACTTTACGAATATTAGTTTGATAAGCACGAAGTCTTTCAGCTACATTCAAATCATGACCAATCTTTTTATTACCATCTTCATCATAAAGACTAGTAAGGCTATCCATTTGAGCATAGATACGCCCAAGTTCTTCATCTTGACTTTGTGTAGTAACATTATCAGTAGCTTGACTTAGAATATCTCGTATTCTACCATTAAGTCTTTTATATTCAGCAAATTCTTTAGGAATACCATCATCTCCTTTTTTAAGACCAAGAAGACTTCTTTCAAGATTTATAATATAAGTAGAATATTCAATAGTAACATCATTACCATCTTCATCTTGAACTGTAATTGGTTTAAGCTGATGAATAGTAGTCATATCAATAAATTTAGCTTTATTAGATAAAGCAATAAGATGTTCAACACTATTTATACCAAATTTTTGTTCAGCTTCAATAGCAGCATCTCTATATTTCTTCATCTTTTCTTCCCAAACAGGATTATTAGGTTGAATTAATCTACCATCATCATCAATTATACTATCAAGACTAACAGATTTACCATCTTTAGCAGCTCTAGATTTAAGTTCTTTAAGATAATTTCTAAAGTCATTAGATTCTTTAATACCATTAAGACGACCTTCTTCAACAGTACCCATTACATCTTTAAGTATATTCTGCAATACAAAGTTACGATTAGCACGAATATCTTGTATCCAATAATCCATAAATCCAGTATCACCATAAGCATCAAATTCTTTCATAAGACCACTTATATAATTAGGATTAGTAGTGCGTAATTGAATCCATCTTTCAAACCAATCTTTTCTAGCAGAATGTACAGTAGTATTAGAATCAACTTGATTAACTAATTTTTGAATCTTTCTAATATTCTCTTTAGTTTTATCATCAAGATTTGTACTATCAATATCAATTTCGCTAATAAGTTTGTATTTATTCTTAAATGTATTAGCACTAAGAATAACATCTAAGAAACGATTTTGAAGTTGTTCATCTTTAAGAACTTTACCAATAACATCTTTATCGTTAATAGGTTTATCAATACCATCAATTTTAATAAAACGATTAATATCATTAAGAATATTATTAGCTTCAACATCTATATAATTAGCAATAACTGATAATGAAAATTCAGAATTATCAGAAAGACTACTACTATCAAGATAATTAATTTCAGCATTATTAAGAGCATTAAGAACATTTTGAGCAGCAGGTTGACCATGACGAACAGCACGAGAAATAACTAAACTAGCATTTTTAGCAAATCTACCAATAGGAGTTTGGTCATCAACACTACTATATCTATCAGTATTACTAGTAACTCTATCTATTTCATTTTCATTAATTTCAATAAATAATCCAAGTTTACTATCTTCAATATTAGGATATTTAGCTTTATATTGCTGTAAATCATCACTTAAATTAATAGCAGTAGTTCCATTAATGTTAAGATAAAATTTATCATTAATAGTATATATAGTATTATTCTCAAAAGGAGTATTCATAAAAGGCTGGAAATACTCATCAGATATATATTTACTATATAGTTCAGGAACTTCTTTATAACCTTTATTTACAGCTTCATTAATATTATCTTTAATACCATCAATAAATTTATCTCTTTTTTCTTGTTGAGTAAGACCTTTATAAAGAAGAACAGCTAATGGTTTATGAATATTATTATTAGCTATAATACTAGGTTCAATACTATTATAAGTTTCAAATGATTCAAGTCTATCAATAGGATAATAAGCTAAAGTTCCATCATAAGTTCCTTTAATATATAAATTTCTATTAATTCTAATAACATTAACAGCATCTCCATTTCTTATTATTCCTACATTATCAAGATTTTCTTGACCATTAAAAGTAATAATACCACTTCTTTTTAGACTATAATTAATTTTATTATTAGTAAGTCTTTTAAATGTATAACTAGGACAATTAAAACTATTATAATTCTTACGAATAAAACCAATTATATCTTCAACATTATCTTTATCAACAAAACCATAACTATTAATACCTTTCATAGCTATATCTCCAATAGCTATTCCGCCCTCACTCAATCCTCTAAGGGGAGTATTACTTATAAGTCTACTAATATTTCTAGTTCTAAATTTATGACCTTCAACAATAAAAGCATATTTAACTAAATCAAGAGCTGTAAGTTTAATAAGAGGATTAGGATGATTCCAAGCTCTATCAAACAATCTATGGGCTTCATCATTAGTAATATCACCTTGTATGTAATTAATATATTGAATATTTACATTACGACGATTATTTCTTTCATCATTAGCAACTATTTCAATATGTTCAAATACACTACCATCTTGACTAAAATTACGTTTAATCCAATCAACTTTCTGAGCAGGAGTAAGTCTAGCAAATACATCAATTTCAGTTTGTGTAGGCTCAAATATATTTTTAACTACAACATCATCTGTTTTAATATTAACTAATGTACCACTAACTCTACCAACTTCTAAAGCTCTAGATTGACCAGTACCATATTCTTTAATATATTTAGGATGAACAAAATCACCATTAACAATAGTAACAGGTAAATTAAGATAAGAACTACCATTATTACCTACTTCTAGTTTATTAATAAGATAATCTTTATAGTCATTATATAACTTTTCAGTCATTATTCCACCTTTAGTCCATTCTGCTATTCTATATACATAATCAATAAATACAGGATTAGCAGTTTCAAATACTTGTTGAGTAGCTTTAACACTAAGAGCAGTACTCATTTGTAAAAATGCAGCTAAACTAGGATAACTACTTTTAGATATATCTGATTTAATAAACGCATCTATACCACCACTAATATCAGGAAATACACTCTCTAACAGCAAGGTTTGACCCCCCGTAGAGGATGGAGCATAAATATTACTATTCTCAATAACAGTTCTAGCATCTCTAAATACTTTATCACTAGCATAAAAACTTTGTTTAGCACCATATTTATCAGCACTAAGAATATTAAGATTATTACTTATATCCTGTCCGATTGAGTTTAACCGATTGAATTGTGCTAGAACATAAAGGTCAAATAAAGCCTGCTGAACGCCATTCATTTCCCCTCTAAGACGAGATTTATATGCGTCTGATGAAAATATAAGGTCAGGTGATGAAAATGCGTCAGAAACGCTTAAATTGAATAATTTCTTGAAAGTTTCACCATAACTTTTATCAATAGTTTCAATTAGCTTTTTACGTCCAGCAAAATTAACTTTTTCACCAAAACCAAGATTATGAGCAACTTCTCTAATAGCTTCAGTAAGCGGATTTTTAGTACCTTCTGCAAGAACACTATTAGTTTCTTTCCATTTACGAACTAGTATATCAATAGCAGGTTGCCACATAAATCCAATAGCAGTATCATAATTACTTCCAAAGTCAACAATAGTTTTAAAAGCATTAAACGTATAAGTATTTTCATTATGTATAGCTCCCTCTTTCATAACATCAAGAATATGAGCAGTAGTCTGAGAACTATAAGGATTAATCAAATAGCCATCAACATTCTTATCATCTCCAGACCAACCAAAATTTTTATGAGTAATACGAATATGTTTATTACCAATAGTTTCAACATTTTCTTTACCATATCTATTAACAGCTTCTTGCTCACTAATCACATCAGTAGTGTACATAACTTTAATACCTTCGCTATGATTAGCTTTAGTAACATTACCAATACTCATAAAAGTATCTCGATTAACACTGATACCTTTAAGTTTAATACCAGAAGTAGCAGCATCAAACCAATCAAGTTGAGTAAAGAAATCACTAGGAGCAACAGTTGTTTTATTAGCACCAACTATTTCTGCATAAGTTTCATTAGCTTCTTTGACATTTTCAAAATTAGAAGTAGTAGTATTTTCTTCAAATGCAGCAGGATTATTAAGTATATCAATAAATGATTGAATAATAGCATTAGTTCTAGCAGCTTGACTACTTGTATCCTCCACGGGGAGTTTTAAGTATGATTCGTAAGACTTAAGTCCACCATCATTAGCAATTTTTTCAACAACTTTAAGATTGCCATTATAACCTTCAAGAGTAGCATTAATAGCATCTTCGCTATTTTTTAAAGAAGCTCTAATATTACCTTGTTTATTATAAGTCTTACCAAGAATTTTACGACTAGCTTTATCTACATTATCTTTAACATAATTAATATATCCTACTTCATCTTTAGTATATCTAGCATGAGTAATTTCAGTTGGAATACCTTTAACAAGATTAAATGTTTTAGACATACCATAAACACTATCAACGTCAAAGTCAGAACCAGTTTGAGTAACCCATTCATCAGGAACAACAACAGTACTACCATAAGCATCAGGAAGAAACTCTTTAACATACATAATACATATAGATTGTTTACCTTCAGTAGGAATACGATAACCAATCATAGTACGTAAGCTATCAGGAACTTGTTCAATATTTAATCCTTTAAGTTTACTACTCCATCTAGGAAGTTTAATTTCAGTATAATAAACAGGAGTGCCATCAACTTCTCCAATCTTTTTATATTGAAGTTTACTATCTGTTTGAGTTTGTTTATCAACTTTAAAACCAAAATCAGATAACTGAGCAGCATGCCAACCACTAATAAGTTGCCTAGTAATATTAGTATTAAAATAACTATTAGCAATACTTTCAAGTTTACTATTAATATTAGACAAAAATAAAGGAAGATTATTAAATCCAGCACTATCTAAATCGAAAAACTCAAGAAGAGCTTTTTCAACTCCTTGTTGTTGAGCATTTTCTTTAAATCTATCAAAGAATACAAAACGATTAAGATTTTTAATAGTACCATTAGAATTTAAATCAATATGACCATTATCATCTAATCCAATACCAAGTTCAGCACAAGTTTTTTCAAAACTATTTCTAATATTAGCTACATAATTATTAAATACTTTATCTTTAAGTTCATTAAGTTCAGTTCGATTAGGAAGATTATCAAGCATTTTCTTCATAATCTGAATAGCAGCTTTATTACTAGCATCAACCATATGTTGAGGAACTTCTTGCTGACGATAAAGATAATTATAACTAAATAGTTCAGAATTATCAAATACATTATTATCAAATTCTTTAAGAGCTTCATCAGTTAAAACACCATCATTATTCCAAAGTGTCATTCTATTATGTTGTGCAACTTTAACAGTTTCAACAGTATTAATTTGATGAATACCTCTATTAGTCATTATATTATAAACTTTTTCAAGTTCTGTTCCTTTAATAAGTTTAGGAATAAGAACAAACTCAGCATTTTTTACTTGTCTAGGAACTTCAATACCAACAGTAGTATCATAATATAAATCATAATAGAAATTCTTTTGAATTTGAACTTTATTAGCAAATTTAGTCCAATCAATTTTATCTATTGGAGTATCATCTGTAAGACTTTGAATAAGTCCAGCATATTTATCTAATTCACCAGCAGCAGTAATACGACGAATCCATTCTTCAAGAGTAATATAAGATTGAGCATCATTAGCATTAACACCGCCTTTAAATGGTTCTAATATTCGTTCTCTATCTTTTTTATCAAGTCCAGCTTTTTTAAGTTGGTCATCGAGTCTATCAATAACAACTTTATCAGAAGCTTTAAAAGTATTATAAATAGTAACACCTCTAAATTTATCTTGAAGAACTACTTTTTTACGTTTGGCAACACCATTAACAGTATAAGGAACAGTAACAGCATTACCTTTAATAGTTATATCATATAAATCAGTAGCTATATCTAAATCATTTTTAGTAAAATCAGTATTACCAAAAGGATTACCACTAGCTTGTACTTCTTTAATACGTTTTAGAATAGCTTGACCATTCTTATAAAAACTTTGGTCACCACCATACATATCGTACATACTATCTCTAACAAGATAATCATTAACTAGAAACTCAGCTAAAGATTCATTATTAATCCTATCATCAATAAATGTACCATATTTATTTTTAAGTTCTTTATAACCATTAGTTATATATTCATTTAACCAATCAGCAACAGCATCTTCAAGAGCAACACGTTGTTCTGCATTAAGAACTACTTGATTATTAACATAGCTAAGTCCACGTGTAGACCCCCCGTAGAGGATGTCAATAGTCTTACCATACCCAATTAGTTCATTAAATGCTCCATTACTATTAGGAGTAATTTTACTAACTAAACGTTTAAAACTAAATACTCTACCAGCTAAAACTTTATGTCCATCTTTAGTAGTAAATACATTACCTTTTCCATCTTTATGGTATTGATTATAAAAATGTTCAGGTTTATTATTATAAGTATCACTAAATTCAAAATCTCCATTCGTTAAAATAGGATTACCATTAGCATTAGTCTTAAACATTACATTAACAGCTTGAGCCATATTAGTAAGTTCTTGAATAGCTATATTATAATATTGTTTAAATAATGGATGTTCTCTATTTATAATTTTAGTTCCATCTTCTAGTTGACTACGTAATCCAGCAAGACTATATCTAGGAGCAGTAATAGTAAAGTTTTTAGGAGCATCACTAGGTATGGGAAGTAAATAATTAGCAGTAGGAGTTTCAGAATTATTAATATCAGTCATAAATAATCCCATAGCAGTAATTAAATAATCACCGTCACTCATACTACGATATAAGTCATTATTATTATTATCTAATTCACTAATACCATTAAGAAGAGAAGTTTTAAACATACTACGAGCATATTCAGTAAGTTTAGGAGTTCCATTTCCAACTCTTCTAAACAATCCATAATTAATTATATTACCATTACTATCTCTATGTTCAAGAAGTAAATTACTATAATCATATTGATGACTAGCAAACTTTTGTTTAGCATAAGCTTCAACCATAGCGTTTTGCTCTTCAACAGTAGATTTATCATCATTGATTATTTTAGCAATATTAGTAATAAAACTTCTATTAATAACATCAGAACTTAAATTACCTTCAGGATTACGAGAATTAAGTTCAACAGGAATATAAATAATATCTTTAAAGACATCAGCCATTTGATATATAATAGAAGTATCACCTCTATTAATAAAACTATCAGGCATTTTAGTTCCTTTATCCTTTTTAAGCGCTTCTACATATTTATTATAGTTTTCAACTGTACGATTAATAACATTAGCAAAATTAATAAGATTATTAGCCATAGCTACACGACCAATCTTAGCAATAGCTAAATTAAAACTAGCTTGATTAATATCTGGAAATATTTCTTTAAAAGCATCATATAAATAAAGATTAGCATGAGGAGTATTTTTATATCTATCATATATACGAAACTTTTCACGAGCAGTAGGAACACGATTAGTAATAATATTATTCTTAACATTATTATAAAAAGTATTCTGTAAAATAGTACGAGAATCAGTATTAGGATTAGTTACACGAGCACGAACATAACTATTACCATTAGAATCAGTTTGAATATAAGTTTCAATTTTAGATATAATAGGTTTATTAAACACCATCATATACTTATTAGCAAATACTTTATTTTTGCTAAGTAAATCATGTAATTGAATTAAACATTCACAATTTGGAATAGTTTCAGATATACGTTTAAGACTAGCTATAAAATTATCTACATTACTAGTATCAGCACTAGCATATAATATTTTAGATAAATAATTAGCATCAGAAAAAGTAACAACTCCTAATTCATTATTAGTATCAAAAGGATAACTTCCATTATCAAGTTGAGAAGCAGCAGTAAGTTTAGGTAAACTTGCAAGATGATATTTAATAATTTCTTCTACGTGTTTATTAAAATCTTTAACTTCACCAATACTTAAATTCCAAAGTTGAGTCATTAAATCAATACCATCATCTATACTATTTTCATCACCTTCAGTAGAAGTTTCATCAAGATAACCGCCTAATTCTTCATAATCAGTAGTTTGATATAATTCATCTCGTTTAATAAGTTTAGCTACATTTTTATTATTAAAAAGAGCTTCATTAAATTCAGTATTAGTTAATGAACGTAGTAATGCACCATAATTAAAATCTTGAGCATCACCATATTTACGAAGAAATGCACCAAGACCATTAATTTTAATAGCAGGATTTGGATTATTAATAAAACTATTAAGTTCATTATTTTTAGCTTCATCACTTCCGGCTAATTTCTTAGCACGTTTAAGTCCAGCATTAATAACAGTTTCATTAGTACGTTTTTTAATTTCATTAAAATTTAATGGAGCACCATTATATAAAAAATTAAAACTAAGTTTATTCATAATATCAGCCATATAAGTAATAGCTGTATCTCTAGCTTTAATTGTACTAAACAAACCACGTTCTTCTTTTTCAGCAACAGAAGCTACATCGTCCATATTACGAAGTTTAATAGCTCTAGCTTCAAGAAGAGCATTATAAGCTTGTCTTCCAGAAGTTTTAACATTAATACCTCTATCAGCTATAATCTTCTTAAAGATTGGGTCTTCAACCATAGCTATAAGACTATAATAATCAGCATTATTAGAACCATGTTCTTTAATAATAATATTATTAAGATTATTATATCCTACAAGTTTAATATTTCCACAGCTCATAAGTTTATATTTAAGTTTAAATTCATTAATAGTAATACCTCTATGACTAATGTAAAGTAAAATTTTATTACATCGTCATAGAGGCTGTTTTCTTTCGTTTTAAGCGACTTTTATATTTGCTCGATTAATTCTACATACAGCTAAAACTGATGCGCCCTGTGTCAAGCAAAGTGGCAAATTCGGACTGTTGGTCTATTGGTAAACGGCTAGTCAATTCAGCCATATTCAGCACTATATCATCATCAACACTACTAAACATATCAAGTCCATCATTAAGATTATCATTATTATAATTATAATCTTGACTGTTATCTTCATTAGGATTTTCAGTTTGTTCTGTACTAGCAGTTTCTTCTTCAAACTGAAAAGTTCCTTGAATAGCTTCTTGATTACTTTCTTTAGGCATTTTTTTAATAGCTTTATAAGCATCTCTAGCAGCAGCTAATAAACTATCTTCATTAATCTTAATACCTAACATATCAGCAATAACTTCAAGAAGTCTACTAAATAAAGTCTTACGTTTATTAACTTTTCTATTATCATATTTAATTTCATTAAGTGCAGTCATAAGAGCATTACTAGTAATACTTTCAACTAGAAATTCTTCAAGAGCTTCACTTGTATTAAAGTTCTCAAACAGATAAGGTTTAAGTCTTTCTTTAGTAGCATCATCTTGAGTATCAAGCCAAGCTTTAAATTTATCATATATAGGTTTAACTAAAGCAAGAGCTTGTTCAGTATTATATTTAGTATAAAGTTGTCTATGTAAACTTTCATGAAGTATAATATTAACAACTCGATAAACTCTTTGACCAGCAATAGCAGAACTATTAAGTTCAATAGTATCTGTATCACGATGATAAACAGCATTAACTTGATTACCATTATTATCAGTAATACTATCTACAACTTGAATATTCTTAGGTAAAATACCAATCTTTTGAAGAGCATTAATATAATCAATAGCAGTTTGGTCATTAGCAAAATACTTTTTAAGTCCACGAGTTAAATTCTTAGCAGTTATAGCAGATTCAAAAGCATTAAAATTAATAGCATTAAGAGTATCATCTAACATGAACTCTGATAGCTGTTCAGGTATTGCTCCATCCTCCACGGGGGGTCTACCCTCAAGTTCATAAGTAATATCGAGTTTAGAATGAATATCTATTTGCCAATTACCAGCAGTTTCATTAGTATTAGTATTAGCTAATTTAGTTCTAACTAAACCATTACTAATAATAAAATCTTGATAACTATTATAACTATAAGTTTTACCATCAATATTTATAATAGTTTTACCATTTTCACGATAAATATATTTATTAGTTTTATCATTAGTTTTTGTACTATCATTAATAAAATCTTTACTAATAGCAAATTGGGCATAGTTAAACATTTCATCAATAACAGGACGAAGAGCATTATCTAATTCATCAATAGTACTAGCATTAATACCATAACTTTTACCTATTTTAAAAGCACTATTAACAACATAAGGAGAATTAATAATAATATTACGTTTATAATTACCAGCATCAGAATTAATAGTAAAAGCATAATCTTTACCATTAAAATGTGCACCTTTAACATAAAAGCCTATATTAGTAGGATTAATACTAATTTGAAGTCCAGTATTTCTATCTCCGTTAATAAGTTTATTATTTCCAAATATATCTCCAAGACTTTGTTTAAGTTCACCAAAACTTATTTTACCACTAATATAATCTCTACAAAGATTATTAACTTCATTCTTAATAGAATTAATAATACGTCGAGCATCACCTTTAAGTAGATTACTATTTAATGGAACTTGTTTACAAAAAGCATATAGAGAAGTACCATCACTACTTGGAATACTAATCACAGGCATGCCATTAGTAGTAAGATTTTCAATAATAGTAGGTTTACTTTCTCCATTAAGATATAGTTGACCTTGTACAACTACACCAAGTTTGTTAATATTTTCATCATAACCAACTACTGTTTCTTGTACATCATTCCATTCGCCATTAGCGTCATCAATAGTATTAAGAACTCCATATTTAACATTAACAGCTTTAATCTTACCTTTAAAATCACCTTTTACTATTGTAATAGCTTGGTCATAACTATTAAGAAGATTATTAAACCAACGATTAATACTAGCTTCATGACTATTTTCATAAGGCTGATTAAATATATATTTAGTAAGATTAACAAGATGCCCAGCTAAATCAAAACTTGCAACAGGAGTAGTAAAGTTTTTAACAATATCAGGATATTTAACTTCAAATTCTTTAAATAAAGTATCAAGTTCTTTATTTGTAACTTCTTCTTTAACGGCAAGTTCATATAAATGACCAATAAATTCTTCGTCAAATCTATCACCATCAAGAATACTAATTAAAGCGTCTTTAAGCGGAGAAACAACTTGACCATTTTCAGCATGAATATTATATTTCCAACCTTGATTAACCATATCATAATTACCAAACTTATCAATATTTGGAACTCCTATATAACCAATAATTGTATCATTAGCAAATATATCAATACGTTTAAGTTTAACATTATATATGGCTTCTAAATAATCACCTTGCTTAATACTAGTAAATGCTTTAACATTTTCATTCTCTACTATATACTTAAGATTAACATTATTAGTATGTTCAACTTGAAGTCTTTCAAGACGTTCTTTAGCAATACCGTCAACGTATTGAACAAATTGTCTAGCATTAAGTTTCTTAATAGTTGATTCATCAGTAGCACGATATTTACCTTGATTATTAGTGCTGGCGTAAAGATAGTTTTTTATTTGATTAAACAAGTAATTTTTAATAATTTTATTACCCGTAACACTATCTATATATTCAACTAATTGACCAATACTAAGATAGACTTTACCATTAACAATTTTACCTCTAGTATTACCTTCACTATCAACACTATTAGCAAAATCATTCATAACAGCTTCTATATTGCGTTCATTACCTGTAACAGTAGCATAAGTAGCATTAAGTAATAAACGTCTAGTACTATCATCTTGAACAGAACTATATAAACTACCTCCTGTAAGACCGTCAATAATATTATTAACTATGTCAGTAGCTTCCGTTTGTTCAAATCCAGCTTGATTAAGTTTATCAATAAAAGACTGTCTAGCATTAAGTAAATCACTACTAGTAGATTCATGTCCTAAAGAATCTTCTAAATCAGCTATACTTTCATAAACTAAATCAGTACCTATTTGACCACGTTCAAATTCATCATCTGGAAGATTATTATTAACTTCAGGTTTAGGAGTACTAATAGGTTCTTGAGAAATTGGTTGTTCAGTTTGAGATTGAGGTTGTTCAGTATTAGTAGGCTCACTAGGAACCGCTTCGCTTCGCTCCGCTATACTCCCCGTGGAGGATGGAGATGAGTTAGTATCATCTACATCAGTTTCATTAACTTCATTAACATCAGGATTAACAGGAGCAACTTCTTCCTCTTTAGGAGTATTATTAACATCGTTTTCAATCTCAGCAATCTCAGCTAATTGTTCTATTGTATTTTTAAGATGTTCATTACCTTTAGAACTTAAATCAAGTGCAGCATAAGCATCTCTAATAACTTTATCTATATTAGGTTTATTACCATTATTAGCATCTTTAATAACAGAATTGACATATTCTTTACCATATTGTTTATAAGCATTACGTAAATCGTCCATAGCTTTATTAACAATCTTTTTACGACTATTATCAAAGAAGTTATTAAGATAAGTTATACGAGATTTAATATTATCATCAGATAGATTAAGTTGATTTTTATTAACCTCAACATTAATCTCAGCATTAACAACTTCTGCTAAATCTTTAAATACTTCATTATATTGTTTTTGAAGTTGAATAGCTGATTGAATATCATTTTTATTTTCAATATCAATAGGAGTATAAAGTTTATTAATAGCATCTAATCGCTCATTTAATTGAGCAATACGTTCTTGTTTAACAGAATTATTAATTGCAGCGTTATCTTGAATAGTTTTAATATCTCTTTGAATACTATCAATAATATGTTGATAAATACCATTCTTTGCAGAATTAATATCAACATCTTCAATATGATTATTTGTAATATCTTGATTTAAAACATCATTAGCCCAATTAAGAAGATTATTATAATTTTCTTGACGATTACGAGCATGAACCATTTGGGTAGCTATAATACGACCAACTTCAAATCCGCCACCAAGTCTATTAACTTTATTTAAAGTAGTATTATATTCATTTTTAAGATTATTAATTTCAGTTTTAAATCTATTAATAAGTTCATTACTATCTTGTTGTTGTAATCCAAGTTTATTAGTAATACTATCATTAAATTCTTTACTATTAATAGAACTTTCAAGAAGTCCTAAATTACCAGCGTTCATAGAATTAATAATAATATTATCCATATATTCTTTTTCAGCTATACTACGAAGTTCTTCTTCAGTACCAGTAATAATATCTGGATTAACCTGTTGACCATTTTCATCAGTAATAGTTATAAATGGATTTTTACCATTAGCAATACTATTAAGTCTTTCTTGATATGCTTGAAAAGTAGCAGTACGACCAAGAATTTCGTTTTCTCTTTGTTTTTCAGCAGAAGTCCAATCTTTATCAAGACGTTTATTAATAAACTCTCCAGCTTTATTCATAACACTACTAAAAGTAACACCACCAAGAGCACCCCAAAATGCTTGTTCCCATAACATTGGGTCTTGAAGATAATCTTTAATAGTTTGTTGAGGAATATCTTTATCAAATACTTTTTTACCATTATATAAACCATCTTGACTAGCTATATAATTAATAGCTTCTTCAACCCCTTCTGTCCATTCAGCTCTAACACCATGAAGAATATCATTACCCACATCTTTTAATGTACTAGTAATAGCTTGTTTAGTAGTTTTATTACTTAAAGCATTAGTAATTGCAGCAGCATCATCAATATTACTATTAAATGCAGTATTTAAATTTCTAAGTCTAGAACTAGTTGTATTACCACTTAAAGCATTTTTCCATAAGTTTTTTAAACTATAAACTTGCCATACATCAAAAAGAACATTAGCCCAATCTTCAGCAAAAGTAATATCAGCACTATTTTTAGCAATATCTTTAGCTACTTCTTCATCAGACATATCTTTATATTTAGGATTATTATTATAAAACTCTTCTCTTTGTTTATCATTCATATTAGCAAGTTGAGTTTTAGAATAATCTTCAATATCATTATAAGTTTGTCTAGCTTCTTGATAATTTTCAAGATAACGAGAAGGAACTCCAATAGCAGTAGCTTCTGCTATTCTACCAGTAATGGCTCTACTCTTTTGAGTCATATTAATAGCATTAGCCATTTTATTAGCTAATTTATTAAACTTTATACCTTTACCTAATAAAGAAACACCTTTAGCAAGACCAGTACTAGGAACCATAAGAGTTAAAGAACTAGCTATACTAGGAGCATTGCTAGCCCACCAAGCAAAATCTCCAATATCAAAAGCAGCATTAGGATTTTCTCTATATATAGCTAAACGCTCATTAATAGATTCTTTTAAAGATTCAAGTTCAGAACTTATTTCAGATTGATAATCATTAGGACTATTACTAACCATATTATAGAAAGCATCAGCTAAATCTGCAAAACCAATAGCTGTACCAACAGTAATCTCATTACCAATCTGTCCAATCATTCTTAATCCTTGTTCCCAATTACTTTGATTAACAGCACGTTCTTTATCAAGTTTTTCTGGGTCATCAACAGGATTAACATAAACATCATAAGGAGCATATTTATCTATATCATATTGATTAAGATTATATGATTGTCCAGCAATACGACTAAATAAATGACCACGACCCCGGTCACTAATAGAAGTGCCGGGGTTGTAATCAACTAAAGTAGGAGGCTGTATAGCCCCCTTTTTAGTTTTAGGATTATATTCAGGATTAGGTGTTTTATTACCACCTTGTAGAAACTTTAATACATCCATATTAATATAGATTATTAGTTAATTCATCATAGTAATATTGAATAACATAAGGGTCTGAACTGCCACTAAGTTGGGCAAGTTTAGTAGCAACATTTTGTTGAATAGCTTTAACAGCATTTTCATCTACTGCCATACCAGCTTTAACAGCAGTTACAGTTTGTTCCCATTGAGATAAATTATCTACAATATCAACAGCATTTTCTTTACTTACTAAACCAATAGTTTGATTATTAGTAGAATTAATTAAATTAAAACCTTCACCATTAGGTACTAATTTAAATTTATCAATTCCAGTAAATGCAGCATTATTAGTAAGAGAAATAGGTCTATTAGCATTATAATAATTTTCTACTTTACCAGCAGCTCTCCAACTAGTATCTTGATTCCAAGATTGAATAATAGAACTATCAATAGCACCACTACCTACAAGTAAAGTAATAGGTTCTCTTTTAAGTTTACCTTCTGTATCATAGTAACCTGCAATATTAATTTGAACTCCAACATCACCAGTTTTTGGGTCACGAACAATAGTAGGAGTAATTTCATTTTCTTTAGCACTTCTAAGATAAGCTGTATAAGCTTTTCTATCTTCAGAAGTCATAGGTTCAAATATTCCATTTTCACTAGTAATATAAGATTCTCCTTGAGTTAAATCAATACCAGCTTTAATAGCAGACATAGCTTGTTCTTCTAATTGTTTCTTTTGAGCAGAATATTTACTAGCAGCTTCTGGATTAGAACTCATAACAAAATTAAGTTCAGCAAGTTCAGGAGTCATTGCAGATATACCAATAGTAGAAGAAGTTATTTGACCACCATCAAGAACAGCATCATTTTTAGATTTAAGAGAATCAACATAATCAATTAAACCAATATAAGGTTCTTTATTACCTGTTGGTAATCCAGCATGATGTTCTTCACCATTAGAATCAACTCTAACAAATTTATCACCATATCCAAAAAATCTAGTCTTAGCAGAATTAAGAAAAGCATTTAAAGGATTTCTAGTATCTTCAGCTTCTTTAACAGCTTTACCAAAACTATAAATAGATTTATGATAATCTTTAGGTAATTCAGCATATCTATAACCATTACCATCAGAACCAAATCTTATTCCAAGACTAGCAGCTTTTTTCTCTCCACCAAGAGCATTAATAAACGAATTATAAACATCATCATTATTAAAGTATTGTCTAATAGAACTACTATCTCCAAATATCTGATTAACATATTTACTATATGTATCAGAATATTTATTATTAGGTAAATCACTTAAACTAATAATAGAATTATATGTATCAAATCCGTCAATGCTATCTTGCGATTTACCAACTTTAAGACTATTAATATATTCTTGATTATCAATAATATCATTAAGATAACTTAGAGCATATGCTCTATCAGATGGGCTAGTAATATTAGTCATGATACTAGTTCTAATATCATCTGGGTTAGCAGTTGCTAAATCAATATTAATATCAGGATTATATTTACTAAGTAATCCAGCTATTGATTGTCTATTACTAGTAATTTCAGCTTGAGCTTGAGCAGGCATAAAATTATCAATACGAACAGGAGTACCTTTATAAGTTAAATTATCAATAGCTTGTTTTCTTTGAGTTGTACTTCCTAGTCCAGCTTGTTTAGCTAAAGCTAATTGAGCTTTCCATGCTTCACCATAAGTAGTATTACTACTTTGATTATAAAAAGTTGCAGCATTATAGAAAGGGTCAATACGTTTAGCAAGATATTGTTCAGGAGTAAGTAGAATACCATTTTTATCTGTTATATCAGGATTACTACCATTTTGGTCATATTTCCATTTAGCAATCTTATAATCTTGTTCAAGACTAGCTTTAGCACCAGGAGTATTTTCAATAACAGCTTTAACAGCTTCAGCAAGTTTAGCTTTACTTAATCTTTGCCAATCACCTTTAGTATGAGAATAAATCTCTCCTGTAACAGATTTAGTAATATCATCAGTAACTTTACCGTTAGCATCAAGCCATCTTGTTTGACTACCACCACCTTGTTCTTTAGCAGCCCATTGAAGTGCTTGATTAAGTATTTGATTCATAGGAATTTCAGAAACTTCTTTATCAATAGGAGTCCATTTACTTCCACCAATAACATTACCATTCTTATCAGTTATATCTTGATAATTATATTTATTAACAGTACGATAATAATTCTTATAATCTTCAGATAAATCAGTACGTTTATCAAGATTATCCATATATGCTTTATAATCTTGTTGAGCACGTAAACGACCAATCATTCCGGGACTTGAAGTTATATCTCCATAAGTTCCAACTATATCATCAAGACTAGAATAAGCATTACCATATTGCATATTTTCGGTAAGAGCATTACGAACTTTATTAAGTTGTTCTTGACGCCAAGCATCTTCAGCTTCATTTAAATCTAATTGAGCAAGTTGAGCATCAATCTGAGATTTAGTTTGAATAGCTTGTTGATGACCTTGTTCAAGAGTATTATAAGTTCTAGCTAAGACATTTAAGTCAATAGGATTAACTTGTTGTCTAAAAGTAGGAGTATAAAAGTTTATCGGCATGATTGTTTTCCTCCAAGTTTTCTACGTTTACGAATAATAAATTCATCATAATCAACTCCAGCATCTCTCATAATTCTATCATCTACATTAGGAGCAGATGCTCTCATCGCACCAATAGTATTATTTAAAGCTTTACGATTTTCATATCTACTAATCATATCTTGAATACCAGCATTAATTCCACTAAATAAATTATTAATATTAGTTACTTTAGCTTCTCTAATACCATTATCAAATGCTGCTTTTCTATCTATATATTGATTGTATTGTTGAGCATTAAATTGACGAACACTTTGTTGATTACGTCTATCTTGATTAATAAGATTAGTTTCTATATTTTCTTTATTACCATAAAGTTCATTAGCAGCTTGACCAGCAGCATTACGAACTCGTTGTTTACGAGCTAAACTAACACGACTACTAGCAGTATTAGAATCAATATCACGATAAGCTTCGAATTTATCTTCTCTAATTCTATCAAGTTGAGGATTAATATTATATTTAGTTTTAAGTTTATTAGCACTAATAAGAGTAGGTTGACCTGGACCTCTCATTTTATTAATAGCTCTTCTACTAGCAAAATAGCTAGCTAAACTACCAGCTACATTACTACCTAGTCCAATCCAATCAGCAGTAGTAAGATTTTTAAATTTACCTTGACCTTTACCATCAGAAGATGTAATTTCTTGAGCAGGAGTATTAGTAGAAACAGGTAAAGTAGTAGGAATACTAGCTTCTACTTTAGGTAGATTACGATTATAAACAGCAGTAGGAGGTGTTTTAGTAGGAACAGATTGAGTTGATTGACTTGACTTACTTCGTCCTCCACGGGGGGTCTTCCCGTTAGATTTAGTTGCAGATAAACTTGGAATATTAGTATTATTTGTACTAATACCTTTGTTATTTCCATGACTCCAACCAGCTCTAACTAAACCACTAGTAATTCCAGCACCATCTTCAAATAAAGGAAGTCTACGTTCTGCATAATATTGAGGACGACGATTTCCATTATCAATATTAGATTTATTAGTATTAGTATTTACATTATTATTTTTAGACCATCTTCCATTTCTAAAAGTATAATCACTTCCAATAATAGTTTCTCCTCTAGCAGATTTATTAATAGGATAAGCAGAAGTTCTATTAATAGTTCTATTAGTTATAGGAACATAAGCTCCAATTTGTTCATCATATTCCCAAGTTCTTCCATGACGATTAATACGATTTCCACCAACAGCAAATTTATCGCGTAGACCCCCCGTAGAGGATGGAGAATGAATTAATCCATTCTTAACATTACCATTAATACTAACAACTAATCCAACATTACCTTTCTTTCTAAGTTCTGGATATTTATTATAAACTTTAGCTTTAACATCACTTCTACCGTGAAGTCCAGCTAGTCTTAAAGCATCAACAGCATCTGCTTTTGTAGGAATAGGATAACTTCTATGTCCACCAGCAAAATCTTTTTTAGCTACACTAGGATAAGGTTTCTTTTTAGAACCATAATCTTTATCTCTACTTAATCCACCCATAGCTTTTTTATTTTCATTTATATTATTTTTATTTATATAATCAATAGTTCTAGGAAGATTACTACCATGTTTACCAATAGTTGTTCTATAAACTTCTTTAATTCCTTGATTAATCCAAGTATTATCAATTTTATTAGCTAAATCATAAATTTTTTGTCTACCTAAATTAATAAAATTAGTAGCAGTTCTACCTATTCTAGAAGCTTTAGTTAGACCTTTAATAAATTTATAATTTCTATTACCAGCTATTGTAGGATAACCACCAATAATTATCGAACCACTTTCAGCGATTTGTCTTTTATATTCATCAGGTGCTTGATAAATTTTACCACCTTCTTTATATTTAGTTCCATCATCATTAATTCTATTTCTATCTTTAAAATCTTCTTGAGCTTTAAATACTTTATTAGGATTAGCTCCACCCATAACTAATTGAGCAGGACTAGCACCGTTAAGAATAGGTTGTGCAGAATAAACTTTAAGTTCATTTCCATTAGTTTCAACTACTTCACCATCTTCTACTTCAATACCAGTTTTATCACTAGGACCAATATCAATACCACCTTGACTATGTTTTCTTCCATTCATATAAAAGAAATTATTACCAAGAGGTTGAGCAATACCACCAGCAACTACATTTGGTATTTTACCACCAACAGCATATTGCTTTTGAGGAAGCTTTTTTCCATTACTTCTAGGAGTTTGAATAATATTAAATGGAAATGTTGGTCCAAGTTCATCATCACTAGGAAAAGATTCTTTATTAAAATCTTTAACATAATTAATAAGTCTACCAGCAGTATTATTCATTAATTTTTCTCTATTATCTTTAGATACTAAATTGTTTATACCATTATAGAGAAATTCATTACCAAGTCTTATTAAACCAGTAGATTTAGCAACTTTATCATAAGCTCCACCAAGTGGAGGAATACCATTTTGAATAAATCTTCCATTACGAGTAACATTACCTCTAAATGTACTAGGTAAATTACTTATATGAATAACTTTATCTTTTCTAGGCATTTTATATAATATAATGAGAAATTGTAATTTGATTGATTTTAAGGCTCTCTGCTGAACGATAGCCTATCAGTCGATTAATAGTTCATACCTATATATAATAATTCAACAGAGAGCAAAAGACTAGCGTCTATGACCGCCACAGCGATATACATTTAGCCTATCTCGATATACTGATTGAGGCATAACAGGTTGTTGAACAGTACCATTAGTAATCCATTCAGGACGTTCAAGACCAGTTTTAGGAGCACTATAACTAGCTTGGTCAGCTTGTTTAACTTGAATTGGTTGTTGTCCTTTACTTCCAAACATACCACCAATTAAACTTCCAGCAGCACCAATAGCAGCACCAATCCATGCTTTTCTACGTCCACCACATTTATATTTATTAATAAAACTAGAACGTTGATACATAGTCATTGGATTAGTCATTTTATCAGAAGTAATATTAAGTTGCTGTTGACCAGCTTGAAGTTGTTTACGCTGTTCAGCTTCTTGAGCAATACGTTTATTTTCATTAATTTGTTGATTAGCAGAAATACCTTGACCTATTGCAGTACCTAATTCACCAAGTCCTTGAACTCCTGTAATAGAACTAGCAAGATTACCTAAACCGGGAAGAGCATCAGCAAATTCAGTACCGAAACCAGCTTTACGTCGAACTCTACCACCACATTTAAGAGTAAGCTTATCATTATATTGACCAACATAATCTTGATTAGCATAAGCACTAGTTAAAGCTTGAGCATTTTGTAAAGCATCTTTATGGTCTTGTGCAGCTTGAGCTTCAGCTTGGGCTTTTTCTTGAGCTTTCTTTTGTTTATTGCCTTTAATTATACCACCAGCAATACTAGCAGCTGCACCAATAATAGCACCAATAAAAGCTTTTTGTCTTTGTCTATCTCTATACTGTATCATAATTTTCTAAATTGAGTTTGAGCACATTCAAGACTTTCAAATTCAATGCGCTTATTATCTGAATTATTAAATATGAAACGAACTACAAAATAATTACCATATACTCTACGAAGTTTATCACTTACTGTATTAGGATGTTCTTTAATTGCATTACGGAAATAATTAAAGTTATATTGAGTAAGTTCATACCAAGGTTTTTTATACTTATTAAATTCATTAAGTTTATCAATATTAATATCTATATCATCAGTATCATTATCTTCATTAAATATACGAAGTATATCTCCAGCATAAGGATGTTCTCTTAAATCAACAGGATTATTAATATTATCACTATAAATAGGAATATATATCTTACGTACTTTATATTTAATAAATTCAAGAAATTTAATAAGTTCATAAGATTCATTAACTATAATATCAATATAACTATTATGAACTAATATAGGCTCATCACCAACTTCTTGTTTAGATACTAGATATAGACTTCTACTATCATCACCCATGTGAGTATTAAATCTACCATAATTATATTCATTAGTAAACACATGAAGAGGACAATTAAGTCTATCATCGTTATGTTCAGTTTGAAAATAACATTTAGTTTTAGTAGACCAAGCATTATTAAAATAATAATCATGTAAACTAATAAAACTACCTATTTTATAATTAAAACTAATAACTTCATTATGTGATTCTATAATAGATTCTTTAGTATTAGGATTAATATTATTATAAGTATAATCAAATTTAATTAGAATACGATTATTAAATTTATCATGAGCAAATCTAACTTTATTAGGATGATATTTATCTAGCCATAATTTAATATCTTCATCCATTATTTTAAGTTGACCATCATCAAATTGATAAAGTTTATGAAAATCATCATTATAAAAAATATAACCAAATTCTCCAACTATATATGCTAAATCATCTTGCAGTCCACCATAACCTTTATCACTAGTAAAGACTTCTTTATAATCAACTTCAAAAGCATCAGGTTGATATAATTGAACATTTTCATCTCTAGTTTTAAGTGCAGCACTTATATCAAACATAAACATACTATGTTGAGTATGAACTAAAAGATAATATCCAATTCCAACTAAATTAGTTATACTTCCTTTATTTTCAGTAATATTTTTATAACCTTCAATAGGAAATATTCTCCAAGCATTAACTTCACTTTCATCTTGAATAACATTACTACGTCTTATAGTTTTATCAAAACGAGTAATATTAATAATATCATTACGATATTGAGTTAACAGTTTAGGAACATATTGGTCAACATTTCCAATAGGGTCTTTAAATAAATCAACACTATTCTTAGGTTCTACAAATGTACCAAAAGCAACACTTTTCTTGTCAGTTTCTTCTTTAATACTAAAAGCTATCTTACTAGGTTCATTATTAAAACGTTTACTTTCAAAGAACTTATCACTATATAAAGGAAACTGAATATAAACATTGAATGGAATATCAAGCCAACATGGTTCATCACCACTATAATAATATTGATTATTAGTAGGAGTATATAATTTATAATTACCTTCGTTCATTATAACTCCATTATCATTATAAATAAGAACACCATCATAAGTCATTCTACCATTATATCCATGTTCAATAGAATAAGTTCCACCATTATAGCAAACGTCATTAAGTCTTACAAGTTCTTTTTCTTTGCTAGTATAAATATTTTTAGTACAATTAAGAACTGTTGCAAGAAACATAGTTTCAGCATCAAGTAGTAATTCCTTATAATCATCCATTTCAAGAGCAGTTCCTTTTCCAGCTCTACTATCAGTAACACTATCAGCAACTACTAGTTTATAATTATTAATAGGTTTATATTCATTTCTACTAATAACACCTATAACTGGCATATTATAACTATAAGGATAAGTAGTATTAACTACCATATCAACTACATCATGTTTTTCTTTATAAGGTTCAAATTTACATTTACCATCAATACGAATAATATTAAAATCATATTTAATACTATCATCAATATCAAATCGACCACTATATAGATAACATTTATCACTAGTAAAATTATTAGCTACAAAACCCGGTTTTGTACCCCAACTATCATTTTGCCAAGTAACATTACTAGCTATATTACAATAATCTTTTCTAGTTAGTAATCCAGTATATCTAGTAATAGGTTCAACTTTTTCATAACTAATAAACCATCCAACATAACCTAATTCTTTAATTTGATTCCATAAAGTAGTATCAATATTAGCACGAATATAAAACTTATTAAAAGTATTATTCATATTATACACAAAATCTCTAGTATGTTCACCACCAACAACTTCAGAATCAAATATCAAATCAGGTATTCTAAATAGTTCATCACCATTAATATTTTCGTAATAACCAAATTTAGCTTCATTATCAACACCAATAGCACCTATTACTTGATTACTACAAGGAGTATAACTACCACTATTTATAACTTGATAAACATATAAATCATTATATTTATCTTTATCTTGATAATCAATAAAGTAATTAGATATAAGAGTATATAGTTCATCTTTATTAGTAGCTTCAAGTTCACCAGAACTATTAAGTAATATATTAGTAGTAGGATTATTTATTGGTTCAGCAGTATAAACTACAATTTTATGATTAGCAATATACCTTTTAACATTAGAACTAATACTAGATATTGGAATATCTCCACTAATAACTGCCCAATATGGAATATTACCATTACCTTGATTGTTCCAATTAAAAGTAATTATAGTACAATGAGAACCATCATTAACAACATTATTTATATATTTATCTTTATTAGATAGTTTATAACCTCTACTAGCATCACCATATTTATCAACAAAATGAATAAAAAAGTTATATACTTCTCCAGGAATAAGAGTATCATTTTTCTTACGTTCATTAAAATCATAACTAGGTTCAATAGTAGAATGAGTAATTCTCATTTTACAATTATCAATATCAAATATAGTATCTCCAAATAATACTTGTCCACTAGTAAATACAGCATCTTCTGTAAATCCAGTTCCATTATAAACATAACAAGCTATTTTAACTGTACTAGGTAAAGTATAAACAGATTGATTATTTTCATATTTATAACTTGTAGGAATAATAAAACAATGACAAGCAAGATATTCTTTAAGATTATGACTACCTCTACTACCTACTTTTATTTTAGCATTATAATTAATCTTTAAATATTCATGTGCTGCAATACCTTGTATAACTGTATCATTAAATAAAGTTCTAAAAGTACGAAAAGGATATTGATTATTATTGAATACTTTATTAATATCTTTAATTTGCCAATCAGCAGTACCAGTAATTTGAAGGCTAGCCATTTTAAAATATGGACCTTTTTCACTAACTGCATTAACAGTGGTATAATCATTATAATAAGCATTAACAGCTTTATTACGAAGTTTAATAGTAATATCTTTAACAGCCTCTTCTAATGTTTTACCATTATTTAAAGTTCTATCATCGTTATCAGTTTTTTCATTATAATTAGCAATATATATTCTATTCTTATAATTAATGATATTACCAACATTATAATAATTATAATAGTCAGTAGTTAAATCAGCAACATTATATTCAACAAGAACATCTCTACTAAATTTAAAAATATTATTATTTAAATCATCTGTTCTAAACGCTTGAGTACTATCTTTTTTACATACAATAAAACCAAGTTGATAAAGACCAGAACGACCTCCACTAATATTTATTTCAAAAGTTTGATTACATATATCTTTAGAATCACTAAATGAATCGGTATTACCATAACAATAACCGTTTGGTTCATCTTTCGGTTCATAAACATTAGTTTTTCTAAAACAAACTTTATTAATAACTTGTGGAATTATAACATCATTAAAAATAGGAAATCCAATACTATACCATTTAGTATAATTAGTTTTATCTATCTTATATCTAATAAATATAAAATAAAATCCTTTATAAGCTCCACCACTAACATAATTTAAACCACTAATAGTAGGTAAAGTTATTTGTGGAATAACAGACATTTCAGAATCAGGACGGTCAGAATCTAAATCAATATTAATAGTTTTAAGAGGAACATCAATAGAAGTATTACTTTCAGCAATAGCTATAATAAGATGATTTTTAACATTATAAGTATATGTTCCTTTAATCTTTCCACCATTATATTTCCAATTACTATTTACTCTATAACAATTATCAGCTTGTTCATTATATCTATAAATATAAGACTCATTAGAATCAGTATTAACAATAAATAAAATAAGTTCAGTACTAGTAGGAATAACACCAACTATTTTAAAATTATTAATACCATCTTCATGAATAGAATTGGCAATTGCTTTACAATCTTCAAGCCCTTCTTCATTAACAATCATCCTATCATCATTACTTACTTTAACGTTCTTAGCAGCAACTAATGAATAAGGTACACAATCACCCGGATGTTTATTAAGACTAAGTTTCTTTTGTATATTCATAATTATTTAGGAAAAGTAAAGTTATAAAAGAACTCATTCCAACCACTATCATCATCACTTTGTTCATCTAATAGAATACTAGTCTTAATATCTTTCTTCATACTTTCCCATAGATAGAAAGGATTAGTTCCATATTGACTAGCAGAAAGATTAAACACAGGATGTTTATATCCTCTCATAAGCATACGAGCCATACAATAATAAGTAAGACCTTGAATTAATTTACCATTAGCAGGTATAACAGGAATCTCACAATGATAATTATCACTATATTGAGTTTCAATATCTTTATAAACAACTGTTATACAAGTATCATTAAAATTAAGTTCAATAGTATTACCTCCAATAAGAATATAATTATGATTTGACTTATCATATCCTCCACGGGGGGTCTGACAATGAGAATGAACTTCATGCTGACATCTTGGACATTCAGTATTATTATGAACTGTATAAACAACAGGATTACATCCTACTTTACCAGTATCAATAACTTCTCTAGTTCTAGAACCATTAGGACAACAATCATCGGGCATACCAAGATAGTCTTTATTAGTAGCACGCTCCGGACTTTCGTCCTCCGCTTGACCCCCCGTAGAGGATGGAGCAGATTCAGTATCACCACATCTATATTTACTAGTATCAGCTCTAGGTACTTCACAACCATTACTATCATATACTTTAAGACCGTCATCAATAAGACAACATTTACTTTTAGCTATCTTATTAATGACGGTTAGTTTCATTTTCTTATCAACTTTACGAAGAACTTTAAGTTCATTCATAGCATCAACACACCAAGCAGGAACTCTAGGAATCCAATCACTATTATCTGGATTGAAATCATTATCAAGTTTACCAATTATATGTTCTATCGTAATCGTTTTATTATTTGCCATAATATTAGTTTTTATATCTAGTTTTATTACCATTATTATGTGCTCCACGTTCATACTTTTGTTGATTAACATTTCTAATATATTTAAATGGAGCATTAGGTTCTCGTTCAAGATAAACAAGAAGTTTACTTCTTAATCCTAATTTAAGATTAAAAATATCATCAACAGTTTTACATTCAGAATTAAGTTGTTTAGCATCTTTACCTCTAAGTTCTCTATTAATATAATTAGCATACTTAAATTTAATAGCACTATAACTATGAGTTCCATTATTAATAAGTTGTATTTCATAAAACTCTTTATTAGTTTTATAAACTACATAAGGAATACCATCATACTTAAGTCCACGAATTTTATATATTTCTGCTTCTTCTTTATCATAAGGTTTAAGACCAGCATCAATAATTTCTTGTTTTTTAAGTCTAGTAGCGTTCCAATCAACATAAGTATCTCTAGGTTTATCTCTATATCTCCAGAAATTAATAACTAAATCACCAATTTCATATTTAAAATGATAAGCGTAGCCTTCAAGAACACATTTATGAACACCATAACTATAATACCTATGAATGTACTTTTTATAATCAGAAAGACTTAATTCAGAACGTCTTGTAGCAAGTTTAAGAGCAATAATATAATCGTTTGCTTTTTTAGCTAAGTTACAATAACGCAAAAGTTGGAGAAGAACAATACGTCTTTCTCCAACTGTATAACTAAGTTGATTATTAATTAATTGCTCTAACTTATTAATTAATTCAACATTATCATTAAGAAATTGAAACCCATATTCATTAAGATTAATTTTTAAATCATCTTTAATAACTTGATTTTTACTTTTAATATAAGCACGACAATCAGCTTTCATCTTATTTATAAGTTCAAGTTCTTTATTATATTTTGCCATATCGTCATTAGAAGTTTCAATAAACTTTTTATAATAATGACTAATATCTATATCTTTAATCATAATTTATCTAGTTACAAAATTATCAATAGGAGTTTCATTTGTTTGACGAGGAACTTCAATAAGATTACGTTTAAATACAATCTCTTTAAGAGCTCCAATCATATCTTCAGGAATAAGAAATTCATCATCATCGTATTTAGCTTCATCATCAATAGGGTCATAATTTACATCTTTAGCTTTTTCAACAGTTTCGGTAGGAACAAGATAAGGAATTTCAAATGGAGATTCAATAATAATAGAACCTATATTTTGAAACCAATCTTTATTATTACTAAAGAAATAAATATAACCATTAATATAATCATAAACAGGAAGATTACACATACCTGCAAGATAATGATAAAACTTAGCACTAGCTTCTTTTGCAAATGGTATTTCTATCCCAGTATGTCCGGTAGTTCTAATTGATTGGAAAGGTAAGTTATTAATAAGTCTAACTGGCTTTGGAACTTCTTGTTTAGTACGTTTAATTGCAGGAAGCCCAAGAGTTTGACTATTATATAAGTCACCATCAGGAACATTAATAATAGAAACACGAATACGTTGTTGCAAACCTTTATCAACATATTTATGATTTTCATAACTTTTACGAATTAGTTCATTACGACCATGAAGAATAGCATATCGAAGATTACGTCTAAGAGGAATACTATTAGGATTGCCAACAGCATGAGCAAATTCACTAACTAATTGATTAAGACTAGCCATGTTAAGATTGACTTGCGTTTTCTAATTGATGAACTCTTTGTTCAAGTTCATTAATCTTATTAGAATATGTTTCAACTTTAGTTTTAAGTTCATTAACTGTTTCAGCTAATTCATTATGTTTTTGCGTTATAACTTTAACATCTTGTTCAAGTTCAGTATTATTAGTATAATCAACAATAGAATTTAATAATTCAATTAATAAGTTTCTATCTTTATTAGATATATCACTATTTAAACAGCATATAGTTCTAATAATATCATCTTTAAGTTTATCTTTAGTCATAATATATTATGTTTTAAGTTTATTATATTTAATATTATAATAAACTGTTGCAGGAGTAGTATCGAGAAATGCAAAAACAGAAAACAAATTAATTAACCAACTACTCCTAGCAACAGTTCCACGTGGACTTATTTAATCAAGCTTAACTGTGGTAAAGAAGCCGACACTAGCAAAAAAATTCGACAGAACCCAATCAGAACGAAAGCCACCAGAGCCAGCCCCAGAACCATTATGAGCGCAACCGCCAAACAGAAGCACACGAACAGCTTTATCTGTATCTTGTCCATTATTACCTCTTATCCAATTATAATCAGCTTTTTTATTAGTTCCAACTTTATTAGGAATAAAATAAGGACCAAATCTAAAATCAAATTCAGTAATAAAACCATCAGTATTAGCTTGATCACCTATAAAATAACATTTATCTTGAATATTATCTATTGTAATATCAGCATGATTAACTCCTTTTTTAAGAAGATAAACACTATTATAATTTGCATTGCGATTTACAATAACTACATCTCTAATAAATGTCCATATATCACCAAAGAAATTTAGAATACCTCGATAAACAGCAGGATAAGTATTAAAATTACTACCATCTGTATTATAATTTCCTAGTTCATAATGGTCACCAT
>ERZ650300.226-NODE-226-length-32485-cov-19.595190_pt1 | contig 32485 bp, 31 predicted proteins | sample MGYA00376236_ERZ650300 | MGnify/ENA primary metagenome ERZ650300 (study PRJEB26733, sample SAMN07839303) | wastewater metagenome | biome: urban; feature: wastewater treatment plant; material: waste water | place: USA: North Carolina | collected 2016-04-28 ...
TTCGGCAGTGGCGAAGCGCTCAGCTTAAAACCGGATAAAGGCGTAAACAATACGCAGAGATACGCAAACGGGCGGCTGGCGTGGCCGCCCGATTGCGTGATGGCGGCCGTATGGTGTGTATTACCAGCTGGCTTCGCGTTCTGGTGTGGCGGTGATCTTGTGCACGGTGAGGTCGGCGCCTTGGTATTCTTCTTCTTGATCCAGGCGCAGGCCGACGGTGGCTTTCAGTACGCCGTACACCACGCCGCCGCCGATAAAGGCGATCAGCACGCCGGCCAGGGTGCCCAGTGCTTGCGAGGCCAGGCTGACGCCGCCGACGCCGCCCAGCCAGGTTTGGCCAAACAGGCCGCAGGCCACGCCGCCCCAGACGCCGCACAGGCCGTGCAGCGGCCACACGCCGAGCACGTCGTCGATTTTCCAGCGGTTTTGCGTGACGGTGAACATCACCACAAACAGCAGGCCGGCAGCGCCGCCCACGGCCAGCGCGCCCAGTGGGTGCATCACGTCCGAGCCGGCGCACACCGCCACCAGACCGGCCAGCGGGCCGTTGTGCAGAAAGCCGGGGTCGTTTTTGCCCAGCCAGTTGGCGGTGAGCGTGCCGCCCACCATGGCCATCAGCGAGTTCATCGCCACCAGGCCGGACATGCCGTCCAGTTTTTGCGCGCTCATCACATTAAAGCCAAACCAGCCCACAATCAGAATCCAGGCGCCCAGGGCCAAAAACGGGATGCTGGACGGCGGGTGGGCCGACATGCTGCCGCTTTTGTGATAGCGGCCATGGCGCGGGCCGAGCAGCAGCACGGCGGCCAGGGCAATCCAGCCGCCAACGGCATGCACCACCACCGAGCCGGCAAAGTCATGGAAGGGCGCGCCAAATTGGGTGGTAAGCCAGTCTTGCAGGCCAAAATGGTTGTTCCAGGCGATGCCTTCAAAAAACGGATACACCAGACCGACCAGGGCAAAGGTGGCGAAGGCCTGCGGGCTGAATTTGGCGCGCTCGGCGATGCCGCCAGAGATGATGGCCGGGATGGCGGCGGCAAAGGTCAGCAGAAAAAAGAACTTCACCAGCTCATAACCGTGGTTGGCGGTCAGCGCGCTGGCCGGGGCAAAAAAATTCACGCCATAGGCCACGCTGTAGCCCACGGCAAAGTAGGCAATGGCGGAGACGGCAAAGTCGCTGAGGATTTTGGCCAGGGCGTTCACCTGGTTTTTCTTGCGCACGGTGCCCAGCTCCAGAAAGGCAAAACCGGCGTGCATGGCCAGAATCATGATGGCGCCGAGCAGCAAGAACAGCACGTCGGCAGCATTGGGGGGAAGCGTTCCCATGGGTGGCTTTCCTTGTATTGGTGCGTTTTTCAGATGGATGCACCGAAAGCAAACATAGTGCCGATGTGATTAATACATTGTTTATTAAAAGTAAAAAATGTCCGCCATCAGATTAATGCACCGTAACAAAGCTAATCTGGCCATATTTTCGCCCATTTATTGTGGGTTCTACGCACCAACTCTGAACGCAATGCACGAATATAGTGCAAATCTGCGCGCCAGAATGGGCATGCGTTGCCGGCGTGCATCGCTGCCGACAGCGGTCAGCGAACCGGGTAAAATACGGCGATGACTACCCCGCGCTTTGTACATCTTCGCCTGCATTCTGAATTCTCCATCACTGACGGCATTGTCCGCCTGGACGAGGCCGTCGGCCGCGCCGTGGCCGACGGCATGCCGGCGCTTGGCCTGAGCGATCTGGCCAACCTGTTTGGCATGGTCAAGTTTTATAAGGCTTGCCGTGGCAAGGGGGTGAAGCCGGTGGTGGGGGCGGATGTCTGGGTGGAAAACCCGGACGACGCCGACGCGCCGTTTCGCCTGCTGTTGCTGGCGCGCAACCGCGACGGCTACCTCACCCTGTGCCAACTGCTCACCGACGCCTACCGCACCAACCAGCGCCATGGCCGCGCCGAAATCAAGCGCGACTGGCTGACGCCCGAACGCTGCCGCACCCTGCTGGCCTTGTCCGGCGCGCACATGAGCGACGTCGGCCGCGCCTTGCTGGATGGCCAGCTGCCGGTGGCGCAGGCCGCCGCACGCGATTGGGCAGCGCGCTTTGGCGATGGTTTTTATCTGGAAATCCAGCGCTACGGCGCGCCGCATTGCGGCACCCTGGTGGAGCGCACGCTGTGGCTGGCCGGCGAAACCGGCCTGCCAGTGGTGGCCACCCACCCGGTGCAGTTCATGCACCGCGATGACCACAAGGCGCACGAGGCGCGGGTGTGCATCGCCAAGGGCGAAATCCTCGGCGACCGCCGCCGCGCGCGGCTGTTTACCGAAGAACAGTATTTCAAGAGCACGGCCGAAATGGCCGAGCTGTTTGCCGACCTGCCGGAAGCGCTGGCCAACTCGGTGGAAATCGCCAAGCGCTGCAATGTCACCATTCAGCTGGGCAAGAACTACCTGCCGGACTTCCCCACCCCGGACGGCATGACGCTGGATGATTATCTGATCCACCGCGCCAACGAAGGCCTGGTCGAGCGCATGCAGGCGCTCTACCCCGACCCGGCCCAGCGCGAGGCAGAAATGCCGCGCTACCGCGAGCGGCTGAAGTTCGAGCTGGACACCATCATCCAGATGGGCTTTCCCGGTTACTTTTTGATCGTGGCCGACTTCATCAACTGGGCCAAGCACAATGGCTGCCCGGTCGGCCCCGGCCGGGGCTCGGGCGCCGGCTCGCTGGTGGCCTACAGCATTGGCATTACCGACATCGACCCGCTGGCCTACGCCCTGCTGTTTGAGCGCTTTCTGAACCCGGAGCGGGTGTCGATGCCTGACTTTGACATCGATTTTTGCCAGGACAACCGCTGGCGGGTGATTGAGTACGTGCGGGAAAAATACGGCGCCGACGCGGTCAGCCAGATCGTCACCTTTGGCACCATGGCCGCCAAGGCGGTGGTGCGCGACGTAGGCCGTGTGCTGGATTTGCCGTATATGTTCTGCGATGGCCTGTCCAAGCTGATTCCGGCCGCGCCGGGCAAGCAATACAGCCTGGACGACGCGGTGGAGATGGAGCCCATCCTGAAAGACCGGCTGGCGCAGGAAGAAGAAGTCGCCGAGTTGTGGGAGCTGGCGAAAAAGCTGGAAGGCCTCACCCGCAATATCGGCATGCACGCCGGCGGCGTGCTGATTGCGCCGGGCAAGATCACCGATTTTTGCCCGATGTACCAGGCCGGCGGCGAAGACGCCAGCCCGGTCAGCCAGTTTGACAAGGACGATGTGGAACAAGTCGGCCTGGTGAAATTTGACTTTTTGGGCCTGCGCAACCTCACCATCATTGATCTGGCGGTGCGCTACATCAAAGCTTTGCAGCCCGACTTCAGCGTTGACATGAACACCATGCCGTTTACCGACCCGGCGGCCTATAAGGTATTGCAGGAGGCCAACACCACGGCGGTGTTCCAGCTGGAATCCGACGGCATGAAAAAGCTGCTGGAAAAGCTCAAGCCCGACCGTTTTGAAGACATCATCGCCGTGCTGGCGCTGTATCGCCCTGGCCCGCTGGGCTCGGGCATGGTGGACGACTTTATCTTGCGCAAGGCCGGCAAGCAGGCGGTGGATTACTTCCACCCCGACCTGACCGCCTGCCTGGAGCCGACCTATGGCGTGATCGTGTATCAGGAACAGGTGATGCAGATCTCGCAGATCATCGGCGGCTACACCCTGGGCGGCGCCGATATGCTGCGTCGGGCGATGGGCAAGAAAAAGCCGGAAGAAATGGCCAAGCACCGCAGCATCATCGCGGAAGGGGCCAAGACCAAGGGCTACGACCCGGCGCTGGCCGAGCAGTTGTTCGACCTGATGACCAAGTTTGCCGAGTACGGCTTTAACAAGTCGCACACGGCCGCGTATGCGGTGGTCAGCTACCAGACCGCCTGGCTGAAAGCGCATTATCCGTCGGCGTTCATGGCGGCGACCATGTCCAGTGAATTGGACAACACCGACCAGCTGCGGGTGTTTTACGACGATTCGCTGAAAAACAAGCTGAAGTTTTTGCCGCCGGACATCAACCACAGCCATTACCGCTTTGTGCCGACTGACCGCCAGCATATCCGCTATGCGCTGGGGGCCATCAAGGGCACTGGCGAGGCGGCGGTGGAGCACCTGATTGCCGAACGCGAGGCCCATGGCCCGTTTGTGGACCTGTTTGACTTCTGCCGGCGCACCGACAAGCGCATCGTCAATCGCCGCGCCATCGAAACCATGATCCGCGCCGGCGCGTTTGACGGCCTGGACGACAATCGCGCCAAACTGCTGGCCAATGTCGAACTGGCGATGAGCCTGGCCGAACAGGCCGCCGCCAATATCAATCAGGGCGGGCTGTTTGACGACTTTGACGACAGCGTGGCGCCGCCAGTGGAAATGAAAGACGTGCCGGCCTGGAGCGAAGCGCAACGCCTGGCGGAAGAAAAACTGGCGATTGGTTTTTATCTGTCCGGCCATCCGTTCTCGGCCCATGCCGCCACGGTGCGCCGCTTTGTCAAAAACACCCTGGCCAGCCTGTCGCCCAAGAAAGAGCCGCAAACCCTGGCCGGGGTGGTGACCCTGGTGCGCACCAAGGTGGGCAGTCGCGGCAAGATGGCCTTTGTGCAGCTGGACGACGGCACCGCCAAGCACGATGTGTCTTTGTTCTCGGAAGCCTACGAAGCCAACCGCCACAAGCTGCGCGAAGACGCGCTGCTGATTGTTGAAGGCAAGGTCAGCTACGATGATTTCTCTGGCGGGCTGCGCATTGTGGTGGACAGCGTGCTGGAGCTGGCCGAGGCGCAAAGCCGCTTTGCCCAAGGCCTGGCGCTGAGCCTGCACGCCGAGAGCGATATCGGCAAGCTCAAACACCTGCTGCAACCCTTTGCCGGCAGCGGCCCCTGCCCCCTGCGCTTTCGCTATGCTGGCAGCCAGGCGCGCGGCGAGCTGGACGCTGGCGAGGCGTGGAATGTGATGCTCAGCGACGCCTTGCTGGACAGCCTGCGCGCCCTGCTGGGCGAAAAATCGGTTGAGGTGCTGATGTAATGGCCAAATTATCTGTAACTCGTGGCCAGACACCGGCCGAACGCGCCCGCTTTGCCCTGGCGGAAAGCGCTTGCCAACTGGCGGATCAACTGCTGGGCGAACTGGCCAGCACAGAAGCCGCCGCCGCCCGCCTGCGTACCCTGCGGGTGTACTGGCGCAAGGTGCGCAACGGCAAGGTGCTCAGCGCAGCGGATTTTAACGCCGCTGTCGATGTGTGCCGCAGCGCGGAGCGTGTGCTGGAAGCGCTGGACGCCCCAGCGCTGGCCGACCCCCGGCTGGAGTCGCTGCGCCGTCAGCTGCACGCCATGGCTGAAGCCTGGCAGGCATTGACCGGCAAGCCCTGGTAGGCGCTGCGTACAAAACCCTCCTGGCGTTATTGTGTGACCGCAGACAGTACAAGCAGTACGGCAAGGTCACACAATAACGCCAGGGGGTTTTGTTAGCGGCTCTAAGCCGCCCCCCATTCTGTGTAAACTGATTTGCTTGCTAAGGAAGCCCGCATGCCCGCGCCCTTGTCCGACAAGGATTACCAACGCCTGTCCGCCACCCTCACCCGCCTGGCCCCGCAAGGTGCCATGTCGCTGGAACACATGGATGGCTTTTTTACTGCCCTGCTCGCCGGCCCGGAGGCACTGAGCGCCACCGCCACCCTGCCGCTGGTGCTCGGCCCGGCATTTGATGATGACGAAAGCTTTACCTCGGTGAAGGCGCTGGAACAATTTGTCGATCTGGTGGGCCGCCACTGGCGCGATATTGCCGACACCTTGCGCAACGGCGCCGAGTTTCAGCCTTGGTTGGAAGAAGACGCCGCAGGCGAGGTGCGCGGCAATGACTGGGCAGAAGGCTTCAGTGCCGGCATGCAGCTGTTCAACGACGATTGGGCCGAGGTGTTTGATCACCCGCAATTGGGCGAGGCGCTGGCGCCGATCATGGCCCTGGCCTTCGAGCGTGACCCCGACCCGGAGATGCGTCCGTTTCTGGGCGAGGTGGACGAGGTGCGCCGAGCTGAGTGGCTGGGCGCCATCGGCCCGGCTGTCAGCGCCTTGTATGGGTTTTTCAGTGCCCGCCGCGCGGCGCTGGAGGCGGAATACGGCGACGATTGAGCCTCTGCCATGCCTGATATGGGTTTTGGGTGCTGAGGTGGCATGTTTGCCATGAAATACATGCAAGTATGGGGTTGTCTAGGGCGTGTCACCAATCAACCCCGACGTGATGAGCAGGTTTTGGCCGCTCATGCGAGCCAGACCATGGCAGCAGCAAGATACACCGCACCAAGGAAGTTACATGCAGTCTTGTCGTATCGCGTTGCAATCGCACGGTATTGCTTGAGACGTGCAAAGAAGTTTTCAATCAGATGCCGCGCCTTGTAAAGATCACGGTCATGCTCGCGTGGCTGCCTGTTTGTCACCCGTGAGGGAATCACTACGATCTTGCCTTTGTCCAGCAGCGGCTTGATCAGCCGGGCATGCGCGTCATAGGCCTTGTCGGCGATGACAGCCTGCGCCGGGGTGTCCTTGAGCAGGGCATCAGCACCCTGGAGATCATGGGCCTGTCCGGGCGTGAGCAAAAAACCTGTGGGGTTGCCCAAAGCATCGACAGTGGCGTGAATCTTTGTGCTCAGGCCGCCTCGGCTGCGTCCGAGGGCTTGCTTGTCTGGATCCCCCCTTTTGCACCAGCGCTGTGCTGGTGGGCGCGCACAATGGTCGAATCGATCATGCTGTACTCGTTGTCCGCATCCTGCGCCAGGGCTTCGAACACCCGCTGCCACACACCCGTCCTGCTCCAGCGTGAGTGCCGGGTATGCACGACGCGAAAGTCGCCGAATCGCGCTGGCAGGTCGCGCCAGGGGATGCCTGCGCGGTAGCGGTACAGCACGGCATCGACGAACAGGCGGTTGTTCTTGGCTGTGGCTCCAGGCTGACCTGCCTGGCCGGGCAGCAAATCCTTGATGCGCTCCCACTGCGCATCGCTGAGGGCATATCTTTTACTCATGGCGCTTTACATTGGTGCCTGACCTGTGTCCTTCAACCCCTTCGGGTATTGATTGATGACACGCCCTAGCAAGAGATGCTAAGCTTTTCTTCATCGGTAGAGTAAAGCTACTGATGGTGTTTTATTTGTATGGGTTTTTTGCTGGCGATAATATCCAGCTTGCAAAAAGCAGCGCCTCGGAAATCCATGATTTGTTTTATGCTGGCGTCAGCCAAAGCACATAGGCTTTGGTGATGAATGCCATATTGGATTTTTCAGGAGTTTGATCATGTCTGAAGTTTCTTCCGCTGAGGCGGTTGCGCCGGCCCCCATTTTTGCTCCCCGCGCGTTCACCGCACAGATACCTTCCGTGCTGGCTGTGCTGACCCTGCTGGCCTGTTTTGCCATGTTTTACTACTTTATTGATTTATCTTCAAAAAGTGGCGCACAGCTGGTCGAGATGAAGGCCGCTGCGCTGGAGGTGTCGCAGCTTACCCAACAAATGCGGCAATTGCCGCCAGAGAAAACCGCTCAGTACGCCAAGGCACAGGATGATCTGGTGCTGGCGCAGAAAGTGTTGGACAACGCCCGTTCGGTGCAGGATGCCGTCAAGGAACAGCAAAGCGCCACCAAGGATTTCATTTTGTATATTCTTGGCGTGTTGTCATCCGCGGTGACGACCATTCTGGGCTATTACTTTGGCAGTTCCAGCAGCAGTGCGCAAAAAACGGAAGTGCTGAAAGCCATGACGCAAAAAGAATAGAATAAATCTATTTGGCGTGTTTTTTCTGTCGGGAGGGCGGCGCCAGAACTGCGGTTCTGGCGCACCATCAGTGCCATCTCAGCCCTGTGTCGATAACCAGCCCTTCACCCGCTCTGGCTCAAACGCCAGCGCGCAATGGTCGTGCGGGCGCGCTTGCAGGGTGACGCTGACGTGCAGCAGCCGCTCACGGCGGAAGGCGTGCACGCTGAGCTGTTCACCCGCTTGATAGCGCGCCAGCATGGCGTCCAGGTCGTGGATGCGCAGGCCATCCAGTGCAATCAGCACATCGCCGCCCGATAGGCCAGCCTGCTGCGCCGGGCCGTCCTGATAGGCGCATTTGATCTTCCAGCCCAGCGGATCACGCTCGGTTTTCACCCCCAACGTCGGCGCCTGGCTATCGCCGCTGCTGTGGCTGAGCGTGACGCCAACGCTGGCCAGCAGTTCGGCCAATGGCAAGGGCTCAACGCTGCGCAAGGCGCGGTCAAAAAAGTCGGATAAATCCAACCCGCTGATTTGGCTGGCAATCGCCTCCCATTCGGCTTCCGCCACGCCCTGGCCATCTGCCAGCCAGCGTTGCCACAGCGCGCGCATCACGTCATCCAGCGAACGCGCACCACGGGTGTCGCGGCGAATCAACAAATCCAGGCACAAAGCCACCAATGCGCCCTTGGTGTAATAGCTCACCAGGCTGTTGGGGCTATTTTCGTCCTGCCGGTAGTATTTGATCCAGGCGTCGAAACTGGCGTCTTCCAGATTTTGTACATATTGGCCCGGCGTCCGCTCAACGGCAGTCAGCGTATCGGACAGGCGCTTGAGATACTGCTCGGCGCTGATCACCCCGCTGCGCGCCAGCGCCAGGTCGTCGTAATACGAGGTGACGCCTTCAAACGCCCACAGCAGCCGGGTGTAGTTTTCCTGATACAGGTCGTGCGGAGTAAACACGGCCGGGGCAATGCGCTTGACGTTCCAGGCGTGAAAATATTCATGGCTGAACAAACCGAGCAAATCCTGATACGCCTTGCTGGGCGCGTCTTCTCCCACTGCCGGCAGTGCGGCGCGGTCGGCCATCAAGGCGGTGGACGCGCGGTGTTCCAGTCCGCCATAAATATCCTGGCCGACATACAGCAAAAACACATAGCGGGTAAACGGCGGTGGTGCGCCAAACAGGCGGATTTGCCATTCGCATACGGCTTTGACGTCGCGCGCCAGGCGCTTGAGGTCACCGCGATGCTGGCCGCTGACGGCAATTTCGTGCGGCGCGCCGCCTGCGGTGAAGCGCACCAGGTCGATCTGGGCCATTTCCACTGGGTGGTCGATCAGCTCGGCATAGTTGTCGGCGCAGAAGCGGCCAAAGCCATGCCGGGCGGCGCGCCCAAGGCGCGGCAGGCTGGTGACTAGCTTCCAGTCGGCGCAGGTCGGGTGTTCCGGTGCGGCAATTTCCACGCTGACTGGTTCGTCGGCGCGGCCGGCGACTTCCAGAAACACGCTGCTGCCATTGAAGAAGCCGCGCTCCAGGTCGAGATAGGCGCCGCGCACCGAGAGATCAAACGCGTACACCCGGTAATGCACCTCCAGCCGGCGGGCCTGGCCGGGGTCGAGCGTCCAGCTGTGTTTGTCGGTTTTGGTCACGGCAATGGCCGCGCCGTCGGCCTGAGCATGCAGGCTGACAATATGGCGAGCAAACTCGCGCAGCAGATAGCTGCCGGGAATCCAGCAGGGCAGACGCAGGGTGAGTGGGCCAGGGGTCAGCGCTTGGATGGACAGGGTGACGTCAAAATAGTGTGCGGCCGGGTCGGCCACGCACAGGCGGTAATGCAAGGGGTGGATCATGGCGGGCTCGTGTGCACATAAAGTCGGACTGACAGTGTGCCGCATGCAGGCGAAGATGTGTATGCCTTTTGCCCATGCTGATGGCGTGACTCAGTCAGGTCAAGTCCCCTGGCATGGTAAAAATACGGGGAAATCGGCTGATGGGCTGGCTTGGGGTTGACCTACGTCAACACCTTGTCAAGGCATGACAATATAATGAGTTGGCTGGAATTGAGTCTTGCGTCAGGCAAGGGTTGACTGACTTGGCCATGCATCTGTGTGGCCTGTGCGGCCCCTTCGATGTAAAATGGGTCGATTCAGATACGGGGGCGTGTAGCTGACCGCGTCGCACACAAGGGCTTTTGGCCCTGCGGCGCCAGTCCCCGGCCCGAGCCGGTGGAAGCGCATCACAACCATATGGGGGCATATGGGGCGTTTCCAACAGGCCTGCTCGACGGTTTTTGATTCTTGTGTTAGCAACCTTGGAGAAACCCTAAATGGAAACGCAATCCACTTATAACTATAAGGTGGTGCGCCAGTTTGCCGTGATGACCGTGATCTGGGGCATCGTCGGCATGCTGGTGGGCGTGATTATCGCCGCGCAGTTGGTGTGGCCGGACCTGAACTTTGGTCCGTGGCTGCACTTTGGTCGTCTGCGTCCGCTGCATACCAATGCCGTGATTTTCGCCTTTGGCGGTTGCGCATTGTTCGCCACCTCCTACTACGTCGTTCAGCGCACCTGTCAGGTTCGCCTGTTCGCCGAGAAACTGGCCGCCTTCACCTTCTGGGGCTGGCAACTGGTCATTGTGCTGGCCGCCGTCACCCTGCCGCTGGGTTTCACCTCCGGCAAGGAATACGCCGAGCTGGAATGGCCGATTGATCTCTTGATCACTGTGATCTGGGTGGCTTACGCGATTGTGTTCTTTGGCACCATCGCCGTGCGCAAAGTCAAGCACATCTATGTGGCCAACTGGTTCTACGGTGCCTTCATCCTGACTGTGGCCCTGTTGCACATCGTCAACAGCCTGGAAATCCCGGTTTCCCTGACCAAGTCCTACTCGGTGTACGCTGGCGCTGTGGATGCCATGGTGCAATGGTGGTACGGTCACAACGCTGTGGGCTTCTTCCTGACCGCCGCCTTCCTGGGCATGATGTACTACTTCGTGCCCAAGCAAGCTGGCCGTCCGGTGTTCTCCTATCGCCTGTCCGTGGTGCACTTCTGGGCGCTGATCTTCACCTATATGTGGGCAGGTCCTCACCATCTGCACTACACCGCCCTGCCGGACTGGACTCAGTCGCTGGGTATGGTGTTCTCGCTGATTCTGCTGGCTCCGTCCTGGGGTGGCATGATCAACGGCATCATGACCCTGTCGGGCGCCTGGCATAAGCTGCGCACCGATCCGGTGCTGAAGTTCCTGGTGGTGTCGCTGTCGTTCTACGGCATGTCCACCTTCGAAGGCCCGATGATGTCGATCAAGACCGTGAATGCCCTGTCGCATTACACCGACTGGACCGTTGGCCACGTGCACTCCGGCGCACTGGGCTGGGTGGGCTTCATCTCCATTGGCTCGATCTACTACCTGCTGCCGCGTCTGTTTGGTCGTGAGCAAATGCACAGCATGAAGCTGGTCGAAGCGCACTTCTGGCTGGCTACCGTGGGTGTGGTGTTGTACATCGCCGCCCTGTGGATTTCCGGTGTGATGCAAGGCCTGATGTGGCGTGCCCTGAACGTGGACGGCACCCTGACCTACTCGTTTGCTGAAGTGGTCAAGGCAACCTATCCGTACCACTTTGTCCGTCTGCTGGGTGGTGTGTTCTACCTGAGCGGCATGCTGCTGATGGCTTACAACATGTTCCGCACTATTGCTGTGGGTCGTGCCGTCAACGCCGAGATTCCGGCTGTTGTGGCCCACGCCCACTAAGTCGGACGAAGGAAAGCGAACATGGAAAAGATCCAGAAACTGATTGAAGAACACGTCGGCTACCTGATCGTGTTTACCCTGTTGACCATCAGTGTGGCCATGCTGGTCGAAATTCTGCCACTGATGTTCCAGAAATCCACCACCGAACCAGTGGCAGGCGTCAAGCCGTACAACGCCCTGCAACTGACCGGTCGTGACATTTACATCCGCGAAGGCTGCTACAACTGCCACTCGCAGATGATCCGTCCGTTCCGCTCCGAAACCGAGCGCTATGGTCACTACTCGGTGGCTGGTGAGTCGGTATATGACCACCCGTTCCAGTGGGGCTCCAAGCGTACCGGCCCGGATCTGGCTCGCGTAGGCGGTCGTTATTCCGACGAATGGCATCGTGTTCACCTGGTCAACCCGCGTGATGTGGTGCCGGAATCCAATATGCCGTCCTTCCCGTGGCTGGCCAAGAATCTGGCTGACGCTGATGGTGTGGCTGCCAAGATGACTGCCCTGCGCAAGGTGGGTGTGCCGTATACCGACCAGGAAATTGCCGAAGGCAAGGCCATGGTGGAAGGCAAGTCGGAGATGGACGCGATGATTGCCTATCTGCAAGGCCTGGGTCTGGCGCTGAAGAACGTGCGTTGATTCCCGCCCCATGGACGGCATCAATCTGATTCGAATCATCTTTACCGTACTGTCGTTTGTCTGCTTTTTGCTGATTGCCTTCTGGGCATACAGCAAGACCAGCAAAAAGCAGTTTGACGAAGCGGCTAACCTGCCCTTTGCCGACGATGAAGAGGGTTCACAGCAAGCTGACGGCACTCGCTCGCCGTCAGCTTCCGACGGAGCAAAAAGATGAGTGATTTTGTGAGTGATTTCTGGAGTATCTGGATCACCGTGATTGTGGTGGTCGGTATCCTGGGTGTGGGCGCATTGCTCTTCAGCCAGTCCAAGACCACGCTCAAGAAGGGTGAGCAGGTCCAGACCATGGGTCATGTGTGGGATGGTGACCTGGAGGAGTACAACAATCCGCTGCCGCGCTGGTGGATGGGCATGTTCTACCTGACCATCTTCTTTGGCATTGGTTACCTGGCGCTGTACCCAGGTCTGGGCAAGTGGGCCGGCCTGCGTGGCTGGACCTCGGTTGGCCAGTACAAGGAAGAGCGTTCCCAAGCCGAAGCCAAGTACCAGCCGCTGTACGACAAGTACTTGAAGCAGGACGTCAAGGCGGTGGCTGCTGACAAGGAAGCTCAGGAAATGGGCAAGCGCCTGTTCCAGACCTACTGCATCCAGTGCCACGGCTCTGATGCGCGTGGCGCCAAGGGCTTCCCGAACCTGACCGACAACGATTGGCTCTACGGCGGCAGCCCGGAGCAAATCCTGCAAACCCTGAACGGTGGTCGTCAAGGCCAGATGCCGGCATTTGGTGCGGCTTTTGGCGAAGAAAAGGTCAAGGACGTGGCCAACTACGTGATGTCGCTGTCCGGCAAGAAGCATGACGCCGAACGCGCCGGTCGCGGCAAGGAAACCTTCTCCACCGTGTGCGCAGCCTGCCACGGCCCGGATGGCAAGGGTAACCAGGCCATGGGCGCACCGAACCTGACCGACAACATCTGGCTGTATGGCGGTACTGAAAAGACCATCATCGAGACTGTGACCAACGGTCGCGCCAACCAGATGCCGGCGTGGAAAGACTTCCTGGGCGATGGCAAGGTGCACCTGCTGACCGCCTATGTGTGGGGTCTGTCCAACAACAAGGCCGCTGCTCAGTAATCGCTGAGGCCTGTTGAGATGCGCAACACTGCCCGCTTCGGCGGGCAGTGTCGTTTCTACCTGTTGGCGCGGGCCGGATTTGACCTGTGTCAACAAGTGGAAAACTTGGGTTCACTAATTCCACGCAGTCGTTATAGATTTTGATAGAATAAATATAGCGCCAAATATCCTTTGCATCTGGCGTAAACTTTCGGCTTGTTTTGTTGTCTGGCAAGCTGGCGCTGTTGAACGCAGAGGGTTTAGCCAAGCAGTGGTCTGTTTTCTTCTGCCTGTTGCCGCGACTGTTTGGCTAAACCTTTCTCAGGAACCACGAGTATGTCGAGCGACAAAAAGTCCATCCCGATCAAGCCCGTGCCTGCCGACAATAAGGCAGACAACAAGGCTGAAGTCGTCTCTCTGTACGCCGAGCACAAGAAAATCCACCCGCGTCACGTCACCGGCCTATTCGCCAATATGCGCGTGGCCATGGTCTGGCTGACCCAATTGGTGTATTTCGGCTTTCCCTGGATGACCTGGAACGGCCGCCAGGCGGTGCTGTTTGATCTGGTCAACCGCAAATTTTACTTTTTTGGCATCACCTTCTTCCCACAGGATTTCATCTACGTTGCCGCTCTGCTGATGATGTGTGCACTGGGTTTGTTCCTGTGGACCACCATTGCCGGCCGCTTATGGTGTGGCTACGCCTGTCCGCAGACAGTGTACACCGAAGTGTTTTTGTGGTTTGAGCACCTGATCGAAGGCGACCGCAGCAAGCGCATCAAGCTGGATGCAGCGCCGATGTCGGCGCGCAAACTGGGCCTGAAGACCGCCAAGCACACGCTGTGGATTGCCTTCTCGCTGATCACCGGCTTTACCCTGGTGGCCTACTTTACCCCGCGCACCATGCTGATCGACGAGTTGCTGGTGTGGGATCTGGGCCCGTGGGAAACCTTCTGGATCTTCTTCTACGCCTTTGCCACCTATGGCATGGCCGGCTTCATGCGCGAGCAAGTGTGCAAATACATGTGCCCGTATGCCCGCTTCCAAAGCGTGATGTTTGATGCTGACACCCTGATTATCTCCTACGATACCGAACGCGGTGAGCCGCGCGGCACGCGCAAGAAGGGCGTGGACCCGGCCAGCGTCGGCAAGGGCAGCTGTGTGGACTGCGGCATCTGCGTGCAGGTGTGCCCGACCGGCATCGACATCCGCAACGGCCTGCAATACGAGTGCATCGGCTGCGCTGCCTGTATCGACGCTTGCGACGAGGTGATGGACAAGATGAACTACCCGCGCGGCCTGATCCGTTACACCACGGAAAACGCGCTGGAAAAACACTATCCGGAAAGCCAGATCTGGACCCGCATCAAGCGTCCGCGGGTGATCATGTATTCGCTGGTGCTGTTCACCGTCGCCGGTATCGCCATCACCGGCCTGATGATGCGCCAGCCGATGAAGGTGGATATCCTGCGCGACCGCGCCTCGCTGGTGCGTGAAACCCAGGATGGCCTGCTGGAAAATACGTACAATATCCGCTTTATCAATATTTCCGAGAACCCGCAGAAGCTGAAACTGTCTGTGCAAGGTCTGCCTGGCATCAAGCTGGTGGCCGAGCGAGATGTGTTTGACGTGCCGCCCACGGGCAATGTGCTGGTGACCCTGAACGTTCAGGCACCGCCGGAGAGCGCACCCAAGGGCAGCCACAAAATCCAGTTTGTGATCAAGTCCCTGGATGACAATGCGGTCAATCTGGAAGAGCCCAGCAGCTTTATTGGAGAGTAAGCGCATCATGAACCAATCGACCACCCCGATTTCCACCGTGCCCTGGTATCGTCAACGCTGGCCTTGGTTGCTGATGCTCGGCCCGATGGTGGTGGTGGTCGCTGGCTTGACCACGGCTGCTGTGGCCGTGCGCACCCAGGATGCACTGGTGAACGACGACTATTACAAACGCGGCAAGGAAATCAATGCCGAGCTCACCCGCGACAACGAAGCTGTCCGGCTGAAAATGGGTGCACAAGTGATGTTTGGTGAAGGTGGCCGTGATGTGCGGGTGATGTTGCAAAGCCCGGTGGCCGCTGCGCCGGACAAAGTGCGGCTGCTGATGCTGCATCCCACCCTGTCGGATCGTGATCAGCAAGTCGAGCTGGTCAAGAGTGGCGAAGGCTTTTACATGGGCAAGCTGACTCTGCCTGCAGCGGCGCACTGGTTTGTCCGGCTGGAAGATATCAGCGGCCGCTGGCGCTTGCAAAGCCAATGGAAGCCCGCTGAAGACAATGTGGTTGCCTTGTCGGCCAGCGCCTCGGGCGGCCAGGCAGCGGACAACTGATCAACTGCGGTAATTCACTTGCATGCCGCGTTCGACGGCATACCCCACCCCGCTTCGGCGGGGTTTTTCATGTCTATTGAGTGCTGAGGTGGCACGATTGACCAAATGCAGCACAGCACTGCTGGCCAAGTGTGCGACCGCAGCAGATATAACGGGCGCCATGCAACAACGCCAGGAGGGGTTTCTCGGCGGTGCTTATTCAAACGACGGCAGTGCCGCGTGCTCCACCGGCAAGCCCTCCGCCAACCACTGATCAAACCCGCCCGCCACCGAACGCAGCTGGGTATAGCCCAGGCTGGCCAGTGACTGACAAGACAGCGCCGCGCGGCCGCTGGTTTTGCAGTACACCAGCACAGGCGCGTTGCCATCGGGCTGTAAATCAGCGATGCGAAACTCCAGCATGCCGCGCGGCACATTCACCGCACCGGGCACATGGCCGGCGGCAAATTCGTCCGGCTCGCGCACATCAATCAGCAAAGCGCCACAGGTGGCCTGCCAGGCTTGCGCCTGCGACGGGGTGAGTTCGGTGATGCCGGCGCGCGCGGCCAGCACCAGATCGTGTGCGGTTTTCATCAGTCAAACACTCCTAAATAAAAAAGCATGCTGGCCAGTCGCCTGGCACAGCATGTCAGCAGGGTGAAGCAAGAAACACCCGGAGAAAACCCTGAGAGACAACTCGCGCCGGGCGCAGACTCACACCAGCCCGGCGCTTTTCAGCAATAAATAGCCGGCTACTGCACACACCATCCAGGCAAAACTGCGCTGCACGGCGGCCTGCGACAAACGGCGCGACACCCGTCGGCCCACCAGCATGCCGACGAGACTGGCCAGCAAAAAGGGCGCCGCAACATCGACAGGAGGATGCTCGCCGTGCCAGGTGGCCATGCCCACGCCGCCAGCGCCCACCAGGGCAATCACCAGCAGCGAGGTGGCGGCAATGCTGTGCATCGGCAAAGGGCTGAGCCGGCGCAAGGCTGGGACAATGATAAAACCGCCTCCCACGCCCAGCAGGCCGGTCATCAGCCCGGACAGCACGCCCACACCGCTGATCAGCAACATGCTGCGCAAGGGCCAGACAAAGCGCCCGGTTTCCGGGTGCAGCGGGCATAGCGATGCTTCGTCATCGCCGGTTTGGCCCGATTTGTTGAGCAAACGCCAGGCGGTCCACAGCATCACCGCGGCAAACAGCGCCAGCAACACACGCCCCGGCAATTGCTGCGCCAACATGGCGCCCAGGCCGGACGCCGGCACGCCGGCGCTGGCCATCAGCAAGGCGGCACGCCAGCGCACCAGGCCATGCCGAAAGCCATCCCAGGCGCCCAGCGCGGCGCTGCCAGCCACGCCAATCAAGGCCACCGGCCCGGCCTGCACCACACCCCAGCCCAGCACCGCCACCAAGGCCGGCACCGCCATGATGCCGCCGCCCGCGCCAGTGACGCCTTGCAGGCCGCCAATCAGCGCGCCGGTCCACAGCAGATTAAACAGCGTCCAGCTCACAGCGCATTGACCGGCAGCTTGAGATAGCTGACACCATTGGCCTCGGCCGGCGGCAACTGGCCGGCGCGGATGTTCACCTGCACCGAGGGCAGCAACAAGGTGGGCATGTCCAGCGAGCGGTCGCGCGCCAGCCGGCGCTCGACAAACGTCGCCTCGTCCACGCCGTCATGCACATGGATATTGCCGGCGCGCTGTGCCGCCACCGTGCACATCCAGGCCGGTTCGGTGCGGCCCGCCGGCGGGTAGTCGTGGCACAGCATCAACTGGGTGGATTCCGGCAGGGCCAGCAGCCGGCGGATCGAGCGGTATAACTGATGGGCGTCGCCGCCCGGAAAATCACAGCGCGCAGTGCCGACATCCGGCATGAACAGGGTATCGCCGACAAACACATGCTCGCCAATCCGGTAGGCGACATCGGCCGGGGTGTGGCCGGGCACGGCCAGCACTTCCACGCTCAGCTGGCCCAGGGCAAAAATTTCGCCATCGGCAAACAGCCGGTCAAACGGCGCGCCATCGCGCGGGGCGGCGTCGCCCAGATTGAACAGGCCGGCAAAGGTGTGCTGCACTTCGCGGATGCGCTCGCCAATGCCCACCGAGCAGCCCAGCTGCGCTTTCAGCCAGGCGGCGGCGGATAAATGGTCAGCGTGGGCGTGGGTTTCCAGCACCCAGGCCACGTGCAAATCCAGCGCGCGCGCAGCGGCCAGCACCTGTTGCGCCGAATCACTGCGCGTGCGGCCCGAGCGAGGGTCAAAATCCAGCACCGGGTCGATAATCGCCGCCACGCCGCCAGGGTGGTCGTACACCAAGTGGGTGACGGTCCAGGTGGCAGGGTCGTAAAAACTGTCGATGATCGGGTTCATGCCGGGCTCCGGGCGAGTGGATGAATTTATTATATACAAAAGTATAATGATTGCAAAATCGTATGCAGATGCGCAGCTGATGGAGATGACCATGCAAAACGCCCGCTGGTTTCAGCGGGCGTTGGGTGCGTTCACTTGGCTAAGTGTTGCATCGCTTACCAAACTCAGTGAAGCGCGCCTGGCAAGGCGTGCGGCCGCAGACCGTGCTTATTAAGACAAAGGCTGCGCAACAAGGCCAGGCGGCTGGTGTGAGCAGCGTTTAATGCAGGCCGTGCGATTGCGCCGCCGGGTCGTTGACGGTGACAAAAAACGGAATGCCATGCTCGCGGTCGGTTTGCACTTCTTTCACCAGCCGCACATCTTCCACCTGGCATTCGCGCATCAGGCCAATGAATTCTTCGGCAATGCGCTCCACCGAATCCAGCGGCGCCAGCGGCCAGGCGTGCGCTGCCCAGTTTTTATCGTCGCCCGGTGTGCTGATGGTAAAGCGCAGCTCGCCATTGTCGTGGGCGGCGGCGATGGCGGTGATCGGCAGCGAATATTCACGCAGCTTGCGGATGATATTGCTGGCGAACACTTGCAGATTGACTTCCTGGCGGGCGGCCTGGCCCTGGCGGTGCGCCTCGCGCAGCCAGTTGGGCACGCGCGGGATGGGGAACAGCGTCACATTGGCGGTTTTCAGCTGCTCGCCCAGCAATTGCATCAGCGGCATGCCCCAGGCGCCCATGCTGCCGCCCAGTTTCACCGGCATTTCGCCATTGGCCTCGCGCATGGCCACGCCCACCAGATAGCGCACCAGCACGCAATCGTCCTTCACCGGCGCCGGGTCGCCCGGCAGCTCCACCGGCAGGCCGCGGCCTGCGTCGGCCAGATTGCGGCTGTAGCGGTACAGCTGGCTGAAGCTCAGCCCTTCCAGCGTGTCCGGGTGCACCAGCTTGCCCGAGATAAAGCATTCCGCCTGGGCGTCGATCACGCCGTGCTGGCGCAGCAGCTGGCTGAGCGCGTCCACATCGCTCAGCCGCTCGGGCAACTCGGCGCGGCCCTTGCAGCCGGCCACCAGCACCACCGGCAAGGCAAAAATCACCGCATGGCGCTCGTTGCCCACCTGACCCACCACGTCCAGCGCAGCTTGCCAGACGGCTTTATACACTTCTTGCGACGGCGCATGGCGCAGCGCGGCGTTCAGCACGCTGTCGTCGTCGGCGGCCAGTTGCGCGGCGATGGCGTCTTTCAGCGCTTCGGCGCGGGTCAGCGCACGGCCGGCCTCGCGCTCGGTCAGCAAGGCCATGGCCAGGCGAATCAACAGGTTATCGGGGTCAACACGGGGGTACAGGCGGGGATCAGGCAGCAACATCGACATGGGAGGGTTCCGCTACTAGGGCACAAAATCGGCGTTATTGTCGCACAGATGCCGTCTGCTGCGCCGCTCGTGCATGCGTGCTCAGGGCAGATTGCGCTATTGCCGGTGGCAGGGTCGATGTACCGCTGATGTTCGCTAATGAACATCTTATTTGCCCTACAGCGACAATTTTTTACAAAAATGATGCCTAGCAACATGAAGAGCGTTGACAGGGTCACGGTCGGTCTGGATAATCCGTACTCGTTGAGATGCAGCAATTGCTTCTTGATAGTTTCTCCTCTATTTCTCCTTTGTAGATTGAAGCGCGGGCTTATCTCCCGCGCTTTTTTTTGCCAAAAATTCCCGCCCTTGTTTTTTCTGGATTTTTTTCTGTGTTTACCTTGCTGGGTAAGGCCTGCTTGCGCAGGTGACGCCAGCACTGAGACGCTGCCATGTAGGGGGAAACCCTGATGCCAAGGACAGAGACACAGTTGCTGGAAATTGCTGCGCTGCAGCAAAAAAAATGTTCGTCTTCGAGAATTTTCGTTGATTTGTGGACATTCCGTTTGGCCATCCAGACAAAATGCCCAGTTTGATCCAGCGCAAGGATTGTGCAGTTTTTGCCCTGTCAGGGCTGAAACAGCCAGTTTTTCACCTGTTTTTTGCCATTGATCGCCGTAGAATGCTGCCCACATCGGCAGACCTGCCCGGCCCAATCCGGCCGGAAACACACCACGCCGCCAGCCATGGCCGGCACGGTGCGCAGCATGTGCCGCTGCATTGCAGCGGCAAACGGCCCATCTCTTGTGGTGGCCCGCGTCTGCAGGATGCGCTCTCCCGGGTTTTGGGTGTTGGAGAGCCTGTCGCGCGGCATGCATGGGTAGTTGGGGGCAGGCCGCGAGATGACAAGGGATCAGGCAAATGACGGGGCAGGTGTGGGGGCATCCGCCCCGTCATGATTCCTCGGTGCGTATACCGGGGCCGAGGCTGATTCCAGCGCGTATTCGTTCCAGTATTGCCGGCGGGTTCTGACCGTCGGTCATCCTCCTTGATCAGATGTTGGCAGTATGTTGTGAGTGGCCTTGTGCCAGAGCGGCAGCATGGCGCACGCCTGTGGCCAAGCAGGCCATGGCGTTCGCAGCATGCCCGCGTTGCCTGGCTGTGCGGGGCATGGCCCCGATATTGCATAGAGATTCCAGCGCGCCAGCTGATGCGGGCTGAATACCATGCAGGGCAACAGTGTTGCAGCGCCCGCTTGTCGGGCTCGGCGCCGCACCCGGATGGCGGCAAAAAAATGAATCCGCGCCACGCCCAACCTGCGCACAAGACAGGCGGCGCGCACAATAGTCAGGGGTAGCCAGGGGATGAAGTTGAATCAACCCGTCACCGGGCGTGAAAAACCGTTCACGCACGGGACGATTGTCACCAAAACCGATTTGAAGGGGATCATCACCTACGCCAATGATGCGTTTGTGGACATGTCCGGCTTCAGTCGCGAAGAGCTGCTGGGGGTCAATCACAATATTGTGCGGCACCCCGATATGCCACCCACGCTGTTTGACGATATGTGGAAAACCCTGCGCCGTGATAAACCATGGCAAGGGCTGGTGAAAAACCGCTGCAAGAACGGCGACCATTACTGGGTATCGGCGTTTGTGGTGCCCATTCGCGAACGTGGGCAGACCACGGGGTACATGTCGGTACGTTCTCCGGCGCCGCGTGACGGCATTGCTCAGGCGGAAATCCTGCATCGCCAGCTGGGCCGCGACGGCAAGCTGAAAAAATCGCGCGGCCTGCGCTTAAGCTCCACCGCCAAGGTGCTGCTGGGCCTGCTGTTCATCAACGCTGTGGCACTGACCAGCGCCACGCTGGATGCGCCATGGGCGCGCTGGGGCGGCGTGGGCGCCATGCTGCTGGGCTCGCTGCTGGCCTGGCTGGCCTATGGCCGCGCGCGCCAGCGCTATGCCCACATCAATCACACCTTTGCCCGCATCGCCGAAGGCGTGTTGACCAACCCCTTGCCCACCGAGCGCGACGACGAAATCGGCCTGATCGAATCCGGCCTGGCGTCGATGCAGGTGCAGGTAAAAGTGATTGTCGATGACTTGCTGCACGATGCTCGCTTGGTAGAAAGCCGCGCCAAAAAGCTGAACGACAGCATGGCCGAGATGATGCGCCGCTTTGACAGCCAGGCAGACAGTGCCTGCGCCATTTCTGCGGCGATTGAGCAGATGAGCGCCTCGATCACCCAGGTGGCCGACAACGCCAAGGTGGCAGCCGAGCACACCGACAGCGCGCGCGAACTGGCGGAAAGCGGTGAAACCCGCATGCGCGTCTCGCACGAAGGCACGCAGAAAACCGTCCACATCATGCAAAACGCCCAAGGCGCCATTGACCAGTTGCACAGCGCGGTAGGCAGCATTGCCACGGTGACCGAAACCATTCACGCCATTGCCGAGCAAACCAATCTCTTGGCGCTGAACGCGGCGATTGAGGCCGCCCGCGCCGGCGAGGCCGGGCGCGGTTTTGCCGTGGTGGCCGATGAGGTGCGCAAGCTGGCCGAGCGCACCAGCCAGAGTACCGGCGAGATTCACGCCCTGGTCAGCCAGGTGACGGCGGTGGCGCAATCGGTAGTCGCAGCCATGGGCCAGGTGGGCGAGCATACCCGCCACGGTGAAGGCCAGCTGGATGCCGCCATGGCGGCGCTGCAACAGATTGTCGCGGCCAGTATTCAGGTAAATGATATGGTGTGCGGCATTGCCGAAACCAACCATCAGCAGTCGATTACCTCGCATGACTTGGTCAACCGCACAGTGAATGTCAGCGAACAGCTGGAGGCTTCGGCGCAGGCGGCGCAGCAGGCGCGTAGCATGATTGATGATTTACTGCGCCAGGCCGAAAAAATGGCTCGATTAGCGCGGCATTTCGAGGCGGATTGAGCGCTGCGGCTGACGCGATTTGCCATGACAAACGGCCCGCTGTGGTGCACCACAGCGGGCCGTTGGGTATTTCGAGCGGCTAGCAAAACCCTCCTGGCGTTGTTGCGCGGTCTTGCCGTACTGGCTTGTGCTGTCTGCGGCAGCGCGCCTGACCAGCGCGCTGGGTTTTGTTAGCCGTGCTTAGTCGGCAGGCGTGGGCAGACGGCAAAATCACACCATCACGCCAAACGCCGCTTACATCATGTGCTGGCCGCCGTTGATCGCCAGGTTGGCGCCAGTGATGAAACCGGCCAGATCCGAGGCCAGATAAGCCACCAGGCCGGCGATTTCTTCCGGCTTGCCCAGCCGGCCGACCGGAATGCCGGCGATGATCTTGTTGCGCACCTCTTCCGGCACCGCCATCACCATATCGGTGCCGATATAGCCCGGCGACACGGTGTTGACGGTGACGCCCTTCTTGGCCACTTCCTGCGCCAGCGCCATGGAAAAACCATGCATGCCGGCCTTGGCGGCGGAGTAGTTGGTCTGGCCGAACTGGCCTTTCTGGCCGTTGATCGACGAGATATTGATCACCCGGCCCCAGCCGCGCTCGACCATGCCGTCCACGGTGGGTTTGCACAGATTGAACAGCGAATCCAGGTTGGTGCGCATCACCATGTCCCAGTCCACTTTGTTCATTTTCTTGAAGGTGCCGTCACGGGTGATGCCGGCGTTGTTGACCAGAATGTCCACCGGGCCCACTTCGGCGGCAATTTGCGCCACCGTGGCGGCGCAGGCGTCGGTGTCGGTCACGTCGCACAGATAGGCGTGCATGGCGTAACCTTGCTCTTTCATGTCGGCCAACCATTGCACTTCCTTGCCGGACTTGCTGTAGGTGGTGACCACGGTGCAGCCGGCATCAGCCAGCGCCTTGCAAATGGCGGTGCCGATGCCGCCCATCCCACCGGTGACCAGTGCGATTTTTTTCGTCATGGGTTCTCTCTCCGTCTGTGTCTGTGTGTTCTGCGCGCGCCGTGGCAAAACATGGCGCGCGGCGCGCCTGCGCGGCAAGGCCTGGCGCAGGCGTCAGTGCGGATGTTGGCGGCAGGGTCTGCGCCCTGTCTTCGCCATGCGCATCGCGGCGCTGACCCTATGGTTATAGCATTAAAATTTTGCTTGAGTGTGACGACTTGTCGTGCGGCGCAGCATTAACCGGTACGTAAACCGCGTGCTGGCGCGAAATTTTTCGCCAGATTTCCAGAAAAACAGCAATCATCTGCCAGAAAAATGCCAGCAAGGCCGATTCACCTGGGGGTTTTACGAAAAACTACCTAGTAGACAAGAATATGCTGCGTCGCCGCAGGCGGGGCGGGGTTTCCGCGTGCGTCAGCACCGCAAAAACCCGCCAGAGAGGGGGCGGCTCAGCCGCGTGGGGACAGCTCGTCGGTGAGCTTTTGCAAGAACGCCAGCCGTTCGGCCGACACCGCGCCGGACTGGGCGGCGGCAATCAGCGCGCAGCCAGGCTCGACGCGGTGGCTGCAATTATGAAAACGGCACTGGCCGATATAGGGGCGCAGTTCGGGAAACTCATGAATCAGGTCGGGCGCGTGCAGGTGGCGCAGGCCGAATTCCTGCAAGCCGGGCGAGTCGATCAAATGGCTGTCGGCGTCCAAGTGGTAAAGCTGGGCGTGGGTGGTGGTGTGGCGGCCAGAATCCAGCGCGGTGGAAATCTCGCCCACCCGCGCGCAGGCGTCTGGCAGCAAGGCGTTGGTGATGGTGGATTTGCCCATGCCGGATTGCCCGACCAGCACGCTGGTGTGGCCTTGCAGGCGCGCGCGCAGCGCGCTGACATCTTCACGCGCGGACAGCGGCAGCAGCGGATAGCCCAGCGCCTGCCAGGCCGCCAGCCGCGCGCGCGCCGCCTCGGCCTGTGGCAGGTCGCATTTGTTCAGCACGATCAGCGGAGCAATGCCCCCCGCCTCGGCCGCCACCAGGCAGCGGTTCAGCAGCTCTTCGCTAAAAGTCGGCACTGGGGCCAGCACAATCGCCAGCTGGGTGACATTGGCGGCGATCAGCTTGCTGCGAAAAGCGTCTGAGCGGTACAGCAGGCTCTGGCGCGGCTGCGCGCGCTCGATCACCGCCTGTTCGGCGTTTTGCACCAGCAAATCCACATGGTCGCCGCAGGCGTAGTCGGTTTTTTTGCCGCGCGTGGTGCAGTCGTAGCGCACCCCTTCCGGGGTTTCCACGATGTAACGGCGGCCATAGCTGGTGATGATCTGGCCGGTGCAAGTCTGGCTCATGCGGACAATTCTTTCAGGTGGGCAATGCGCAGGCTGGCCGGCGGATGCGAATCATAAAACCGCGAATGCAGCGGGTCGGGGGTCAGCGTGGCGGCGTTGTCGCGGTACAAGGCCACCAGCGCGGCAATCAGCTCGGCAGGCGAGGCATGCCGCGCGGCAAAGGCGTCGGCCTGGTATTCGTGGCGGCGCGACAACAGGCTGGTCAGCGGGGTGAGCGGAAAGGTAAAAGCCGGCAGCGCCAGCAAGAACAGCAATAAGCCAGTGGCCAGCGTGCCGTGGCTGACGCCCAGCGCCGGCTGAAAGCCCGCCCAGCCCAGCAGCCACTGCATGCCGGCCAGCACCGCCAGCGACAGGGCAAAGCTGGTGAACATGCGCTGCACAATATGGCGATGATGAAAATGCCCCAGCTCGTGCGCCAGCACCGCTTCGATTTGCGCCGGGCTGAGCTGCTTGATCAAGGTGTCAAAAAACACAATGCGCTTGGCGCGGCCAAAGCCGGTGAAATACGCATTGCCGTGGCTGGAGCGGCGCGAGCCGTCCATCACGAACACGCCGCTGGAGGCAAAGCCGCAGCGCGCCAGCAAGCCTTCGATGCGGGTTTTCAAATCCTGGTCGGCCAGCGGCTGAAAGCGGTTGAACAAGGGGGCAATCACCGTGGGAAACAGCCACATCAGCAACAGGCTCAGCCCCACCCACACCGACCACACCGCCAGCCAGGCCTGATCGCCCAGCGCCGCCAGCAGCCACAACACCAGCGCCAGCACCGGCAGGCCAAGCAGCGCCGACAGCGCCAGCGATTTGGCCAGGTCGGCCAGGTAGAGCGCCGGCGTGCTGCGGTTAAAGCCAAAGCGCGCCTCCACGCCAAAGGTGGCGTACAGGCTCAGCGGCAGGCTGAGCGCGCCGCTGAGCAGCAAGGTGGAGGCGATCACCGCCACGCCCTGCCACAGCGGGTCGGCCAGCCAGCCGGCCCACAGCCGCGCCAGCGCGTCGATGCCGCCGCCCAGCGTCAGGCCCAGCAGGATGGCGCTGTCCCACAGCGCGTCAAGCTGCGTCAGCCGGGTTTTGGCGCAGGTGTAATCCGCCGCTTTTTGGTGGTCGGCCAGCGACACCTGGCCGGCAAAAGCCGCCGGCACGGCCTGGCGATGGGCGCGCACATGGGCATGCTGGCGCGCGGCCAGCCACAGCCGCAAGGCCAGACTCAGGGCAAGGGCAAAAACAAATAGCAGGGTTAGCGGTGAGCTCATGGGCAGGGCCGGATGGAGTGAAGACGGCAGGATGGACTGCGCGGGCGCGCCAACGTTCGCTGCCGGGCGCGACGCCAGGTCGGCGAACGCGGCAAGTTCATGCGACAATAACCGTCTTTATCAGAGTCAACAGAAACGAACGCGCATTATGGCACAGGATCAAAACAACCTCATCTGGCTGGACATGGAAATGACCGGGCTGGATCCGGACAACGACCGCATTATTGAAATGGCCGTGGTGATTACTGACAGCCAGCTCAACACCATTGCCGAATCGCCGGTGCTGGTGGTGCATCAGTCCGACGCCGTGCTGGACGGCATGGACGACTGGAACAAATCCACCCACGGCCGCTCCGGCCTGATCGACAAGGTCAAGGCCTCGACGCTGGACGAAGCCGCCGCACAAGAGCAGATGCTGGCGTTTTTGCGCGAGCACGTGCCCGGCCGCGCCTCGCCGATGTGCGGCAACTCGATTTGCCAGGATCGCCGCTTTATGGCGCGCTGGATGCCGGCGCTGGAAGCGCATTTTCACTACCGCAATCTGGACGTCTCCACGCTGAAAGAGCTGGTCAAGCGCTGGAAGCCGGAGCTGGCCAAGGGCCTGCGCAAGCATGGCAAGCACGAGGCGCTGGCGGATATTTATGAATCCATCGAAGAAATGAAGTACTACCGCGAGCACTTCATCCGGCTGTAACAGCCTGGCCTCCTTGCGCTGCGCGTGTTGTCAGCGGCGATTCGCCCGGCCTGCGCGCCTGTGGCATGGGCGGCATCTGCCTGCGCCACGGCAGTGCCGGGCCACGGCGCCTGCTCAGTTGGAAGGCGTCAGCCCGCCTCGCCGCCGCCCTTGCGCATGGCCTTGCCCTCGGCCGCGCGGCGGCGGCGCACTTCTTTGGGGTCGGCCAGCAGCGGGCGGTAGATTTCCACCCGGTCGCCTTCGCGCAAGACCGTGTCGGCGGCGCTGACTTTGCCAAACAGGCCCAGCTTGTGTTGGGCCAGATCAAGCTCCGGGTGTTGGCGCAGCAGGCCGCTCAGCGCCACCGCTTCTTGCGCGGTGGTGCCCACCGGCACATGCAGCGCCAGCAGGGTTTGCCGCTCGGGCAGCGCATACACCACCTCGACGGCGATGCGCGCCGGGCTGCTGTCAGTCGTCGCCATACAGTCGATCCGCCTCACGGATAAAACAATCCACCAGCGTGCCAGAGATATGGCTGAACACCGGGCCGATGATTTTTTCCAGAATCTTGCTGGAGAATTCGTAGTTCAGCCGGAATTCAATCTTGCAGCCAATATCGCCCAGCGGGATAAAGCGCCAGCCGCCGCTGAGCTGCTCGAACGGGCCGTCCACCAGCGTCATGTCGATGGTGTAGTCGTCGTGGTTGTAATTGCGCGTGGTGAAGTGCTGACGGATTTTCAGGTAATCAATGTGCAGGCTGGCCACCAGCTCGGGCCCCTGGCGAGAAATCACCTCGCCGCGCGCGCACCAGGGCAGGAACTTCGGGTAGCGCTCCACGTCGTCCACCAGATGGAACATCTGCGCCGGGGTATGGGCCACCAGCACGTTTTTTTCTACAACAGGCATACTCAGCTCGGCCAACATGAGGGTAAAGATGACCAGCGCCAGGCGCCGGCAGCGGCATTGTACCCCGGCCGGCCGGTCAAGCCCATGAATTTGCGCCAGTTTGGCCCGGCGCGATGATCTGCTAAAATGACCGATTCACCCACGGGGGCGTCATGAGCATTATCCAGAACAAAAAAGCCTTCCATGATTTCTTCATTGAAGAGAAATTCGAAGCCGGCCTGGTGCTGGAAGGCTGGGAGGTCAAATCCATCCGCGCCGGTCGGGTGCAGCTGAAAGAATCCTATGTGATCATCAAGCAAGGCGCCATCTGGCTGATTGGCTGCCATATTTCGCCGCTGCCCACCGCCTCCACCCACGTCCACCCCGACCCCACCCGCATCCGCAAGCTCTTGCTCAAGGGCGGGCAGATCGACAAGCTGATCGGCAAGGTGGAGCGCGCCGGCTACACGCTGGCGGCGCTGGACATGCATTACCGCAATGGCTGGGTCAAGCTGGAAATCGGCCTGGCCAAGGGCAAAAAACAGCATGACAAGCGCGAAACCGAGAAAAACCGCGAGTGGGAGCGGGAAAAACAACGCCTGATGAAGCACAACGTGCGCTGAGCCCGCCATGCACCGCAACGCGACTTTTCCTGTTTTGCTGATCACCGCCGGCCTGCTGTGGTTTTTGCACAGCACCGCGCTGTTGCCCAACGCCCACAGCCTGGTGGCCATCGGCCTGGCGGTGGCGGGCGCGGCCATGCTGCTGCTGGACGGCCTGAACAAATCCACCCTGGTCAGCTGCCCGATGCTGATGTACGCCGGCCTGGTGGTGTACGGGCGCGAGCATTTTGCCCTGCCGTTCAGCGTGTGGGCCTCGTGCGGCATGGTGCTGCTGGGCCTGCTGCTGTTGGCCGCGCGCAGCAGCGCCGTGCCCGAGCGCAGCCGCCGACGCCCCGATTGAATCGTTTGACTGTATCTTGACTGTATCGCCGCTACGCCGGCCCGGAAAGACCCTCATGGACAAAATCCTCATTCTCGACTTTGGCTCGCAAGTGGCGCAGCTGATTGCCCGCCGCGTGCGCGAGGCGCATGTCTATTGCGAACTGCACCCCTACGACATGCCCATCGACGCCATCCGCGCCTTTAACCCCAAGGCGATCATCCTCTCGGGCGGCCCCAACTCGGTGTACGAATCCGACTACCAGGCCGACCCGGCGCTGTTTAGCCTGGGCGTGCCGGTGCTGGGCATCTGCTACGGCATGCAATGGATGGCGCAAACCCTGGGCGGCAAGGTGGAATCCGGCGACACCCGCGAATTCGGCTACGCCGAAATCCGCGCCCGTGGCCACTCCAAGCTGTTCAACGGCCTGCAAGACCGCAGCAACGCCGAAGGCCATGGCCTGCTGGACGTGTGGATGAGCCACGGCGACAAAGTCACCGCCCTGCCCGACGGCTTCACCCTGATTGCCGAAACCCCGTCCTGCCCGATTGCCGCCATGGCCGACGAGGCGCGTGGTTTTTACGCCGTGCAATTCCACCCGGAAGTCACCCACACCAAGCGCGGCACGGATATTCTGCACCGCTTTGTGCTGAGCATCGCCGGCGCCGCGCCGTCGTGGACCATGCCCAACTACATCGACGAAGCGGTGAAAAAAATCCGCGAGCAAGTGGGCGACGAAGAAGTGATTCTTGGCCTGTCCGGCGGCGTGGACAGCTCGGTGGCCGCCGCGCTGATTCACCGCGCCATCGGCGAGCAACTCACCTGCGTGTTTGTCGATCACGGCCTGCTGCGCCTGAACGAAGGCCAGATGGTGATGGACATGTTCGCCCGCAACCTGGGCGTGAAAGTGGTGCACGTTGACGCCAGCGCCGAGTTCATGGGCAAGCTGGCCGGCGAAACCGACCCGGAGAAAAAGCGCAAGATCATCGGCGCCGAATTCGTCGAAGTGTTCCAGGCCGAATCGAAAAAGCTGACCAACGCCAAATGGCTGGCGCAAGGCACCATCTACCCGGACGTGATCGAATCGGCCGGCGCCAAAACCAAAAAAGCCCACACCATCAAGAGCCACCACAATGTCGGCGGCCTGCCGGAAACGCTCAACCTGAAACTGCTGGAGCCGCTGCGCGAGCTGTTCAAGGACGAAGTGCGCGAGCTGGGCGTGGCGCTGGGCCTGCCGCATGAAATGGTCTACCGCCACCCCTTCCCTGGCCCCGGCCTGGGCGTGCGCATCCTCGGCGAGGTCAAAGCCGAATACGCCAGCCTGCTGCAACGCGCCGACGCGATTTTTATCGAAGAACTGCGCAACACCATCGACGAAGCCAGCGGCAAGAGCTGGTACGACCTCACCAGCCAGGCGTTTGCCGTGTTCCTGCCGGTGAAGTCGGTGGGCGTGATGGGCGACGGCCGCACCTACGAATGGGTGGTGGCGCTGCGCGCGGTGGTCACCAGCGACTTCATGACCGCCCACTGGGCCGAACTGCCCTACAGCCTCTTGGGCCGGACTTCCAACCGGATTATCAATGAAGTGCGCGGGATTAACCGCGTGGTGTACGACGTGTCGGGGAAGCCGCCGGCGACGATTGAGTGGGAGTGAGTTGGCGTCTGGCATCGACTGGCGCCGAGTAGCATGAAAACACACTTAAGCCCGCGTCACAGCGGGCTTTTTTATGATCTCGTTCGGCACTGTCAGGCAATTTTAGCATCGCCAAGCACTGTTTTTTCATGGCATGCGGTTAAGCGCCGCTCACCAACTCCTCCTGGCGTCGTTGCACGGCCGGCCTTGCCTGTCTGCGGCCGCGTGCCGAGCCATGTGCGCTTCGCAGAGTTTTGTGAGTGGTTCTAACGGCAGGACATTGGCATGAACGGATATCAGCTCAAGTCCGCAGAGCAGTTGATGACCATTTTCATGAAATGAACACCCGGCCAGCCGCTGCGGGCCTTCTTTTTCCATGATTCCGTCCAAAAAACCTACAGGTAGATAGGGTGTGGACAGTATCTGGCTTGCTGATTGTGGGCAAATGCCGGCCAAGTACATGATAAAGGCGTTGATGCGATTGCCCTGGCTCTAACGTCCATTGCGAGGTGACGCGCTACCCCATAGAATAAAAACGAACTCACTGTCCCCACCCTTTGCTGCTCGCATCGCGTCTTGATTGTTCGATTGTTCGCCATGCTTTTTTGCGCCCAAAAATCGGGGTGTTTCACGCTAAACATTGACTCTGTTGCACTTGGTGTTTGAGACATGCCAGATGTAAATCCAAGGAAGTTTCTCTGATGCTCTATACCAGCCTCAATCCAGAAAAAGCACTGATCTGGCGGATTGTTCACCGTGACAATCTACCCTGGATTCTGGACAATGGCTTGTATTGCGGCCACAGCTCGGTGAAGGCGCCAAGCTGGGTGAGTATCGGCAACCCGGAGCTTATAGACAAGCGCGCTCATCATCCGGTACGGCTACCGCCAGGTGGCTTGCTGAACGACTATGTGCCGTTCTACTTCACACCCTTCTCGCCGATGCTGCGCAACATCCATACCGGATGGGGCGGCATCCAGAAGCGGCCAAACGAAGAAATCGTGATCTTGGTGTCCAGCCTACACCACATTGCTAGGCTGGGCTTGCCGTTTTTGTTCACTGACAGCCATGCCTATTATCAGTGGGCGGATTACTATTCGAACTTGGCTGACCTCGATAAAATCGACTGGCCTTTGCTACAGCGCAGGGACTTCAAGCGTGACCCGGAAGACCCTGCCAAGTTCGAGCGCTATCAGGCCGAGGCACTGATTCACCAACACTTGCCGGTGGGCGGACTTCTCGGCATCGTGTGTTACACAGAACCATTGAAACAACGCATCGAACAGGAGATTCAGGCCCATAATCTGAGCCTGCCGGTTTATGCCAGAACAGGGTGGTACTTCTGATGATTACATTCACTCAAGGAAATTTGTTGGAGGCCCGCACCGAGGCGCTGGTCAACACCGTCAATACCGTCGGGGTGATGGGCAAGGGCATCGCACTGATGTTCAAAGAACGCTTTGATGAGAACTTCCGCCGCTATGCCGCCGCTTGTAAAGCTAAGGAGGTACAGACCGGCAAGATGTTTGTAACGCAGGTGCACGAACTAGACGGGCCGCGCTGGATCGTCAATTTCCCCACTAAGCAGCACTGGCGTGCGCCCTCGCGCATGGAGTGGGTGCTGGAAGGCTTGCAGGATCTGCGGTGCTTCTTGATTGAGCAACAGATCCAGTCCATCGCTATCCCGCCGCTGGGTGCGGGTAACGGTGGTTTGGAATGGGCTGATGTGCGTGAGCAGATCGAATTAGCATTGGGCGATCTGGACATCGACATTCTAGTGTTCGAACCCACCAAACAATACCAAAATGTGGCCAAGCGTGCTGGCGTAGAAAAGCTGACGCCTGCCCGTGCGCTGATCGCCGAACTGGTGCGCCGGTACTGGGTGTTGGGCATGGAGTGCAGCATGCTGGAGATTCAGAAGCTGGCATGGTTTCTGGAACGCGCCATTGAGCGTTACAACCCCGGCGATAACCCATTGAACCTACAGTTTACGCCACACAAATACGGCCCCTACGCCAACCGGCTCGACCACCTGCTGAACAATCTGGATGGCAGCTACTTGCACTCCGAAACGCGCATCAGCGATGCCAGTCCGTTGGATATAATCTGGTTCGACGATGGACGCAAAGCCTTTGTTCAGACCTATCTAAAGAACGAAGCCAAGGCCTACACGCAAGCGCTAGAATTCACAGCAGCACTGATTGACGGCTTTGAATCACCCTTTGGCATGGAACTGCTGGCGACCGTGGACTGGCTCCTGGCCCGCGAAGGCGTGGCGCCCAACGTTTCTGCCCTGCGTGAAGGGCTCCGTCATTGGCGAGGTGGTTCGGGCGCTGCCGCCCGTAAGGACCGCCTCTTCGATGACCGAGCACTGGGCATTGCCCTTGAGCGGCTGACGCAACCTGTGACAGCACTGGCTTAGCGTTCTCACAAAACCCAGCGAAGCGGCCCTGGCTACCTGTTGCATCCCGAGTGATCCGTATTTTCTGAGCGCTGCCTCCCTTCCCAATTCCGAAGGACAGAACGCTGACTGACCAGCCATCTGCTCATCCACATTTCTTCCACATCCTAATATCATGCGCATTCTTGAATACATCGATCT
>ERZ650300.227-NODE-227-length-32465-cov-7.366800_pt1 | contig 32465 bp, 30 predicted proteins | sample MGYA00376236_ERZ650300 | MGnify/ENA primary metagenome ERZ650300 (study PRJEB26733, sample SAMN07839303) | wastewater metagenome | biome: urban; feature: wastewater treatment plant; material: waste water | place: USA: North Carolina | collected 2016-04-28 ...
TTTTCCTTTAACTAAATTAAGAACTTCTGCTTGAACCATACTTTGTAAAGCATTATAATTATTTATATAATCTTGGTTACTAAGAAGCATATTTTGTTGTTCTTGTGTAAGTGGTGCAATTTCAGCATCAATAGCATCCCAAATTCCTTGAGTTGGAACTTGCTGATTTTGAGTTGTACCATTATTTGCATTAGGAATAGCATTACGACGATAAGCTTCATTAATTGCTTGTTTTTGACTTTGAAGAAAAGCAATTTGTTCATCAATGCTATTAGTCATTTTTTCACTAGGGTATAGTAAAGGGTCACTATTACCTAGTATGAATTGAGTAACAGGTATCATATCTCTTTCAATTTTATGTTCTTAATCAAACTTAGTAATATTACTGAGCCGGAGTTCCGCTAGCAGGTTGAGTAAAACCACATGGTAAACATCCACAAGCATTACGTCCAACTAGACCAGTAACAGTAGGTTCATTTGGAAGAGTAACTACACCATAGATAACATTACAAGTCTTTCTATCAGTATAGTTGATACCAGCCGTAAACATCTTTTCCATTTCGCATTGGATAAGTTTATCTTGATAAGGACGAATAGCTTTAGTAACAGCCAATTCAGCTTTCAAATCAGATAACTCTTTACGGATATCATCATCAGCATCACGAGTATATTTGTAAAGATTAAAATGGTCAGTGTTATTTTTCTCAATAAGAGCATCAGTACGATTACGCCCATCAATATAAACACCAAACAATTCACTATTAAGACGTTCTCTATCTTCAAAACGTTGATTCTGTTGAGTCAAAGCCCATTGATAAAGACCACCTTGAAGAGCTAAAGTATCTTCACAAGATTTTTCCCATGCTTGAAAAGCAGTAGGAGCACCGCTTCCACTACCAGCAGTAGCACCAAGTACGTTAATATTAGTAGAGCCATCACCTAACATTCCACCACCAGCGCCACCTAATACACTAGAACGACGATTACCAAACAAAGCCCAAGCACCAAGTGCAGTACCGATAATACCAAGAGTTAAACCTGCATTAGCTTTACCGTTTACATCACGACGATTACCACCGTCATAATTCATTCCAGCACCATTATAGCCCTCTGGAACAACTTTCACTTTTTCAATTACTTGCATAATAAATTAAGGTTTAAGTTAAAAAAATAGATTAATACTTGTAGTTTGAACTACATAATCTATAGCACTTAAACCGTTATCTTTGTTTGGTAATTAACATTAATTTAACTTTCAATAGGACTATATATTGTCAATTCACCAATTTTATTAAGTTTAGTATATTTTATTTCACCTATTGAAGTCTTACCATCATCAGCTTTGCCACCTTGTGTACCAACATAACATTGAATAGTTTGTTGTCCTCTAAATTCAGAATTACCTGCAACAAAACCAAATCTAAATTTATAGTTATCAGTATAATTATCATTATAAACAGTGTTATCTTCATTTAACAAAACTGTATGATATTCATAACTATAATTATCATCACTAGTTATATTAAGAGTTGGTTTATCAAGAGTTAAAGGAGTACCAGTTGTATTAACTTGATTATTCCAAACTTTATATTTATCATTAGGTTTATTTTCATACCAACAATAACCATCACGATGAATATAACCACCACCATGACGAATTATTTTAATATTATCTAAACCAATAGTTTTATCATTAACAGGATTAATTCTAAAATATTTTACTTCATTATTAGATTTAGCAACTCTTTTAATAACTTCACCATACCAACATTCTTTATAACCACCATGTCCATCAGGCATATTAATAGTTCCATCAGCCAAAGGAAAAATAAACATTCCTCTATTATCAACATCAATTTCATGATTCTTTAATTGCCAAGCATGAACAATAACTCCACCTTTATAAGCAGTACATTCAACAGTAACATGACCTCTACTTAAACTTCCAAACCAATTAGCACAAAGATTCATTTTCATTATATCAGGCATTTTATCTTCAAGGTCAATCATAGATTCAATATTAAACATAACACATTCAGCACCTGAGTCAGTATTATCACCACCCCAATATAGATAAGGAATTTGACTTAAATTCCAAGACCAACCAACAGCTACATAGTTTAAACTATTAATAGGAGAATTAACATAATATGATTTAGTATCCAAATCTCGACCATCATCACTACCCCAAATGTATCTAAGTTGGACACTAGTAAAATCACTAAAATGAATAACAGAAGTAGGCCAAATATGATTAGCACCATCATAAACATGAGCAATATTAGTTTGACCTACTGTTCGTTTCTTAAGAGGTTTAGCAATTCCTCCTTGACGTCCAAGAGTTAAACTCATTATTCATCAATAATATTATAAGTCATTCCAGCAACTGGGGTAATAGTTGCATATTGGGTAGCAGTTCCTGTCCAAATTGGAAGACTAAGTTTATTACTATTCGCACTAGGCATAGTCATATTAACTCCACATCCGTCATTAATAGCTTTTTGAATCTTATCAAGATTAACACTATTAGTAATAGTTTGATTTATTTCTTTTTTAAAGTTATTAAATGTATCATTAGTAACATATCCATTAAGCAAATTATTAACTTCTTCTTTATTATAAGTTTCAGACTTAGTATAATAATTTTTAAGTAAGTTATTAATTTCTTGTTTAGTATAACTATCAAATGAAGAAGTATCTCCCATTACTCTCCATTCAGTACCATTCCAATAACAAATCTTTCCATTACGATATTCAATCTGACCTTTAGCCCAATTACTACAAGTTACATTAGGAAGATATTCAGACTCTTCACCAACCATACCTGTAAGTTTACATTTATTTAAATTAATAGTACCATTCTCAATAATACCACCTTCAAATACAAGTTCACAACCAACAGGCATTGTAATAGTTTTACCACTTAAATCAAAAGCATAACGAATAATATAACGAGTATTTTCTTCGTTAACCATATCTTGAGTAAGAACAGCTTTATAATTAAGATAAATATTATTCTTAACTTGAACTAGATTTTCTTCATTAAAATAATATTTAATATTATCTACTGAATTAACATATATAATACCAAGTCTTGGACGTTCATCAGAAAGACAAGTATTATAAATATTATAATCTTCACTATTTCCATAAACAGGAGTGTTGACCCCCCGTAGAGGATGAACTCTATCAGTAGGTTCTACAATAGTCCATCTAGTATAATAATTATAAAAACCAACTCCATCATGAATAGTCTTAACTCTAAGAACAAATAATTTATGATATGTATCATAATAAATACCAGCAGTATTACCTAAATCTGTTCTAATAACTTCATACTTATCAGTATTAAGAATTATTTGACCATATTGTTCACAATAAGTATCATCAAGAAAACCATCAAATAAAAGCTGTTCTGCATTACTAGCATCATCCTCCACGGGGAGTAAGACCTTGCGAACTATTTTATATCCTTTACCACTTTTATATTCAGGCTCATAAGGTCTATCTTTAAGACTAAGACGATTAACATTACAACAACCCGGACTTAATCTTATAGTAATATCTTCTTCGTCAGGATAATTAATAATATTAACTTTACCATTTCCTGCAATCATTTGTTTAAGAGCTTCATTAAGCATATCCCAATCAATAGTTCCATCAGCAATTGGAATCTTAGCACCATTCTCTTCAAGATACTTCTCACTAAGAATTTTTGTCCAATTATCATCAGAAACCCAACTAGTTTCAACACCAGCTTGAAGATTACTACCTGTATAACTTTCAGTTACAGATAGATTATGTTCAGCATCATAATAACTAATAGTAAGACTATTACGTCTAAAAATAGCAGGAACAGCTTTACGAGTATTAACTCTAGTTCCTTGATATGGAATCCATAAATGATTAAACCTAGAAAGAACAACAGTTAAATCATTATTTGTATCTTTGTCAAGAATATTTTGAAGATAAGTAATAGGAAATACTTTATCATAACTATTCTGACCTAGTTTTTCATATAGTTGTTTATTGTTCATAATTATGTGATTAATTTAAATAACTTTAATGAGTAAATAAACAATATAAGCATTAGTAATATTGTTATATTAAATAGTATTCTTATCATGGTTCAATTAAAACTCTTACATTAAACCATGTACTATTAGAAGTCATAGTAAATTGACATAATATAGTAAATGAAGAAGTAGTTGTATTAGCAGTAACACTAATAATATTATTATTATTAGATACAGAAACATTATTCATAGGTGTACTAACACTACTTAAAGTACAAGTATATTTACTACTACCACCATCTTTATTTTCAAACCAAAATTGTAATTTACCAGCGTTCATTATAGAAATATTAGTAGGAATATATACATAAACACTAATAGGAGTTTTCTTAATATCATTATAACTTGCTTCTCCTTTATATATTGAATCTACATTTTGACTATCTAAATAAATAGGTAATGCAACATTTTGACTAGTAAAATAATCATTTTTAATAACAAGTCTACCACGTACAGGATTTGCTCTTTGTGTTCCTTTTGTAATAACATTATGATTTAGCCAATTCCATTCAATTTTATATTCTCTTGCTGTATTAGAATCATTTGCAGATAGTTTAAATGTTATTATAATCATACTAGCATAATTAAAAGCATTTGCAACAGATACATCACAATTAACTTTATTTGTTACATTTACATCATCCGGATTATAATATACAGTTTCAGTTCCGCCTGAACCAGCAACACCATTCCAAGTCCAAAGTTGAGTTGTATATAACCTATAATAAACACTTATAGATATAGTATTAGCATCAGCAACTGTATCAATTTCATTAGTATAAGGATAACCTGTAAAATCTAATCCACTTCCATCAGGATTAGTACCATAATATTTAGTATGATATACTTTAGCACCATAAGACTTAGCACCAGCAGATTGTGTAATATTAATAGATTTACTAACTCCACTATAAGTAGCAGTAACAGTTGTACTTCTACTTGTTGTAGTAGTTCTATTACCATAAGTAAGTTTACTACCGCTAGTAGTACCACTTAATGTACCATCTCCAGATTTACTTAATGTAGGACTACCATTTTCAGTTTCAGGAAAATTTTGTCCAACTCCATTCCAAGTATATTGTCTACTACGAACAGCACTACAAGTAATAGTAGAACTACCTCCAGCAGCAGCAATATTAGTAGGACTAGCAGAAATATTTACTGACCATGCTCCCCAACTATCATAAACTTTACTACCTGCTCTTTGTTCAATATCGCAAAAATTAATAGCACCATTATAATTTGCAGTAACTCTAGTTCTTCTAACACTTGTACTAGTATTATTACTATAACTTAAAGTACTACCACTTAAAGTTCCACCACCACTTCCTGCACTAAGACTTGGAGTAGCATTTTCTGTTTCAGTTCCACCTGAACCTGCAACGCCATTCCAAGTCCAAGTACGAGAACGAGAAGCACCATAATAAATAGTAACAGAACCGCCTGATGCTGCAACAGTATAACTACTAGCATTACAATATACAGACCAACTAGACCAACTTCCATATGATTTACTACCAGCAGATTGACTAATAGTTATATCTTTAGTTGCACTATCAATAGTTGCTCTAAATACAGAACTACGGGAACTAGTAGAAGTATTATTACCATAACTAACAGTAGAACCACTTAAAGAAGCTGCACCATTAACTTTACTTAATGTAGGAGAACCACTAGCATTTTCAGTATAAGTTGTTCCTGTACCATTCCATTGCCAAGTACGACTTCTAGTAGCAGAAGTAGATAATGTAGCATTTCCACCAGCAGCAGCAATAGTTGTTACATTAGCACTTAAACTAATAGACCATGCTCCCCAACTACTATAAGTTTTAGAACCAGCATTTTGAGTTACAGTAGTATCTTTAGTTACAGAATCCATTGTAGCTCTAATAACTGTACTTCTAGCACTTGTAGAAGTATTATTATCATAAGTTACTTTATTACTAGCAAAAGAACCAGCACCACTAACTTTACTAAGAGTAGGAGTTCCAGTTCCTGTTTCAGTTCCACCACTTCCATTAACTCCGTTCCATGTCCAAGTTCTTGTTCTACTTGCAGAAGTAGTTATATTTGAACTACCTCCACTAGCAGCAACATTTCCACTATTAGAAATATTAACTGTCCATGCAGACCAAGCACTATATTGTTTAGCCCCAGCAGATTGACTAATAGTTATATCTTTAGTAGTTGAATCAATAGTAGCACGAATAACAGTTGATTTACCACTTGTACTAGTATTATTTCCATAAGTAACTTTAGGACTAGTCCAATTACCTGTACCACTAACTTTACTTAATGTAGGACTTCCATTTCCAGTTTCTGTACCACCAGAACCGGCAACACCATTCCATGTATAACTTCTAGTTCTACTAGCACTAGTTGATATAGTAGCTGTTCCACCTGTTGCTCCAATACTAGTTTTATCAGCACTAATATTAACAGTCCAAGCAGACCAATTACCATAAACTTTAGCACCAGCAGATTGTGTTATAGTAATAGATTTAGAAACACTATTGCTAGTAGCAGTAATAGTTATACTACGACTATTTGTTGTAGTATTGTTACTAGCAGTAACAGTTTTACCACTTAAAGTAAATCCACCAGCACTACCACTAAGTGTAGGTGTAGCAGTTTCTGTATCAGTATGTGTAGTACCAACTCCATTCCAAGTCCAAGTACGAGAACGACTAGCATTAGTAGTTATCGTAGATGAACCACCACTTGCAGCTATCGTTTGCGTGCTTGCCGAGATAGAAACAGTCCAAGCAGACCACGCTGAATACACTTTTGCGCCTGCCTGCTGCGTTATCGTAACCGTTTTGGACAATCCTACATAACTAGCTGTAAGTGTCGCTGAACGGGCTGAAACGCTCTCATTTGATGTAAATTTTATTTGATTTCCACTAAGACTAGCACTACCACTAATACTAAGAGTAGGAGTAGCAGTTTCACTATAAACAGTACCAGTGTTATTCCATTTATAAGTTCTACGAGCAATATTAGCTGTAACTGTTCTAGTACCACCTTTAGCTTCAACACTAGTTCCATCAGTTTGTAAATCTAGTACCCAATTGGTATAAACTTTAGCACCAGCAGCTTGATTTAAAGCAGCACTAACTTCTTTAGTTTGTTTATTTTCTAAAGTAAATATAACAGTTAAAGTTCCACTTTTAGCATTAGTAGATTCATTATTAGGTATAGTTAATACATTATTACTTATACTACCTAAAGTAGTAGAACTAGTAAAGCTAGCAGTAAGACTAACAACAGTTTCAATCCAAGTTCCAGCATAAGTAGAACCTTTGGTTATACTCCCCGTGGAGGATGCATAGTCAGTTCTCTTATATCCACTTTTAACAGAACTAGTAGGAAGTTTTAAATCATAACTTCCACCAGTATTAGCTATACTACTATCAACTACTGTTAATGTACTAGTATCATATATACTAGCTTTACTACCTTTAAACGTAACAGTATAACTATCTTTAGCTTCTGTATCATCAATTAATACAACTAACTTACCATTAGTTATAACTCCTTTTTCTATTCCATCAAATAAAACTTTAACTCCATCAGTAGGAAAAGTAACAGTATAAGAAATAAATCTTTGTTCCCATTCTAATTCTACATTATGAGTTATAGGTAAATAACCACTGTTACCACTAATAGTTTGAGATTTATAATGTTCAGCAGTAATATTAGCAGTATAATCAGTCTTAACAGGAATAGTAAATACAAATTTAGTATTATTTTCACTTATAACAGGAGTATAACCATTAATAGTAACAGTTCCGGAAACATTTAATTTAAACGTAATAGTAATTTCAGTATTCTCTGGATAAACAAGTTTAGAACCTTGATATATTTCAAATACATCTATACTACCAAGTTTAATATCATGTATTCCAATATCTCCTTGATATATAGCCATAACTTAAGCATCTGATTTAACTATATAAGTAGTATTGTTATCTTTTTGTGCAATAGCTGCATATTGAGTAGCAGTACCAACCCATATTTTAGGATTAACTATTGGTTCAATAGTAAGATTAGATAATCTATAAAGAGTTTGGTCAACTATTTGAATAGTATTATAAACATAAGAACCATCTTCGGATAAAGCAACATGATGAATTGCATTACTATTACTCCATTGAATAATTATAATGTTATCTGTATATCTAACATTAAATGTACCATATTTACCATTATGAAATACAGAATTAGGTTTACCAATAGCTGTAACAAATCCAGCAAAATTAGTAAAAATAGAATTAATAGCAGCTAATACTTCTTCTTTACTACCACTATTTGTTAATAATATAGTAATACTTCCAATATTATAAGATTTAATAATTGAATTACTATTTATAGCTACAAAAGTATTAATACTTTTTGTTTCTTCACCTCCAACTCTAGTTAAACCTTTATCCCAACTTAAATCAATTTTATTAATTCCACCAGCAGAAAAATAAGTAATTGTAGCACTAATATCGTTACTATCTACAACAATTCTATCAAAATTAACTCTACTATTATTATTTTCAACAGCAATAATACTTACACCTTTTAACAGTATTTCTTTTACTTCATCAAAAGTTTTATCACAAGTAAATTCTTTTTGTCCATTAGTATATATTCCAGTAGGAACAGTTATAACTACACCATAAACAGGAATAAATCCTTCAGGAGTATCTTTTCTTTCATATAATTGTTGATTAATATCTTGCATAACTTTATAAACTTTAAATGGTGGCACTTATTCAGTACCACCATGATTAATATTAAGTTGTTTTCTTTTTAATAACAAGTTCATAACCAGCAGGAATTAAAGCTTTAATAGCATCAGCAATAGCTTTATCAACTTCTGCTTTAGTATAAGTATTTTCTACTGTTGGTACATTATCAAACTTATTATTAATTTCTTCTTTAGTATAAACATTATTACTAAGTTCAGTAATTCGATTAGGTAAAGTTTCATCAAGTTTAACTTTATCAGCAGCAGACATAACTCCAGATTCAGTTTTACTAACAATAGGAAATGTTATACCATCATTAAAAGGTTTACTTTCATAAACATTTGTTGTATTATTAAATTCATAATGATGTGAACCAATTATGATATTTCCATTAGATGACCTAGATAATTTAATTTGTGTACTAGGAATATATTTAGGTAAACTATTAACAATATCAGTAGTTTTCTTACCTTTACCGCCATCATAAGCAGTACCTGTAACTTCACCTAAAGCTAAAGTTTCAGATATAACTGCATATTTAGTTCCAGACCAACGATAAGTTTTACCACTATATTCAGTATCTTCACTTATATCAACATAAATTTTACCTTTTTCAGGAGTATAATATACAGGAGCATCTTCTATATACTTTTCAGCAAAATGAGTTTCATCAACATAATATCCTTCAAGAACATCATCAACATAACTAGGTAATTGACTTGCTGGGACTTTACCATCTCCATCAAGACTAGCAATACCATTTGCTACACCACGTTTAGCTTCAATAACTTCATTACAGAATTGAATAATCTTCTCTTTAATAATAGGATAATTATCTATATTATTAAGGATATGTTCAACTGTAGATTCAACCTTATTCTCAATAACAACTTTAAGGTTAGGATGATTATCAATATTATCAAAGATATTTTCTATATTACCTTTAATAACATTAAGTAGTTCAGTAAAGTTATTAATATGTTCAAATATATAAGTAACTCTAGCTTCTACTTTAGTTTCAATAAGATTCTTAAGAATAGGAAATCTATCAATATTATTAAAAATATAATCAACTCTACTATTTACAGCATTATTAATACAAGTAACAAGAGCAGGATAATTATTAATATTAGCAAATATATTCTTAACACAATTACAAACTAAATCAGAAAGAATACCAATAAGTTCAGGATAATTATTAATATTATTAAATATATAATCAACTCGTTCATTAATATTATTCTGTATAGCTTCTTGTAATTCTGGATATTGACCAATATTCTTAAATATATCAACTACTTTATTAACAGTATTAGTAATAATAAGATTCTTAATTGCAGGATAATTATCAATATTATTAAATATGTTGCCAATAGTAGTTTCTACATGAGCATTAATAGCATTAGTTATAAACTGATTAAGAGCAGGATAAGAAGAAATATTATTAAAGATAGATTCAGTCCATTGTTTAATATATTGATTAAATATCTCTTTAAGCTCAGGATATTCATTAATATTATTAAATATATCTCTAATAATAATAGGCAAACTTTCAACTGTACTATTCTTAATAATTTCAACTAGTTTAGGATAATTATTAATATTATTAAACACATTAATAACAAAATCATTAATAAAACTAGTAATAATATCAAGAAAGTCTTTATAATCACCTATATTAGTAAATATCTCTTCAAGTGCTTCTGCTAAATCTTTAATAACAGTATCAAAAGACCATCCTTCCCAATTAGCAGGATTAGTCCAAGCAACATCACTAATATCATCACTATTATATCGTTGTGTCCAATTAATATTAGTTGCATCACGATAAGTAATAATATATCCTTTACGACGATAAATTTTATCAAGTTTATTAACAGTATCAGCAAAAGTACCTTCCCAAGTTAAATAAACACTATTACAAGCAGCAAGTATTCTATCAAGTCTAGTACCAGTTAAACCATCAAATACAGCTTGTATAACAGTTAAAGGATATATATTATATCTAGTATCATTTTCTTCACAATACTTATCTAGTATATGAATTGGCATATTGCCCTCTTTATCACATTGAACTTTACTAGGGTCAAAAGATTGACAATTAGTACCAACAAAAACATTTTCTTCTTCAGCCATAATTACCACGGATTAGAAACACGTTTAATATAATGTAAAGCAATAGTAGGCATAAGTTTATTAATAGCAAGATAATTACCTGTCCATCTATTACCACTTATTTGACTCCAAGTCATTTCACCATTATTACTAATATTAGGTCCAGTCATATACCAATTAGTAGAACGATTAATGCCAAGATTATCAAATCTATTTCTATCAGTACCATAAGGAAAACCATTTTTAACACCACCATCTAAATCACCTGATATAAATCTCCAGTTACTAGGTGCTATAACTTGATTGCTATTATCACCGGATTTACTTTTACCAACAGCAACAGCATGTTGATGAAGAGGTAAATCTGTACCACCAATATAAAACGTATATGCACTTACATTACGACCCGGAGCAGCAGGGTCATATGTATCTTTAATATTTTCAAGAACTGTTTTCCAATCAAGATTTCCTTGTTTAGGATTATTATAAATATTAATACCGTTAGGTATATAACCCATAACAAAACGTCCTTGTGCAGCAGTATAAACTTCCCAACCATTAGGAGGAGTTGAAGTATCCCAAAGCATAATAGAACCAATAGGAACAACAGCAGCAATCCAAGCTTGAATTTGACTAGCAGCAACTCCACCACCTTGTCCACTTCCACCACCTTGTCCAAATCCTTCTCCAACTAATTTATTTTTAATATCAGTATAAAGAGAATTAAAATCTACATCAAGTCTACTAGGTTTAGTTTCACTATCTGCAAATTTATTCATAACAAGATATTTACCTGTTCTAGCTTCACCAAGTTGAGTAACAGACATGACATTATGAGTGCCATCTCCACCAGAGCCACCACCTCCTTCAAGACCAGCAATAATATCATTAATTTCTTGCTTAGTATAATAATTATTAAGTATAGAATTAATAATATTACGTACTTCTTCTTCGGTTAATCCACCACCGCCAGAACCTCCACCAGCAGCATTAATAGTAATAGTACCATCATCATTCTCTACAAAAGTAATATTAGTACCAGCTTTAATCTTATTTTTAAACATTGATACATAATTACTTTCAAAATATTGTTTATACTCATTACTGATATTACTACCATTTTGGTTTATTTTATTAAGAATTTCTTCAATCTTATTATTAATATATTGCTCAAGATTATTAATACTACCTTCTATATTACTATTTAAATCTCCAATCTTATTATAAATATCTTCAAATTTAGCATTATATTCAGTAATAAGATTATTAATTCTAGTGTTAATATCAGTTATATCTTGTTGTAATTTAGATATTTGTTGGTCATGAATTTCAAGATGGTCATTAATCTTTTTAAGTTCTGCAAGAAGCCAAGCATAAAACTTTTCCATCTCTTCTCTTAACTTCTCTAAGAAAGCTTCAAATTCAGCACGAGTAAGATATACAGATAAATCAAAACCCATACTTACCCATTTTTCACCATCCCAAAACCAATAAAAATCATTAGTATAAGCTCCACCCCAACCAACAATTTCAACTTGTTTATTATCTTCACCTAAATCAAGAGGATGATAAAGTATTTGACCAACAGCCCAATTTCCATCAAGAGATATAGATTCTTTATCAAACATATCTTCTTGACGATAATTACTAAGAAGTCTACATTGATTTAATTTAACTGCACCATCATACATTCTACCACCTCTCCAAAGAATAATACTATTATCTGGAAGTTCAATAGTTTGTCCAGCTAAACAATAATCATATTGAAGTATATAAATAGTATTAGGCTCGTTAATCATATCTTGAGTAAGAGTATTAACACCACTAATCATATTCTTACGAAGATATTTACGAGCCTTTCCACTATAATCATTTGTATTATAGTCTTTATCTGCAAATTTAAGAAGATTATCAACAACTGTTAAATCTTCTTCATCAGCTGCATTAGTAATCTGTGAAGCAGTAAACATTTGTTTAACAGATTCACTAAGCATTTCAGGAGTAATCTGACCTTCAAGTATTTGAACAGCATTATCTTCAAAATACTGTTTAAGTACTTGTGCCATATAATTAACTACAACATTACGACGAAGATAATTATCTTGAATATTAATACCAAATTCATCAGCAACTGCACGTTCTGCAATTGCTCTTGGAAACATACCACTAAATGATTCTACAAATTTAGAACCAATTTCAGAATCAGCTTCAAGATGCCATTTCTTTGCATTAGTAACAGGAGTTATTTCATCAAGAATATAACTCTTTTTAGTTTCAATAACATAAACTTCACAACCTACTCCAATCTGTTCCCAAGTAAGAGCATCTCTATCTTCCATTGTAGATACTACAATTCTAGCAGCTTTAAGACCTCTTTGAACAACAGCAATAAGTTCTAGTATTTCTTTCTTGAAAGTTTCATAATCAATAACTAAATCTTCTCGAAGTTTAGCAATAGGCTGCCAATACTCTTCATTAGATAAAGGAATACCAGCAGGAACAGCTTTACGAGATATATAGCTAGCATAGAAACCGTCATGAACTATACATAGTCTTTCATAAGGTCTATCATTCCATTGACCATTACAAGTAAGACTAACTTTACCAAGTTCTTCTTCTATTGTTTTCATACGTTCTCTAGGTTTACTAAATTCATAGTGTAGACCCCCCGTAGAGGATGGAACACATTCACATTATTCATTATCATAATCAACATCACTAAGACTATAAGTTTCATTATATTCTTTACCTTCTTCTTTCTTCTCCCAAAGTTTACCAGTTTCAGGGTCAACATAAAATTTAGGAGCATCTCCACAACTAACTATTGCATGAATTTTACCTTCTTCATCAACAGGAAGCGTAATAGAACCACTATACTGAACTTGTTCACTACCTTCATAAATAATATTAAGTTGACCTTTAATATATTTAAGAAGAGTTTCAGCAAGTTTATCTTGACCAAGTTGATATGCTGCCATAGCAGATTGAAACATATTCCAACAAGTAACAATATTCTTATTATTACCTTTACAAGTAGCAGAACAATCATTAAGCATATCAAGTCCATATTGTGCCATAAGAACTAATAGTTTATGATAAACACAAACATATTTGCTAGGAACAGTCATATAAACATATTGAGGATTAATCTCAACTTGTTCAGTTCCATCAGCTTTTACATAGACACCATTAACATAATTATCATCTATTTGTTCACTCATTCTATCATCAAGTTATTGTATGAATTAATAATTGATTTTTGTTGCTCATCAGAAAGCAATTCTAAGGCTTCTAGTGCTTGAATTAAAATTTGTCCTTGTGTTAGTTTGCACCAATTTTTTTCGTTCAATGGGAAGCCTAATTCTGCTATTCTCACCTGTTTTTCAGCCATGCTTGCAATACGCAATTGCATCTCTTTCGATAGCTGTTTTGGATTATTAATATAACCTCTTATCATAATACCATCTTATTTAAATGCCTTATTAATAATATAAGCAGTATAATCATTAACTCTAATATCAATACGTTTATTAAACGCAAGAATACGTTGATTAGAATCAAGATTTTTATTATAGACAATATTTATAATATCACCATAAATATCTTCTTTCCATTCTTCTTTCATATAATGACTAAGATAATCTTCATCACCACGATACATATTAAGTTTAGAATAAGCATCATAATAAACACTATTAACTAAATGTCTAGCGTTATATTCTATTTGGTCACGATTATTATCAACATTATTAGTAATAATAGTTGAAGCAACAAACTTTGCACATTCCGAAGCTGCATTAACCATAGTAATAGAAATAACAGCTTTAGATTTTTCTCTATCTTTTTCAATAATATCTCTAGTAACTATATTAAGAAGTTTGGCAATATCATCTAAAGGATTTCTTTTGTTATTATCAATTATCTTATTAATTATAAGATAAATAACAATAACAATACCGGGAATAAGACCTTGTTCAAAGGCATTTTGAATTAATTCCATTTTTATAGATACAAGAATAGGGACTATCAGTATCAACACTAATGCTAATACCAATAGCCCCTATTCGATTAATATTACCTAATATTTACCTAATCGAGTCGGGTAATAGGTTATGCTTTTTCTTCAGTAGCAATAGCTTTAAGGATAGTTTCAACAGTTGCAATAGCAGTAGCTCCAGTAGGGAATGCTATTTGTACAATCTGATGAACAACTTCATCTCTAGTTTTCATTTCACGTGGAACAGCAAAACGAAGAGTAAAGATAGTATATCCAGCATCTGCACTATCAGGTTGTTTCAAAGGATTAAGCGGATATGTAGGATACAGTTCAGTATAAGTATCACGGTAAGTATATTCAATACCTGCATCAGCAGCAGCCTTATTAGCTAAATCAGTAATATAAGCAGCGTCACCATAGGCAGGTAAACCGTGAGCTGTAACTGTGACTGCAATACCAACTAATTCATCAGCTCCAAGAATTTCATAATCAATACCTTTAGACTCAGCAGTTAGAGTGATTTTAGCATCAGCAACAGATGCTTTAATACCATGTCCAACAGTATTATTATTAATTTGGTTAGCTAATTTCTTTGCTACATCATTAGCAGTAGGATTAAGACCAGTATGAATGGTAGCAGTCCAACGATTACGTTCATTGAACTTTAATCCTTTTTTCACAATCATAATAGAATAATCAGAATAAGCATTTACATCTCCGATAGTAAGATTAGCAGAAAAAGTAGTAGCAGCTTGATAAACACCTTTAACAAAAGTAAGATGTTTCTTATAAGCTGGAAGAACTACTGGACCATTTGCTTCACGACCAAGATTAATGTAAAACTTATCGGTAATCTTAGTACCGTCAGCGTCAATCGTTTCCTTGCCATTAGCAAGATAAGTAAAAGCAACCGCTCCAGCAGCAAGAGGTAAGCTCGCTCCATAAGCGACATTGCCCGCTAACAAAAACTGTCTCATTTTTAATTTAATTTAGAGTTTAACTTTGTTTATCAGCTCCATTAGAAGTAGCACCAATACTAGCAAGATAAATCTGTACTGCACGCATAACTATTTCCATATGTAAATAAGGAGGTAAATCACAATTAACCCAATCTTCTTCTCTATCTTCATCAAATTTAACTTTAGCAGGTTCTTTGATATAAAGATATTTAACTAATTGAGGTTTAACTGTATTATTACGTCCAGTATATATATCAACATTAATACCAGATTCATCTCCAAATATAGTAACTATCGGAGCATCTTTCGCAGCACGATTACAGAAATCTCTTAGCGTTTGACCTAAATCTTCAGCTTCAATAATTCTGCAATCATAAATTGTCTTGCCATTATAACTAACTTGAAAGCCTGTATATAGCATTATTCCGTCGCTATCAATGTTAATTTTATAAGGGTCAACTTCTGTTCCACCACCTGTAATATCTCCGCCGTTAACAGTACCCGCTGTGTATAAAGTTCTAAGAGCATTAACAGGACTAATAGAAGCATTTTGTCGAGCAACCTTATCATTATAAGGAACAGGTCCGACGTTTTCTACTATTACATTTCTAGCTTTTTCAATTATAGCAGCATTAAGACAAATATCTATATCTTCCATGAGAATAGCACGAACGGTCTGCATACCCATCTGTTGTGCCAGTTCTCTGAACGTCACGTGCATCTCCCCAATGTTCATAATCAAATGTTTTTAAGTTTATTTTTATAAGCACTAACAAGAGCACTATTAGTAGGATTTTTAAACCATGTAACAGCTTCCTTAACATTAGCACCAATGAACTCACCATCAGGAGTAGTAATATTCTGATTATGAATTGCTCTGATAAATTCTCCACGAGAAATAAGAACCTCAATTAAAGATTTAATAGTAATATCTTTATCATTGCAAAGTTTATTAAACTTAGCAGGTTCATTTGTACTAAATTTATCAAGATGAGTTTGTTTATCAACAGTATCCATAGCCATACCGTTAGGAATATTAATATTATTGGCAACACAGTATTGAATAAATACAGCATCAAACAAATCACTATTCGTGAGAAGTTTAACATAATTGCCTTTAGCAGAATTAATTTCCTGACGATGTTTAGCAAGACGCTCAGCTTCTCTTTGGTCATCTTTAAAATAAAATCTAATAGATGGGTCAGAATTAATAAGAGCAATATCTTTAGCTACATCTTTATACAATAAACAATGACGATAAATTAGATAATCATCAAGAACAATAGGATAACCATATTTATACTTTTCACTTTCAAGAAGATTTAACTTAGTAATCTTAGCTTCAAGAGCTTCTCTAAGTTCTTTAACTCCTTTACGGTCACTATTCATATAAGCAGTTTCAATAGCTTCTTCTTCGGCTCTAAAACGAAGATAATCTCGTTTACGATTCCAAAAGAAAGAAATATCAAAAGTCTTACCTAGTTCATCAACTGAAACACTAATATTATTAAGATAAGCCTTAACCCGTGAAATAAAGTTTTCATTATTAGGAGCAAGACCAATTAAAGCAGGAAAATAAGATTCAATCTCACCTTTATTAGAAGAAAGAGTACGAGAACTACGAACACAACTACCAATCTTATCCATTCGTTTAGGTAATGTTTTATCATTAACTCTACGATATAATGAATAATTAGTAACTAAATTAATAGTAATAGTTCGTTTTTCAGTATAAGGTTCATCAAGACTTTCATCTCTAAATCCTACTGTATTAGCAGGCTGTTTATCTACTCCATCCTCTACGGGGGGTATAACCTGTTTATCTGTATTTATATTAGAAGCAGCAGGAGTATTTTCTCCTGCTTTATTAGCTTCATTTACTTTGTTAAAATCCATATCTTAAATAGCTTCTTTTAAATGATTATAATACACATTTCAATAAGAACATCTTAGTAGTGTTATCTACCTGCAAACCAATAGAGCCTTTAACTTCATAACGAGCCATATCAATTTCAGTAGCTGCATGATTAGTATTAGGCAATCCCCAGCAAGCAGGAATATCAGTCATACCTTCAATAACTTTAGCTTTATAAGCCTGTCCTTTTTGACGTACTATACGAACATTCTGATTACCTTTATAATTACTCATATCAATTAAAGCAGCTTGATGAGAAGTAATAGGCAAACCGGTAGTAGGATGAATCATACCATTTTGCTTAGCAGCTTCAGCATCAGTACCCTTATCGAAATAAGCATTATGAATAACAGTAATAGTATATCCATCTGGAGTTTTATACTTATTAAAGTAACGTCCATAAGAAAGACCATCACCATTATCTTGAATCATCTTTTCACCAAGAGGAGTAATAAATCCGTTTTCTTTAGCATCAGTTCTGATAGCCATTTCAAAGTCACGAATAAATCCTTTACCGCCCATAAGAGCTACATTCTTATCGCCATCTTGAGTATCACGGTCAAGAACATCACCGATTGTACGTTCAAGTTTGTTAATAGTCAGAAGTTCACCATAAGTATCATAGTTAGATTCACGACAAATTTCTAACATACCAGCAGTACGAGGAATAGGTTTACCATTATCATGGTCTTTCAAAGGAATAGTACCATCAGGTAAACGGTTATATTCAGACTTCCACAAACGTTCTTCGTTCATTACTCTCATGTGCAAGTTGAACTGTCGCATCTCTTCGTTAATCCAAAGATTAGAAGTACCACCATTATCATTTTGGAATTGATATTGAGTAACAACATTAGCAAGATTACCAGCTATTTCTTTAGAATAACGATAAAACTCAAGTTGAGAAGTCATTCCAGCAGGACCCATAGTATTGCTTCTGTTACCTTTAGAATAAGATTCAGAAACAGTAGGAGCACTCATTGCCCAATACATACCTTTAGCCAACCATTGAGGGTCAACATAAGCATCAGGATTAGGAGAAGTAAGTTTCAAAAGATAAGCATAACCATAAGCAGATTCACCTAAGTCTTTCTGAATACGAACTTGAGTAACACCATCAGGAGCAGTAAGACCATGTTGTTCAATAAACCAATGAGTAGAGAAGTGAACTTCAAATTCACTACCATTTTGACCCGGTTTAGTAACAGCAGTATTAAAGTAAGTTACAAAGTCTGTAAACTTCATACGACCCATAGTTTTCCAAGTCCATTGTACAGTAGCAACATCTTTAATACCACGACTACCTTGACCTTCAGTAATAAAACTTAAAGGAAAACGGTCATCATCCATACCATAATTATAAGTCAGAAAACTATTAATTTCTTCTGGCTTTTGAAGCTGAAGATAAGCAATTGATTCTTCATTAGAATAACCTCTATCTTCATAACGAGTTTGTCCAATAACACGTAATGTTTTCATCTACAAATTTACTATTATGTTAATAACCAAAACGCTCATCTTTCAGAGCATCTTTTTTACTGTCAGGTTTAGTTATTTTAATAGCTCCTTTTGTAGATTTACGTTGACTAGCAGTAAGTTTCAACTTTTTAGCTTCTTTATCAGAAACAGCCATTTCTATCAAACTATCATAACCTTTACCTGTATATTTAAGCCAAGCTTTAAGCAGTTCTTCATCGCGTCTTTCAGCAGGAGATAACTTCATTAAATCATTTTCATAACGAGAAAGTCCTTTATCATCAACTTGATAAACATAATTGAAGAAATCTTCTGGAGTAGTAGAAATTTGTTTTCCATTACGTTCAATAATAACAGTTTCAGGAATACGATAACCAGCAATTTGTCGTTTATCAATACATTCTTTAACTCCATTCCAAAATTCCACAAGTTGTTTCTCTTCTTCTGCTTTAACTCGCATAGCTTCTTTAGCATTAGCTTCACGCATTTCGTTATCAGCTTTCTGAAGAGCTTCAAGTTCTTCTTTAGCAACATTGAAAAGTTCATTACTATCTTTAAGATATTGAATATACTTATCAACATTACCACGACGATTAAATTCCTTAAACGCCTCACGAACAATAGCTTCTTGTTGACTTACATTATTTTCATCTACTTCAATACCGCTTCTATCTCGAAGTTCACCAAAGCCTTCAAATGAATTACCATTTGCAACATAATAATTAAGAAAATCACCAACGATAGGATAATCTTCAAATAATTTATTAACACCAGCTTGAGCAAATTCATCACGTTTTAAATCAATAACGGATTGAATATAACTTGCAACTCCTTGAGGAGTATTATCAAAAGCAACTGGTTTACCATCTTCTGAAGTAACAGAAACACCTACAAGTTCTTGAATTGATTTAACATCAATAGTATTTTCTTCTTTAGTATCTTCTACTTCAAATTCTTTAAGATAAGCAGCAACTTCATTTTTAGCTTTAAAGATATTACCTTTATCGTCAATAAGATTACCGTCTTTATCAACAGTATATTTATTATCTCCATCTTCGATAATAGTACCTTCTTCTAAACCATGTTCAGCATCAGCGTCATTCGCTTTGTCATTAGGCTTACCCCCCGTGGAGGATGAAGATTGGTTATCTTTATTAGCATTAGAATCACTATTCCCATCTCCATTACCATTATTAGTAATATCATCAATAGAATTACCATCAGCATCTAACTGCCCTGTTTTACCTGTATCAAGGTCTGTAATGTCGTCAGTAGGTTTTCCATCACCATTAGATGTTTCACCATTAAAACCAAAACTATCAAAATTAGGCATAATTCTTTGTTTTTAATTAATTACTATATCACAAATATAAACTATAATAATAATATGAGTTTTACTTGTATCGTTAAAATATGTTCACCTTTAAGCCGATTTGCCGACTAACATACTATTGCTAACTAGGATATTTATTACTGATAACCTAACCTGTCGCTTTCAGAGAAGCCGTGTATGAATCAAATTTTATCATAATGATTAATCTATCACGAAATGAATAAAGTGCTTAAAATGAGCTTAAAATGGCTCATGTGGTGTAAAGAAAAATGAAAATGGGCTGAACCTACTTTCACAAGCAAGTCCAGCCCTATTATGAACAAAATTTAGAAGTACAGCCGATTATTTACTTTTACTATCATAACGATTTTTATTCGTTTTTGCAATCTTGACTTTATCATCACTTTCTTTAAGTTTAACAGCTAATTCTTTTTCTTTAAGTTGTGCTTCAACAGAAGTCTTTTGAGCATCTAAACTAAGTTTACTACGTTCAAGATTAAGTCTAGCATTTTCCATACGTTCTTCAGCTTGACTCTTTTCAGCATCACTAAGACCATTATCAAAACTCATAATATTAGCATTTGCTTTCATAGCTTCAATCTGACCATCAAGATATTTTTCAACTCTAATAGTTTCTCTATCTTGTTCTGCTTTTCTATCAATCTTAGCAAGTTCAAATTCTTGACGAAGTTGTTCTGTTTGTTGAGAAACACGTTCAACATCAAGTTCATGCTCACGTTGAATATTTTGATACTTATCAATAAGTTTACTAATTTGAGCAACATTATCTCCACGTATAGCAGCATTAGCCATATCCATATTACCATTCTGAGCAGCACTAAATGCAAGTTGTTTATATTGTTCAAGTTTCTCACGTTCTTTAACAGAAGTTTTACAAGTAACAATATAATTAGCAAATATATGACTATTAACATCAAGACTTAAATATCTAATATCACCATCTTTAGTTTTATAAGAAGTATTAAGACCATCAATCCAAGCAAGTTTAGTATAATCCATTTCAGCTTGATAATCTCGTTCTCTCATTTTATCAAATATAAATTCAATAATAACAGAACCCATACTTCCACGAATAACTGCTTCATCAGTAACTCCTTTACCAGCACTATTAGCAATCTCACCATAACGTTGTGGAGTCATATCACATTCCATTTTAGCAGTCTGTTCAATCTCTTGAATAAGTTGTCCAAGTTCAGTAATATAATTATTCATACGACTTTCAAGATAACGAACATTTTGTGCTTTAACAAGATTAGCATCATCTTCATCATCAATATAAAGCACACCATCAGCAGCCATACGATATATAGTTTCAGCAGGTTTTTTACCAAGAAGAGATTTAGCAATCATAAGAACATTCATCTTATTTTTAGCAATAGCCATTTCTCTATGATAAGAAACTATATTACGAAATACTTGATAAGGAATAACTGTATCTACAATACTAAATCTTCCAAAACCTGGAAGAAGTTCTGCAATACCATTATAAGGAAGTTTACCATTCCTATTGTAAGCAATAGGACGAGCCTTATAAGGATATATGCTTGTAGCACGAGAACCAATTCTAACGCTCTCATAAACTTGTGGACGCCACACCCATTCAATACTAATATCACCACCAGCAGGGTTAAGCTGATAAGTTTCATCAACAATTCTTGTTGTAACAAATGCTCCATTACTATATGTAAGAATACCTTCTTTTATTTCACCTCTCCAAACAGTATGCCAAACTTCAAATAAACCATTATTAGCATCACGAGCCATTATATTAGTGTTCTTAATATGTTGCAAATCATCTTTATTAAATTTACTACATATATCACCAAAATAATACATATATTTATCCCAATTTAAAAGTGCTTTATCGCTAGAAGTAGTAGCACTATATTGATAATATGTATCAAGAGCTTCACGTTCTTTTTCAGAAAGATATTCATAAAATTCATCTATAATTTGTTGTTTAGTCAACATACGACGTTCAGCAAACATATCATAATCTTCTGCAAACATATTATCGTTAGGAACAGGAAAAGCATCTCTAACACTAACAACACGTTTAATTAATTGATTACCTACAACATCTCTATATGTATAACAAGCTCCAAAAGCAACAAATTCAAAATAAGCTCTAGCATATATAGTAAAAGCATCAGTAAGGTCATCAATAACATTAATTAAATCTTGTCCTTGTGCACTAATATCATCAATAAAATTTTCATTAAATTCTTTAATAAAAGCTTCAATATCAACAGCTTGTTCAGGATTAAATTGTTCAGGATTATTACCTTCATTAACAAACTGCATATAACTTTCTTGTATCTTCTTAGCAACAGCTTGTTCTGCAAGCATCATAATTTGTTTACCAAGTTCAGCATCTCTAGCAAATACAACTTCTGGATTATTAGCTCCAACAATAAAATCATGTGGATTCTTAATATATTCACCAATATATCTTCTAATAATACCTTTCATCATATCATAATTACGCATAGTAGCTGGAAAACGAGTTAGATTTTCATCTTTCTCATTATAAGGATTAAGAGTTTTTCTATAATATTCTCTAGGAATATTACCAAGAAGAATATTAAACTTTTCTTCTACATTAAAATCAGCTTTACAAGCAATACCAGCTTCTATAACATAATCACAACATTTAGCATACCAATCAACTTCTTGTTTTTCAGCATAACTAACATGCTGATTAGGAAAATCAAGTCTACCAAAATTATACATATCTTTATTTGTTTAATCTTAAAACCATTGTCTATTAAAAATATCTGTTTTATCATTATCTTCTGTAACTTTCTTACGACTAGCAAGTTCTCGTTTACCTTTAATATCAATAGACTTCCAATATATACCTAAAAGTATAAGACTAGATATACGGTCAAAGTTACCTTCGGCATTAAACTTTTTAAGTTCAAGAATTGTTTGATAATCAAGAAATCTTTCAAAAACATAAATATCTTCTCCAAATTCATTCTTACCAATAACTTCATATAAGAACTCTTTAAGAAGTCGAAGACCATCTAGTTTCTTAGGACCACTACCAATATTATAACCATAACTAGTACTAACTTTTTCTTTAACAGCAGAATCCCAAACATATAAAGGTTCATAACCTAGATATTTAGTAGCTTTCCATTTACGAAAATTAGAAACAGTTTCACCACGATTTATTTCTACAAGTCCAGTACCAATACAATTATACCATTTACATAAACGATAAAACTTTTCATCAGCTTCTTCTAGTCTTTCAGTACGTCCATAATATGCAGCACACAACTTAGGTTTAAATCCATTACGTTCTCTAGGCATTTCAATAACAAATATACTATTATGAGAATGTCTATCAGTAATTTCTTTTTTATCTTTATCAATACCAACAGGGTCATAAACTGCAACATAAGTACCGGGAAGAATACTTCTTACAAGTCTATCATTAATATATGTTTCTTCATATTCTGGAGCAAACCAAACTCTTATACAACCATGAGGGTCTTCGTTACCACGTCTAGGAACTCCTTGAATATAATCATAAGTTTTCATATCAGGATTTTCAATTCTTATACGAGCATTAGATTTAAAATAAATCTTTTTAGTTCCATCTTCAAATAGTTCACCATCAGTATAAAACTTATAACTATTATCAACTCGAAGTTTATCTTCAAACTTATTAAGAGCTTCACTACTAAATATATTTTCACTAGCACTACTAAAAGATTCAGCAGGAAATAAAGCACGCTGACCAAGATAATTAAGATATTCTGCAAAAGTCTTAGCAGTCTTTTTCTTTTCAATTCTTTCTCGTGCAGCAAGCTTAAGTCCTATTCGTAGATTACTATTTCCATCTTCATCAAATCCTTTAACTCCATCTATCTCTCCTTCAAGACCCCAAGCATAAGATTTAAAAAATCCACAAACTTCATTACGAGCATCATTATCAAAAACATTTTCAAAAGCCATAAATCCAAATGCTCTAGGATTATAAAAGTTTTGTTCAAATATTTGCATATTAGCAGCAGTAGCAGTTCCCCAAGCCATAAGAGTACCAGTAGTACGAGTACCAACAGTCATTGTAGGTTCAGTTACATTCATAAACTCATCAAAGTTCTGCATTGTAGATAGCTCTTCAACTTTAATTGTAACAGCATCTTTACCAATAGCACAGTCAGGATTATTATTAGCACTAACACTTAAAAGAGAACTAGACCAACTATCATCAGCTTCAACTCCATTTTTCATACGATAACCAAGTTTAAAACTATCAGTAGTAGGACTATATATACCTCTTTTAAATGGAGTCTTTTCTTCAAAGAACTTTAAATTATTAACAGCAAAATCACTTAAACCTCCTTGTTTAATTAAATATTTATTATCAGCTGCAACATGAATAACAACTTTATGCTTAGATAAGTTAACTTCATTAGAACTATCAGCAGCCATAATATAAGAAAAACCTCCACGTCGAGTTTTATCAATAATAAGATGTAAACCATTACGTCTACAAAATTCTATAATTTGCCAAGTCCAAAATTGAGCATCAATAAAACTAGGAAAACTATAAATCTTTTTAGCAGTAGCTCCATGTTCAGTAACAATAACAGATGATTCATCTGTGCGCTCCATACGAGTATAATTAAGAAAATTATAATGACCACCTGTTATCCAAACATCTTCTATACTTCCATCTGGATTTTGCCAACAAGGAGCAGAAAAACCATTACGTCGTCTATCACATTCTCTACGTCTAAATTGTCTATGAGGAATACTATCAACTTTAAATTGAGTATATTTACCTGTGGCTTGATATGTTCTAGCAGCTTCATTAAAAAGTTCAGTATTAACAAATTTGCCAGGTCTAATATTTAAAAGAAAGCCACCACTATCTCCAATTAAAAAGTTATTATGAGGGTCATACCATCCACAATCACTAGCTTTCTTATACTTTTTCTCTTTATCAGGTTCTTCAATGTATTCTAGAAAAGGATATTTACCATCAGCCATAATATTTTATTTAACTAGTAAACAAACAACAAAAGCGATAGCGCAAACAGCACCACCGCTTACCAAATATCTATTCTTACGTTTAATACGTTCAATAGACTTATTTAAATTATCATTTACTTTATTACTATTATCAAGATTATTTTGTAAAGTTTCAACTTCTTTATAAAGAGCATTATATTTAATCTTATGGAGATTAATTATACTATCTTGTTCGTTAATAATATCTTTATAAAGTTTAGCTTTAATAATTTTAGTATTAGCAATCTTAATCATATTAATAGGAACAAGAACAGTTGTATCAGTAGTGTTGACTCCCCGTGGAGGATGCACTACATTATCAATCTCACTCTGACACCAACTTCTTGAATAACTCCCAAGTAGCACTGTCATTAAGACTAATAACTTTATCTTCAATATCTTTTTCATGTTCTTTAAGTTTATAAACTATACTTTCTCTTTCAGTTATAACTAACTGTATAGAATCAATCCGAACATGATTAATAGCGGTGTCACTTTTATTATATGAATTGGCTTCTACACTAAAACGACTTATTGATAAATACAAAGTTAAACACAAATTGATAATCGCTATTATAAATATTGCTATCAGCATCTTCTTCATAATTCTATACAGTATTAAGTTAATCTTTTATTTCTATAAGTTTATTAAGCAAATCAAGATTCCATCTACCAGTTTCTTTAAGACCAAGAACTCTTTGAGCCATCTTGATAGCTGCAACTTGACCACAATTCACGTTAGTATCAAATAATTGTTCAGCAACTCTCTGACTATTAAAATCATCAAGTTCAAATACATCCCAATAACCTATTTTATACTTTTCCCAAACAAGTTTCTGAAGCTGAACATCATTATCAAGCTTAGACTTAAACTCTTTACTACCAACAGTATAATGTTTCTTATAAGAATCAATCATAGTCCAACCTTGCCAAGTAGGATTATATTTACGACTGATACCTCTATAAGTTTCTCCACCAGCATCATCTTTATCGTTTACATAACCACCTTCTTTAATAGATAGTTTTTTAAAAGCATCTCCAAAGTAAGCCATAATTTAATTTATATAAGGATTAGTACAATATCTAAAACAATCAACAGCGTCATAATATTCATCTTCATCAAATTCTTTAATTGTAACCCAAAACCAAAGAACTTTAATTTGAACTTTATAAATCACAAATTCAAAGTCATCACCAATATGATGTTCATCGCCAATTAATCTTATATTTTTTCTACGATTAATAATATACATAACTTATTCTTCAAGAGTTCTACGAATCCAACCTCTAAGAAATTTGATATTATTTCCTTTACCTGCAATATCATTATAATATCTAATACGTTCAAGTTTATATTTAGCTACAAAATAATCAGCACTAATTGTAGTATCAGATTTATAAGCGTTAAGAGAATCTTGAGTTCTACGAAGTAATTCTTTAGTTAGAACTAATTCATTAACAGCAGTAGAATCAGTAACAGGAACATAACGAATTTCAGGAACTGGAGTAATACGTTTAGCACATCCACTAGATAAACAAATAGCAAATATAACTAAAACAATAAAACCAATAATTACTCCAATTAAATTGTCTTTATTTAATTTCATATAGCAAGTTTAAATTGAGTTTGAACACCACTAGCTTTAATTTGTAATTCTCTATCTTTAAGAACTTTATTAATATCATCACGTAGATAATTCATAGTAAAGAATTTAGTAGTTTCAACAGGATTTTCTTTAATATGATAAAGACCATCAGAAAATCTTTTTGGCATACCATATTCATTAAGTTCAAAATCACTATCAATATGACATAACCAAATACCTTTAATAGTTAAACCAAGTATATATTCAACAGCAAAAGCATACATACTAAGTTGAAGATTATATATAGCACCATTACAATTAGGAAGATGATTAAGAGGAGCTAAAAGTCGTTCATCTTTATCAACCCAAACATTAGTTTGTTGTGCAGGTTTAACTGTTTTATCTTTCTTATAATAACCACTACTAAATTTTAATCCACCACGATTAGTTTTCCAATCACCTACAACAGCACAATTAGTATCTTCATTAACTAGAAGAATATCAATAGTTCCACTAATTAACCAATCTATAAGAAACATACCAATCTCACTATAAATCTTATATCCTCTTTCAGTGTACATTTTAAACGCATCATAAATAAGAGGATAACGATTATCTGTAAGTTCAATAAAATCTTTAAGATTAAGTAACTTATAACTAGCACCAAAATTTGGAATATCAGCAATAGTAACCATTACACCATCTTCACGTTTATCAAGATAATTAATAGCTTGTTGAAACATAGATGCTCCTTTAACACCATCTTCAAGACCATTATGAGTATTAGTTCCACGTTCACAAGCTTCTTTAGTAATAGTTGACCATTGTTCCTCTAGTTTCTTCTCACTTATTCCTAGTTCTTTAGACTTCTTTCTCAACCAATAGTTCTTATCGAACTTTGGAGCATAATTATGAAGGATAGTAGTAGTTGAAATATAATCATTACCTAGACTATCATTATATTTATGTTCTTCTTCATGAAAAATAAGTCTAATATCATTATATCTTTTATCTCTAAGTTCCATATTATTAATACCATTAAGTTCAACACTAGTTTGGACCCGCTTCGGCACTACGTGCCTACGCTAGACTCCCCGTGGAGGATGGAGTAGATTAGCATCAGCTTATTCCTCAATCATACTACTAGTAATTTCAACTCCACCTCTACCAGCAACATTCTCTTGTTCATACAGAAGATTTTCTTCAGCTACATTAAGAGCTTTAATCGTGTTTGGAAACTGATTAGCTAAATCATTAATTTGTTTCATATAACCAATAACAACTGGAACATCTTCTAGACTAGCACCATCAGATAACTTGTCATTCAACAATTCATTTAACTTGCTAGCAGCTAGAGCAACATTATGAATACCACGCTTAATATTAAGTACAGCTTCCATACCAGCTCCAGCTTTTTGATTATAATATCTTTTAATAAGTTTCCAAACAAGAATATCAGGTTGATAATTTTTAGGTAAATCAAAGTTTTCAATAGCTTTCTTAAGAGCTTCTTTTTCACTAAGACCTTCTTGTAGACACGGACCTTTAGGGTCACCAAGATAATAAATAACTCCAACTTCTTTAACATACATCTCTTTATTAGGAGATTTATCTCTAGTATAAAGAAGACTAACATCTCTATCAAGAAGTTGTTTAAGTGTAGGAGCTTTTGGCATACCAGTTTCATCTATGGTCAGCATCCAATCCAATTCCAAACCGTTCATATATTTCTTCTACTTCTTCATCAAATTCAATAATTTCAAGTTTACCCATAGCATATAGCCAAAGATTAGCATAAGCAGCACTATGTTTTTTACTTAGTTTAATCCAAATAGGAAGAAGTTTCTTTTTAAACTTAAGTTCAGTCTTAATCTTTTCTTCTTCTTCATAATGTTTTTGCTTTTCTTCTTCCATAACTTTAGCAGTATATTCTTTATACTCTTCTCTAGTCATAGTTTTTCTAGCTTCTTTAAAGTCTTTATAATGACTAATAAGTTTGGAACGATACCAATTCTTTTGAATAGTGCCAATATGAGGAATAGCAACACATTTATCTTTTCGTATATTAATACTAGCTTCTTTTTCAAGACTTTCAATAATAGATTTACAAAGTATTCTATCATCACCTTGAAATCCAATATCATCTAATATATTATTTATATCTTTATAGATAAGAATATAATCATCATCAAAATCTTCTTGAGAACTAGTATTAGCAATATTAAAACTAGTATTAGTCTTAAAATCCATAATTGAAAGTTTAAGAACTCTTCTTAGATTACTACTATAAACAAGAACACAAGTACCTATAATTTTAAATTATACATAAGTAGTTCTAAGAAGAGTTCGATTATTTAGACGAAATGGCTAATTAGCTTTTTCAGCAGAATGATAAACAAAAGGATTAATAGCTTTATGTTTATCAGTAATAGCAGCTCTTAAATCATTAATAGCTATAACTTTAAATTCAACAAACCAAACTTTCTGTCCTTTTTTATATCCTTGATTTTGTCCAAAAGTACCAACAGTAATAGAACGAGTTAGTTCAGTATCATTAGTAATATACTTATTAACAAATTGAGGACTAAGAACATTATGTTTAAGATAAAGATGATAACCACGTTCAAGAGTAGAACGGTCAATAATAATCTTATCCATTTGATTCATACCAATAAGTTCAGCATCTTCTTTACTAATCTTAGCAATAATTGGCATAACCTCAACTGTACTAACTTTATTATTAATAACACCAAACAAACTTTCATTTTGGCAAAGAGCAACAACACAATAATGTTTAGCAACAACTACATTAGTAAGAACAGCGTCAAGTGCTTCACTTGTTATTTCGCTAATGTCAGTAGGTATTTGAATACCAAAATCTTTAAATTTACTTTCAACTTTAATCATAACACTAAATTATTTAGTTTTAATAATACTATCAATACCAATATTTCCAAGTTTAAGTTTACTAGGAACTTTAACTTCTTTTTTATTCCTTTCACCACTATGAAATTCTCTAGTGTATTTAGGTTTAGTTTCACTTTTATCTTTACCCATAACTTAATTGTTTTTAGCAAATGTAAGAGTTTGAATGAATCTACCAAGAGAAAAACTATTTTTAACATTTCAATCGTAGAGGATTATATGATTATAAATATGCAAGTCATACTCCCCGTGGAGGATGGAGATGAGTTAGACTTAATCATATTAGTATTAATGATATTAATAGAGATAATGATAATGATTATAGTATTGATTAACTTGATGTGATTGATACTGATTGTATTCATCCTCCACGGGGAGTTGAGCGGAGAGCGAAGCTCGGAGCGGGTCACAGTGAATCTAATAATACTGATTATATTAATATTATATATAATATATATCTATATAGATACTATTGCTAACTTATAATTACTTGATTATCAATAAGTTATAAATACTAATTTATACCATACATGGAATAGATTTCGCTATTTATTTGCTATATTTATACCATACATGGAATAGATTTCGACATTTCCTAGAGTAATATATTTTTATGTTAAACTTAATACTATTATTGTTATGACTTTTAAAGAAGATTTTAAACCTAGTCGAGTTTATAATAAACTTGTTATTGATGCTATTAATAAAGATATAGCTAATGATAGAAGTATTATTATACCTAATACTTTTGATATTGATGTTAAAAATAATAATAAAAAATATCTATGTGGTACTGGACGTATGGAATGTTTTGATACAGGTAAAATTATTAAAAGATATTATTCTAATGTTGGTATTAATGCTTGGAGAGAAATAGTTGAATTAAGAAGTATAATTCTTCATGAACTTTTTTATTTTATTAATTATACTATTTGTTTTAATTCTAATGTTGTTAAAATTAGTAAGGATTTATTTGATGCTGTTTGTAGGAATGGAATTAGAAGTGGATGTAATAAACGAGATTTTGCTAATGCTATTGTTACATTAGAAAAACTTAATATTATTCGTAGAACAGATAAACGTAGTATGTTTGAAGTTAATCCTAGAGTTATATTTAAAGGTGATATTAATAAATTTCATGAAATTATTACTAAAGGTAAACTTGATGATTCTAAAATAAAACTTGATAATAATGTTAATTATATAGATAGAATAGGATTAGTTAAAGATGATAATTGTATTATAATTAAAAATAAACAAGTATATAAAAGTGAACTTGATTATTTATATGATGATAATGAGAATAATGTAGATAAAGCAAATAATGAAACTGAAATAATTGAAGCAGAAGAAGTTGATACTAGTAAAATTGATTGGGATTGGTAATGATGAAAGTAAAAGAATTAATAATGATGATAAAGATGAAAATGATAGTATTAACTCTAAAAACTCTAACAAGTGAGTACGTTAACCTTAGGTATAATCGTTATTATATATATGTTTTTAGTGGCCTATCTGGGTTACCTGGGATACAAGGCGACAAAGGATGCCAGTGATTATTTGCTGGGAGGACGAAAGGTAAATCCGGTTATCATGGCTCTTTCCTATGGAGCAACCTTTATTTCGGCTTCAGCCATAGTAGGTTTTGGCGGTATTGCAGCAACATTCGGTATGGGTATTCAGTGGCTGTGTTTCCTCAATATGTTTGTCGGGGTAGTTATCGCCTTCATATTCTTCGGCTTGCGTACGCGGCGCATGGGAGCAAAACTGAATGTCAGCACTTTTCCGCAGTTATTAGGCCGTCATTTTCGTTCCCGTAATATACAGGTGTTCATTGCAGCCGTCATATTTATAGGTATGCCGTTGTACGCTGCTGTGGTAATGAAAGGGGGCGCTGTATTTATTGAACAGATTTTTCAGATTGATTTTAATATATCTCTGCTGATATTTACGTTAGTCATTGCTGCGTATGTGATTGCGGGAGGAATGAAGGGGGTGATGTATACGGATGCTTTACAGGCAGTTATCATGTTTGGCTGTATGTTGTTCCTGTTGTTCTCTTTGTATCAGGTGCTTGGCATGAATTTTACGGAAGCAAACAAGGAATTGACAAATATAGCCCCTCTGGTTCCGGAAAAGTTCAAGGCATTGGGGCATCAGGGATGGACCGCAATGCCTGTGACAGGTTCTCCACAGTGGTACTCATTGGTTACCTCTCTTATTTTGGGAGTAGGAATCGGTTGCCTTGCACAGCCTCAGTTGGTGGTACGTTTTATGACGGTAGAAAGTAGCAAA
>ERZ650300.233-NODE-233-length-32225-cov-9.289245_pt1 | contig 32225 bp, 35 predicted proteins | sample MGYA00376236_ERZ650300 | MGnify/ENA primary metagenome ERZ650300 (study PRJEB26733, sample SAMN07839303) | wastewater metagenome | biome: urban; feature: wastewater treatment plant; material: waste water | place: USA: North Carolina | collected 2016-04-28 ...
TCTACGGCCAGATCATCACCACCCACACCCTGCAGGATCGCCTCGACACCCTCGACAAGGTGCGTGACGCCGGCATCAACGTCTGCTGCGGCGGCATCGTCGGACTGGGTGAAACCAAAAAGAGTCGCGCCGCATTGATCGCCGAACTGGCCAACATGAACCCGCCGCCGGATTCCGTGCCGATCAACAATCTGGTCCAGATCGAAGGCACCCCGCTGGGCAGCGCCGAAGCCATCGACCCGTTCGACTTCGTCCGCATGATCGCCGCCGCGCGCATCACCATGCCCGAAAGTTACGTGCGCCTTTCCGCCGGCCGCCAGGAACTCGGCGACGGCTTCCAGGCCCTGTGCTTCATGGCCGGTGCCAACTCGATCTTCTACGGCGAGCGCCTGCTGACCACCGAAAACCCGGATGCCGACGCCGACGACCAACTGTTCGCCCGTCTCGGCCTCAAATCCGTCTGAACCTTCCCCGATGACCGCACCGGATTTCCAGCTCGACCCGCAACTCGTGCGGCGTCGAGCCGGGAGAGCGGCTGCAGATTACGCCAGCGTCGACACCCTCGCCCGGGAAATATCCCGCCGCATGAGCGAGCGCCTCGATTACATCCGCATCGAGCCCAAGCGCATCCTCGATCTCGGCTGCGGCCCCGGCAGCGACTTGGCCGCGTTCGCGGTGCGCTATCCCGGCACGCCCCGCATCGCCATCGACAACGCCCCGGCCATGCTGGCCCAGGCCCGCGGCGAACGGGGTCTCCTCAAGCGGCTGATGAATTTCGGCAAGCCGGCCGAACCCGATTTCGCGTGTGCCGACGCCACCGCCCTGCCCCTTGCCCGCGGATCGGTGTCGCTCGCCTGGTCGAACCTGATGCTTCAGTGGCTGCACGATCCGCTACCGGCGCTCAAGGAAATCAATCGGGTGCTGGAAGTCGGCGGTCTGCTGATGTTTTCCACCCTCGGCCCGGACACCCTCAAGGAACTCCGCGCCGCGCTGCCCGCATCCAAGTCCGAGCATCTGCACCGTTTCATCGACATGCACGACCTAGGCGACGCCTTGGTCGGCGCCGGATTTTCCGATCCAGTGATGGACATGGAAATGCTTACCGTCACTTACGCAAAACTCGACGATCTCTTCCACGACTTGCGCACCAGCGGCTCCGCCAATGCCGCCGTCAGCCGCCCCCGCGGCCTTGTCGGCAAGGGCCACTGGCAGCATCTGCGCGCCGCCTACGAGGCTTTGCGCCGCGACGGCCGCCTGCCGGCAACCGTCGAAGTCGTCTACGGTCACGCATGGAAATCCGCGCCCAAAGTGACGGACGACGGCCGGGCAATCATCCGTTTTGAACGCAAACCGGGCTGACTTCATGCGCCCTATCTGGCTGTTCGACCTGGACAACACCCTCCACAACGCCAGCCCGCATATCTTCCCGCACATCAACCGCAGCATGACGACCTACCTCATGCAGCACCTGGAACTGGACGAACATGCCGCCAACCGGCTGCGGGTGGACTACTGGAAGCGCTATGGCGCAACCCTGACCGGCCTGATGCGCCACCACGGCACAGACCCACGCCATTTTCTGCACGACACCCACCAATTCCCGGAACTGCAGCGCATGGTCGTCTTCGACAATGCCCTGCGCCACCTGCTGCTACGCCTGCCCGGCAAAAAGATCGTCTTTTCCAATGGCCCCCGGCACTACGCCGAAGCCGTCCTCCAGATCATGGGAATCCGCCATTTCTTCGCCGACGTCTACGCTGTCGAACAAATGCGCTACCACCCCAAACCCAAGCTGCGCGGATTCCGGCATCTGCTCAAGGATCATCGCCTCGATCCCGCCCGCTGCATCCTCGTCGAAGACAGCGCCGAGAACCTGCGTACCGCCAAGCGCCTCGGCATGACCACGGTGTGGATCAGCCGAAGCCTGCGCCGGCCTCACTACGTCGATTACCGACTGCCGTCGGTGTTGAGCCTTGCGCGTCACGCGGTAGGTGGCCGCGCTTCGGGGTAAAATGATCGATTGCGCTTTTTCAGAACCCGCTTTTTCAGACGCGTGACCGCCATGCCCCTCGCCCAAACCGAAAACCTCAACATCGCGGCCTTCGATCGCATGCCCTCACCCGAGGACATCGTCACCCGCGTGCCACTGACCGATGCCGCCGCTTCCGTCGTCCTGAAAGGCCGCCAGACCCTTCAGGCCATCCTCGATCACAAGGATCAGCGGCTTTTCGTCGTCGTCGGCCCCTGCTCCATTCACGATCCGATCGCCGGCCTCGACTACGCCCGCCGCCTCAAGAAACTGGCCGACGAAGTATCCGACACCCTGGTGCTGGTGATGCGCGTGTATTTCGAAAAGCCGCGCACCTCCACCGGCTGGAAGGGCTACATCAACGACCCGTACATGGACGACTCCTTCCGCATTGACGAAGGCATGGAAAAGGCCCGCCGCTTCCTCCTCGACGTCAACGAAATCGGCCTGCCCGCCGGTACTGAAGCCCTCGACCCGATTGCCCCCCAGTACTACGGAGACCTGATCAGCTGGACCGCGATCGGCGCCCGCACCTCCGAATCCCAGACGCACCGGGAAATGGCTTCCGGTTTGTCCACTCCGGTCGGCTTCAAGAACAGCACCGACGGCTCCCTCGACGCTGCGGTCAACGGCATCCTGTCCGCCTCGCATCCCCACAGCTTCCTTGGCATCAACGCCCAGGGCCAGTCGTCCATCATCCGCACCCGGGGCAACGCCTACGGCCACGTGGTTCTGCGCGGCGGCGCCGGACGCCCCAACTACGACACGGTTTCCATCTCCCTTGCCGAAAAGGCGCTGGCCAAGGCCAAACTGGCGGCCAACGTCGTCATCGACTGCTCCCACGCCAACTCCTGGAAAAACCCCGAGTATCAGCCGCTGGTGATGCGCGACGTTGCCCACCAGATCCGCGAAGGCAACCGCTCCATCGTCGGCATGATGATCGAAAGCAACATCGAAGCCGGCAATCAGCCGATCCCGGCCGACCTCACCCAGTTGCGCTACGGCTGCTCGGTGACCGACGCCTGCGTCGACTGGGCCACCACCGAAACCATGATCCGCAACACTCGCGACATGCTCCGCGAAGCGCTGACCAAGCGGAGCCCGGCCTGATGAACCTGGTAGTCCAGGGCTGCCGGCTTGAAGCTCGGGCTCTGAAGGATCTGACGACGCTTACCGGTGCCGAGGGCATCAAACGGCTCGGCACCAACGCCGTCCGCCTGATCGGCGCTCAGCCTCACCCGGAGCTGAGCAGCTACTGCGAGGCCCATGAACTCGACTGCACCTTCGTCCCGGACGACCGTCGCCTGTCGGATTTCCGGCTGTTCGTGACCGACATGGATTCGACGCTGATCACCATCGAATGCATCGACGAGATCGCCGACATGCAGGGTCTCAAGAACGAAGTCGCGACGATCACGGAAGCCGCCATGCGCGGCGAACTGGATTTCCGGGCATCCCTGACTCGCCGCGTGGCGCTCCTCGAAGGCCTTCCGGAAACGGCTCTTGGCCGGGTCTTCCGCGAACGGCTGCGGCTGAATCCGGGCGCCGAAACCTTGATTGCGGGGCTCAAACAGGCAGGGATCGTCACGGTGCTCGTCTCGGGTGGCTTTACCTATTTCACCGAACGGCTTCAAAAGCAACTCGGCTTCGATTATGCAGTGGCCAACGAACTGGAGATCCGCAACGGTAAGCTTACCGGCAGAGTCAAAAACGAAGTGATCGACGGTGAAGCCAAACGCCGCACGCTGCAACTCGTTCGCAAGCATCACGGCTTTGCATCCAAAGCCGTGATTGCCGTGGGCGACGGCGCCAACGACCTGCCGATGCTCACCGCGGCCGGCGTCGGCATTGCCTATCACGCAAAGCCCGTGGTCCGGGAGCAAGCCACCTGCGCGCTCAACTACAGCGGCCTGGACGGCATCCTGAACCTGTTTGCGTGATAGTTAAATTAGTGCGACTGGCGCGAGTGCTTCGCTGCGGAAAGCCGAAGGGCCCTTTTGAGAAAGTACGCCGACCGGTACGGCGCACTTTCCGCGCGGCCTCCCGAACGTTGCGGCTCGCGACCAGTGCGGAACGAATACTACACATGCGAACACGCTCAAACCGTGGCGCATTGCACATGGCGCAATGCAGCATCGATATCTGTCGAAATTCTTTACACTTATCTGACCATTCGGTAGACTGATCGCATGCTTATCAAAAAGACGATAATCGGCTTTTTTGTAGCGACCGCATGCTCCGGCGCGGTCCTTGCGGCGGAGCCCCAATTCAATGCAGTGGACGAAGCGCCCCCCGCTTCCGTCCTCGAGCGCTATACCGGTCCGATCCGATCGCTGGTTGATCGCAGCCTGAATTTCCTCGGCGTACCCTACCGTTTCGGCGGCACCAGCCCCCTCACCGGATTCGACTGCAGCGGCTTCGTCGGCAAGGTTTTCTCGGACGCGCTGGGTTTCGGCATGCCGCGCACTGCGTCCGAAATGTCCCAGATGGGCGAACAGGTCAAGATCAACGAACTCAAACCCGGCGATCTGGTGTTCTTCAACACCATGCGCCGTGCGTTCTCCCATGTCGGCATCTACCTCGGCAACAACCAGTTCGTTCATGCCCCGTCTTCCGGGGGCGTCGTCCGGGTCGAGGATATGCGCCTCAACTACTGGGCCGCGCGCTACGATGGCGCCCGCCGGGTTCTGCCGTCCGGCCAGCCGCAGGCAAACTGAAGCCGCCAGCGGGCTGAAATAGACCCGTCTTCGCATCTGCCGGGCGCACCCCTCACCCCGCATGATTTCCTGGCTCGGCAACCAACCCGCTTTCCCCCCTACATCCAGTGCCCTGAGCAAGCCCAACGGCCTGCTTGCCGCCGGCGGCGAACTCACGCCCGAATGGCTCCTTGAGGCCTACCGGAACGGTATCTTCCCGTGGTTCAACGATGGCGAACCGATCCTCTGGTGGAGTCCCGACCCACGCATGGTGGTATTTCCGGACCAGGTCCGGATTACCCGCTCCCTGCGCAAGACCCTCAGGAACAAACGCTTCGAGGTACGCCTAGATCACGATTTTGCCGCGGTGATCCACGCCTGCGCCGCCCCGCGAGAGCCCGGCGGCGGCACCTGGATCACACCGGCGATCGAAGCGGCCTACATCCGCATGCATCAACTCGGCTACGCCCATTCCGTCGAAACCTGGATCGACGGCGAGCTGGTCGGCGGGCTCTACGGCATGGCTCTGGGACGCGCCTTCTATGGCGAATCGATGTTCAGCCGCTGCACCGACGCCTCGAAAATCGCCTTTGTGCATCTGACGCGTTTCCTTGAGCAACACGATTTTCGCGTGCTAGATTGTCAAATGACGACAAGCCATCTGACATCCCTGGGCGGTCGGGAGATTCCGCGTGAACGCTTCGTGAAGATGCTCCAAACGCTCACTCGCGAAGGTCCGCCCCCCGCCCGCTGGCCCGAGGATGGCGCCCAAGCTCCCTGGACCTAGCGCGCGATGCTCAAGGACTACCCCTACTCCCTGTTGCAGTTCTACGCCACCGCAGCCTACGCGTGCTCCTACCTGCCCAACCGGGAAGCCCGCTCCCAAGTCGCCACGCCCAGTCATCTGATCGACACCCCGGTTTACAGCGAGCTGGTTCGCAGCGGCTTTCGGCGCAGCGGCATCTTCACCTATCGCCCCTACTGCGACGCATGCCGCTCCTGCGTTCCGGTACGTCTGCCGGTAGCCGATTTCCGCCCGAACCGGAGCCAGCGGCGCGCGTGGTGCGCCCACGCCAATCTGCACCCGCGGGAAATGCCCCTGGAGTTCGTCGAGGAACATTACAGCCTTTACCAGCGCTATCAGGCCAGCCGCCACGCCGGCGGTGGAATGGACCAGGACAATCGCGAGCAATACGCCCATTTCCTGCTGCAAAGCCACGTCGACAGCCGCCTCATCGAATTCCGCGAGAACGGCGTCCTGCGCATGGTGAGCGTCATCGATTGCCTCACCGACGGCTTGTCCAGCGTCTATACCTATTACGATCCCGACCTTCCCGGCGGCAGCCTCGGCACTTTTGGCGTGCTCTGGCAAATCGAAGTCTGCCGCGAACTCGGGCTCCCCTTCCTCTATCTCGGCTACTGGATCCGCGACAGCCAGAAAATGGCCTACAAGGCCCGTTTTCGACCCATCCAGGGACGTGTAGGCGGCCAGTGGCAAACGCTCACCGATGCCGAACTGGCCCGCCTGGACTGACTCGCCTCCGGCGCTTCCAACCATGACATTCCCACTCCGCGCGAGCGCCGCCGCGCTGCTCGCCGCCTGCGCCATCGTCGCGTCGGAAGCCCAGGCCGCCCCGACCCTCGACGACTTCCGCACAGCACCGCATCGGGACTGGATCGCGATCTCCGGCGCCTCCCACCATTTCCAGCCCGACCGCCGCGAATGGCGCGAGGACAATCCAGGGGCCGGCTTCGAGCGGGAGTTTACCGGCACGCCGTGGGTCGCCTCTGCCGGCTACTTCCGCAACAGCTATAACCGCAACACCTTTTATGCCGGAGGACGCTGGATGCCGCTCGAAGCGGGCCCATTCCGCTTCGGCGCCTTCGGACTTCTCGCCAGCGGCTATCCGTCGCCGATCCTGATCTTACCGGCCATCTCGGCGCAATTCGGACGCGTCGGCGCCAATCTGATCGTCCTGCCCAACCTGCCCGGCTACAGCGGCTACCTCGGCCTGCAGCTCCGCTTCGCACTGGACTGATCGACGAAGCAAGACTTTGCCGCGCTGCGGTAGAATGCCGCATGCTCTACCAAATCGCCCGCCCGGTGCTGTTCTCCCTCGATCCGGAAACAGCCCACGAAACCGCGCTTGCCGGCCTGCACATGGCCGGGCGCCTCCTCCCCGCCGCCCGCCCGCTGCCGGCCAAGCCCATCGAAGTCATGGGCCTGCAGTTCCCCAACCGCATCGGTCTTGCCGCCGGCCTCGACAAAAACGGCGAAGCCATCGACGGGCTCGCCCGCATGGGATTCGGCTTCATCGAAATCGGCACCATCACCCCGCGCGCCCAGCCCGGCAACCCCAAGCCACGCATGTTCCGGCTGCCGGAAGTCAAAGGCATCATCAACCGCATGGGGTTCAACAACCACGGCATCGATGCGCTGATCGGCAACGTGCAGCAGATGAAATTCCGCGGCATCCTCGGCATCAACATCGGCAAGAACGCCGATACCCCCATCGAGCGCGCCGCCGACGACTATCTGGCCTGCCTCGACAAGGCCTATCCGCTGGCGAGCTACATCACCGTCAACATCTCGTCGCCCAACACCAAAAATCTGCGCCAGCTGCAGGGCGAATCCGAACTCGACGCCCTTCTTGGCCAGCTCAAGGCCCGCCAGACCCAGCTCGCCGACAAGCATGGGCGCTACGTTCCAATCACCCTCAAGATCGCCCCCGATCTCGACGACGCCCAGATTCTCAACATCGCCGATGCCCTGCGCCGCCACCGCATCGACGCCGTGATTGCCACCAACACCACCCTTGCCCGCGACAAAGTCCAGGGCCTTCCCTATGGCGAGCAGCAAGGCGGCCTTTCCGGCGCGCCGCTGTTCGAAACCTCCACCGCCGTCGTCGCGGCACTGGCCAAGGCGCTGCAGAACGAACTGCCCATCATTGCCGCAGGCGGTGTTCTGGACGGGCGTCAGGCCCGCGCCAAACTCGATGCCGGAGCCAAGCTGGTCCAGCTGTATAGCGGCCTCATCTACCGCGGCCCGGTCCTCGTCCGCGAAGCCGTCGCGGAAACCCGCGACTACGCTTGACACGCGCCGCGCCGGCGATCCCCATCGCCATAACCATGCTCGCAGCAGGCTTGAGCGCCGGCCTGCCCGAGCGGGATAATCCGGCCTTCGGCACGCATCCCACCCCTTTCCGCTCCCGGCAACCATGACCAGCTACCTCTTCGTGATTCTCGGCGCCGTTTTGGTCAACAACGTCGTCCTGGTCCGAATCCTCGGACTATGCCCTTTCATGGGCGTGTCCAAAAAACTGGAAACCGCGATAGGCATGGGTGCGGCAACCACCTTCGTGCTCACCCTGGGCTGCGGCACCAGTTACCTCGTCGATCACTACGTGCTGATACCGACCGGCGTCGAATATCTTCGCACCCTGGCCTTCATCGTCATCATTGCCGCCATCGTGCAGGTCACCGAACTGGTCATCCAGAAGACCAGCCCCATGCTGCACCAAGTGCTCGGCATCTACCTGCCCCTGATCACCACCAACTGCGCCGTTCTCGGCATTCCGCTGCTCAACGTGGCCATGCACCACGATCTGCTCGAATCCCTGCTCTTCGGCCTTGGCAGCTCGGTCGGCTTTTCGCTGGCGCTGGTGCTCTTCGCCGGCATCCGCGAGCGCCTGGACGGTGCCGACGTACCCGCCCCGTTCAAGGGCACCGCCATCGCAATGGTCACCGCCGGGCTCATGAGTCTGGCCTTCATGGGCTTTGCCGGCCTCGACAAATTCCACTGACACCATGCTTACCGCGCTCCTCGTCATGACCGGCATCGCCCTTGTCCTTGGGGCGGTGCTCGGCTTTGCCTCGATCAAGTTCAAGGTCGAAGGCGACCCGCTGGTCGAAAAAATCGATGCCATCCTGCCGCAAACCCAATGCGGTCAATGCGGTTTTCCGGGCTGCCGCCCCTACGCCACCGCAATTGCCGGCGGCGAGGCGGAAATCAACCAATGCCCGCCCGGCGGCGAAGAGGGCATCCGCAAACTGGCCGATCTTCTCGGCCGCGAATTCAAGCCGCTCTCCGAAGAACACGGCGTCGAAAAGCCGAAATCCGTGGCCGTCATCGACGAGCAAACCTGCATCGGCTGCACCCTGTGCATCCAGGCCTGCCCCGTAGACGCCATCGTCGGCGCGGCCAAGCAGCTGCACACCGTGGTTGCGGCCGAATGCACCGGCTGCGAACTGTGTCTCGCCCCCTGCCCGGTGGACTGCATCGCCATGCAGCCCATCGTCGAAACCGTGGACACCTGGAAGTGGCGTTACCCGGTCGTCGAGATCAAGGCCGCCGCCTGAGATGAAACACTCAACCCACGCCCCCGGTGCGGTGCGGCACGAGGCCTGACATGCTGCGCAAACTCTTCAAGTTCCACGGTGGCGTCAAGCCGCAAACCAACAAGACCGGATCCACCACGGCGCCGATCGCCCAGGTGCCTTTGCCGGACCGCCTCGTCATTCCGCTGCATCAGGCGGTTGGCGGCCATCCGCGCCCGCTGGTCCAAGCCGGCGACCATGTCTTCAAGGGCCAGCGCATCGGCAGTGCCGACGGCAGTCTGTCCTCGGCCGTCCATGCCTCGACCTCCGGCATCGTTCGCGACCTTGCCGAAGCGGTGATGCCCCACACTTCGGGCCTGACCACCCTGTCGGTCATCATCGAGCCCGACGGCGAAGACCGTTGGGGCACACTCGAAAAGATCGATTTCCGCCGAACCCCACCCGACGAAGTGCGCGACTTCCTGCGCGACGCCGGCGTCGTCGGCCTGGGCGGAGCGGTATTCCCGAGCTACGCCAAGCTCAAACCCGGCAAGGAAGGCAAGCTCAAGACCCTCGTCATCAACGGTGCCGAGTGCGAACCCTTCATCACCTGCGACGACATGCTGATGCGTGAGCGCGCCGGCGACATGCTCACGGGCATCCTGGCCATGCGCTATCTGCTGCAGGCCGAGGAGGTGCTGATCGGCATCGAGGACAACAAACCCGAAGCCGTCGCCGCCGTCCAGGCGGCCATCTCGGCCAGCGGCGAAACGGGCGTCGAGGCCATCGCCATCCCGACCCGCTATCCGGCCGGCGGCGCCAAGCAGCTCATCCGCGTGCTCACCGGCATCGAAGTGCCCCACGGCCGCCGCTCCACCGACTTCGGCGTGCAGTGCTTCAACGTCGGCACCGCCTACAGCATTTTCGAGGCCCTCGAATACGGCCGTCCGCTGGTCTCGCGGATCGTCACCGTGGCGGGCAACGTCGACGCCCCACGCAACTACGAAGTGCTGATCGGCACGCCGATGGACCACCTCGTGCGCCTTGCCGCCCCGCGCCCCGACACCGACCGCTACATCATGGGCGGCCCGATGATGGGCGTGCGCATGCCCAGCTTCGACGTGCCCGTCGTCAAGGCCACCAACTGCGTGCTGGTCGGCAGCCCCGCCCTTTTCCCGCCGCCGCCGCCCGAAATGCCCTGCATCCGCTGCGGCGAATGCGCCAAGGCCTGCCCGGCCGACCTCGCCCCGTTCGAGATGTACTGGTTCTCGCGCTCCAAGAACTTCGGCAAGGCCCAGGAATATCACCTTTTCGACTGCATCGAATGCGGCTGCTGCAGTTTCGTCTGCCCCTCTCACATTCCGCTGGTCGATTACTTCCGCTTCTCGAAAAGCGAAATCTGGGCCCGCGAGCGCGACAAGGAAGCCTCCGATAGCGCCCGCGACCGCTTCGAATTCAAGAATCTCCGCCAGGAGCGCGAGAAGCAGGAGAAAGCCGAAAAGCTTGCCGCCAAGGCCGCCGCCACCCGCGAAAAGGCCATGCCCGCCGCCGAAGGCGAAAGCGCAGCCGTCAAGCCAAAATCGTCGGCCGACGACGCCAAGCGCGCCTTGATCGAGGCCGCAATGGAAAAGGCCCGCCAGCAAAAGGCCCAGATCGCCCCCAAGAATACCGAACGGCTGGCACCCGAGGTCGAAGCCGACATCGCCGCCATCGAGGCCCGCCGGGGCGCCCTGGCGCCCAAAGTCGACAACCCCACCGCCCCGGACGCCTGAACTCGCCCATACCGATGATCAACTCCCCCTTCGTCCGCAAGCCGGTCAGCGTCCGGAGCGTCATGTTCCAGGTGCTGCTCGCCCTCGTGCCCGGCATCGTCGCCTACGTCTGGTTCTTCGGCGCCGGCATCCTGGTCCAGATCGCCCTCGCCTCGGCGGCGGCCCTTGCCGGCGAAGCGGCCATGCTGGCGATCCGCGGCAAGCCCAAAGCGCTTTTCCTGACCGATCTGTCGGCCGTCGTCACCGCCTGGCTGATCGCCCTGACCTTCCCGCCCATCGCACCGTGGTGGCTCATCGTCACCGGCACCCTACTCGCCATCGTGGTGGTCAAGCAGCTCTACGGCGGTCTCGGCCAGAACCCGTTCAATCCCGCGATGGCAGCCTTCTGCCTGATGATCGTCGCCTATCCGGCGCTGATGTCCCAATGGCCCGCCGCCGGCCAACTCGACTTCAAAGCCCAGCTCGACCTGATTTTCGGCGGGCTGCGCCAAGTGGACGCGATTACCGGCGCAACCCCGCTGGACGCCCTCCGCACGGCCCTCCGCAGCGCCGCCAACCCCGACTCCCCGCTCCACGGTCTGCGCACCAGTCACCTGATGGACGGCCCGGCCTTCGGTCTGCTCGGCGGCAAGGGCAGCGAATGGATCGCCTTCGGCTATCTTCTTGGCGGACTGTGGCTGATTCAGCGCCGCATCATCACCTGGCACATCCCGCTGGCCTTCTGCGCCGCACTCTTCGTTTGCGCCTTTTTGTTGTGGGGCGTGCGGCCCGACATCTATGCCTCGCCGCTGTTTCACCTCGCCTCCGGCGGCGCGATGCTCGGCGCCTTCTTCATTCTCACCGATCCGGTTTCGGGCGCCACCACACCGCGTGGCAAGCTGCTGTTCGCCGCCGGAGCGGCCATCTTCACCTACACGATCCGCGCTTTCGGAGCCTTCCCCGACGGCGTTGCCTTCGCCACGCTACTGATGAACATCCTCGTGCCGCTGATCGACATGAACACTCAGGCGCCGGTCTTCGGCCACAAAAAGGATTGATAACCGGTGAATAAATCTACAGCGCTGCCCGAGCACGGATTCCGTCGCGCCGATTTCGTCCCGGCGAAAGAACGAACATGAGCGAACCCACCGCCCTCGGTCTCTCCGTCCGCACCGGCTCCGTCATGGTGGCTTTCACCGCGGTGTTCACCGCGATCATGGCCTTTACCTTCAGCGCCACCAAAACCCGGATCGACGCCTCGGCCACCGAAGAGAAGATGAAACTCATCTCCGAAGTGCTGCCCGCCTCAAGCTACGACAACCTGCTGCTCGACGATTTCGTCACCCTGGGCCCGACCCGCGAACTCGGCCTCGACGAAGGCGGCCGCATCTATCGCGCCCGCAAAGGCGGCCGGCCCGCGGCCCTGCTCATCGAAACCACCGCCCCCGACGGCTACAGCGGACGCATCGAACTGATCGTCGCCATACGCGCCGACGGCGGCGTATCCGGCGTGCGCGCGGTCACTCACCGGGAAACCCCCGGCCTCGGCGACTACATCGACCCGAAGAAGGACAAGAACAAGAAATCGCCCTGGATCGCCCAGTTCGCCGAACTCAAGGCCGCCGACATTCCCGGCTGCAAAGTCATCAAGGACGGCGGCCAGATCGCCTACCACACCGGCGCCACCATCAGCGCCCGCGCGGTGACCAATGCCGTGGCCCGTGCCGCGCGCTACGCCGCCGCCAACCACAACCGCCTGTTCGCCGCCCCCAGCGGCAGCAAGCCCTGAGCGGAGTCCGCCATGGATTTTCAAGCCTATCGCGAGATCGCCTGGAACGGCATCTGGAAGCAGAACACCGGGGTTGTGCAGATCCTCGGCCTGTGTCCCATCCTCGCCGTCAGCACCAGCATCGTCAATGCGGTCAGCCTCGGTCTGGCCACCATCCTGGTGATGGCCATGTCCAATCTGGTGATTGCCGCGCTGCGCAATTTCATCCCCTACGAAATCCGCATCCCCGTCTTCATCCTGATCATTGCCGCGCTCACAACCGTGGTCGACCTCGCCTTCAACGCCTACCTTCACGAGCTCTACCTCGTGCTCGGCATCTTCATCCCGCTGATCGTCACCAACTGCATCGTGCTAGCCCGAGTCGAAGCCTTCGCCGCCAAAAACGAACCCGACAGCTCGATCGTCGACGGCATCGCAATGGGCGTCGGCCTCACCTTGGTGCTCGCCGTGCTTGGCGCCGTTCGCGAACTCGTCGGCAGCGGCACCCTGCTGTCGGGCATCGATATGCTCATCCCCGGCGCCCAGGCCATCAGCGTTTTCGGCGATGCCTATCCCGGCTTCCTGGTCGCCGTCCTGCCCCCAGGCGCCTTCTTCACCCTCGGCTGCCTGATCGCCGGCCGCAATTGGCTGGAAGCCCGCAAAGCGGCGCGCGCCCGGAGGAATCCGCCGTCCGTTGCCGACACGCCGGCCCGCGCCTGAACCCGGACGCCATCCACCATGCCCGACATGCGTCTGGCCGCCGTGGCCGAAGCCTTCCGCCGTCTGCGCGAAGCCAATCCGCACCCCACCACCGAACTCGAATACGCGTCGCCCTTCCAGTTGCTGGTGGCCGTCGTGCTCTCGGCCCAGGCCACCGACAAAAGCGTCAATCTCGTCACCCGCAGGCTCTTCGCCCTCGCCCCGACCCCCGAAGCCATGGCCGATCTCGGCGAAGCGGGCATCGCGGAGCAGATCAAGAGCATCGGCCTGTTCCGCAACAAAGCCAAAAACACCTATCTCCTGTGCCGCCAGCTGCTTGAACGCCACGGCGGGCAGGTTCCCAACGACCGGGACGCCCTCGAAGCGCTGCCCGGCGTCGGCCGCAAGACCGCCAACGTCGTCCTCAACACCATCTTCGGCGAACCGACGATGGCCGTGGACACCCACATCTTCCGACTGGCCAACCGCACCGGTCTCGCCCCCGGCAAGGACGTCCTCGAAGTCGAAAAACGCCTGCTGCGCCGCATCCCCAAGGAATATCTCCGGGACGCCCACCACTGGCTCATCCTTCACGGTCGCTACATCTGCACCGCCCGCAAACCGAAGTGCGGCGAATGCATCATCCGCGACCTCTGCCTCAACCGCGACAAGACCGCCTGAAATCATCATGTTCGATCCATCCCGAGACCAATCCCGCAGGTTCTTCGTCGAATCCTGGCGCAAGCACAAGAACCGCGAAGTCCAGACCCAGCTCGAAATCATCGCTGCCGACCTCGTTGCCCACCATCCGGAATACCACCCCCTGATCGACGATCCGGACGGCATCCACAAGGAGTTCAGCCCCGAAGACGGGCAGATCAATCCCTTCCTGCATCTCTCGCTGCACCTTGCCGTCGAGGAGCAGCTCTCCATCAACCAGCCTCCCGGCATCCGCGAAGCCTTCGAACAATGCCAAGCCAAGCGCGGCGACCGCCACGCCGCCCTGCACGACGTGCTCGAATGCCTCGGCGAAACCATCTGGCGCGCCCAGCGCGACAAGGCCCCCCTGGACGGACTGGCCTACGTGGAGAGCATCCGAAAGCTGGCCGGCAGCTAAGCGAGCGCTTGTCCCCAAGGTGTCAACACAAACATTCACCTCTAAACAAGACGCTTCCTCACTACCCATCACCTGAGCGGCTCCAGCCTCACCACTACGATCTACACAAAACTCAAGATTGACGCGCAATAAAAAACCCGCCACTTAAGCGGGTTTTGATGGTGGGCGCCAGATGCCTACTTGTAGTAGCCCTCAATCCACTCCCCTACGGTTCCGTCCTCATCGTCCCATTCAAAGGACCATCGTTTCCTCAGAAACTTGCCAATATCTGCCGCTGACGCGCTCTCCAGAACAAGACCTTCCTGTTCATAAAGCTCACCGATACGGCGCGCCACGAGTGACAGAGTGTTAATTTTCGCTGCCTCTACGGCAATCGACTCGCACCACGACCTCACAAAACTCTCCCAAGCACTCGGGTCTTGTCTAAATCGAGGTACATCAGGAAATTCGTAGCCGTTGATATAACGGTTGCGGAAGTCGTCATCCTGTGCCAGCAAAATGTCTTCACTGATCTTCTGGTCAAACCGATCACCGTAAAACTTGAACGAAATACCCTTCTCATCACCGTTCAAGTACTCGCCGGGCTCGATACCCGAGGCTTGCAAGTCATCCCATACCTGTGCCAAAGCAGACAGAAGCTCACTCCGCCGTTGATCCTTCCAGACACAGCTATCTTTATTGGCCAGCAATTCGCCAACCTTGGCACGCCGGGCTTCCGAAGCCTGAGACTTCATGATGTCCTCGTGCTCGCGGTAGGCTCCATCCGAGACCCAGTCACCCAAGTGTGTCCACACACCATAGCGTGACTTCCACTTGGGCTTACTCGCCTCTGTCTCCTCAGCAGGTGCCTCCTCAATCGCATTGAGGTAGGGGTATCGCACAACGTCCCGATTCCCCTTTTCCGAAAATCTCCTGTTCGCAAAAATCTTGGCCACGACATCCTGTGGCAGACGTTTCTTTAACTGAATGCTCAAGGTCAGAAACTGGGGCGCATTTCGGTACTGTGCAGCCAATACGCCGCGCTGCAGCCAGCTATCGAACCCCGAGGCTCCTATGTCCGGACCTGCAGTTTTGAACCGCGGCAAATACAAGACAGGGACCTTGCTGAGCCTAATTTCCTGAGCGTCAATTTCAACTGCATCCGCGGTATCAAACGCGGACAGGATGCTTGCGAAGTAATCCGACAGCTCCGCATCCTCACCAATGGCTAGATCCACATCGGCAATCAACTCTGCGTTCCTACTCCCCTTGAAGGCAGCATCCGTTGCATTGGCGGACCCAAACAGCAAGCGCCGTTTCCTCCACCTCGGCGTCTCCCGCGCAAACTCGAAATAAAAGGCCTTCATGTGCACAAGGCCACCCGCCCGACCCAGCCTGATCTCAAGATTCACGTTCCTGCCGCAGGCCCTGCGAATCTTCGCCAGTTCCTCGAACCGGACACTATCGTCGATGAGCAAACAGAGCCGCTTCGGCACCATCCGCTTCACCAACTCCTTCATGAACTTCGGATCAATAAATGGCGCAACGACAAGAGCCTGTTCCGTCTCAAACCCTTCAGGAACCGACAACAGATCAAAACTCATTACGTAACCTCCAAAAATCACTCTTCATCCTGCCGTGTGGAAAACGCCAGAAACATAAATCCTTAGAAGGATATGCCAAATAAGCGCCAGACCGCTATCCCATTCCACCCACACGAATTAGCTTCGGCATTTTTCTTGGTTCGATCCGTGGCGAGTCATCCCTAGACTTGCGCCATCGACTGATCTTTCCAAGGAAAACCCCATGCAGCCCCGCACTATCGCCCGCAACCTCGTCGCCGCGCTTCTCTCCGTTGCGCTCGTCGGCACCGCCCAGGCCGACACCACTCTGCTCAACGTCTCCTACGACCCGACCCGCGAGCTTTACCAGGATTTCAACGCGGCCTTCGCCAAGTACTGGAAGAACAAGACCAACGAAACGGTCACCGTCAAGCAATCCCACGGCGGCTCCGGCAAACAGGCCCGCTCGGTGATCGACGGCCTCGAAGCCGACGTCGTCACCCTGGCCCTCGCCTACGATGTGGACGCCCTCGCCGAGCGCGGCAAGCTGATCCCCGCCGACTGGCAGAAGCGCCTGCCTCACAACGCCTCGCCCTACACCTCGACCATCGTCTTCCTCGTCCGCAAGGGCAATCCGAAGAAAATCCACGACTGGAACGACCTCGTCAAACCGGGCATCGAAGTGATCACGCCCAATCCCAAGACCTCCGGCGGCGCCCGCTGGAACTACCTTGCCGCCTGGGGTTATGCCCTCAAGCAGCCGGGCGGCAACGATGCCACCGCCAAGGATTTCGTCAAAAAGCTGTACGCCAACGTGAAGGTGCTCGACTCCGGCGCCCGCGGCTCCACCACCACGTTTGTCGAGCGCGGCATCGGCGACGTGCTGATCGCCTGGGAAAACGAAGCCTATCTGGCGATCAAGGAACTCGGCCCGAACAAGTTCGACCTCGTCACCCCGTCCATCTCCATCCTTGCCGAGCCGCCGGTGAGCATCGTCGACAAAGTGGTGGACAAGCACGGCACCCGCAAGGTCGCCACCGCCTACCTGGAATACCTCTACTCACCGGAAGGCCAGACCATTGCCGGCGACAACTACTACCGCCCCCGCGACGCCAAGATCTCCGCCAAGTACGCCAAGCAGTTCGCCCCGGTAAAGCTCTTCACCATCGACGAAGTGTTCGGCGGCTGGAGCGCCGCCCAGAAGACCCACTTCGCCGACGGCGGCCTCTTCGACCAGATCGGCGCCCGATAAGCCGGCCGCGGCGGAGTCGTTCCGATTCCGACCCCGCCGCGCCCATCTTTCCGAAAGAACGCGATGCAACACACCACCCTCATCGTCCCCGGCCTCCACGGCAGCAGCCCCGAGCATTGGCAGAGCTGGATGGAGCGGCAATTGCCCGACGCCCGCCGCGTCCCGGAAATCGACTGGGAACAGCCGATCCTGGCCCTCTGGGCCAGCGCCGTGCGCAGCGCCATCGACCGCTCGCCGGGCCCGGTGTGGGTGGTTGCCCACAGTTTCGGCTGTCTCGCCTCGGTGGTTGCGGCGGCCGACCGCCCGAACCGCATCGCCGGCCTGATGCTCGTGGCGCCCGCCGATCCGGAGCGCTTCAGCCCCCGCGGTCTGCGCGACGCCAACACCCATCCGGACCAGGAAAGCCTGGCCCGCTGGATTCCCCATTGCCCCCTCGGTGCGCCCAGCGTGGTCGTCGCCAGCACCAACGACCCGTGGGTACGTTTGTCGTCGGCCGCCTACTGGGCCGACTGCTGGGGCAGCCACCTGGAGGAAATCGGCGCCGCCGGTCACATCAACGTGGATTCCGGCCACGGCCCGTGGCCCCACGGAATGGAGCTCCTGCGCGCCCTGCAGGCCGCTGGCGACGACCTGCCGCTGGGTAACATCGACGAACGGAAACTCAACCGTCGCGGCCGCAGCGGCGCCCTCGCCCGACTGCGCCACCGCACGCGCAACGAAGCGCTGCTCGTCGATCCCGGCAACTGAGCGCACGCCGCGCCGCTCCATACCGCAAAAAGCGAAGCCGTCCGGCTTCGCTTTTTGCGTTTTCCGGCGTCCATCGTCTAAGCGCAAATCCTGCACAGCTTATGAAGCGCCGCCTGAAATTCATCTGAATATTTGTTGGTTCGTATCTTCAGAGCCCGCCGCTAATGTGTCTCCACCCGAACAGGACGCCACCTTCCGCGTCCCCCAGCCAACTGCCACTGGAGACCGATCATGCTCGACACCCAGCCCCGCGACTTCGCCTCCGCCCCCCATCTGGGCGCCCATCCCGACACCTATAGCGCCAGCGCCGACCAACCGGACGAACTCGACGCCATTCTCGCCCGCGCCCGCGAACAGGCCCGTAACGCCGGTCTGCCCTTCGCCGGCAGCGTGACGCCGACCGAAGCCTGGGAGCTGGCCAGCGCCGGCCGCGCCGTACTCGTCGATGTGCGCACCGCCGAAGAACGCAAGTTCGTCGGCCACGTGCCCGACACCCTGCACGTAGCCTGGGCCACCGGCACCGCAATGAACCGCAACCCGCGCTTCGTCAAGGAACTGGAAGCCAAGGTGAAAAAGGACGCCGTGGTGCTCTTCCTGTGCCGCAGCGGCAAGCGCTCCGCCTCCGCCGCCGAGGCCGCCGCCAAGGCCGGCTTCGGCAGCGCCTTCAACATCCTCGAAGGTTTCGAGGGCGATCTGGACGGCAACACCCACCGCGGCACGCTCGGCGGCTGGCGCTACCAAGCCCTCCCGTGGATTCAGGACTGAAACCATGCTCCACCAAGCCACCCGCACCCCGTCCGCCAACCGGCCCAGCCTTGCCGGCCTGCGGCCCCACATCGCCGTGCCGGGCAACTGGAATCTGGAAAGCGTCGTCGGCGAATTGCGCAGCGTGCGCGAACGCTGGCGCCTCGCCCAGCACCGTCAGCAGGAATACGGCGGGCGCGAGCTGCCCTCCCGCGAAGCCCTGCACACCGTCGTCAGCGGCCTGTGCGGCGCGCTCTTTCCGATGCGTCTCGGCCCCGCCGACCTGCGTCAGGAAAACGAGGACTTCTACGTCGGCCACACCCTCGACGCCGCACTGGGCGGGCTTTACGAACAGGTGGCGCTGGAACTCGACTACCAGTTGCGCCACGGCCACCCCGACATCGACGCCAGCCACGTGGCCGCCGAGCGCATCGTGCGCGATTTCGCCGCCGCCCTGCCGCAGATCCGCGAACGTCTCGACAGCGATGTGGAAGCCGCCTACCGGGGCGACCCCGCGGCCGGCAGCGTGGATGAAGTGGTGCTGTGCTATCCCGGCATCCTCGCCATCATCCATCACCGCCTCGCCCACCGGCTGTACCGCCTGGGCGTTCCGCTGATTGCCCGCATCGTCTCCGAGCTGGCCCACTCGGCCACCGGCATCGACATCCACCCGGGCGCCGAGATCGGCAGCAGCTTCTTCATCGACCACGGCACCGGCGTCGTCATCGGCGAAACCGCGGTGATCGGCAAACGCGTGCGCCTCTACCAGGCCGTCACCCTCGGCGCCAAACGTTTCCCGGTCGGCTCGGACGGCAGTCTCGAAAAAGGCCTGGCGCGCCATCCCATCGTCGAAGACGACGTGGTGATCTACGCCGGCGCCACCGTGCTCGGGCGCATCACCATCGGACGCGGCTCAAGCATCGGCGGCAACGTCTGGCTCACCCACAGCGTTCCGCCGGGCAGCCAGATCACCCAGGCCCAAACCCAGCACAGCCTCCATCGAAGCGCCGCGGAAGAAGGAGAAGCGGTCGATGACTAGTCTCTCCGCCAGCTTCGGTGCCGTCGTGCGCCATCTCCGCGAAGAACGGGGCTGGTCGCAGGAACAGCTCGCCGAGTTCGCCGACCTCAACCGCAGCTATGTGGGCGATCTCGAACGCGGCCGGGCAATGCCTTCGTTGGCCACCCTGACCAAGGTCGCAAGCGCCCTCGACTTGCAAGCGTCGGCCCTGATCGCCCGTTTCGAAAGCCTTCAAGCCGGGCGACCACCTGCTTGATGGGTATAGCCGGTTGAAGCTGATGCACTGCACAACCAAACTCTCCATGCCGTTTTTGTAGTCCTCCATCAAAAAGAAACAAGGAGTCGCCTCATGTCCGACCTGCACGACCTGCCTACTGCCCTCGGCGATAACGCCGCACGGCAACTGGCCAACGCCACCAAAACCGTCCCGCAGCTCTCCACCATTTCGCCGCGCTGGCTGGTGCACCTGCTGCAATGGCTTCCGGTCGAAGCGGGTATCTACCGCCTCAACAAGGTCAAGAACCCCCGCGACGTGCGCGTCGCCTGCTCCCAGCGCGACGAATCCGAACTGCCGCAAACCTTCGTCGACTACGACGAAGCGCCCCGCGAGTATTTCCTCAACGCCGTCACCACCATCCTCGACGTACACACCCGCGTCTCGGACCTCTACAGCAGCCCCCACGACCAGATCAAGGAGCAGCTGCGCCTTACCGTCGAAACCATCAAGGAACGCCAGGAATCCGAACTCATCAACAACCCGGACTACGGCCTCCTCGCCAACGTCACCGATGAGCAGCGCATCTCGACCCTCACCGGCGCCCCCACCCCGGACGACCTGGACGACCTGCTCACCAAGGTCTGGAAAGAGCCCGGCTTCTTCCTCACCCACCCGCTCGCCATCGCCGCCTTCGGCCGCGAATGCACCCGCCGCGGCGTGCCGCCCCCCACCGTGAGCCTGTTCGGCGCCCAGTTCCTGACCTGGCGCGGCGTGCCGCTGGTCCCGTCGGACAAGGTGCCGGTCGAGGACGGCAAGACCAAGATCATCCTGATCCGCACCGGCGAAAAGCGTCAGGGCGTGGTCGGGCTGTTCCAGCCCGGCGTGGCCGGCGAACAAAGTCCGGGGCTGTCGGTGCGCTTCATGGGCATCAACCGCAACGCCATTGCGTCCTACCTGATTTCGCTGTACTGCTCGCTGGCCGTGCTGACCGACGACGCACTGGCTGTCCTCGATGACGTGGAGATCGGCAAGTACCATGACTATCCCGACACCTACAAGTGAGGGGCTCGCCGCGCTGAGCGGCGCACCGTCGGGAGCCTTCCCGGCGGGGTTGCCCGACGAAGACACGCTGGCTCGACTGGCTGGCGAGTTGTTCGCCGCGCTGCCCGGAGGCTTCGGCGGCGCCCCGGCGCCCCGCACGCCCGCGCCGGAAATCCGCCTCGACGAGGCGGGTCCGCAACTGGCCGCGGCGGCACCCGTCGCGCCGGTGCAGGCCGAATCCGTTCCGCTGGATCGCGCCCCCAGCGCCGGCAAGGCCGGCAACCCGGCCCTCGGCGTGCCCGAAGCCTACGCGGCGGCCTTGCCCACCTTCACGCCGCCGGTTTCGTCGCCCGCTCCGTCGACGCCGTATTACTTCCTCGGTGAAGCCGGTGCCTTCCAGTCCGCACCGCAAGGCGCCGGCAGCGCGCCGCTCGAAAACCGGATCGTTCCGCAATCCTTCGGTCTACCGGGCGAAGCGGAATTGCATGCCCTCCTTGCCGAGATCGCCGACGACCGTCGCAGCGCCTCCGCGCCCGTCGGCACCGCGCCGGGCCATTTCTACTTCCTCGACACGGCCACCGCGCCGACCCGGGAAGCGGACGTGCCCGCCGCAGCGCACACCTCGCGCCCGGCCTTCGACGTGCAAGCCGTGCGCCGGGATTTCCCCATCCTTCAGGAAAGGGTGAACGGCCGTCAGCTGATCTGGTTCGACAACGCCGCCACAACCCAAAAGCCGCAGGCGGTGATCGACCGGCTGGCGTATTTCTACCAGCACGAGAACTCCAACATCCACCGGGCCGCCCACGAACTGGCCGCCCGCGCGACGGACGCCTACGAAGGGGCGCGCAACAAGGTGGCGCGCTTTCTCGGCGCCTCGTCGGCGGAGGAGATCGTCTTTGTGCGCGGCACCACCGAAGGCATCAACCTGATCGCCAAAACCTGGGGCTGGCAGAACGTGGGCGAAGGCGACGAGATCGTCGTCTCCCACCTCGAGCACCACGCCAACATCGTGCCGTGGCAGCAACTCGCCGCCGCCAAGGGCGCGAAGCTCAAGGTGATTCCGGTGGACGACAGCGGTCAGGTGCTGCTCGACGAATACCGCAAGCTCCTGTCGGAGCGGACCAAGATCGTCTCGGTCACGCAGGTTTCCAACGCCCTGGGCACCGTGGTGCCGGTGAAGGAAATCGTCGAGCTGGCCCACCGGGCCGGCGCACTGGCGGTGGTCGACGGCGCCCAGTCGGTATCCCACATGCGGGTCAACGTGCAGGCCATCGACGCCGACTTCTTCGTCTTCTCGGGCCACAAGATCTTCGGCCCGACTGGCATCGGCGCGGTGTATGGCAAGCGGGCGATCCTCGAAGACATGCCCCCGTGGCAGGGCGGCGGCAACATGATTGCCGACGTCACCTTCGAGAAGACCGTCTATCACGGCGCGCCGACCCGCTTCGAAGCCGGCACCGGCAACATCGCCGACGCCGTGGGCCTGGGCGCGGCGCTCGATTACGTGGAGCGGATCGGCCTGGAGAACATCGCCCGTTACGAGCATGACCTGCTGGTCTACGCCACCCGCGGCCTCTCCAGCGTGCCCGGCCTCACTCTGATCGGCACCGCCCGCGACAAGGCCAGCGTGTTGTCCTTCGTGCTGGACGGCTACCGGCCCGACGAAGTCGGCAAGGCGCTCAACGAAGAAGGCATCGCGGTGCGCTCCGGCCACCACTGCGCCCAGCCCATCCTGCGCCGCTTCGGGCAGGAAGCCACGGTGCGGCCTTCGCTGGCCTTCTACAACACCTGCGACGAGGTCGACACCCTGGTCGCGGTGCTGCAGCGGCTGGCCCACGGCAAGGGACGCATCGGCCGCTGACCTTCCGCGTCGTCACACCCAACCCCGGGGTCCGCGAGGATGCCCGGGGTTTCTGCGTTATGGGCACTGCCACAAAAGGCCGCCAGCCTGCGCCAGCCGACTGCCATCGGGCTGCCATTTCCAAATCCTCCTGCCGCCAAAATCGAGACGCCGCCACCAAGTCGCTGTTATCAAACGACTTTCAGCGTCATGCTCGGCTGGCATGGATCTTGATAAAGGTACACAAACAGCCCGCCAAGCCACGCAGCCCCGCACAGGAGAATTTCATGACCCACACGCCCCCGCCTTCGACCCATTGCGGCGCAATCGACTTGCCCTGCAATCCGTCGCGACGCCAGTTGCTTCTCGTTACGGCCGGTGTCGGTGGGGCGCTCGCGATCGGCGCCGCCGTGCCCTTCGTTGCCAGTCTCACCCCGTCCGAACGGGCAATGGCTGCCGGCGCGCCGGTGGAAGTGGATATCGACAAACTCGCGCCCGGCGAATTGATGGTCGTCGAATGGCGCGGCAAACCGGTCTGGATACTGCACCGCACCCCGGAAATGCTTGCCGCCCTCGCCAAAGCGGAACCCAATCTGGCCGACCCGGACTCGACGGTGCAATCCCAGCAACCCGAATACGCCCACAACCCCCATCGCTCCCTCAAACCCGAATATCTGGTGGCGGTCGGCATCTGCACCCATCTCGGCTGCTCCCCGTCGAGCGCCTTCGAACCCGGCAGCCCGGCGATGGGTGCCGATTGGCCGGGCGGCTTCCTGTGCCCTTGTCACGGCTCGACCTTCGACTTTGCCGGACGGGTTTTCAAGAACAAACCGGCGCCCACCAACCTCGAAGTGCCGCCCCACAAATACCTGAGCGATGCCCGTCTGCTGATCGGCGCCGACGACTCGGCGACGGCCTGACGACGCCATTGCGAACCGACGGAGGAAACGGGCATGGAACCGAACGCAGCGGCCAATCCGGAGTCCGGAGCGGGAATGCCTTCCCGGCCGGGCGGCCCTGGGCAGAACCGCGCGTCCGCCGAACCCCGCTCTTCGACTGAGTCTTCACATCATTGCGTGTCGCAACTCACGGAAGGATTTCGGCATGTATTTCCGTCAGTTTTTTGACTCGGCCAATGCGGCAATGAGCTATCTGCTGGCCGATCTGCCCAGCAAGCAAGCCGTCGTCATCGATCCGAGTTCCGACCCCTGCCAAAGCCTGCTGCTCATGTCCCTGCTGGCCGAACGGGAACTCACCCTGGCGCACATCCTGCTGACCCACACCCACCGGCAGGCTGCCAACGATCTCGCCGACCACTATCGGGGAACCCCGATCGTCGTCGGCAAGCACACCCGCTCGAGCATCGGCGACCGGCTCGTGGAGCATGGTGAGACAATCCAGTTCGGAGACGAACGCATTCAGGTGATCGCAACCCCAGGTCACACGACCGACAGCGTCAGCTATCTGTGGCGCGACCGGCTGTTTTGCGGAGACGCGCTTGAACTCCGCGGGTGCGCCCGAAATGTTGCGGACGATTGCGACCCCCGACGCATCTACGATTCGGTGGTCACCCGGCTTTTTGCACTATCCGACGAAACGCTTGTCTTTCCAGGGCATGACTTCCACGGACGGACCGTTTCAACCATTGGCGAAGAACGGACCCATAATCCATTCTTCCTGACCCGGTCGCGGGACGATTTCGTGACCGCCTTCAGCACTTACCGGCCCGGACCCTTGCATTTTCCGGCGGCAGGAAAACCTTGAGTTTTAATTTATCGACCATTCAATCATGAGCCAGACAGATACCCAAGCGGCAAAGAAACCCGATGCCCAAGCCAAGGCGGGAGGAGACATGGAAGACACCCTTTACGCCGTCAGACAAAAAGTTTACCCCCGCGCCGTCACGGGCCGATTCGCGACCTGGCGGTGGATTCTCGTATGGGCAACCCAACTGCTGTTCTACGGGCTCTGCTGGGTGCCCTGGAACGGGCGACAGGCCTTGCTGTTGGATGTGGTCGAACGCAAGTTCTATATCTTCGGCTGGGTCTTCTGGCCGCAGGACGTCTTCTTTCTGGCCATCCTCCTGATCATCAGCGCCTATTCGCTGTTCTTCTTCACCGCGGTCGCGGGGCGGCTGTGGTGCGGCTATTCCTGTCCGCAAACGGTCTACACCGAGATATTCATGTGGATCGAAGAGAAGATCGAAGGCAACCGCAGCCAGCGGATGAAGCTCGACCAATCCCCGATGAGCGCCCGCAAGCTGGCCATCAAGGGCGCCAAGTTCGGCACCTGGGGTCTGCTGTCGCTCTGGACGGGCTTCACCCTGGTCGGCTATTTCACGCCCATCCACGAACTGGTCCGCGAAGCCGCCACTTTCAGCTTCGGTCCGTGGGAACTCTTCTGGATCTGTTTCTACGGCGGCTTCACCTATCTTTTCGCCGGGGTGATGCGTGAGCAGGTCTGCAAATACATGTGCCCGTATGCCCGCTTCCAGGGCGTGATGTTCGATCCGGACACGCTGGTCATCACTTACGACCCCGAACGCGGCGAACCCCGCGGCCCGCGCAAAAAAGGCCCCGATCCCAAATCCATCGGCAAAGGCGATTGCGTCGATTGCGGCATCTGCGTCCAGGTCTGCCCCACCGGCATCGACATCCGCAACGGCATGCAATACGAATGTATCGGCTGTGCCGCCTGTATCGATGCCTGCGACCAGGTGATGGAAAAGATGAGCTACCCGAAGGGGCTGATCCGCTACACCACCGAAAACGCCATGAAACGGCATTGGGGCCGCAAGGAAATCGTCGGCCACGTCATGCGCCCGCGCATCCTGATCTACGCCGGCGTGCTGGTGGCCCTCTGCTTGGCCCTGGTGTGGGGTCTGGCAACCCGTTCGACGCTGCGCGTGGATGTCATCAAGGACCGTTCCACCCTGAGTCGCGAAGTCGAAGGCGGATTGATCGCCAACGTCTACAACCTGCAGGTCATGAACATGACCGAAAAGCCCCGTCGCTTCGCCTTGTCCGCAAGCGGTCTCGACGGCGTGCAGGTCAGCCCGTCGGAGCCCTTCGAAGTCGATGCCGCCGGCCTCAAATCGGTGACCGTCGAAGTGGCCGTACCGCCGGAATCGGGCAAGCCCGGCTCCAATACGGTCTATATCGAAGTCAAGGCCTTGGACGACGAAACCGTGTCGGTCCGGGAAAAAACGGCCTTCCTGATGCCTCGATAAAAAGCGCGAAACATCGGATCGAGATTCAACAGCCACATTAAAAACGACCGATCGGAATCGCGGGCGAATTGCAGTGCCGGACATCCGTCGCGGCAATTCGCCCCGCGGGCCGATACCTACAGGTCAGGGCTGAACTCCACAGAGAGGGGCTGACGGATCGTCTCCGCAGCGCCAAAAACACCGAAACCCATTGATTGACAAGGAGAATGTCATGGCCTGGAAAGAGCTGTTCAGCAGCGATGTCGGTCTGTTGAGTCTGTTTACGATTGTCTTTATTATTGTGATGGCTGGTTATTTATACCGCTTCGCCAAGACGCATATGGCGGAGGACGAGCGGCGCTCTCACTCCTGAAACGTGGTCGCATGCGGGCTCCCAAAAGGTCCGCACTTGAAGGAAGCCCAAGGCATGTTCAAATTGATTCAGATTTTCTGGCCCTCTTTTCTGGTTGCAGGTGTAGCCGAAATCGTTTTCTTTACGGTCATCAATCCGCAGGAGCTTTATCTGTTCGGCGAGACCGTTCATTTTTCCAGCATCGCAACCTATTCCATCGGATTCTTCGGATTCTGGCTGGTCTGCGCGGGCTCCAGCCTTTTGACCATCTTCTTCCAGCAGACCGCCGACGAAGTCAATCGAACCGACCCAAGCTAGCCCCTAGTCCCCAAAGCCTTCGGCCCGCCTCTCGCCGAAGCTTCAACGCGGGGCCGTCTTCACGCAATCCCAACTTTTCCGCGCTGTTTTCCTTTACACAACCCGAGAAAGATCACCATGAAAAAACTCCTCGCTGTTGCCGCCATCGCCGGTCTGATGGGCTCCACCCTGGCCCTCGCCGATGCCGGTGCCGATCTCGCCAAAGGCAAGAACTGCCTGGCCTGTCACGCGGTCGACAAAAAGGTGGTTGGCCCTGCATACAAGGACGTCGCCGCCAAGTACAAGGGCGACAAGACCGCCGAAGCCAAGCTGATCGAAAAGATCCAGAAGGGCGGCTCCGGCGTGTGGGGTCAGATTCCGATGCCCCCCAACCCGCAAGTCAGCCCGGCCGAAGCCAAGACCCTCGTGGCCTGGGTGCTCAGCCAGAAGTAATCGCCTCGCGCACCGCAAAGCCAGCCTCCGGGCTGGCTTTGTTCTTTTGGGCCGCGCCAAACGCCGAAGTGGGCCGCCGCGCCAGCAAGACCAGCCCGCCGTCCTCGCCTCACGGCCACGCCAATCTCCCAGCCGGCGCCGGGCGCAGGCAATCGACAGCGCGCATACCCGATCCGCCGCAGCGCAATCCCCTGCCCTCCCCCTGCCCTTCGTGCCAAGCCTTGCCGAACTGCGGCCCCATCCATCCCCATCGCGCCCCCGCCGCGCAACAATCGAATCGACGCCGCCAACGGCGTGCCCAGCGAGCCCGGCTCAGCCCGCGCCGGCCTCCACCGTCACCGCCACATCCCGCGGCGCCGCCTGATACGGCGCGCTGCTCACCAATATCTGCGCCCCGGTGGCCGCATACGCAGCGGCATTGCTCCCATTGACGCCACCGGCCACCGCAATCTGGCAGCGATGGTTTTTCGATTCGGCCACCACCTTGGCCACGCTCGCCGGCGAGCATTTTTCCAGCTGGATCACGTCCGCGCCGGCCTCCATCCAGCACCGCGCCTCCTCCTCGTCGGCCACCTCCACCACCACCTGCCGTTCCGGCCACGCCTGTTTCAAGCGGGCCACCGCCTGAGCGGGAGAAAGCCCGTCGAAAAAGGCGCGGTGCTCGGCAAACACCAGCAGCGTGTCCGAAATCCCGAGCCGGTGCGGCGCGGCGCCGCCGCAGAAGATCGCCTTGACCGAAATGGACTTGCTGCCGGGCATGTGCTTGCGGGTGCACGCCAACCGCACCTGCGGATTGCCCTGGCGGGCCGCCGCGAGCAGCTCGGCCGTTGCGCTGGCGATTCCTCCTGCGTACTCCATCAAAGTCTGGGCCGGCTTCCATACCCGGTGCAGATCGGCAGCGCGGCCGGACAGGGTCAGGAGCAAACTGCCCGGCTCCACCCTCGTTCCGCTGGGCACCACCTCGCCCTCGACCTTCAGATCGCGCAGCACTCCCATGCGGGCGGCCTCCTCGCTGCCGCACACAAGCTGCGCATGGCGGGCCCGAAAAACCATGCGTCCGGCAAGCGCGCCGATGCCCAAGCCCCAGGACGTCGCATCGCCCCAAGGCGCATCGTCGTTCAACAAGGCATTCAGTTCGCTGTCGGAAAGGGTGTAGGGGCTGGTCATGGCAAGGCCTTCATTTGAAGATGGGTGGTGATCCGCCATCATGGCGCCTAAAAGCGCGCGGGAAAAGCGCCGGCTCCACCGGCCGCCGCACCGGCCGCGCGCCACCGCGGCCTGTTCATAACGCGACATACCGGCCCACGCCGCCAGAACCTCTTCTCGGAACAACCGGCACAACAGGCACCGAATACCCCCGACCGCCCCGCGCAAACCCGCCCTTCAAAGCGCCGCGCCAACGGTCGCCCCCGCGCCGACACATCCACGCCACCACAACGCCCCCACCGTTCGCGGCGCCGCCATCGCCGCCTCGCCCCTGCGAGAAGACTTCGCAGCACACCGAATTCGATTCGTGGACCGCCGAATTCAATGTTCACCCGCCAAAGAAGGAATCGCACGAGTCAACAAAGGATTCTGAGTACTCAACATTCAATTCGCAGCCCACCGAATTCAATGTTCACCCCACAAAGAAGGATTCGTGGACGTCAACAAAGGATTCGCGACGGTCAACATTCAATTCGCAGCCCTGCGAACTCGAGTCGCCACCACCGAAATCGAATTCGCCGCCCTGCCCACGCCATCCACGTCCGGCCGCGGTCTTCATCCGCCCCACCCACGCCTCCCCCATTTCCGCACTCCGTCGCACCTCAGCGCCAGTTTCGACTGCATGCACCCTTTCCAATCCTGGTCTTGCCCTAACATCATAGTCAATATTAATATCCATGACGCATCACTTTCCCACACAATCACCAGACAGACGGAGGACCCATGTCAGGCTCAACGAAAACCCGCATCTCGCCCCAGCAGCTTCAGTCCGACGTGGACACCTATTCGGCGCTCAAGGCGATCACCGACTACGAACCCCGCAACCCCCTCTATAGCACCCAGTCCGCCGGCAACGCCCTCGAACGCATGCGCGCCGCCGACGAAGCAATCATCCAGTCCAAAAACGCCCTTGCCGCCGCCCGCGACGCCCTCGTCGTCGCCGAAAAGGATTTCCACGCCATCATCGTCGGCGTCAAGAACGAAACCCGCGTCATCTACGGCCTCGACTCCGACCAAGTCGCCGCCCTCGGCCTCAAGAAAACCTCCGAACGGGCCAAACCGAAACGCACAAAAAAGACCCCGCCAGCCGCGTAGATTTGCGGGAGACGAGGTAGAAAGAGAAACGGCGGCCAAAATGGCCGCCGTTGTCGGTTTGGATTATGATGAATCGGTGAATGGGGATTGCGGATGCAGTCCTTGAAACTGGCGGATGTGAGCGGTTTGGCAGCGGGGAGTTTTTGTTAGTTGAGCGGAAGCTTCGTGCGGAAATTGGTTGGTGTGTCAATGTCGGTAGCTCGGCTGGAGTGCTCATCTGGGACAAGGATTCGGATGGGCGGCTTCCGGCCACAAGCGGAAGTTCAAGAAGCAGTTCCATAGCCGCCATTCGCCAGAATATTATTGTCATTGGCATGCCGGATTTTTGCCGGTCCGTACTATCATCGCTTATGCGGATAGTCTGCCGGAGTTACCCCCAAATGAATCAATTGGTTACTTTTACTTCGCAAGTTTCACGATTATCAATATGCGGACCGGTGGATCAGTTGAATAATTGTTAGAAGGTACGCACACACTGTAATTTTTAAACCACAAAGGAGAGCATTCATGACACTTAAACCAGGACCAAAGCCGATAGCAAAATCAACAGGGAAACCGGATCAGCGCCGCCGTGACAACAAAACAACACCAGGGAATACACCGTCCCTCAAACCTAGCAAATCTAGCGATCCGAAAAAAAGCAAATGACAAGCAACTCTCGTTAATTTGCCCTACTAACCCGGCAGTCGAGCGGACCTGCGCGAAATGCCGCGCAGGTCGCTCACTTCTACGTTGAAGGTCCGCTTTCACAACAGACCAAGGACCGCTCAGGGTCGATACAAGCCGGGTAGGTCGGGTTAGCGCAGCGTAACCCGACATTCCCCGTGCACTATCGAGGCCCCATTGTTCCCGGTGGCATCTTTTCTTCACCGTTGTGATGGATCGTCGCCGACCTGCTCTGGCTTCGGATGAAGCATCGATGTTCGGCTACTATGTGAAAGCCGATGTTTATGCGTCGGATTGGAGGCGCGATTCAATGCGCTTTGAAGGCATCGGGCATACGTAGGGCTGATGATGCGATGTCGGGTTACGCTGCGCTAACCCGACCTTGGCTAGGCCCAACCCGGTAGTAGTCGAGCGGGTCTGAGCAAAAAGCAGCGCAGGCCGCTCATTTCTACGGTAGACCGCACAATCACAACATGGAGGCGCACCACATGTCTGAACGCATCTGCTTCGTTATCTCACCGATTGGTGACCCGGAGTCTGAAATTAGAAAGCGCTCAGATCAAGTCTTCAAGCACGTCATCGCTCCCACAGTGCTTGACTTGGGCTATCGAGCTATTCGAGCCGATCACATTTCCGAGCCTGGAATGATCACTAGTCAAGTTATTCAGCACATCGTTGACGATCCCCTTGTCGTTGCTGACCTTACCGATCGGAACCCAAATGTCTTCTATGAACTTGCGATTAGGCATGCGATACGCAAGCCTTTAGTCCAGATCATCCGGAGGGGCGATGCTATACCGTTCGACGTTGCGGGTACGAGGACTATCCACGTCGATCATCGAGATCTTGATAGCGTTGAAGCTGCCAAAGTAGAGATTATGGCTCAGGTGAAGTCGCTTGAAGTCGACTCGACAAAGTTAGAGACACCAATCTCGGTTGCCCTTGACCTTCAAGTACTCCGAGCAAGTAGCAATCCCGAGCAAAGGTCGATGGGTGACGTCCTGGCAGCTGTCACTGAACTTCGCGCGTCCATAGCCAGCATCGAAGATCAGTTCCGCAAGTCAGACAGGATGTCCGCAATCATGCTTCGCGATGTTTTAGGTCGTCACGAGTCAGAGAACGAGCACATGAAGATGCGACTAATCTCCGCATCGCGTGAACTCAGGGACGTAGCGCGACAAGTGGCCATACTCAGCGACACGCCGAATGAAGCCAAGAGCAAACAACTGACTGATGTGCTCGCCAAAATTGAGAAGGCTCTCGTTGTCTTGCCAGAAGCATAGTCGCTGTAGTCGCGGGTGCGGCCTAACTTGAACGACAACTCTCCTCAAATCTCAGTGGCGGCAATGGGTCGATACGAGACTTCCAAGAAACCCCATAACCCCCCCACTGCCAACCCATCGGGACGCCTGGGTTTCTCGTGGGATGGCGTATGGTCCGATTTCAGAGGGGCGTCGAAAGCCGGGTAGATACTGTTAGCGCAGCGTAACCCGACGTTCTCTGGGTGCGACCAAAGGGCTATTCCACCGGTGGTGCCATTGTTACTTCCACGCGGCTAGTTGCCGGAGTCCATGAATACGCGCGGGACCGCTCCTGCGATGTCGGGTTACGCTGCGCTAACCCGACCTACCCTCGCTACACTCCAGCGCCCGTTACATCCAACGTCAGGTCGTCCATGCACATCATCATTCGCGAATTCGAAGAGTCTGATCGAGAAGCGCTCCGCAATTTGTATGTGGCATCCAGAAACAGGGCATTCACATGGAGCCCGATCGATCACCATCAACTTGCAGACTTCGATTCGCACACCGAAGGTGAGCGAATTTTGATTGCCGCAGTAGAGGGTGAAGTCCTTGGCTTTGCATCGATATGGGAGCCAGAGAGTTTTTTGCACAACCTGTTTGTTCATCCTTCTGCAACGCGTAAAGGCTTAGGTCAAGCGCTGCTCGGGAATTGTGCAAAGTACTTCAAGAAGCCTCCAACGCTTAAGTGCTTGGTAGCAAATTCCAACGCATTGCAGTTCTATAAAACTCAGGGTTGGACGATTTTGCGAGAGGAGACAGATGCAGATGGTCCATACTTCCTTATGGAGAAGGCATGAAGTTTGTAGGCAGCACATTGACCCCAAAACCGGAAAGCCACCTAAGGGTTTTTCTGATCAATGCGCCATC
>ERZ650300.237-NODE-237-length-31951-cov-11.646351_pt1 | contig 31951 bp, 29 predicted proteins | sample MGYA00376236_ERZ650300 | MGnify/ENA primary metagenome ERZ650300 (study PRJEB26733, sample SAMN07839303) | wastewater metagenome | biome: urban; feature: wastewater treatment plant; material: waste water | place: USA: North Carolina | collected 2016-04-28 ...
GCTCTAACATGTCAATGCAGCGGACGCGGTTCCCGCGCCGCTGATTTCCGGCGTTGGGCGTCACATGCCATTGCTCGCTGATCCGCCTTCTGATGAAGTTACGCGAACTGCCTGCGAGGTGCTGGGCAGAGCGCTCTACATCGCCTCTGAGTTTGAGGACGACTGCCGCTCTCTTGCTTTCGTGTTGAAAGTCCGAGAGCCGCAACCGGAAGGACAGTCCGATGATGAATTCTTTACTGCCGTATCGAAGGCGGTTCTCGGACGGCTAGTCGATCTCAACAAGCTCATTGCGCGCCGGGCCAAGCTCAAAGAGGACTACGCCGCAATGCTCCACGCTGCCCGAGACTCACGGAATTACATCGCCCACGAAGCGGTTGGCGACTTGGAGCGCCGTACCAAAGTATTCGGTGGCTTCGGGCAGTGGCAAGAAGTCATGGCCTCAAAGCTTGAGGAGGTTGCTTTCGGGCGAATCATTGTCGCCGTCCTCCTCTCTCGCAATTCAGCGGAGGCGACGCCGACCCAAGAAGCTATTGATGCATATCCCAAGAAGGTCTCTTCTTGGGTATTTGAAAGTGACGCCCAACCCTGCGGTCAACCGGACCTTGCGCATAAAGCCGCGCAAGGCCGGTTACCTTGAACGTTGGGCCGCTAGCCGAACTTCCTTCCTAATGCACACACCACAGATAACCAACCTCGGAGGTTAATATGGCCGACAAAGTTCAAAAGGATGTTTTTCTGAAAATTATCAAGAAGGCATCAAAAGAGGGTATCAAAAGCGGACTTATAAAAGGCGAGATCAAAGAAAATGTCGCAGATGGGCTTGCCGATCAATATGCCTTCACATATGAGCTGCTTTCTAAGGGATACAAGATAACGCCAGAAAAACTCGGTGTGGCACTAATTGAAAAGGGAATTGGCATTGCAAAAATGGGCTCATCCAATGAACAGTACCAGTGTGGCATCTCTGTTGCGCTTGTTGGAGTGGGCTTTTTTAAAGCTTTCAGATCTGCCGCGGCCGCGGCCGCTTCCGATGGCGTCTTGACACCCCTCCTTGTTTGCGATACCGCCGATTTGCTAGACAAAATGTATAAAATGGACAAGAAATGCGGAATAAGCGATGCGGTAGAAAAAGCCGTATTTGAAAAGACTTCCCCTGCATATATGTGGTTTGAAGAGGGTATCACGAAGTGGATTGGGTCGCAGATGATGACAGGCGCCATCGGCATTTGATAAGCCCAACCCATCATTCCAGCGGACCGCCTCCGGCGGCCGCTGAATTCAAACGTTAGGGCTCGCCATGTTTGACGCCGAGACGCTGAAATACACCGTTCCCGCCGTAGTTGCTGTCATCGGCTGGTTCGCCGCACACCAGTTCAATGTTTACCGCGACCGTCAGAACAAGCGCCGCGACTTGCGTGTTCAGTTTCTTCTCGATGCTTATCGCCGTCTGGAGTCGGCGGCCAATCGGCCGAAGAAGACAGAGGAACAAGCCCTCGCGTTTGAGTCGGCTGTCGCTGACATTCAGCTTCTTGGCACCGCCGATCAAGTTGCTGCGACCGTCCGCTATCTACACGAGCATGCTTCCGGTGATGGCGCGCAGATTGACGAGGTTCTTCGCCTTTTACGCAACAATCTACGAAAGGAAGTCGGCTTGCCGGGAAAGGTAGAAAATGCTGTTGTCTTTCGTTTTATGCGCAAGCCCTAACCTGCTCTAAGGACTTCCCCGCCAAGTACTGTTTTCCAATGAACGGTCTCCAGACCGGTTTTTCTATCCAACCTAGAGCTTTTCCTTCCCTGGTGCCGCACATACGTGACGGTCCGAATAGTGGATCGATTCGAACGGATGCTGCGCGAAAAGCCACGCCGGCCGCTTGCTTTACCGTCGGGCCGTGACCGAATCGATTCGCCCCCATAAGGAGATTTTCCGCAGTGGATATCCCACGCATATTCAACATCACCGAAAGCGCCCACCGCATCCACAACCCGATCACCCCGGATAAGCTCGCCACGCTCGGCGCGGCGTTGCGTCTGGAAACGGGGGCCCGGGTGCTCGATCTCGGCAGCGGTTCGGGGGAGATGCTGTGCACCTGGGCACGCGATCACGGCATCGTCGGCGTCGGCATCGACATGAGCCCGTTGTTCACCGAGCAGGCGAAGCGCCGTGCCGAAGAACTCGGCGTCGCCGATCGCGTCGAGTTCATCCACGGAGACGCTGCGGGCTATGTCTCCGACGAGAAGGCCGATGTGGCCGCTTGTGTGGGGGCCACCTGGATCGGCGGGGGCGTTGCCGGCACTGTCGAACTTCTGGCGTGCAGCCTGCGCACCGGAGGGATCATCCTTGTCGGCGAGCCCTACTGGCGCCAATTGCCGCCGACGGAAAGTGTCGCCAAGGGGTGTCTTGCCAACGCCATCGCCGACTTTCTGATGCTGCCGGAACTGCTCGCGTCCTTCGGCCGCCTTGGCTACGACGTCGTTGAAATGGTGCTGGCCGACCAGGACGGCTGGGACCGGTACGAGGCGGCCAAATGGCTCACCATGCGCCGATGGCTGGAAGCCAATCCCGACGACGAACTCGCCGGGGAGGTTCGCGTCCAACTGAGCTCGGAACCCGAGCGCTACGCCGCTTACACCCGTGAATATCTGGGCTGGGGTGTGTTCGCGCTGATGCCGCGCGGTGAATAAAGCCATCGCGCCACCCGGAGCACCAGCAAGCGACGCGCTCCGGTGGCGCCTCACCTCCCGGCACTTCAATCCGACATCGAGGTAGACCGTGTTTGAACTCAAGACGATCGCGCTATTCTTCGTAACCGCGGTCGCCGAAATTGTCGGTTGCTATTTGCCCTACCTGTGCTTGAAAGAAGGCAGGAGCGCGTGGCTGCTGGTGCCCGCGGCCTTGAGCCTCGCGCTTTTTGCGTGGCTTCTTTCGCTTCATCCAACGGCGGCCGGTCGTGTCTATGCGGCGTATGGCGGCGTGTACATTTTTACGGCCATTCTCTGGCTATGGTCTGTCGAGGGTATTCGTCCAACCGCCTGGGATCTCGTTGGCGCTTCGGTTGCACTGGCCGGCATGGCCATCATCATGTTTGCGCCCCGAGGCGCGTAGCGATGGGCCGCGGTCGCGCCAGCCACGAGACGCGGCGACCTGCGCTCAAACCTTGAGCGCTTGCGATGCCCTCTTGTGTTTCTTCGTCTAGCAAAAGGAGAACGATCATGCAAAGCAATCCCGTTGTCTGGTTTGAGATTTACGTGCAAGACATGCAACGCGCCAAGGCGTTTTACGAAGCCGTGCTCGATACCAAACTGGAAAGCATGCCGGCGCCGACACCGGAAATGAATCTGGAAATGTGGGCATTTCCGTCGGACAAAGCAACGGCTCAGACTTCCTATGGCGCCTGTGGAATGCTCGTCAAAATGGAAGGCCTTTCTTCCGGCGGGGGCACGGTGGTTTATTTCGGCTGTAAAGACTGCGCAACAGAAATCTCTCGCGTTGAGAAAAACGGGGGAATCGTCATCAAGGAGAAAATGTCCATTGGCGAACATGGATTCATTGCCTTGGCGCGCGACACGGAGGGAAACATCATTGGCTTCCACTCCATGTAAGTCATCGATGCCGAAGCCCGTCATACAAGAAGAAACGACGGGCTGCGGCATCGCGTCGGTTGCGAACATTCTGGGCAAGACCTACGCCGAAATGAAGAAACGGGCGAATGCGATGGGCATCCATGCTTCGGACCCGTCGCTGTGGTCCGACACTCAGCATGTGAGACGCTTGCTTTCGAGCGCGGGCATGGAAACCTCATCGCAAGAGATTCCTTTTGAATCGTGGGATTCACTGCCGGATCTGGCGCTTCTGTCCATCAAACATCATCGGGAAGATGACCGAGATTTCTGGCACTGGGTGGTTTTCAGGAGACTGGATGGCCGGCCTTTTGTCCTGGATTCGGCCAGCTATTTGCCGTCGAACATCCGCACCGATTTTTCCGCAATGCACCCCAAGTGGTTCATTTAGGTCAAAAGCCCGTAAAGACGCATTCACACCGATTCGCCAAGGCACGCCAAGGCACGCCAAGTCGCGCCCCGGTCGGACATCTCGTAATACATCAAATGCACATTGAAATCGCAACCGCGGCCGACATTGCGGCACTCAGCGATCTGCTGTCCGTGCTGTTTTCGCAGGAAGCCGAATTCACGCCCGATCCGGCCGCCCAGCAAAAGGGATTGGCGCGCGTGATCGGCGAGCCGGAAATCGGCGCGGTATTGCTTGCGAGGGACGCCGGACGGGTTGTCGGCATGGTCAATCTTTTATTTACGGTATCCACGGCCTTGGGCGAACGGGTTGCCTTGCTTGAAGACATGGTTGTGTGCCCCGATTGCCGTGGCGAGGGCGTCGGCACAAGGCTGCTTTCGGAAGCCCTTGCTTTCGCACGGGCGCGCGGCTGCAAGCGCATTACCCTGCTCACCGACCGATGCAACCAGGCGGCTCAGCGGTTCTATGCAAAGCAAGGCTTCGCGGCTTCCGGCATGCTTCCGATGCGCCTGTCGCTGGGCTGACAACACCCGGCCCGGCTGTCCGGCAGACCGCGCCGGCCGGGTTGACGATCGACCGGTCGCGCCCGCCGATTCCGGCCTTCAGGCATGGCGTGGGGCGCGCAGACCAGAGCCCGCGCGGGCGACGACGACGTTCTTTGCCAGAGCGACGCCAACCGTCGTAGTATCCATTCCGGCCTCCCTCCTCACGGTCCGGATCGCGCTTCAAGCACCCAAACCGGCACGCCCATGCCGGATCGCAAGCCCGTCGGGTGTGGGGGAAGTCCTTGGGTAGTCCGTTGTGTCAAACCTTTGTGTCAAACGTCAGGCGTCACAGGAAATGCTTACTGTCGTTGCCCGGAAGCAATCTCAGACCGTGCCACACAGGAGCGGTCGCCGCGCCATGCTCGCGCGGGCCCACTCAGCGACGCTCCAGTAGCACTTCATTCAACCGAAAGGAATGATTGTCATGGCCAGCCTTGCCAACAGCCCGGAGTCGAAGCGCAAGATAAAAGAGACCGAACTCGCCGGTCGAAGGTATCAAAAGAGTACCTTGGAGTTGGAGTTGGACCACTTCATCCAGACACATCAGGACACCGCCGGATTGTCTGAGAAGTTGGCGAATCTCAACGCAGAGATTGCCCAACTGGAAGAAGAGCTGCACAAGCTCTGATGGCCGGCAGCCCGGAGGGCGGTGCGCCTTTCCGCTGATCGGCCACCGGCCGGTTCCTTTTGTCCAGCCTGCCGGCGGTTTCTTTCCGGCCCCGGCACCTTCATTCCGGATCGGACTCGCCCCGCTGTGCAGCCGGGCGGACGGGTTCGGTGTCAGCCCAGAACGGCGCCGAGTGGCGTCCGAGTGGCATCCCAGCGTCGGACGCCCCCCTTCTACCGCCGGCCCGGCGCGTCCCCCAAAGCTTGGCAGCGCTTCGCCGCCGCGACTAAGATTGAACAAGCCATCCGGCTCCATCCCGCGCGAAGCCTTCTGCGAGGCCCGTCATGAAACTCCATGCCTTCGTCGCCATGCCCTTCGGCACCAAGCCGGACGCCAAGGGCACGCCCATCGATTTCAACCTGATCTACACCCAACTCATCCGGCCCGCCCTTGAAAAAGCCGGTCTCGACGTGATCCGGGCCGACCAGGAACAGCGGGCCGGCGACATCCGCGAAGACATGTTCCAGGAGCTGTTGATGGCCGACCTGGTGCTCGTGGACCTCACCATCGACAACCCCAACGTCTGGTATGAACTCGGTGTGCGCCACGCCTTGCGCGCCCGCGGTGTCGTGCTCGTGATGGGCCCGCGGGACACCAAGCCTTTCGACATCTACACCGACCGCAAATACAACTACAACCTCAAGGACGGCGCCCCCGACCCGGCCCGGCTCGAAGCCGACATCAAGGCCATTGCGGAGATGACCCGCGCCACCCTCGACGCCTGGCACGAACGCACCGTCAGCCCCGTCTATTCCCTGCTCCCCAACCTCGTCGAACCCGACTGGAAGAGCCTGCGCGTCGGCGGCGCCAGGGAATACTGGGAGCGCTACGACGACTGGGCGGGGTTGATCGAACGTGCCCGCAAGGCCAACCATCCGGAAGACATCCTCGTTTTGGCCGACGAAGCCCCGGTCACCGCGCTGCGCGTGGAAGCCCGCATCAAGGCCGGCAAAGCCCTGCTCAAGAGCAAGCATTTCAACTTCGCCCTTGAGCAATTCGAACTCGCCTGCGAATTCGACCCCGCCAACATCGACGCCGCGCGCTCCCGCGGCATGTGCCTGCAGCGGCTCGGCCGGGCCGACGACGCCCGCGCCCTTTACATGAAGATCCTCGCCGAGCACCCGGCCGATGTCGAAGCCTGGTCGCTCCTCGGGCGGCTCGACAAAGATGCCTGGGTTGCCGCCTGGAACCTTGCCGAAAGCACGCCGGCCCAGAAGCGCGACGCCGCCGGCTATGAAGACGCGCTCCTCCTCACCGCCATCAACACCTACACCACCGCCTTCCGCAACGCCCCGACCCACTACTATTCGGGCATCAACGCCCTCACGCTGATCCGCCTCTACCGCGACCTCACCGGCCAGAAGACCGACTACGACGACAAGATCGACTGCATGTCCGGCGGCGTCGCCTGGGCCGCCGGCTGTCAGGAAAACCCGAGCGAACGCTTCTGGGCCAAGGCCACCCTCGGCGATCTCGCCGTTCTGCGCAGCGACCCGGCAACCGTCGGCGCCGCCTACCGGGCCGCCATCGCCTGCGCCGACAAAGACTGGTTCGCCCTCGACTCCACCCTGTCCCAGCTCAAGCTGCTCGCCTCCATCGGCTTTGCGCCCGACAACGTGGCCGCCGGCATCGCCACCTTCGAGCGCGCGCTGGCTCGTCTCCAGGCGCCGGAACAAACCTGCTTGCCGGACAAAGTCTTCCTCTTCTCCGGCCATATGGTCGACGCCCCCGGTCGCAAGGAGCCCCGTTTCCCCGCCGACAAGGAACCTGTCGCCGCCGCCGCCATTACCCAGGCGCTCGCCGATCTCGGCGCCAGCGACAAGAATCTCGCGCTCACCCAGGGCGCCTCCGGCGGCGACCTGCTTTTCGCCGAAGCCGCCGTCGCCCGCGGCATGAAAATCCAGCTTCTGCTTCCCCTGCCCGAGCCGGATTTCATCGCTCAATCCATCCTCCCCGCCACCGGCGGCGACGGATGGCGCAAACGCTACTACCAACTCCGCAACAACCCCCTGTGCCTTCCTCCGCGCGTCATGCCCGACGAACTCGGCCCCTTGCCCCGGGACAGCCGCGGCAAGGAAACCAACCCCTTCGAACGCTGCAACCAATGGCTTCTCAACAGTGCCCTCGCCCTCGGCGTCAAGCGCACCCGCTGCCTGTGCCTCTGGAACGGCAGCGGCGGCGACGGGCCGGGAGGCACCGAACACATGATGAAGGAAGTGAAGAAACGCACCGGGCAGGTGACCTGGCTGGATACACGGACGATGTGGTGAAACCGGATCGCCAAACCGACAACGCCCTCGCAAACCGACGTGAATCTGCCTTCGATCCGGCCTCCCTAGCCGCCACCGCAGCCGCTCCGCTCCCCGGAAAGGAACCGCCATGACCGCCTCCCTCGCCGACCGCATCGCCTCCCCCGGCCCCAAGAAGATCCTCTCCTGCGACGGCGGAGGCATCCTCGGCCTGATGAGCGTCGAGATCCTCGCCAAGCTCGAATCCGAACTCCGCGCCAAAAGCGGAAACCCCAAGCTGCTCCTCTGCGACTATTTCGATTTCGTCTGTGGCACCAGCACCGGGGCGATCATCGCCGCGTGCATCGCAGCCGGAATGGACACCGACCGGATTCGCGCCTTCTATGTGGAGGGCGGCAAGGACATGTTCGACAAGGCCTCGCTGCTCAAGCGCCTGCACTATTCCTACAACGACGAACCGCTGGCCAAAAAGTTGCGCGGCGAGTTTTCCGCCGCGCTGGGCGCCGACACCACCCTCGGCAGCCCCGGTCTGCGTTCGCTGCTGATGATGGTGATGCGCAACGCCACCACCGATTCGCCCTGGCCGGTGAGCAACAACCCCGCGGCCCACTACAACCGTCCCGACCGCCCCGACTGCAACCTCAAGCTGCCCCTATGGCAACTGGTGCGCGCCAGCACCGCAGCGCCAACCTTCTTTCCGCCGGAAGTCGTCACTTTCGGCGAAGGGGACGAAACCTACGGATTCGTGTTCGTCGATGGCGGCGTCACCACCTACAACAACGCCGCCTTTCTGGCCTTCCAGATGGCCACCGCGGCGCCCTACAAGATCGGCTGGGCAAGCGGCGCCGACAAGCTGTTGATCGTCTCCGTCGGCACCGGCAGCGTCGCCAAGGCGCGGCCGGGCCTCAAGCCCGCGGACATGTGGTTGCTCGACAGTGCCAAGACAGTGCCCGGCGCACTGATGAACGCCGCCAGCGCCGGCTGGGACATGGCCTGCCGCGTCCTTGGCGAATGCCGCTGGGGCGGCCCCATCGACCGCGAGTTCGGCGACATGGTCGTTTCGCCCGGCGACGCGCCCAACTTCACCGGCACCAAGCAGTTCGCCTACGTGCGCTACGATCCGGACGTGAGCCAGCCGGGTTTGGACGAACTGGGCCTGCCCGACGTGAAATCCGCCGACGTGCAAACCCTCGATTCCATCGAACACATTCCGGACATCCGGCGGGTCGGCGTCGCCTACGCCGAACACTGCGTGAAACTCGAGCACCTGCGCGGCTTCGTCTGAGCCGGCCGGCAAGCCCAACCGCCACCCACACGGACCGCGCCCGCCGTCGTTCGCCCAAGGAGAACACTGCATGAACGCCGAAGCCGACACGACCACCCGCCGAGAGACCATCGGCCGGGCCTGCCGCGCAGACGAAGCCGCCTGCGTCGCGGCCCTCGTCGGCGAAATGGAAACCGTCGCGCCAAACTGGGAAGCCGTCGCCGAGCACGCCCGCAGCCTCGTCGCCACCGTCCGCCAACAGCGCAGCGGCGCCAGCGGGGTGGACAACCTGATGCACGAGTTCTCCCTGTCCAGCCAGGAAGGCGTGGCGCTGATGTGCCTCGCCGAAGCCCTCCTGCGCATCCCCGACCACGCCACGATGGACCGCCTGATCCGCGACAAGATCGGCAAGGGCGACTGGCGCGCCCACCTGGGCCACAGCCCGTCCCTGTTCGTCAACGCCGCCACCTGGGGTCTGATGCTCACCGGCACGCTGGTGGCCACCCATAGCGAAAACGCCCTCGCCGGCAGCCTGACCCGCCTCGTCGCCCGTGGCGGAGAACCGCTGATCCGGCGTGGCGTGGAATACGCCATGGGTCTGCTGGGCCGGCAGTTCGTGATGGGCGAAACCATCGCCACCGCCCTCGCCCGCAGCGAGGACGAAGTCCGCAAGGGCTACACCCACTCCTTCGACATGCTCGGCGAGGCCGCCATCACCAGTGCCGACGCCGAACGCTACTTCAACGCCTACCGGCAGGCGATCCACGCCATCGGCAAGGCCTCCGACGGCCGCGGCGTGGTGGACGGCCCCGGCATCTCGATCAAACTCTCGGCGCTCCACCCGCGCTACCACCGCGCCCAGCGCCAGCGCGTCTTCGACGAGCTTTACCCGCGCCTCTACGCCCTCACCGCGCTTGCCCGCGACTACCGGATCGGGATCAACATCGACGCCGAAGAGGCCGACCGCCTGGAACTCTCCCTCGACCTGATCGAACGGCTCATCGCCGAACCGGGCCTTGCCGCCTGGGACGGCCTCGGCGTGGTCGTACAGGCCTACCAGAAACGTTGCCCGGCGGTCATCGACCATCTGGTCGCCCTCGCCCGCCAGCATGGCCGGCGCATCATGCTGAGGCTGGTCAAGGGCGCCTACTGGGACAGCGAGATCAAGCGCGCCCAGTTGGACGGCCTCGACGGCTACCCGGTATTCACCCGCAAGGTACACACCGACCTCTCCTACCTCGTCTGCGCCGCCCGGCTGCTTGCCGCCGCCGACACGGTCTATCCCCAGTTCGCCAGCCACAATGCCCACACCGTTGCCGCGGTCACCCGCATGGCGGCCGACCGGGGTGTCGTCGATTACGAATTCCAGTGCCTGCACGGCATGGGCGAAACCCTCTACAACCAGATCGTCGCCATCGGCCAGCCCGGCGGCCGCTGCCGCATCTACGCCCCGGTGGGCAGCTACGCCACCCTGCTGCCCTACCTCGTGCGGCGCCTCCTCGAAAACGGCGCCAACAGTTCCTTCGTCAACCGCATCGTCGATGAAAACGTCGGCATCGACGAACTGATCGCCGATCCGCTCACCCAGGTGCAGCACGAAGGCGGCATGCCCCACCTCGGCATTCCCCTGCCCCGCGATCTGTTCGGCAACGAACGGCGCAATTCCGCCGGCCTCGATCTGAGCAGCGACAACGTCATCGCCGCCCTCGACGCCGACCTGCGCCAACTGCAGCACCGCCACTGGCACGCCGCCCCGCTGCTGGCCGAAGCCGATGCCACGGCGGACCGCAACGCCAGCCTGCCGGTGAGCAACCCGGCCGATCGCAGCGACCTCGTCGGCAGCGTCACCGAAGCCTCGCCAGCCGACGTCGACCGCGCCATCGCCGCCGCTGCGGCCTTCGCCGCCGACTGGCATGCCGTGCCGCCAAGCCGCCGCGCCGCCCTGCTGCGCGCCTGCGCCGACGCCTTCGAAGCCCATCGCAGCGAACTCATCGCGCTGTGCATCCGCGAAGCCGGCAAAACCTGGCCCAACGCCGTCGCCGAAATCCGCGAAGCGGTGGATTTCTGCCGCTACTACGCCGCCCGCATCGTCCGGCTCGCCAGCCCGGATGCCGCCCCCGGCGTCGTTGCCTGCATCAGCCCGTGGAATTTTCCGCTGGCCATCTTCGTCGGCGAAATCAGCGCCGCACTGGCCGCCGGCAGCCCGGTGCTCGCCAAGCCCGCCGAGCAAACGCCACTGATTGCCGCCTTCGCGGTGCGCCTGATGCACGCCGCCGGCATCCCTGTCGCCGCGCTCCAGCTCCTGCCCGGCCGGGGCGAAACCGTCGGCGCCGCCCTCACCGCCGACGTCCGCGTGCGCGGCGTGATCTTCACCGGATCGACCGAAGTCGCCCAGATCATCAACCGCAGCCTGGCCGCACGCCCCGCCGATCTGCCCGCCCCGCGCCTGATCGCCGAAACCGGCGGCCAGAACGCGATGATCGTCGACGCCTCGGCCCAGCCCGAACAGGTGGTGCTGGACGTGCTCGTCTCCGGCTTCGACAGCGCCGGCCAGCGCTGCTCGGCACTGCGCGTGCTGTGCCTGCAGGAAGACATCGCCGACCGCGTGCTGGCGCTGCTGGACGAAGCCATGAACGAACTCGTCGTAGGCAACCCGGCGGAACTCGCCACCGACGTCGGCCCGGTCATCGACGAAGAAGCCCGCGCCGGCCTGCTCGCCCACATCGACGCCATGCGCGCCGCCGGCCGCCGGGTGCGGCAGGGCGCGCTGCCCGCGGAGTGCGCCGCCGGCAGCTTTGTGGCGCCCACCCTGATCGAAATCGACAGCATCGCCGAACTTCGGCGCGAGGTATTCGGCCCGGTCGTGCATGTGCTGCGCTATCCCGCCGACCGCCTCGACCCGCTGATCGCCGCGATCAACGGCACCGGCTACGGCCTCACCTTCGGCATGCATAGCCGTATCGACGAAAGCATTGCCCACGTGGTCCACCGCCTCCGCGCCGGCAACCTTTACATCAACCGCAACATCGTCGGCGCCGTCGTCGGAGTGCAGCCCTTCGGCGGCGAAGGCAAGTCCGGCACCGGTCCGAAGGCCGGCGGGCCACTCTACCTGCCGCGCCTCGTCGACGCCGCAACCCTCGCGCCCAACACGCTCGGCCTGGAGCGCGACGAAACCCGCAGCGCCTACACCGATGCCTTCCGTGTCTTGCGCGACTGGGCCTACCGCCACGACCTGCGCTCACTCTCCGCCGCCTGCAACGACTACGCCGCGACCACGCTATTGGGCCACCACGCCGAACTCCCCGGCCCCACCGGCGAGCGCAACATCCTGAGCTTTTCATCGCGCGGCGTGGTGCTGTGTGTCGCCGAAAACCAGGCCGATCTCCTTGAACAACTCGCCGCCGCCCTCGCCACCGGCAACATCCCGGTCGTCGAGTGCGACTCGCCGGCCAGTGCCGTCGCCGACGGCCTGCCGCTGGAAATCGCCACGCTGCTCCAGCGGGTGCGCGACGACAAACTGATCGCCATCGTCCTCCACGCCGGCAGCCGGCAGAGCCTCGCCACGCTGCGCCAGCGCGTCGCCTGCCGCGAAGACCGGATCGTGCCGGTGATCGAACCCGCCCCCACCTCCGGCCGCTACCCGCTATATCGCCTCGTCTGCGAGCGCAGCCTGAGCATCAACACCGCCGCCGCCGGCGGCAACACCAGCCTGATGACGCTGGCGAGCTGAACCGCCGGCCATCCGCCGCCCCCATAAAAAACGGCGCGGATGCCATCGCATCCGCGCCGTTTCCGCAACCAGGCAGCCCGGCACGCCGGACCGCCTTCTCCCACCGGGAATTACTTCGGGTTGTGCAGCTTGAACACCCACACGGAACCGCCCTGCTCCAGGAAGTTCACGCGACGGGCCACATCGCCACCCCACAGGGGAACCGCACCGCCCCAGCCGGACACCACGGCAACGTACTGCTCGCCGTTCTCCATCCAGGTAACCGGGGGAGCCACCACGCCGGAGCCGGTCTGGAAGGACCAGACTTCCTTGCCGGTCTTGGCGTCCAGCGCCTTCAGGTAGCCTTCGGGCGTACCGTAGAAGGTCAGGTTGCCGGCAGTGGTCAGAACGCCGCCCCACAGGGGAGCGAAGTTCTTGTTTTCCCAGACGATCTTGCCGCCGTTCGGATCGATGGCGCGCAGCGTGCCGATGTAGTCGTCGTGGAGCGCCTTGATGGTGAAGCCGGCGCCCAGGTAGGCGGCGCCGCGCTTGTAGGAGACGGGCTCGTTCCAGATGTCCATGCCCCATTCGTTGGCCGGCACGTAGAACAGGCCGGTCATCGGGTTGTAGGCCATCTGCATCTGGTTCTTGCCGCCGAGGAAGGACGGCGCCGAGAACACGGTCTTGCCCTTCTTGCCATCTTCGCCGGCAGCTGTCGGATCGCCCGGACGACCCCCTTCGGTGTAGATCGGACGACCGGTGGTCAGGTCAAAGCCCTTGGCCCAGGTGATGTCCTTGACGAAGGGGAAGGCGTTGATCAGCTTGCCGTTGGTACGGTCGATGACGAAGAAGAAGCCGTTGCGGTCGGCCTTGCCGCCGGCCTTGATGATCTTGCCGGTCTTCGGATCCTTGTAGTCGAAGGACACGAATTCGTTCACGCCGTCGAAGTCCCAGCCGTCGTGGGGCGTGGTCTGGTAATGCCAGACGATCTTGCCGGTATCCGGATCGATGGCCACGGTGGCCGACGAGAACAGGTTGTCGCCGGGGCGCAGGTGGCTGTTCCACGGGGCCGGGTTGCCGGTGCCGGCGAAGACCAGGTTGGTTTCCGGATCGTAGGTGGCGCCGTTCCAGGTGGCGGCGCCGCCCGTCTTCCACAGGTCGCCGGTCCAGGTGGCGTTGAGGGTGCCGGAGATGCCGTTTTCGACCTTCTCGCCGTTCACCCACTTGTAGCCCATGTGGCCTTCGACGGTCGGACGCGTCCACACCATCTTGCCGGTCTTGGCATCGCGGGCTTCCATGCGGCCTTCCACGCCGAATTCGCCGCCGGATACGCCGGTGATGACCAGCCCCTTGACGATCAGCGGCGCGGCGGAAGCCGAGTAGCCCGCCGCGTAGTCGTCGATCTTTTCCTTCCACACGACCTTGCCGGTGTCCTTGTTGAGGGCCACGAGCTGGGCGTCGAGGGTGGCGAAGATCACCAGGTTGTCGTAGAGCGCGGCGCCGCGGTTCACCACGTCGCAGCAGGGCATGATGCCTTCGGGCAGACGGTGCTCATATTTCCAGAGCTTTTTGCCGGTCTTGGCATCCAGCGCGAACAGGCGGCTGTAGGAAGCCGTCACGTACATCTTGCCGTCGAACACCAGCGGCTGCGATTCCTGACCGCGCTGCTTCTCGCCCCCGAAGGAGAAAGACCATGCGGGCACCAGATTCTTCACCGTCTTCACGTTGATCTTGTCCAGCGTGCTGTAACGCTGACCCTGCTGACCGAGACCGAAGTGGACCACGTCGCCGGTGGTCTTGGCGTCGTTGAGGATGTCGGCGTCGGTCACTTCCTTCGCCTGGGCCGCACTGGCGACCATCAGCGCGGCAGCGATGACGGACATCGCAAACGGCTTTTTCATGTTGTAGCTCCTTTGGGTCATTGAATGTCTCCTTTGTGAAGTGCTGAAGCACGCTTTGGTCGGCCACCTCCCAGCCCGACAAAAGTGCGCAGCACCGGCGTTCCGCAAGAGCTGTGCCACCACTGGCCCAAGCCCCCGCAACCGGTGGTTTTCCGGATATGAAACGGAAAGTCGTGGCTTGGGGCGGGGCGGGGCGGGGCACATTCCGTCTGCCCGGCTGCTTCATTCCTCATCAACTGCTCCAAACAGGAACAACCCGGAGCGGAGCAGAACGAGGCAGCAAAAGCGCGCAAACCCGCGTCCAACCCGCCTCCGCCGGATTGCGGCGATTGGCACAGAGCTTGCGGAGTGCTTCCCATCAGAGCAGGCCGCCCACGGGCAGGTCGCCAACAGGAGACAAATTTGAGCATCCACCGCGCCTTCGCCGCCGCAGCGCTTGCTGCCGGCTGCAGCCTCGCCGCCGCAGCCGATCCGGCCACCCATCAGCCCGACCCCCTCGACTCGCCGCGCTGGGGCGACATGCGGAAGGAAATCTTCCCGCCTGCCGCCAAAGTGGCGTTCGACCCGCGGGTCAAGGTTGTCGCCCCGCTCACCGCCGAAAACGCCCTTAACGTGCCGGTCAGCGTCGATGCGAGCGCGCTCGCCGACGTAAAGGAAGTGCTGGTCTTTGCGGACTTCAACCCGATCACCCGGATCGTCCGTTTCGAGCCTACCGGCGCCCATCCGGGCCTGGGCTTCCGCATCAAGCTCCAGCAATCCTCGCCGGTTCGCGCCGCGGCCCGTACCGGCGACGGCCGCTGGCATGTGGGCGGCACCTGGGTGAACACCACCGGCGGCGGCTGCACCGTGCCGTCCACCGGCAGCGCCTCGCCCGAATGGCAAAAGCGCCTCGGCGAAGTCAGCAGCCGCGTCTGGCCCAAGCAAGACGGCGGCGAACGTATCCGCCTGCGCGTGATCCACCCGGAAGACACCGGCCTCGCCGCCGGCGTGCCGGCCTTCTACATCCAGTCCCTCGATCTGGCCGACGCCGCCGGCACGCCGTTGATGCACATCGAAGGCTTCGAGCCCCTGGCCGAAAACCCGGTGTTCACCGTGGACATCCCCGCCAGCCGCAGCGCCGCCGGCTACCGGATCGGCGGCCGGGACAACAACGGCAACGCCATCACCGCGACGATCGAAAAATGAGCGCACCGATCCGCCTTCTCGTGGCCCTTTTCGCCCTCGGCTGGGCGCTGCTCCTTGCCGCAGCCGACATGGACTACGGCCTCGCGCCGGAAAAAATCGCCGACGATACCTGGGTGCTCACCGGGCGCAGCGAGGATTTCACCTTCAAGAACGGGGGCAACATCGTCAACACCGCCTTCGTCGTCACCTCGGCCGGCGTGCTCGTCATCGACAGCGGCCCGTCCCGCACCTATGGCGAGCAACTGCGCCGCGCCATCGCCCGCATCACCGACCAGCCGGTGGCGCTCGTCATCAACACCCACCATCATCCGGACCACTTCCTGGGCAACCAGGCCTTCCCGCCCGAAACCCTCGCCGCCCTGCCCGGCACCGTCGAAGGCATCCATTCCGAAGGCGGCAGCTTCAACGACAACATGTACCGCCTCGCCGGCGACTGGATGGCCGGCACCGAACCCGTCGCCCCGACCCGCCAACTCAAGGCCGGCCCGCTGGAACTGGGCAACCACCGGTTCGAGCTGATCGCCCTCGACGGCCACACCGGCGCCGATCTGGCGATTCTCGACCGCAGCACCGGCGTGCTCTTTGCCGGCGACCTCGTCTTCAACGACCGCGCCGCGACCACGCCCCACGCCCATCTCCAAGCCTGGCAGACCGCCCTCAACAAACTGGAGGCGCTCAAATTCACGCGTCTGGTGCCCGGCCACGGCCCCGTCGCCAGCGACGCCGGCCCGATCCGCCAGACCCGCGCCTGGCTCGCCTGGCTCGACGCCACCCTGCATCGGGCCGCCGACGACGGCCTCGACATGACCGAAGTCCTGGCCCTGCCGCTGCCCGCCGAATTCCGCCGCCTCGCCGTGGCCGATGCCGAATATCGCCGCTCGGTCGGCCAGCTCTATCCCGCCTACGAACTGCAGGCACTCGGCGCGGGGAAGGCCGCACAATGAACGCCGTCCTCGTCCAAGCCCGGCCCGCAGCGCTGCCGCGCCCGCTCAAACTGGCCATCGGCGCCTCGCTGGCCGTCCATGCCCTCGCCCTGCTGTGGCAACACGGCGGCCTGCCGCGCCTCGACGCGAACACGCCGCGACCGCTGCAGGTCGTGCTGCGCAGCGCAACGCCGATTTCCGAACCCTCGGCCGAGCCCGTCTCCAAGGCCCACCTCGCCCCGGCAATCGCCCCGCGTGCGCCCGTCGCAGCGCCGAGTCCACGCGCGAAAGCGCTGGAAACCCCTCGCCCCACGCCCATCCTGACCCGACCGGCCAGCACCGCCACCACGACGCCGCGCGCCCAAACCACCCACGCCACCCCGACCGCATCCGAGCCCCCGGAGCCCGCGGTCGCCCAGACCGCAGCCGAACCCGCACCCCGCGCCCCGACGCCGGCCATTGCCGCCGCCCGCGTCGAAGCGGCGCCCACGCCGCCCGCCGCCGACGAAGCCCCCGATCCGGCCCAGCTCGAACGCTACGGCCGCAGCCTCTCCAGCCTCCTCGCCCGCCAGCAGAACTACCCCCGCCTCGCCGCCATGCGCGGCTGGGAAGGCGAAGTGCAACTGCGCGTCACCATCGCCCGGCGGGGCAACATCGTCGCCACCCAGATCGTGCGCTCCAGCGGCTTCGAGGTGCTCGACCAGAACGCCGTCCAGCTCGTGGCCGCCGCCGCGCCGTTGCCGCGCCCGCCCGAGCAGCTTCAGAACCGCGACATCCAGGTGATCGTCCCGGTGCACTACAAGCTGGAGAAATCCTCATGACGGATGTGGCCTGCCCGGCCCAGGCGCCGCATCCCGCGAACGCCGCCGACCGCCACGTCCCGCGGCAACGCTCCCTGCGCCTGCGCATCAGCCTGGTGCTCACCGCGCTGGCCGCCGTTTTCGTGCTGGCCGGCGCGGCCCTGTGGGTGCGCGACGCCCGGGTCGCCATCGTCGAAGAGATCACCGCCGCCCATCGGGTCGCCGCCCAGTGGCTCGGCGTCTCCGCCCGCGGCACGAGCAGCGGCGATCCGGCGTGGAGCGAGGCGCGCCTGCTCGCCCACCTCGCCGCGGTCGGACGCATCCGCGCCCACCAGCTCGAGGCCCGCGATGCCGCCGGCACCCTGCTCTACCGCTCCCCGCCGTCCACCTACAAGGCCGGTCACGACGCCCCCGCGTGGTTCGCCCGGTGGCTGACCCCGGCCCTGCCGCCGCTCCACATCGGCGCCGGCAGCCTCACCCTGAGCCTGCAACCCGACGCCTCCCGCGCCATCGTCGATCTGTGGGACGACCTTTCCGCCGCCGCCGCACGCGCCCTGCTCGCCCTGGCCGGACTCTTCGCCGGCTGCTGGCTCGCCCTGGACCGGGCGCTACGCCCCCTCGACAGCGTGATGGCGGCCCTCGACCGCACCGGTCGCGGCCGCTTCGACACCCGCCTGCCGGAACACGGCCCGAGCGAACTCGCCTGCCTCGCCCGCGCCTTCAACGGCATGGCCGCCCGGCTGGACGAAGCCGTTGCCGAAAACGTCCGGCTGAGCCACGCGCAAGCCGTCGCCCAGACGCTCACCGAGCGCCTCGAAGCCGACCGCCGCGCCATCGCCCGCGAACTCCACGACGAACTCGGCCAAAGCATCACCGCTGTCGCCGCGCTGGCTGGCGCCATCGTCCAACGCAGCAGTACGGAGCCGGCCATCCGGCAAAGCGCCGAAGTCATCCGCGAGGTCGCCTCGCGCATGCACGACGACGTGCGCGCCCTCCTCACCCGCCTGCGCCCGCCAATCCCGGGCCCGGCCCCGCGCCAGAGCCTCGACGACGCCGTAGCGGGCTACCTCGCAGTCTGGCAAGAACGCCACCCGGGCATCCAGCTCGCCACCGAACTCTTCGCCGGCCCCCAGGCGCTTCCCGACGATGTCACCCTCGCCGCCCTGCGGGTGGTGCAGGAATCCTGCACCAACATCGTCCGCCACGCCCAGGCCGACAAAGCCCGCGTCCGGCTGCTGCGCAGCGACGCCGCGCTGACCGTCGAAATCGCCGACAACGGTCGCGGCATCCAGCCCGCCGCCGGTCAACCGGGCTTTGGCCTGACCGGCATGCGCGAACGGATCGACGCCCTTGGCGGCAGCCTCGAAATCGGCAGCCCCGCCGGCGGCGGCACGCGCATCCGCGCCAGCCTGCCGCTGCCACCCACCACCGCAACCCAAGCCCCGGAGTCCGTCGCATCATGAACTACGCTCATACCGATCCCCGGCTCGACGAGCTGACCCTTGTGCTCGCCGACGACCACGCCATCGTGCGCCTGGGCTTCCGGCTGCTTCTCGAAGGCGTCGGCGCCCGTGTGCTGGCCGAAGCCGACAGCGGCGAAGCGGCCCAGCGCCTCGTCGCCGAACTCAAGCCCGACGTGCTGGTCATGGATCTGTCCATGCCCGGCTGCGGCGGCCTCAGCGCGCTGGAACGGATCCTCGCCAGACAGCCCGACGCCCGGGTGCTGATCGCCTCCGCCCACACCGACCCGCTCACCGCCGAACGCACCCTCAAGGCCGGCGCCGCCGGCTACCTGTGCAAGCGCAGTTCTCCGGACGAACTGTTGCGCGCCGTGGCCCTCGTCGCCGCCGGCCAGCGCTACCTCGACCCCGACATCGCCGCCCAGCTGCACCGCGCCGACCGCCCCGAACACCCGGCCGAAGCCCTCACCGACAAGGAATTCCACGTCTTCCTGCAGCTCGCCCAGGGCCGCTCGGTGGCCGAAGTGGCCGACACCTTCCACCTCAGCCCCAACACCGTCGGCACCCACCTCTACCGCATCAAGCAAAAACTCGGCATCCAGAACATGGCCGAACTGGCCATGGCCGCGGTGCGCGCCGGCGTGATCGAGGTGTAATGGGTGGCCATATGAGCTAATATAAAAGCTCATATGAACCGCAAAGGAATCGCCCCGTGTCTTCAGTCAAAGCCACCGCAAGGCGCGACCCGCCAACGCCGGCCCACGAATGGGTCGTTTACCGCAACGCCTTTCTGACCAGCCCCGCCCAGGCCCAGATCGCCGCCATCCGTCAGGGCGCCCGCGCCAGCAACCTGATCGGCGTCGCCGAAGCCATGCGCGTGCCGCGCGAGCAGGTCTATGGTCTGGTTGGCCTGTCCACCTCCACCGCCAAGCGCAAGCTCGCCCGCGACGAGACCCTCGACCCCCTCGTCACCGAGCGCCTCACGCGGCTCGGCGCCATCGAAAAGCTGGCCGAAGACACCTTCGACGATCCGGAGCTGGCCAGCGCCTGGCTGCAAACCGCCAACCTCGCCCTCGGCAACCTCACCCCGTTGTCCATGCTCGACACCGAGATCGGCTGCCGCGAGATCTCCCGCGTCCTCAACGCCATCGCCTACGGCGGCGCGGCCTGATGCGCGCCTGGCGGATCGCCAAGGCCCGTTTTGCCCTCGACCGCAGCGGCGCCGGCGGTCTGGCGGACGGCGGGCGCTGGCACACCCAGGGCGTGCCGGTGATCTACGCCGGCCTCAGCGCCGAAATCTGCGCCATGGAAAAACTCGTCCACACCGGCCCTTTCCTGCCCGCCGATCTGGTTCTCGTCGCCCTCGCGCTGCCCGACGAGCCCTCCCTCTACGAACTCGCCGACCCCGCTACCCTGCCCCACTGGGACGCCACGCCGCCCGGCGCCGTCTCCATCGACTTCGGCACCGCCTTCCTCCACGAAACCCGCGCCCTCGGCCTCATCGTGCCCTCGGCAATCGTCCCCGAAGCGCGCAACCTCGTCATCAATCCGCTCCACCCACGCTTCGCAGAAGTCGCGTTCAAAATCGAGCGGCCTTTCGTGTTCGATCGCCGTCTGCGTCCGTAAGCGCGGCAACGCTTATCTGAAGCGACGCCACAGGCTCAGCGACAGGGTCGACTGGCTGGCGCTTTCCACAACCGGCGAACGGGCCGCATCGCCGAGCAGATGGGCGTGAATCCACTGCCCGCTGAGGCGCCAGTCCGAGTCGAGCCGATACTCGCCGCCGATTCCCAGGTTCGTATCCTGCTGACCGGAACGCATCGTCCACGACGCCCGGTTGCTGCGCTCCGCCTGCGCCTCGGTGAGCCCGAAATAGCTTTGCCGATACGCCTGGTTGGCCCAGGTGCTTCCCAGGCTGAGCGCGAGCGTGCCCCGCTCCCCCAGCGGCAGGCCGGTAGTGACGGCCAGCTCGGCCAGCAGACCGTCGCCCCGGAGGCCCGAACCGTAGCGGATGCTGCTTTGCAACATCAGGAACTCGTAGGGTGCGAAATTGAAGAAGCCGCCTTTCTCCAGCCGCGGGCCGATATCGTCGGTGCCCGCCAAACGACTGCTGTCGCCAGCCTTGCGGCCCAATTGCGCCCACAGGCGCAGCCCGGCCTGCAGATCGTTGCGGGTCGACAGATTCCACCCGATGCCATTGTCGGTGGACGCAAACAGCCCATTGGCGGCGTAAAAGTCGACGCCGGGAAACAACACGCTCTGCCGCGCCCGCCCGCCGGGATAGGACGGAAACATCCACAACGTCGGCCCGATGGAAAGGGTAAAAGCCTGCTCGGGCGGCGGGTCGATGAAGATCGTGCCGCCGGCCGCGAAAGCGGCGCCGCTCAGGCACTGCGCGCCTATCCAAAGGAAAAACCGACGGCCAAGTTTCATTTTCGTTTTTCCATAGCCAATGCCCGGCGGAGCGGATCGCGGGCAGAGCGGCATCGCGGCGACGGCGTAGAATCGCGCCCGAACCAAACCATCGACCGGAACGCAGAATGAACACGCCTCAACGCCGGGTAACCGGAAGCTCCTACATCCTGGCCGCCGCAGGCATCCTGGCCATTCTCGGCTTTCACCTGCTGGCCGCCCTGTTTGCCGGAATGCTGGTTTTCATGCTGATTCACCTGGCCCAGCCGCTGGTCGGCCGCTTTGTGGCGGGACAACGGGGCAAGCTCATGGTGACCGCTGCGCTGGCCATTCTCGTGGTGGCCGCCATGGTCGGGCTGGGTTTGTGGATCACCTCGACCCTGCACGGCGGCGGCGGCCTGGACGCCATGTGGGAGAAGATCGCCGAAACCCTCGAGAGCGCCAACGGCGTCCTGCCGCCCTGGCTGCTCGGCAGCCTTCCCAGCAGCGGCCCCGAGGTCAAGACCGAGGCCGTGCATTGGCTGCGGGAGCACGCGCCGGAACTGCGCCTTCTCGGCAAGGAGGCCGGCATCGCCGCCGCCCACATCCTCATCGGCATGATCATCGGTGCAATGGTGGCGGTGCAGGAGCTGGCAGCGGCAAGCGAACGCAAACCCCTTGCCCGCGCCCTGATCGCCCGGCTCCTGGCCTTCTACAACGCCTTCCGCCTGGTGTTCGTCGCCCAGAGCAAGATCGCCACGATCAACGCTTTCTTCACCGGGCTGTACCTCTTCGGCCTGCTGCCGATGCTGGGCATTCACCTGCCCTTCGGCAAGACGATGGTCCTGATCACCGCCCTCGTCGGCCTGCTTCCGGTTGTGGGCAATCTCATCTCCAACTCGATCATCGTGCTCATCAGCCTGTCCGTCTCGCCCTACGCAGCCGCGCTGTCGCTGCTCTTTCTGGTGCTGCTCCACAAGGCGGAATACTTTCTCAACGCCCGCATCGTGGGCGGCGAAATCAACGCCAAGGCCTGGGAAATCCTGATCGCGATGGTGGTGATGGAGGCGCTCTTCGGCTTCGGCGGCGTCGCCCTCGCCCCGGTGGTCTATGCCTACATCAAATCCGAACTGAAGGCCGTCGACCTGATTTGAGGACGCGACAATCCACCCTTCCCGGAGAGACATTTCAAGATGAGCGAAGAACCGGCAAAAATGCCCGTCCCACCGGCGGTCGAAGGCCGCTCGGGCTATTTCGGCCGAATGCTCGGATTTGCCGGCGCGGGGCTGGTGGGAACGGGCGGCCACTATCTGGTACTGATCGCCGGCGTCTCGCTGCTCGGGCAGGATCCGGTGTACGCCAGCGTCGCCGGCGCCCTGATCGGCGCGCTCATCAATTACCTTCTCAACTATTACCTTAACTACCGCAGCGAGCGTAAGCACCGGGAAACCGGCCCCCGCTTCTTCACCGTGGCAGGCGGGGGATTTGCCTTGAACTGGTGGCTCATGGCCCAACTGGTCCACCGTCTGGCATTCCCCTACCTAATGGCGCAAATCGCGGTAACGGGCGTGGTCTTTTTCTGGAACTTTACCGTCAATCATTTCTGGACCTTTCGCCAGCACAGGCGATCTGGCTCTCCCTGAATGAGAAACGCCACCCAACAGAAACACCTCCGGTGCAATCGCGCGATCTCGCGCCGGCGAACCGCCACGAGATTCAGCAATGAGATAGGCAGGCCGGCCCTTTATTTCCTCGTAAATATTGGCGATATAGGCGCCCAGAATCCCCAGGCTGATCATGATGAAACTGCCAATGATCAGCAGAGTCAGGATCAGCGTCGTAAAACCGGATACCGCATTGCCGGCAAGCCACGACATGAAGGCTTCCGTTCCCACTACGCCCGCCAGCAGCAAGGTGAGCATTCCGAGGCCCGTGATGAGCTGCAGCGGCGCGCCGGTGAAGGAAACCAGCGCCGTCGCCGTGAGGCGCATGAGTGCGCCAAGCGTCCAGTTACGCTCGTCCCGCGTGCTGGCCGCCACCTTGAACGGGAGGTCCACCTGCCGGAAACCGACCCATCGGCTCAGACCGCGAAAAAAACGCTCCCGCTCAGGCAAGCTGTTTACCAGGATGTCGACAACCTGTCGGTCGAGCAGCTTGAAGTCCGACGCCGACTGCAGGGAAATCCCGGTCATCCGACTCAACAAGCCGGTGATCGAATGGGCCACCGACGCGTACCAGCGGTTATCCACCGAGCGGTCCGACTTCACCGCATTGACCACCTTGGCCCCGCTCTCCCAGACCGCCAGCATTTTCGGAATGATCTCCGGCGGGTGCTGCAGATCGGCATCCATCGTAATCACCGCGTCGCCGCGAGCCGCCGCGAGCCCGGCAAGGATCGCCGCCTCCTTACCGAAATTCCGGCTCAGACGCAGGCACCGGAGCCATCGTCTCGATTCGCATAGACCGGACACCACCTCGAAGGTGGCGTCCGGGCTTCCATCGTCGACCACGATCACCTCAAAAGGAATGTTCATCCCGCTGAGCGTGTCTTCGAGAACGGCCAGCATGCGCTCGATGCCCGATGCTTCACGAAAAGCCGGCAGAACGACGGAGAGCAGCTGGGCACGGGCTTGCTTTGAAAACGGAGATGCCTTCATCTGGATACCTGTACCGGAGCCAAGGCTCCGAAAGACATATCGCTGAAACGCGTCAGTTCGATCGAAAACGACGCACACAATTCGACGAAATCGGAGCTGCATAAAAACTGGCGCTCGCGTTCCCAGTCGTGATAGGCCAGCAGGCGGGGATCGTTCACTTCCGAACGATCCAGACGCCCCGGATGGCACATGAGTTCGAACACGCCGTTGGCCGGCAGTCGCTCGAAAATCTTCCGCAATGCCGTCGCATCCAAGCTGCCGCTCGCTCCCAAGCCCAGGCAGTCGACCCGACACCCGACCGGCAAGCCGGGTGGAAGGCGCTGCAACAGCCCAACCGCCAGATTCCGACACAACGCAGCAGCGCTCACCGGACCCGAGAAATCGGGCAACAGCTTGCGAACCCACGGAATACCGTATTCCTGCGCAAGCCCGACGACCAAGCGACGCAGGGAAGGCCACAGGTGCACATGTTCGTGGGCATTGAGAAAACGAATCGTCAGACCGGCTTCGAGCGCCCGTTCGATCTGGGCTCGCCATTCCGCCTCAACGGTTTCAAGGCTCAGTCGGCCCGCAGCCACTGCGGCGACGGCGGCCGCCTTGCCTGGGAAAACACCGTTCCAGCGCTGCAGGGATGCCGCCATCGAGGCGGTCAGCGGAACACCCCGACTCAGATTCAGATGCACGCCGCAGTCCAGTTGCGGATAGGCTTTGAGATCCTTGGCCAGCTCCGCGAAAAGCGGGCTGTTGCTCATGACGCCGGTGGCCGAGACGCTACCCGCTTCGACGCACTCCAGAATGCCGGCCGAAACGCATCGGAATTCACCGAAATCGTCGGCATTGATCACCAACTTGATCATTGCGCCCGGACTCCCGTCACCGCGCCCGGAGCCTCACCCGCCGCGGGCGGCAGGACGGCGATCCATAGCCTGACCGGCGGAACCGTCGCGTCGGTATGTTGGGCAAAGCTCGCCACGATTTCATCCTGCAAGGTCGGAAAGCGTTCGCGGATCGCTCGAATCGCCCCCTCGTCGCCAGGCCGACCTTTGATCGGTTGGACCAGGACAGCCCCCGCCCTCCGCACATCCGCCTCAACCAACCACGGGCTCTGCGCCGGGTTGAGCTCAAAATAGGGAATCGGCTTTTCCGTCGAGAACGCGGAGATGGTACTGATGACCCAGCGATCGCCTGCGATATAACGCAGCGGCGTCGAATGACGCGCGTGCCACCGACTCAGCGCGTAATCGGAAACCGCCCGCCCCGGATAAGCAATCGAATAGGGGGCCATTCCAGTGTGGACGGGCCGCACAAAAATGGCCCAATAACAGCCTCCAACCGTCAGCGCAAGCAAGGCCAACAACCCGACAAAAAAACGGCGCCAGCGCGCTGGGCTGAGTTCGGGGGGAAATGCCAGAATCAGCGCCAGACCGGCCAAGGAGAAAAATGGAAAACCCCAGCGGGCAATCAGCTTGGCATCGGTGACGACAGCAAACAGCACCGTCACCAGCAACGGCCCCGTCGCCATGATGAATACGAAACGACGATCGAAACTGCGTAATCCGAAATCCCGCCTATCCCAGCGCACAAAAGGCAAATAGAGCAACGCCATCGGCACCAACGCGCCCAATTGCTCCAAAAGGAACAACAGCGGCGGATAAAGCCCGCCGGGCGCCTGCACCTCCGCTGCCTCGGTATAGACGTTCTGCTCGAGATTGAGATTGTTCAAGGCATAGTGAAAAGGCGCGAAATCATGCTTCACCAGCCAGTACAGATTAGGCCCGGCAACTGCGACGGCTGCCGCAATGCCCCAGTAGAAGGCTCGCCCACGCAGCGCACGACGCCCTTCGGGCAATATACCCAGCGCCCCCAGCAGAACGACGAAAAGAATCGCCGATTCATATTTAGCCAGCGTGGCCAGCCCGGCAAACGCGCCCGCACGCAGCCAGCGGAAAACATCCGGGCGCAACAAGGCTTCGCGGAAGGCCCAGATCAGCAGCGCCCAAGTGGGAAGCATGGCGACGTTGGGATTGAATGGAATCGCCCCGACACCGTAGTAATACACGCCATCCAAAATCAATACCGCGAGCAGCGCCCTTTCTTTACCGACCACCGGCAAGGCAATCCGGTGCACCGCCCAGAAGCAGAGCACGACCGATAGTTGCGACAAAAAATAGATCGGCCACCCAACCGTCCCGAAGACGTCGGTAAAAAGCGCAGTCAGCCACGGAGCCAGAAAGGGGTGCTTTTCATAGCCCAATTGCCACATATGCCCCCAGGCAATCCCTTCGAGCGAATCCTTGGGAGGATTGTGGTACATCAAAGCGGGCACCAGCGTCCATACGAGCACATGCAAAACGCAGAACCATCCGAACGCCCGCCCGGCATTGTCGAGATTGATAGAGGTGCGAGGCGAGCTTTCCAGCGACAAAACACCGGCTTGCGGGCTGAGGGTCATGGCGAATTTGGCTGATGAATAGGGGGCTCTTCGAACTGGCGCCCTTTAACTAGTAAGGCTGGCATCGACGTGCCTGGGCGCATATTAGAGATCGGTGCCCTTCAATTACCTGACGATGGCCTCCGAAAGAGTTTTTCGGCTATCCCCAAACGACGAGCGACACACCCAATGGACGTGCCGCTCGATCAAACGTCACGCCGCTTTGGGCAGAACTTCCTGATGGGCCCGGAATACCGCCACCAAGCGATCGATCTGCGCCCTCGTATGGCCCGCGTTGAGAATCACCCGGAGCCGCCCCTGATTTTTGGCTACCGCAGGAAACTTGACGCTATCGACGTGCAGCCCTTCCGCCTGGAGCAAATCCGAAAGATGGCCTGTCAACACCTCGTCGCCAATCAGGACCGGCACGATCGGCGTCGCCGTGGAAACCAGCCGATAAGGGAGTCCGGCCATGGACTCGACGAAATAGCGCTGGTTTTCCCACAGGCGCCGCCGCCGCTCGGGCTCATCCTTGACGATATCCATGGCCTCGCTGATGGCATAAACCTGGTCTGGCGGCAACGTCGAGGTGAAACCGTAGGCCGAGCAGGTCAGACGCAGAATCTCGCCGATATGCCTGTCCGTGGCGACAAAGCCGCCGATGGCGCCATAGGCCTTGCTCAACGTACCCATGCAGATCAGGCGCTCGCTGCTAACGCCGAAATGCTCGGTGATCCCGCCGCCGCTGGCTCCCAGCACGCCGGTGCCGTGTGCGTCGTCCACATACACCATCGCATCGTGCCGCTCGGCCACCTGAAGCAGCTCTGGCAGGGGCGCGATATCGCCATCCTGGCTGAACACACCGTCGGTGACGATGATCTTGGTGCTCGCCTTGGAGGCCTTCAAGAGCGAATCCAGATGATTCAGATCGAGGTGGCGAAAGCTCAGGCGATCGGCCCCGGAAAGGCGAATCCCCTCGCGGATGCTCACGTGATTGAACTCGTCCGAGAAGAACGCATAGCTATGGCGCGCCTTGGCCCGGTAGCCGTAAATGCGCGCAAACTGCGCCGTTTTGACCAGCGAGGAGAGCACGCCAAGGTTGGTCAGATAGCCGGTGGCAAACAGCAGCGCGCAATCTTTGCCCTTGGCTTCGGCGAGCTTCCGTTCGAGCGCATCGTAGATTTCCAGGTCGCCGCCCAGCAGACGCGACTCGCAGTTGCCGACTCCATATCGCTCGAGACCCTCGCGCGCCTTTGCGATCATCCGCGGATGGGACGCCAGCCCCAGATAATTATTGGTGCTGAACGACACATGTTCGACCCCGTTCATCATGAACTTGGGTGCCGGCAAGGTTTCAACACGGGGAATGGAATGAATGGCTCCGCGATTTTCGAGCCAGCGTGCAATTTCCTGGAATTCTTTCATCGGTCCGATCCTTCGCAGTGAAGGCAATATGTCGAGGCCTGAAAGAATAGAGATCGAAACTGGCAAGAGACTGTCGGACGCCTTGCGTCAGGCTTTCGTCAGCCTAATCGGCAGCTGACCTCCGGACATCCAAGATATATAAAAATCATTGTCCCGACAATGAATCGCGAATGTCTGGCGCACCCGATTTTTCGGTACCACCAATGCTTTTTCAATTGGGAAAAAATAGATCGAGCCACCTATCCCGAATATTCCGGGCACAAAAAAAGGGGCCGGCGGCCCCCTTCCTATTTACTTCCCCAGCAGAAAAATCAGCGGGCCGGCACCATGACGTCGGCTTCGCCTTCCAGCACGACCTTGCCGCGCACGGTACACACCGTGTCGAACTTGGCCTTGCGCTTTTCGGGCGTCAGCTCCTTGATGGTGCAGCGGGTCACCACGGTGTCGCCGATTTTCACCGGCGCCTTGAACTTGAGGGTCTGGGACAGATAGATGGTGCCCGGCCCAGGCAGCTTCATGCCGAACACGGTAGAGATGAAACTGGCCGACAGCATGCCGTGGGCGATACGGCCACCGAACATGGAGGCTTCGGCCAGCTCCTGATTGATGTGCGCCGGGTTGAAGTCGCCGGAAACACCGGCGAACATCAGAATGTCCGCTTCGGTGACGGTGCGGGCGTAAACGGCGCTCTGGCCGATGGACAGCTCTTCGAACTTGTAACCGTAGAACTCTTCGAAATTATTGGTCTGATCGCTCATTACTGTTCCCTTTGCATGCTTGTTGGTAGTCAGAAACCCGAGGCGCCCCGGAGCCGGAACGCTGCCGGCATCGAACGCACGTGCAGCATACCGCACTCATGGTGAAAACGGGACGGCCTGGACCCGACCCGATCGCGGCCAGCCGCGCCTGCCAAGCCATTTCCGGCATTTCATATGCCATCCGCCGATTCACGACGCACGCCTTGCAGACCACCGATCAAGTCCGGCCATCCAAATCTCGCCGGTCGACTAGAATCAGACTTGCCGATACTGAGATCGCAAGATCGATTCCATGCCCACACCTGACCAAGCCACCCTCGACCGCCTCCTGAAAGGCGTCGATATCCCCGCCTGTCCGGCGGTTTTAACCCGCCTCCAGAACGAAATTGCCTCGCCCAACGCCTCCTTGTCCACAATCGGCACCCTCATCGGTAGCGACGTGGCGCTGGCCGCCTCTGTCCTGAAAGCGGCCAATTCGCCCGCTTTCGGCCTCAACCGCAAAGTGAGCACCATTCAGCAGGCCCTACCGGTGCTCGGCATGCGGATCATTACCAGTCTGGTGTCCGGCATTGCCCTGCGCAATGCCATCGGCGGCGGGCCGCGCCTCGACCGGTTTTGGGATTCCTCAACCCGCGTCGCTCAGCTGTGCGCCCGCCTCACCAAGGAGTTTCGCGGCGTCCCGGCCGACACGGCCTACAGCTTCGGGCTGTTCCACGATTGCGGCATCGCGGTGCTGATGGGGCGATTTCCCGATTACCGGGAAACCCTCCAACTCGCCAACTCCACCTACGACCGCCCGTTCACCGACATTGAAGACGAACGCCACGACACCAATCATGCGGTGCTCGGCTACTTGCTCTGTCGCAACTGGGGTCTGCCCGCAGAAATCAGCAATGCCGCGCTGCTCCACCACGATCTGAGTATTTTTGAACCCGACGCCGACACTTCAGCAGCCAAATCGCGCACCCTCGTCTCCCTCGCCACGCTGGCCGCTTACTTCGTCGGCAGCTTCATGCGCATGAACGAAGACTCCATCTGGCAGCGGGGCGGCACAGCCACGATGGCCCACCTGGGCATCGACGAAAACGATCTCTACGATCTCCGAGAGACGGCTTTCGAAACCCTCGAAAACATGTAAGCCCCGGCCGCACGTCGCACACGAATCCCATGTTCGCCCCATCTCGCCCGATTTATTCCGTTGCCGGCATCCGCGCCATCGAAGCCCTGGCCCTTCCCGACGCCCGCCCTCCGCTGATGGAACGCGCCGGCGCCGCGGCCGCCGCGCTGGCCCTACGCCTGCACACCGGCCCCGGAGCCGTGCTGATTGCCTGCGGCCCCGGCAACAACGGCGGCGACGGATTCGTGCTGGCCCGCCACCTGCAGGACGCCGGGCTCCCGGTCAGCGTCGCCTTCGCTGGCGAGGTTTCGCGACTGCCCGCCGACGCGGCAGCCGCCCACACTGCCTGGCTGGCCCACCGCGGCACCACCACGCCCGAACTGCCGCCTCCGCCTCCCGGCGGCTGGTCGCTGGTCGTGGATGCCCTGTTCGGCATCGGCCTGCAGCGCCCCCTCGAAGGCCTTTACGCTCGCTGGATCGACACTCTCAACGCCCAACCCTGCCCGCGCCTCGCACTCGATATCCCAAGCGGCCTCGACGCCGACACCGGCCGCGCCCTCGGCACCTGCTTCGAAGCCAGCCACACCATCACCTTCATCGCCCTGAAGCCCGGCTTGCTGACCCTGGACGGCCCCGACCTGTGCGGCGAAGTGGTGGTCGACCGCATCGATCTTGCTCCCGAAGAACTTGCCCTCGCCCCCGGCCGCGACATCACGCCAGCCCTGTTCGCCGACCGACTGCGACCCCGCCGCGCCAACAGCCACAAAGGCAGCTACGGCGACGCAGCGCTGATCGGCGGCGCGCCGGGCATGGTCGGCGCCGCGATACTCGCTGGCCGCGCCGCCGCCCACCTCGGCGCCGGTCGGGTACTCGTCGGCCTCCTCGACCCCGCCGCGCTGGCCGTCGACATCCTGCGCCCCGAGCTGATGTTCCGGAGCGCGGCCGATCTGCTCGCCGACACCGCCATCGGCGCATTTGGCGTCGGCCCCGGCCTCGGCCAGTCCGACTCCGCACGGGCACTGGTTGTCACCGCCATCGCCACGCCCCGCCCGCTGCTGCTCGACGCCGACGCCCTCAATCTCATTGCCCGCGAGCCGGCCCTGCAAGCAGCGCTCGCCCAACGCAGCAGCCCGACGCTCCTCACCCCGCACCCCGCCGAAGCGGCCCGCCTGCTTGCCCGGACCACCGGCGACGTCCAGGCCGACCGCATCACGGCCGCCTGCACCTTGGCCGCTCGCCTCGCCGCCTGGGTTGTGCTCAAGGGCTGCGGCAGCATCGTCGCCAGCCCCGATGGCCAGTATTGGATCAACACCAGCGGCACCCCGGCGATGGCCACCGCCGGCATGGGCGACGTCCTCACCGGCCTCGCCGTAGCCCTCCTCGCCCGCGGCTGGAACGCGCGGGACGCCCTCCTCGCCGCCGTGCACCTTCACGGCCTCGCCGGAAACCGCATCTGCATCGAGCAAGGCATCGACAGCGGCCTTCTCGCCGACGAACTCGCCCCGACCGCGCGCCGCTGCTTCAATGAATGGATCAAACGCGGAATCGATAGATCGGCACCAACTCAAGAAATTTCTTGACAACGCACCGATCGATATCTATCATGCGCGCTCTCACCTACCGGGCGGTTAACTCAGCGGTAGAGTGCCACCTTCACACGGTGGAAGCCACTGGTTCGATCCCAGTACCGCCCACCAGATTCCAGCAAGAAGGCCACGCAAACGCGTGGCCTTCTTGTTTTTGCGCGCCACCTCCCAAGCCCCCTTCTGCCAACGCCGGTGCGCGCAACCAGCCTCTGCATCCGCCAGGCGTAACGCCCCGCACTTAGACGACGGACGAAAAAAATCGGGCGCCGCAGCGCCCGATTCTCAAACGTGGAAGCCGGAAAAACTTATTCGGCCTTCTCGTTCAGCAGTGCCTTCATGGACAGGCGCACACGGCCCTTCTCGTCGGTCTCGAGCACCTTGACGCGTACGACCTGACCTTCCTTGAGGTAGTCGGACACGGCATTCACGCGCTCGTTGGCGATCTGGGAAACGTGCAGCAGACCGTCACGGCCCGGCATGATGTTGATGATCGCGCCGAAGTCGAGGATGCGGACGACCGGGCCTTCATAGACCTTGCCCACTTCCACTTCAGCGGTGATCGCCTCGATGCGGCGCTTGGCTTCCTGAGCACCTTCGGCGCTCACGGAAGAAATCGTCACATTGCCATCGTCGGTGATCTCGATGATGGTGCCGGTTTCTTCCTGCAGGCCACGGATCACCGCGCCGCCCTTGCCGATCACGTCACGGATCTTCTCCGGGTTGATCTTCAGGGTGATCATGCGCGGGGCGAAGGTGGACACTTCACCACGGGCTTCGCCAAGGGCCGACTTCATCAGGCCCAGGATGTGCATGCGGCCTTCCTTGGCCTGAGCCAGGGCAACCTGCATGATTTCCT
>ERZ650300.239-NODE-239-length-31831-cov-4.916635_pt1 | contig 31831 bp, 28 predicted proteins | sample MGYA00376236_ERZ650300 | MGnify/ENA primary metagenome ERZ650300 (study PRJEB26733, sample SAMN07839303) | wastewater metagenome | biome: urban; feature: wastewater treatment plant; material: waste water | place: USA: North Carolina | collected 2016-04-28 ...
ACGAGATAAACATCGGTGACTGGAGTTCAGACGTGTGCTCTTCCGATCTCTCAGGCCGGCGCTGGTTCCGCTCGTCGTCCGGGAACAGGCGCTTGCCCGGTCGATGCAGGGCGTGTCTCTGCGCAATGTCCGCGCCACGGCGTTTCAGGGAGAAGCGGGAACGATAGACGCCGCGCTTGCGCCGCCATGCGACTATGGCCGCGGTGAAAGCAAAAAACCCCGGCCGCCGCTCATCGAAAGCCGGTTCGGCGAAATGCTGTTTACCCATTTCGGCCTGGGCGGGCCGATTGTTCTGCTTTTGAGTCTCGCCGTGGTGGACGCCCTTGAGCGGGGGCCGGTTTCCATCCTGATTGATTTAAAACCCGCCGTGACCCGGGAGCAGCTCGGCAAAAGACTGCAAAAGGATTTCAATGACTTCGGCAAAAGAAAAATAGCGACGATCTGGAAGGACTATCTGCCGGCCAAGATGGTCGGCCCGCTTGCGGCTCTTTCCGGCGTGGACGAAAACAAGCCGGCGAATCAGGTCGGCGCCGCTGAGCGGGAGAAAATAATCGATGTGCTCAAGGCGCTGCGGTTCAACATTCAGGCCCCGCTGCCGCTGGCCAAAGCCATTGTGACGGCGGGCGGCGTTGCGCTGGACGACATTGATCCGCGAACGCTGATGTCGAAGAAAGTCCCCGGCTTTTATTTTTGCGGCGAGGTGATGGACATCGACGCCGACACCGGCGGCTATAACCTGCAAGCCGCATTCTCCACCGGATATGTGGCCGGAGAAAACGCCGCGGCCTTTGCCGCCGCAAAGAACCGTTCCTGAGAAAATTTTAGAACATTACAAACACGGGCGATAGGCAATGGGCAATAGGCTATAGGCGATGGGGCGGCGGCACGAAGAAAAAGCTCGTCATTTTTCAATCATTTCCCGAATCTTCCGGGATAATTCGGCCATCGTGAAAGGTTTCTGGATAAAGCCCTTGCAACCTTCGGCCATCATGTCTTTTGCCTGGCTGTCCAGACTGTAGCCGCTGGAGAGCAGCACGTTTACGGCGGGGTTCCGGCGCCGAAGCGCTTCAAACGTTTCTCTGCCGCTTAAATCCGGCATGATCATGTCCAGGATGACCAGATCGACGCTCTTGGCATTGCGTTGAAAAATGTCAATGCCCTCCCTGCCGCCGCCGGCGGTCAGGACAATGTATCCCAGCGCTTCCAGCATTTGCCGGCCGACATCAACAATCATTTCTTCGTCGTCAATGATCAGGACGGTTCCCCGGCCCCGGTCGGGCTTACTTTCAGGTTGATCTTCCTCTTCGGTTTTTTCCTCCGACGCCGGAAGATGGATGGTAAAGGTGCTGCCGACACCTATTTCGCTTTCCACGCCGATGAATCCGCCGTGATTTTTGATGATTCCGTAAACAGAGGCCAGGCCGAGCCCCGTGCCCCGCCCCCGCTCCTTGGTGGAAAAAAATGGCTCGAAAATGCGGGATCGCGTGGATTCATCCATTCCGACTCCCGTGTCCCTCACCGTCAGCTTGACAAATCTGCCCGGCGTGACGCCGAAACCGGCCACATCCTGGGCGCCCAGTTCGGTATTTTCCACCGCAATATAAAGATTTCCTCCGCCGGGCATTGCCTGCCACGCATTCACGAAAAGATTGAGCAGCACCTGATCCATCTGGCCTCGGTCCACGTCCACATGCCAGAGGTCTTTTTCCGCGGTATGGTGGATGGATATTTCTTTTCTGGTTCTGCCGAACATTTCCGCGCTGCGGGCGGCGAATTTGCCAAGGTTGGTCGTCCGGACTTCGTATTTGCCGCCCCGGGCGAAGCCCAGAAGCTGCCGGGTCAGATCGGAGCCTTTCTGGACATATTCTTCCATGTTCTTGAGGCGTTCATGGAAGGGGTGCCCCTGATCGATATGCATGAGCATCAGGGAAATATTTCCGAGGATGCCCATCAGCAGATTGTTGAAATCGTGGGCAATGCCGCCGGCCAGTGTTCCGATGGCCTCCAGCTTCTGCGCCCGCAAAAGCTGGCTCTCCATAGCCTTCTTCTCCGAAATATCGATGAGAAATCCCCGAAACCCCACCGTTTTCCCTTCTTTGAAAATGGGGGAGGTATGCACCATGACCGGAAACCGCGTCTTGTCTTTTTTCTGTGCGACGTATTCGTTGAGCCCTGAAGATTCTCCCCGGATGATTTTTTGAAAATTCGCCCGCGCACGCTCCCGGTCGTCCGGAGCCAGAACATCCGTGAGCGACAGACCTTTTTTCATGTCGTTGCGGGTGAAACCGAACCGGTCAAAAGACGGTTCGTTGACAAAGGTGAACGTTCCGTTCAAATCCGCTTCAAAGACGGTTTCCGGCAGCAGGCGGGCCATGTCCCGAAACCGTTCTTCGGATTGCCGCAGGTCGTCTTCCGCTTTTTTGCGGTCGGTGATGTCGAACAGGGAGGCCACGCTGTTGGTTGTGCCGGGGATCATATCGACGCTGAGGAAGAAAGACCGGATGTCTCCCGATTGGGTCAGTCCCCGGAATTCATAGGTGGAGGGAACGGATTCGGGATGGATTCTCCTTTGCACATGCCTTTGTTTCATGACTTCCACGTCTTCGTCAACGACGAATTGAGTCCAGGACATTTTGTTTTCAACGTTTTTCTTGGAATATCCCATGGTTTTTTCGAAATTGGCGTTCACGGACAGAACGGTCGTGTCCTCAGCCAGAATCATGTTGGCGGTGGCCGTGTGTTCAAAGATCGCCCGGTAATACTCCTCGCTCTTTTTCAGCGCTTCCTCGGCTTTCTTTCGTTCCGTGATGTCGCGGGTAATGCCGAGGATTTCCTGCGGCCGGTTGTGTTCATCATAGAGAAGGGAGATTTTGACTTCCGTCCAAATCGTAGAACCGTCCTTGCGGAGCATTTCCACTTCAATATTTTGAGTCCATCCCCGTTGGTGTCGCTGTCCCCCGGTTTCCAGAGAAAGCTCCCGGGAGAGGATGTCCAGCACCTTCCGGTAGGAATCCGGCGTTAGAACCTCTTCCAGAGGCTGTTTCATGGCCTCTTCGGGAGTGAATCCGCGCAGATTTTCCACGGACGGGCTGACATAAACGTGCTTCAACCGCATATCCAGCACCCAGATGACGTCCGTCAGATTTTCCGCCAGCAGCCGGTAGCGTTTTTTACTTTCCCGGAGGTTTTGCCGCGCCCGAAGTCTTTCCGCTTGAGAAGCCGCGGCCACCCCGGACTTCATCATGGATCGAGCGCGTTTCTGGCTTCCGCCGATCGTTCCGGCGCTTCCTTGCTCTTCCGGATTCGGCCCCGTGTTTTTTTCGCCCCGGTTTTTTTTGACAGGCTGTTGGTTCATCGTATTTCCCCCGCCGCTTCGCCGATAAATCCGAAACGCGACATGACATAAAAGTTACTTCGGCTGATATTTCTCCAGCAGTTCTCCCAGAAGGGATGCAAGTTCCTTCATATACGTAAGCACCTCATCGCTTGTCCGGTCCGGAAATCTGCCGTATGAAAATAAAATTCCGTTCAGAGCGACAAAAAAGAGATGGGAAAATTTCCTGACGTTACCGGAAGAGATGTATTGTTGAATGATCATATCAAATTGTTCAAATAACTTCCGGGCCGTCTCGACCAATTGATCAATCGATTCCTGAGAGGTAAATTGGGCATACAGCATGCTGTGTTGAACCATTCTCAAATATTCATAGTTTTTTGAGATAAAGTCGATATAGGCCACAGCGGCAGTCTGAATGGAGGGGTGATCCTCGGCAACCAAATCACTAAACACTTTAATCAGTCTGTCCGCTCCCCGCAGGGAAGCTGCCAAAAAAAGTTCTTCTTGATTCTCGAAGTAGTTGTAGATCGAAGCCGGTGAAATGTTGGCCTCCCGGGCGATTTCCCGCATGTTGGCCTTGTTGAAGGTTTCGGAGGCGAAAACGCGCTGTGCCGCATCCATGATCAAATTGCGTCGGACCTCCCATTCCTGTTGTTTTAATTTATTAAAGGTTTTTTTCTCTTTCATAGGCAAATTTTTCGCTTCGAAGGCAGATGATTTTTTAAGCCGAACCATATGGCATTTCATTTCTTTTGGCAAGCGAATTCCTGTAACAACATGTAAATACTACGGAATATAAAATATTATTTAAATTTGTTGACAAACTGAACAAAGTTCAGATAAATAAACGTAGTTCAATTCATTGCTTGTTTGAACAAAATCTTTCTCAAGGAGGCAATATGAACATCACAGCGAATTTCAGCAAACCTCAAGGGCGGTATTCGAATAACGTAATCAGCAGCATTCGAATGAATTGTGCAAAAAATCGGGAGATGCCGGCATTAATCTGTGAGGACCGCACTGTTTCATGGGAGCAGATGTGGGACCGTACGGCGCGATTGGGAAACGGATGGATGGATTTAGGAATGACCAAGGGGGATCGCCTGGCCATTTATCTGAAAAACAGCATTGAATTTTCTGAAACCTTTATATCGACCTATCACTCAGGCGTCATTAAGACACCGGTTAGTTCAGGACTGAAAGCCGCCGAATTGGCCCATCAGTTGAATGATTCCGGCGCCTGCGCCGTTGTCACCTCTCCCGAACTCCTCGATGTGTTGATTGCCGCAAAACCCAATGTGCCAGCATTAAAACATGTCATCGTCACGGGCAGTAATGTCACGAAGGATCACATTTCCTATGAACAATTGATCCGGGAGTCTTCGCCCGAAGACAGGGGAATGGAAGTATCCCCCTACGACATTGATATGCTGCTTTATACGTCAGGCACGACGGGGTTTCCCAAAGGAGCCGTCCGCGGCGTCATGGAGGATTATCATACCGGCGTCACCGTTTGCATCGATTGGAGAATCCGGATGGGCGATGTCCAGATGGTCGTTATTCCCCAATATCACGCAGGCGCCTGCGCCTGGTTTCTGGCTACGCTCATTTCCGGAGGCACGCAGGTCATCATGCCGTCCTATGTTCCGGAGAAAGTTCTGCAGAATATCGAAAAATACCGGGTAAACTGGCTGATGATGGTTCCGGTCATGTACGACTGGCTGATGCTGCTCCCGCAGGAGGTTCTGAATAAATACGACGTCAGTTCTTTAAGAACACTCATCTCCGGCGGAGCGCCGCTGCACACACCCACAAAGATAAAAATCAAGGAAACCTTCAAAAACGCGGAACTCAATGAATTTTACGGCAGCACGGAACTCGGGGTATCCACCTGTCTGCGGGATGAGGATCAACTGCGAAAGGAACGTTCCGTCGGCAAGCCCGGACATGACCTCGAATTGAAGTTGTTCAATGAAGAGGGCATGGAAGTCCGGCAGGGCGAGCCGGGAATCCTCTATTCACGCGGCCTGGGAGGTTTCCGCGGCTACTGGGAAAATGAAGCCGCCACAAACAAAGCTTTTTTGGAAGGCGGATGGGCCACGGTCGGAGACATTGCCCGTCAGGACGAAGAAGGTTACTATTATATTGTGGATCGCCTGAACGATATGATCATCACCGGCGGTGTGAATGTTTATCCGGTGGAAATCGAGGAAGTCCTGCATCGGATGCCAAATATTCAAGATGTGGCGGTAATCGGCGTCCCGGATGAGAAATGGGGGGAGGCGGTTAAGGCCGTTGTCGTTCCCGTAAAAAATGCGGATTTAAGCGAGGAAGAGGTTATCGGGTTTTGCAAGGACAATCTGTCAAAAGTCAAAATCCCGAAATCGGTTGACTTCGTCGATGCCATTCCGCGGACGCTGACCGGAAAGATTTTGAAAAAGGATATCCGGAAAAAATACTGGTCGGACAACACGGTTCAAGTCAGCTAAATCTATGATGCAGGAAATGTGTTCGACGATGGCCATAAACAAATTAAAACAAGACAGGTCGCCTATGAAAAATATTATGGACAACATAAAAAGATTGAAAGACCAGGGGCGGAAGGTTATCGGATGCTTTCCTCTTTACCCTCCTCTGGAGCTTTTTCACTCCATGGGTCTGGCGCCCGTTACCCTTTGGGGGCTCAGGGATTCCCTTCCCCGGGTTGCAGAAAGCGATCGGCACATCCAGCCCTACGCCTGCTCGGTTGCCCGCCGTCTGATGGAATTTCTCCTGAAGGAAAACAGTTCGGCGCTCGACGGACTGTTTATGTATAATGCCTGCGACACATTGCGCAACCTTCCGGAGATTATTGATTGCGGACTTGCGGACGCAGGAAGGCCGCCGCTTCCCATTTTTAAAATGCATATCCCCGCAGTCCCGCCGGATCAGACCGACAGCCGGCCCTATCTCCGGGCAAGCATCGAGGGATTAATCGGCGAACTGGAAAAGACCTGCAATGTAACTTTCGCCCCGGATAAATTTCGCCGAAGCGTATCTCTTTACCGGGAAATGAGAGAGTTGTCCAAAATGCTCTTCGCCAGCGTAGCCGACGGTTCAATGAGTTATGGCGAGTTCTCCCGGATTGTCACCGAGGGCTGGTTTATTCCCGTGGAAGACCAGTTGCTTGTCCTGCAGAGTGCCCTCCGGGACAACTTCCGGAAAAAAACCAAGCCATCCCCGAAATCGCCCCGCGTTGTCGTCAGCGGCATCCTGCCTCCGCCGCTGCCCATGATCCGCGATCTTGAAAACGCGGGCATCACGGTGGTTGGCAACGATGTCGCCTCACAAAATCGCGCGCTTCATTATAGCCCGCCGGCAGTTGACGATCCGGCGGAATACTACATCGATTTTTATCACCACCATTATCCGTGCACCACGCTGCTGCATTCAGCGGACCGGCGCTTGCCCGCCATCCGTAAACTTGTTTCGGACACCGGCGCCCGGGGCGTTGTCTTTGTCGGAGAGAAATTCTGCGAGTATGAATACTTCGAGTTCCCCTATCTGGAGCAGATACTGAAAGAGATGGGGATACGGGCCCTCTTGCTCGACATTTCACTCGATGACGATGAAAATACCGCGGCTTATACAACGCGTATCGAGACATTTGCCGAATTGATGCATTCCACGGTTTAGGGAGGTTTTTATGGCAAACGAAAATACGGCAAAATCCGGCCATCAGAAGACTGCGGCCGGCAGGCGATTGAGTAAAATCATGTTCAATGACTACATGAATCTGCATCAAAAAGCCGGTGAAGGCGCCTTCGTGGTGTGGATGGCCATCGTCGTTCCCGCTGAATTGTTCAGCGGTTTTGAAAACGTGGTTTACGGCGTACCGGAGAGCCATGCCGCCATGAGCGCGGGAAAAGGCGTCGGCCCCCTGCAATGCGAAAAAGCGGAAAAGATGGGCTATTCAATGGATCTGTGCTCTTATGCACGCATCGATCTCGGCACGGCGTTTGACGGCGGGAAGGACTCTCCCACGATGGGCCTGCCGAAACCGCATCTGATCGTCTCCAACAACAACAACTGTTCCCTGCTGGTCAAGTGGTTCGACATCTACCACCGGACATGGGGTGTTCCGCATTTTATTCTGGATGTGCCGTTCTGCTATGAACCGCAAAACGCGCGGGATCTCGATTACATCGTTACCCAGTACCGCGACCTCATCCGGACCATCGAAAATCTGAGCGGGCAGACATTCAATATCGAGCGAGTCCGCGAGGCGCTCGAAAACACGCGGGATGCTCTGGCCAACTGGAAGCGCTTTTTGAAAACGGCAGCGTCCCGGCCGGCCGGTCTTACCGCCTTCGATTCCTTTGTCCAGATGGCGCCGTACCTCACTTCCCGGGGAACAAAGACCCTGGCCGATCACTACCGCCTTCTTGCCGAAGAGGCCGAAGATAATATCGCGAAGGGGATCTATCCTGTTCCCAATGAAAGATACCGGCTTCTCTGGGACAACATTGCGCCCTGGCATCAATTGAGCAGGATGTCGTCCCGCCTGGCTTCGCTTGACGTCAACCTGATTTCGGCTTCCTACACCTATTGCATCGGGACCGTGGAGGGCGAGCTTGATCTGTTTGCCTATGACGGCGGTGATCCGCTGGTCTATCTGGCGCGAATGCAGAATTCTTCCATCTGCCCGCATGGAATGTCGCTTCGCTTTCGGGCGATGCGGCGCGCCATTGAAGACTGGGGCGTAGACGGTGTCATCTTCGCCAGCAACAGAAGCTGTAAAGTCTATTCCATCATGCAAATGGACATGCTCAAACGCGTCACGAATGAACTGGGCATTCCGGCGGTGATGATCGATGTTGATCATGCCGATATGCGCAAATACAGCGAAGAACAATCTTTCACGCGCATCGAAGCGCTGCTGGAGGTCATCGACGCCCGGCGAAAAGAAGCAAAACTGTCATAGGCCGCTTAGCCTGCTGCGACACGGCCATCTTAAATCTTGAAGGAGAGGTTATGTCCAATTTACTGGTTGATTCCCGGGATGTCCGTTACGTCCTGTTCGAAATGCTGGAGGTGGACTCCTGCTTACAGTACGAAAAGTTTTCCGACCAGGATCAAGCCTTGTATGAGGATACCCTCCGTCTGGCTGAACAAATATCCGTCGAACAATTCTATCCCGTCAACAGCGAAGGGGACCGCGTGGGTGTCCACTTTGACAATAAGCTTGGAGTGGTGACGGTACCCGCCTGCTTCCAGCAACCCTACCGGGCCATCAGCGAAGCGGGATTCATCGGGGTTTCCGCCGATCCGGCATTTGGCGGATTAGGCCTGCCTTTGTCTGTGTCGGTGGCTTGCAAAGAATACTTTTGCGCCGCCAACGGCTGCCTGACGTTTTACACGCTGTTGAGCGGCAGTGCCGCGCAGCTCGTTTATTCTTTCGGAAGCAAAGAACAGAAGCAAACCTATCTGCCGAAAATGCTTTCCGGAAAATGGAGCGGCACGATGTGCCTGACCGAACCCAATGCAGGCTCCGATGTCGGCAATGTCAAGACAAAGGCGGTTCGTCGTGAAGACGGCGCCTATGAAATCACAGGGCAGAAAATATTCATCAGCGGAGGGGACCACGATTTAACGGACAATATTGTTCATATGGTCCTGGCGCGCATCGAAGGCGATCCGCCCGGCACACGGGGGCTTTCCCTCTTTATTGTGCCCAAATTCATCTCCGAACCGGATGGAACACCCGGCAGACGAAACGATGTTGTCTGCACGGGGATTGAGGAAAAGATGGGCATTCACGGACTCTCCACCTGCGCCCTGGCCTTTGGAGAAAACAACTCCTGCGTCGGCTATCTCCTGGGTCAGGAAAGAAAAGGGATGCGGCAGATGTTTAAGATGATGAACGAAGAAAGACTTTTTGTAGGCCTTCAGGGACTTTCCTGCTCCACTGCCGCGTGTATGCATGCCATTGCCTATGCCGGAACCCGGCTCCAGGGCGTTCACGTGACGGGGATGCTGGATCCGAATGCCCCGCAAGTTCCCATCATTGAACATCCCGATGTGGTCAGGATGCTCCTATGGATGAAATCCTACGTTGAGGGGATGCGGATGCTTACCTATTTCCTCGGGAAAAATCTTGATGTGGAGGCTGTCGATCAGGGAGAAAAGGGCCGTGAAGCAAAGGCGCTCACCGAATTGCTGATTCCGCTGTGCAAGGCGGGTAATACCGACGCGTCCTGGCTTGTGACCGCCGAAGCAATCCAGGTTTACGGCGGTTACGGCTATTGTCGGGACTATCCCGTGGAGCAGTATGCGCGTGACTGTAAAATTCTGAGCATCGTCGAGGGGACAAACGGCATTCAGTCTGTCGATTTATTGATGAGGAAGATTCTGATGGATCCGGATGAACGGAATCTGAATGTTTTCCGGAAACTGACCAAACAAACGGTGAACACGGCCCGTGAGGCCGTCGAGGAGGTGTATATCACGCCTGTGGCCAGGGGACTTGTCGAATTGGACAAGATGGTCGGATTCCTGAAAGCCCGGATGGGCCAGGGAAAGATCGCCGGCATCTTTGCCCAGGCGACGCCTTTCCAAAAGGCGATGTTCCTTCTTTGCCTCGGATGGATGCATTTGTGGAACCTCTCTCTGGCGGCTTCCCAACTGAAAAAGACAACCGGCCGTGCCGTTGCGGATTGTTCATTCGAAAATATCCGGAACGATTCGGAGGCATGTTTCTATTACAACAAGATCATGACGTCGCGATTTTTCATCGCCGCGGAATTTCCAAAATTCTTCGCGTATGTCGAATCCATCCTGAATGATGAACCGGCGCTGAAGGCGGCAGGCTCCGATCTGTTTCCCGACAGGCCCTGAACGGCAACAGAGGGACAAAGAGGCATAAGGGAGGATCATGAGAATCAATTTTGACTTGACTCACGTTGTGCTGTAGTGTATTGTAGTGCAGGAGGCGCATGATGAGAAGCGTTCTGTCTGTCAGTTTGCCCGAGAAAATGGCGTCGGAGCTGGATGCCATTGCCCGTGCAACCGGAAGAAATAAAAGCGATATCGTGAAAGAGTCGCTGGGGGTGTTTTTATGGGAGGCCAGATTCCGCAGGATGAAGAAAACCCTGGGCCCTAAAGCGAAAGCGTCAGGCTTGATTACGGATGACGATGTTTTCAAGGTTATATCGTGAAGGCGGTATTTGACACCAATGTTCTGATTGCCGCCTTTCTGACAGAAGGGCTTTGTTCAGGCCTGATGATCCGCGCGCGCAAGCAGGCATTCAGCCTCGTTCTGTGCGATGATATTATCGGCGAATTTGAAGGTATCCTGAGAAAAAAATTCAAAATCACCCCGGCCGATGTTTCCGAAATCTCGGCCATTGTTTCAGAAGCAGCCTCAGAAATCATTCATGATCTGAGTCCTGTCCCGAGTATTTGCAGGGATCCGGAGGATAATATCATTATCGCCTGTGCCGTTGATGCACAGGCCGACTATATTGTTACCGGTGATGAAGACCTGTTGATCCTCAAAAGATATAAGGGTATCGTCATCCTTAATCCGCGAAATTTTGAAGCCTTGTTTGCCGATTGACGTTAACGGTTCAAGATAAAATAAAATCAGGTCAACAGTCTACCGCCGTCTCTAATGTTGGACAGCGGAAAACACATTGCTCAGCTTTTTTCCATGGTTTTGTGAAACCGGATTTGCGGCCACTCTTCCATGACGTGGGAAAGGCGCCAGTCGGAAAGCGCCAGATATACGAGGTTTCCTTCCGTGTCCGTGGCCAGGTTCATGGAATTCTTCTTCTGGAAATCTTCCATTTTTCCGGCGTCGTCGCAGGTGACCCAGCGGGCGGCGGCGTAATCGGCTTGTTCGTAATCGGCATAAACGCTGTATTCGTCTTTCAGACGCGCCATGGTCACGTCAAACTGCAAAGCGCCCACCGCGCCCAGAATGTTGTCCGAACCCCAGAGAGGTTTGAAGACCTGAATCGCTCCTTCTTCCGAAAGCTGCATCAGCCCCTTTTGCAGATGTTTGAGGCGCAGAGGATCTTTGAGCCGCACGCGGCAAAAGTGCTCCGGAGCGAAATGGGGAATGCCTGTAAACTTCAGCGGTTCTTTTTGCGTGAAGGTGTCGCCCACTTTGATGGTGCCGTGATTGTGGATGCCGATGATGTCTCCCGGGTAAGCCGTTTCGACATTGGTCCGGTCCTGCGCCATGAAAATCGTGGCATTGGACAGGGAGATCTCCTTGTGAATGCGGTGATGAACCACGCGCATGCCCCGCTCGAACTTGCCCGAACAGATTCTCATAAACGCAATGCGGTCGCGGTGCGCCGGATCCATGTTGGCCTGGATTTTAAAAACAAATCCGGAAAAATCATCTTCGTCCGGCTCAACCTGCCTCGTGGTCGTGGGACGGGCAACGGGAGAAGGGGCGATTTCCACAAAGGCGTCGAGCAATTCCCTGACGCCGAAATTATTGATGGCGCTGCCGAAAAAAACCGGCGTCTGTCCCGCCTTCAGGTATTCTCTGATTTCAAAGGGATTGGCTGCGCCGGTGAGCAGGGCGATTTCTTCGCGGAGCTCCGCGGCCTGGCTGTCCAGCAGTTCATCAAGCAGTCCATCGGACAAATCGCTGATCACGACGCCTTCGTCCGTTCGCTTTGACTGGCCCGGCGTAAAAAGATGAAGTTTTTGATCGTAAAGGTTGTAAACGCCCCGGAACCGCTTGCCCATGCCGATGGGCCAGGAGAGCGGCGAACATTCCAGCTGCAGTTTGTCTTCAATGTCCGTGAGAATGTCCAGGGGCGCCAGGCAGTCGCGATCCAGCTTGTTGATGAAGGTGATGATCGGTGTGTTGCGCAGACGGCAGACTTCCATGAGCTTCTGCGTTTGCGTTTCGACGCCTTTGGCGCCGTCAATCACCATCAGCGCGCTGTCCACGGCGGTGAGCACCCGGTAGGTATCTTCGGAAAAGTCCTGATGCCCCGGCGTGTCCAGCAGGTTGATCTCGCAGCCGGCGTATTCGAATTTCATGACCGACGAGGTGACGGAAATGCCGCGTTCTTTCTCGATGGACATCCAGTCGGAAAGCGCGTGTTTGGACGCTTTCCGCGCTTTGACGGCGCCCGCCATCTGGATGGCGCCGCCGAAAAGCAGCAGCTTTTCCGTAAGCGTTGTTTTTCCCGCGTCGGGATGGCTGATGATCCCGAACGTCCGGCGGCGTTCAATTTCTTTTTGCAGTTGTTTGCTCAAAATACCCTCATTGCTGATGGGAACGTTTTCAACCGTTCACCACAAAATGACCTTCAGTCTTCAGTCTTCAGTCTTCAGCCTTTATCCTTATATCCTTCTTCCCTGAACGGTGCAGCCTCTTAACGGATAATCCCGGCGCTGTCAACCGATAAGACCGCAAAGTCAATCGCCCGATGATCGGTCATGCGCAAAAACTCCTTGACAAAAAGAGCGTGTTGCATCAAAGACTTTTGCCGTGAGCGGGCGTAATTCAGCGGTAGAATGTCAGCTTCCCAAGCTGGACGTCGCCGGTTCGAGCCCGGTCGCCCGCTCCATTTTCTCCATTCCTTCCTGACGCATTCCCGCTCCAAACATACAGACTATTTGATTGACACGGAAGCCCCTTTTTTTTATAGTAAAACCAGTTAATAGGTTTGACGAAAATTCAGCGGGAGAGGACGGAGGAAATCGCCATGGGAAAAAATAAAAAGAGTATGGTTGTCGCTGGGGTTGTCGGATCGTTGCTGGTCCTGTTTTTTTTAACCTCCTGCGTTTCGACCAGCGGCACAGCGATGAAGACCCATCAAAAGGGCATGTCATCCATTACGGAGGAAGAATATTTCACCACCAAGAAACCGGTGGACCGCGCCTACATCGGTTGCACCTGGTCGAAGCAGTTCGGGCCGCTTGAAGACCCTGTCGCGGAAGAGATCGAGGTGAAAAAAGAAAAATCGTTAAGCGGGATTCAGCAGGATTTTGCCTACAATCTGGGGGTCGGTCTCGGCGGACAGACCATTGCGGGTCCGGCGGCAGAGATCGGCGCCTCCGGCGGCAGCGTCGAGAAAGCAAAGCTCTCCGGCCTGGAAATCATCACCCCCGTCTCCATAGCCGACATCGCCTTTGAGCCGGGGCTTCCCTACATCACGGAAGCCCTGCGGCTGGCCAATTTCCGCATTGCCGACGAAAAATCCAATAAAGCCGGACTCAATGTCGGCGCGGGCACGGCCATCGGCAGCGTGACAGCTACAGCCGGAGCGGGCACGCAGGCACGGCGGGGCACCGAAGGAGAAGGGCTTGTCGTGGCCTACAAACTTCACATGATCGACTCCGAGACCTACGCAAAAAGTGAATCCGGAAACAGAACGCTGGAACTCGACAAAACCGTTGAGTTTTCCAAAGAGGGGCTTTTTGCGAAAGCCTCTCTGCAGCTGATCGAACCGGGATCGGGAAAATCGCTTCCCCGCAATGTCATCTGGTCCTGCCCCAGAGCCCATGCAAAAAGCCGGGACACCGTTGCCGCCTGGGTTGTGGAATTAAAGTCAACCGATCCGAGGCGCAAGAAAACCACCATCGCCTTTCCGGCCTGGCCCGCCATCGAAGACTGCCAGAACTATTCCGGCGTCATCTTTTCGCGCATCGATCCCCGGACGGACAAAATCATCCGCCAGAAAATCAGCATCACTTTAATCGACGCGGAAGTGTCGGACGCCATGAAGCCCAAAGCATGGAACACCCGGATTGCGCTTGTTGACGAGTCCTTCAACATCAAACTCGTTTCGCCCAAAGACCTGGAATAAGGCAAACGGTCATTAACCCGCTGTCTTCACGATGAAGAGATGAAGAAAGGTTCACGTTATGAAAAAGAGCATACCCTCATGCCTGTTGGCGATCCTTGTCTGTCTGGCGGTGTTCAGCCTGAATGCCGAGGCCAGGAAACCGGAAATTACACGGCACGACGCGCAGTACCTGGACCGGCAGATTTCCATCAATCTGCAGTGGAAGTCTTCGGTGGAAATTGTCTCTGTCCGGGTGGCCGCCGGCAAAGAAGTCAAGGAAATCAAAGTAGATCCTTACGATAATAAAAAAACGCGTTTAGGCTATCTTGGCGAAGTCAACGTCGTTCTTGAAACCGACCCCATGGTTTCTCAGGAGTCGATCGGTTACACTATCCAGATTCAGGATGAAGACGGGCAAAAAAGCAATCTCGTGACAGGAAAGGTCGCCATTCCGGCGACTGCCTATTCCCAGCCACCCAGAGAGCACCGTGATTCGTGGGGCAAGGAGCACCTGGCCGGAACGGAGAAAAGCGGCAAAAAGGATATGATCGATCAGTTGCGGGAGGTCGCGACGGTTCTGGCCGCGCCGCCGGTCATTCTTGATGTGACCGTCAATAATCCGGGCACCGGCAATGTTACCTTCAAAACCAAGGCGACGCACACCGTCGGCATGCGGGAGATCACTTTCCGGGTTTTTGACGCATCCGGAAAACAGGTGGACGCCCAGCAGATTTCCGCCACCGGAAAGCTCTGGGAAGGGACGTCAAAAGACTTCAGCCTGCCGCCCGGGAGCTATTCCGTGATTGCCCAGGCCGTGGATGCGAGCGGCGGAACTTCGCGGGAGAGCAGGGCATCCTTTGCCATCCGCGGGGCCGGCTTGCCGACGCAGCAGCCCGCAACGCCGCCGGTTACCCCCCCTGTTACTCCTCCGGTTGAACCGCCGGTTACGCCACCGGTTATCCCCCCGGTAATGCCACCGGTTGAACCCCCTGTCACTCCCCCGGTTGTGCCTCCTGTGACGCCGCCAGTCACTCCACCTGTCACTCCACCTGTGACACCGCCCGTGACCCCCCCGGTTACGCCACCTGTGACCCCACCGGTTGTTCCTCCGGTGACACCGCCCGTGACACCTCCGGTCACTCCACCTGTGACCCCGCCGGTTGTCCCTCCTGCCATCCAGCAGTCATTGCCTTCCGTGACGGATCCGGTGATATATTTCAACGGGAATATTGCCGGAGTTCAGAACGGTCCGACGCGGGAGACGACCTTTACCATCAATGCGTCTCACCGGGTGACCTTCATCTATACCTATCATTATTTTAACAACGGCAAACTTCCCGGGACCATTGCCCTGCGTCACAGCGACGGGACCGTTTACGGTCCGTGGCAGGCCGAAGGAGCTTTGGGTCAGGGAGGCGTGAAGAACGCCTACTGGTTTGTCCGTCCGAACGTTGAGATCAAGGCGGGGACTTACACCGTTGTGGATTCCGACAAAGCCACCTGGTCTCACAACAGCGGTTCATCGGGCGCCGGGTTCGTGGAAATCAAGGGCGTTAAAACCGGAACGGCTGTGACAGTGGGGGAAAAAGAGCTGCTCACCAACGGCACGCTCAAAAGCCTCAGCGGATGGACGATCCATCGCTGGATGCAGCCTACGGGGGACAGGGGCGAGGTAACCCAGGAATCCGACGGGATTAAGTTTCGCAATACCGTCGGCAATACCCGGATGGGAATCATGCAAACGGTCAACGCTGATGTTTCCGGCGCGCAGAGATTGATCCTGAAGGCTGTGGTTAAAGCCGTGGAGCAGAATCTGACGGGAACCGGCTGGCAGGGCAGAGAAGCTCCGGTTGCAGTGATGGTGACGTACACCGATGTTGCCGGCGTGGTTCGCAACGGGTTGGGCAGTATGGCTAACCCAACGGAATCACAGACGAATCGGATGTTTTGGCACGGCTTCTACTATGCCAATCCCACCGGTAACAGCCAGACCTGGCACGGTACAAAAGTGAGTCAGGGGAGTTGGCACACCTATGAAGTCGATTTGATGTCGCTGAACCCGAAGCCGAAGATGATTCATGCCGTCGGCGCCGAGGGATCGGGCTGGCCGACCCGGGAGGGCAGAATTTCTTCGATCAGCTTAAAGTTTTACGGAACGATTTCCGGTAGATAGAATTCTTTCGTGTCGCCCGGTGATGGAGCGTTTTTTTGACTTGCCAAAGACGGGGAAGATGTTTTAAAAAACAGATCGTAAAGAAGGGATGGTTATCATGTCACTGAAGAAGGTATTCTCCATAGGCTGTATGGCGCTTTTGCTGATGGGGCTGGGTTTTATTTCGCCGGCCTATTCCGATGTTGACGGCAAAATCGACTGGGTGGACGGGTATGTTAGCGCCGTCGGATACGGCGGGGCGGCGAAAGGCAACATGGCTTTGTCAAGGCCCTTGTCCAGAAGAGCCGCCATCGGGGATGCCTACCGCAACCTTCTGGAAATCATCAAAGGCGTGAAAATCGATTCCGTGACCACCGTCGAAAATTTCATGGTCACCCAGGACATTATCCGGACGCAAATTGACGGAGTTGTCAAGGGCGCCAGAATCCATAAAGAAAAGTATGAGAGCCAGCCGGATGGGTCCCTTCTGGCAACCGTGGAGATGCGCGTGTGTATCAGCAACTGTCCCGGAACCACGACCCTGGTTCAGGCATTGAATGTGGAGCAGAAGGATGATGCTCCGTTCGTTCCGAGCAAAAGGCTGCAGGACATTCCGGTTGTCCAGACGCCTCCCCCACCCAAAGAATACACCATTGTCTATGACAAAACCCGTCCGGTTACCGGCATGGTGGTCAATCTGGAGGGACGGATTTTCGAGCACGTGCTGCTGCCCGTGATCATCGTCGAGGAAGTAGGCGACTCGCCGGTTACGATCTATTCCGCCAAGAGTGTGAAGCCGGCGGTTGTCCGGACTCATGGCGTCGTGCGATACGCCGACAGCATTGATCAGGCTCGAAACAACACGCACCTGGGAGACAATGTGATGATTATCCCGGCGTCCAAAATTACGAAAGAAAACATGATTGTTCTGAAGGGAGAAGCGGCCCGCCTGATCAAAGAGACGACGGCCCACGGGAATGATTATCTGAGCGAGGCCCGGGTGGTGATTTCAGCCCAGTAACGGCTGCTCAGCGCAGATCGCATCGCCGGAAAACCATCTGTTAAATAGTGCTTGCATTGGCTGTTCGGGTGTGGTAGAGGCCATTCAACCATCACTGAAAGTTGTTTGCAGAAGTGGGCGCCCGCCCACTTTTTTATTTTCAGGGAAGACGGATATGTACGATGAATTAAAAGAGAAAATATGGCAATTGGCCGAGCCGGTCGTCCTTTCGGAAGGCATGGAGCTGATTCACGTGGAATGCGTCAAAATGCATTCGCGCTGGGTTTTCCGGTTTTTCCTGGACAAGGAAGGCGGCGTCACGCTGGACGACTGCACCAATGTCAGCAACCAGCTGGGCGATATTCTGGACGTGCATGATCTGTCCCGCGGGCCTTATACGCTGGAAGTTTCATCGCCGGGCCTGGATCGTCCGATCTCGCGCGATCAGGATTTTGAGAAATTCCTGGGCGCCAAAGTCAAAATCAGAACTCATGGTAAAATAGAAGGCATCAGGAATTTTCAGGGAACGCTCGCCGATTACACGGAAGAAGACGGCCGGAAGGTTGTTCGAATCGATATGGCGGACAAGCGCTACAGCATCCCGAAAGACGAAATCGCCAAAGCCAATCTGGTGGATGAGGATACAGCCATTGCGGAGTGAAAAAAACGCCGACAAGCTGAACAGAACCGCAGCCGCGAGAGAAATAAGGGAGGATTGGATCAATGTTGCAAGACCTTAAACGTCTGATCGAGCAGATGGGGAAGGACAGGGGGATCGACAAGCAGATTATCACGGAAGCCCTGGAGGCGGCCATGTTGACGGCGGCGCGCAAAAAACTGGGGCAGGATGTGGATATTGAAGCCCATTATAACGACGAGGCCGGAGAAATAGAGGTTTTCCAGTTCAAGACGGTCGTGGACAAGGTGCTTGACCCCGAAACGCAGATTGCTCATGAGGAAGCCCGGCGAACCCTGGATGAAGGCGCGGAACCGGGAGACTCCCTGGGGATGAAAATAGAAACCAGTTCTTTCGGCCGCATCGCCGTGCAGATGGCCAAGCAGATTATCATTCAGCGGGTCAAGGATGCGGAACGGGACAATATTTACGATGAATACAAGGACCGCAAGGGCGAATTGATCAACGGGTTTGTTCAGCGGTTTGAAGGCGGCAATATTATCGTCAATCTGGGGCGCGCCGAAGGCGTGGTGCCGCCCATGGAACAGATTCACCGCGAGACCTACAAGCGCGGAGAGCGCATCCGCTCGTATCTTTTCGAGGTCAAGAAAAATACGAAGGGCGCGCAGATCATCCTGTCGCGCACGCACCCCGCTTTTCTGAAAGCCCTGTTCGAAGTGGAAGTGCCGGAGATTTCCGAAGGGCTCATTGAAATCGTCAGCGTGGCCCGCGAGCCGGGCAAGCGCGGCAAGATCGCCGTGAGGGCCAAGGATAAGGACATTGATCCGGTGGGCGCGTGCGTGGGAATGCGCGGGACGCGCGTGCAAAGCGTTGTTCAGGAGCTGCGCGGCGAAAAGATCGATATCATTCCCTACACCGACGACGCGGCAAAGTTCGTCTCCAGCGCCCTGTCTCCCGCCAAAGTCAACCGGGTGCTGATCGATGAGGAAAACCGCGCGATGACGGTGATCGTTCCCGACGACCAGTTGTCGCTGGCCATCGGCAAAAACGGCCAGAATGTTCGCCTGGCCGTCAAGCTGACCGGATGGAAGATTGACGTCAAGAGTGAAACCATGGCCGCCGAAAAGGACGAGGATGCCTATGCGTCGTTGACCCGGGTGCCCGGCATCGGACCGGCCATGGCGGAAAAGCTTTTTGCCCAGGGCATTAAAAGCGCCGCCATGCTGGCGGCGATGGAGCCGGAAACGCTTTCCGCGATTCCCGGCGTCGGCGAAAAGACCGCCACGGAATGGATTGCCGAAGCCATTCGGCTTTTGGATGAGGAAACAAGCGATCGTCAACAGGGATAAATTTTTTTCAGGGCCCCACCATTTTATTTGAGGGAGTTTCGGGAATGTCGAAAAAGCGAGTTCACGAGTTGGCCAAGGAACTTGGTCTGGAAAATAAGGATCTGATTGCCCATCTGGAAAGGTTAGGCATTACGGTCAAGTCCCACGCCAGCACCCTGGAAGATCATGAAATCGAAAGGATCAGGGAAGACCTGCAGGCCACCTCCCCCAGGCAGGTTGTGGAAGAAAGAATCAAAACCACGGTAATCCGCCGCCGTACGGTCCGGACGCCGGTTGAAGAAACGCCGGAGGAAAAAGAAGAAAAACCGGAAGCCGAAAAGGCCGAACGGGAAGCCGCCGGAGCAAAAAAAGCAAAGTTCGAGGAGCAGCCTGCGGCCGCAGCCGTCGAGGGGGAACGGAAACCGGCGCCGGCGGAGGCCGCCAAACCGACGGTGCCCGAAAGTCCGGTTCTGCCGGAGAAAGAACCGGCTGTGGAAGCAAAGCCCGAGCAGCCGACGCCGGCTGCGCCCCCGGTGAAGCCCAAGGCGCCCCAGGTGATTCTTCCGGTCCGGCCGCCGATGATGTCCCGCCACAAAATCGTTCGGGCGGAGGAGAAAAAAGAGATCCCGGCCAAGGCGCCCGCCAGGCCCGGCGAAGCGCTCGCGCCCCCGGCGCCGGAGAAAATCGTCAAAAAAGAATTCGAGAAGCCCAAGAAAAAGGGCAAAGGGACGGTGGAAGTCCTGATCGGCGATGAAAAAGAAGTTCCGCGCCGCAAAATTCTTGAACGGAAAATTGATAAGAAATTAAAGCGGGTCGACGACGACCGGGAGGTTGTGTTCAGCAAATGGCGCGAAGACAGGAAATCCGCGCCCGTCAAGATGAAAAAAACCGAAATTACGGTGCCCAAGGCCATCAAAAGGCGCCTTCGCGTGGGAGACACGATTACAACCGGCGAACTGGCCAAGAGAATGGGCGTCAAGGCCGGCGAGGTGATCAACAAACTGATGGGAATGGGCGTCATGGCCACCATCAACCAGTCGATCGATTTTGATATTGCCTCGCTCGTGGCTTCCGAATTCAGCTTCCAGGTGGAACGGGCGGAGATGGAATTTGAAGATTCGATGCTGAAGCCGCAGGCGTCCGGAGAAAATCTCAAACCGCGGGCCCCGATTGTCACCATCATGGGCCATGTGGATCACGGCAAAACGTCGCTTTTGGACGCCATCCGTCAGACCCATGTGATCGACGGCGAAGCGGGCGGCATTACGCAGGCCATCGGCGCCTATCACGTCCATATCAATGACCGCGACATCGTCTTTCTGGATACCCCCGGTCATGAAGCCTTTACGGCCATGCGCGCGCGCGGCGCCCAGGTGACGGATATCGTCGTGCTGGTGGTGGCGGCGGACGACGGAGTCATGGACCAGACGGTGGAAGCCATCAACCACTCCCGGGTGGCGGGCGTGCCCATCATCGTGGCCATCAATAAAATCGACAAACCGGGCGCCAATCCGGATCAGATCAAACAGGCGCTGGCCGAACACGGTCTTTTGTCCGAACAGTGGGGCGGCGATACGATTTTCACCGAAGTTTCGGCCAAAAAGAAAATCGGCATCGAGGAGCTTCTGGAGATGATTCTTCTGCAGGCGGACGTGCTGGAACTCAAAGCCGATCCGGATCAGGCCGCGCGCGGCATCATTATTGAAGCCAAGCTGGACCGCGGCCGCGGCCCGGTGGCCACGGTGCTGATTCAGCAGGGAACGCTCCGGGAGGGCGATGCCTTTGTTTCCAAAACGGAATCCGGCCGCGTTCGGGCCATGATCAACGATCAGGGGCGCCGCGTAAAAGAGGCCGGACCGGCCATGCCGGTGGAAGTCATCGGATTTTCCAGCGTTCCCCAGACCGGCGCGGAATTCATCAGCGTGGAGGATGAAAAGAAAGCCCGGAACATCGCCGATTACTGGGTTCGCAAGACGCGTGAAAAGGAGCTTTCCGCTTCCTCCAAGATTACGCTGGAGCAGCTGTATCAGAAGATCAAGGAGGGCGTGAAAGACCTCAATGTCATTGTGAAAGCGGACGTGCAGGGCTCCATCGAAGCAATCTCCGACGCGTTCAAGAAGCTTTCGACCGAAGACGTACAGATCAAGATGATTCACAGTTCAACGGGCGCGATCAGCGAAACGGATATTATGCTGGCTTCCGCCTCCAATGCCATTGTGATCGGCTTCAATGTTCGTCCGGACAGCCGCGTGAGCGATCTGGCGGGGCAGGAAGGCGTGGAAATCAAGCTCTACGATATTATTTACAATGTGATTGCCGACATGAAGGCGGCGATGGAGGGCCTTCTGGAGCCGGAATACCGCGAAGTGGTCCAGGGCCGCGCCGAAGTCCGTGAACTTTTCCGCGTGCCCAAGGTGGGCATCATTGCCGGCTGCCATGTGACGGACGGCAAAATCACCCGCACGGCCGGCATCAAACTGGTTCGCGACAGCGTGGCGGTTTTTGACGGAAAAATCCTTTCCTTGAAGCGATTCAAGGACGATGCCCGGGAGGTGCTGGCCGGCTTCGATTGCGGCATCGGCATTGAAAGCTATAACGACATCCATGTGGGGGATGTGATCGAATCGTATATCACGGAGACCCTGGAAAGAAAATTGTAGCAAAGGTCGGCGATGATTATCGGCTACGGATGGATTGTTCTGAGGATTCCGGCATCCGGTTCTTTAAAGGCGAAACGGAGCGTTTTGAATAAAGTAATCAAACGCGTCCAGAATGAATTTAACGTTTCCATTGCCCAGGTGGGGCAACTGGATGATCATCAGTTTGCCCGGATCGGGTTTGCGATGACCGGCAATGAATCGCGTTTCATCAGCGGCAAGGTCGATCACCTGCTGCGCTTTATCGAAGAGTTGAACGTGGCGGATGTGATCGACACAAAGGTGGAAATGATGGCGGTTTCCGATTTCACAGAGGCGGCCTCCTGGGTAAAAGGCAAGTACGATGAATTTTAAAAGGGCGGATCGCGTCGGCGAATTGATCATGGCGGAAATGTCCGACATTCTGCTTCGGTCTGTGAAAGATCCCCGTCTGCATGCCGTGACCATTACGGCGGTCAAGGTGACGGATGATCTGCGCAACGCCAAGATTTACTTTGTCGAAATGGGCAAGGATGAATTAAACGAAGAGATGATGGCGGGATTGACCAGGGCCAGGGGATTTGTCAGACGGGAACTGGGCCATCGCCTGCAGCTTCGTTTTGTGCCGGAGATTCTGTTTGTGCACGATAAATCCTTCGGCTACGGCAACCGCATCGAACGGCTGCTGGCGCAAATCGCCCAACAGGAAGAAACCCATGATTAAGGATATTATTGCCGCCGTTGCCTCGGGAAAGCGGTTTCTCATCACGGCCCATGTCCGGCTGGACGGGGACGCTCTGGGATCGGAGCTGGCCCTGTGCCGCCTGCTTTCGGATCTGGGCAAGGAAGCGGTCGTCTGCAACCAGGACGCCACGCCCGGTCACTACCGTTTTCTGCCGGGGGCGGAGCGCATCGTTCACGATCCGGTCCGCCCGGAGCTGTATGATGTCGGTTTTGTTCTGGATTGTTCGGAACTGGAACGCGTGGGGGAAATTGCGGCGGACGTGGCCCGCATTCCAACCCTGATCAATATCGACCATCATGTTTCCAACGGCGGGTTTTGCGCGCTTCGGCTGCTGGACCCGAAGGCCAGCTCCACGGGGGAGCTGCTCTACCGGCTGATGCGCGAAATGCGCGCGGTGATGACCGGGGATATCTGCACGAACCTCTATGCGGCGATTTTGACGGACACGGGCGGTTTCCGCTATTCCAGCACCCGCCAGGAGACGCTCAGGGCGGCGGGCGACCTGGTGAAAGGCGGCGCCGATCCGCAGTGGATTTCCGAAAACATTTACGAGAGCGATCCCCCGGCCAAACTGCAGCTTTTGGCCCGCGTTCTGGAAACGCTGGAGATGGATCTGGATCTCGGGATTGCGTCCATGACCGTGACGGAAGAGCATTTGCGGCAAACGGGCGCGTCGATGGAGCACACGGACGGTTTCATCGATATTCCCCGCACGGTGAAGGGAATCAACATCGCGATGCTCTACACGCAAACAGGCGCCAAACAGTTCAAGCTGAGCCTGCGGTCCAAGGGCCGGGTCAACGTGGAAAAAATCGCCCGCCGCTTTGGAGGCGGAGGGCACATCAACGCGGCGGCCTGCCGGATCGAAGGCGACCTGGAAACGATCAAGTCCCGGGTGCTCCAAGCGGTTAAAGAAACATAAGCGTTTATGAACGGAATCGTGGTGATTGACAAACCGGCCGGGCTGACGTCCCACGATGTCGTGAGCCGGGTCAAAAAGATCCTGGGCGCGAAAAAGGCCGGGCATACCGGTACGTTGGATCCCCTGGCCACCGGTGTTCTGCCGGTCTGCGTTGGGGAGGCGACCAAACTGGCGCCGTTTCTGACGGCGGACCGCAAACGGTACCGGGCGACCCTGCTGCTGGGCGTCGAGACGGATACACAGGACATCCAGGGGAGGGAAACCGGAAGATCGGACCTTGTCCCCTCCGAGGAGGAGATCCGGACGGCGCTTCAGAGCCTGACGGGCAGGATTCAACAGGTTCCGCCGGCCTTTTCGGCGCTGAAGCACAAAGGCAGGCCCCTGTACAAATATGCGCGGGCCGGAGAATTTCCGGACGTTGCGGCGCGCGAGGTGGAAATCTTCGCTCTCGACGTAATGAGCATCGCCCATCCGCACGTGACCTTTGAAATTTCCTGCTCGAAAGGCACATACATCCGGACGGTCTGCGCCGATGCCGGCCGCGCGCTGGGCTGCGGCGCGTGTTTATCCGGATTGCGCAGGCTTCAAAGCGGTTGTTTCACCGAAGACATGGCCGCGCCTCTGGAAGAGGATGCGGCGGCGGCCCGGCCGGCGCTGCTGGAGAAAATGCTGCCGATGGCGCAGGCGCTGCCTTTTGCCGCGGCCGTTGAAGTCAGCGAACCTGCGGCCGGCCGGCTGCGGGCCGGATTTCAGCCGGACGCGGAGATGATGCGGGGCAATGTTCTTCCTTTTCTTGCGGCGGGAGATATGATAAAGTTCATCACTCCCGAAGGCGAGCTGGTGGCGCTGGCCGAAATGCAGATGCCGTCGGGCGATATCGCGAAATTAAACGGGAAGACCCGGATTGCCAGGATGCTCAGAGTATTCAACCGTTTGCATCCATGAGTGCCAAACATAAAAAAGGACATACTTTTGATAGGGAGGAATTGACGTGTTAACTTTGGAAAAGAGGAAAGCATTAATCGAAGACTACCGGCTTCACGAGAAGGATACCGGTTCGCCCGAAGTACAGATTGCCCTGTTGAGCGCGAGGATCGAATATCTGACCGAGCATTTCAAGACGCACCAGAAAGATCACCATTCCCGGCGCGGTCTGTTGAAGCTGGTCGGCCAGAGAAGAAGATTGCTGAATTATATCAAAGAAGATGATGTGGAACGCTACAGAAATATAATCAAGCGTCTGGGTCTCAGGAAATAGCACGAGCCATTCAAGGGCGGAAGGCAAAAGCATCACCGATTGGCCATGGTTTTAGTTGAACCCCGTGTCAATCGGCTTTTGCGTTTCGCCCTTGAATTTCCTGTTCCGGACGACAAACCCAAGGAAGGCGGAGGAAAGTGAATGAGTGACAATTTCAGTACGGATTTTGCGGGGCGTAATTTTATACTAAAGACCAATTACGTGGCCGCGCAGGCGGACGGTTCCGCGCTGGTGTATTACGGGGACACCGTGGTGCTGGTGACGGCGGTATCGTTGAAAAGCGTCAGGGAGGGCGTGGATTTTCTTCCGCTGACGGTGGATTATCAGGAAATGACGTTTGCCGCGGGCAAAATTCCCGGCGGCTTTTTCAAGAGGGAGGGGCGCCCCAACGAGCGCGAAATCCTGACATCGCGCATTATTGACCGGGCGATTCGCCCCCTGTTCCCCAAGGGGTATTATTCGGAAACCCAGCTGGTGGCCACCGTGCTGTCCGTGGACAAGGAAAACGACGCGGATGTGGCGGCCATGATCGGCGCATCCGCCGCGCTCGAAATATCGGACATCCCCTTCAAGGGGCCGATTGCCGGCGTGCGGGTCGGCCGGATTGGAGGCGAGCTGGTCGCGAACGCGTCGCCGGAAAAAATGCAGGAAAGCGAAATGAACCTTTTTCTGGTGGGGCGCAAGGTTACGCCGAGCCGGTCGGGTCGCGCCTATGACGTCGAACTGGTAATGATGGAAGGCGAAGCCAGGGAAGTGCCGGAAGACATTATCGTCGATGCCATCAAATTCGGTCTGGAAGCCGTTCGGCCGGTGATCGATCTGCAGGACCGGGTGCGACAGGCGGTCGGCAAAGCCAAACGCAGCGTGGAAGAAGCCGCGCCGGATGAAGAACTGATCGCCCGGGTGCGCGAGGAGGCGCTGCCGGGCCTCCAAGAAGGCTACTCGATGCCGCGGAAACTGGAGCGGTACGGCAAGCTGGGCGACGTCCGGAGCGCCGTGGTTAAAAAAATCGGCGGCGATGACGCGGCGCTCTGCAAAAAAGTCGCGGCGATCATTGAACACCTGGAATCCCGTATTTTGCGGGACATGATCATTCAGGAGAAGAGGAGAATCGACGGACGGTCTTCGACCGACATCCGTCCCATCCATTCGGAAGTCGGCGTGCTCCCGCGCGCCCACGGGTCGGCTTTGTTCAACCGCGGTGAAACGCAGGCGCTGGCGGCGCTGACGCTGGGAACCTCCTCGGATGAACAGCGCATGGACTATGTCAGCGGCGAAGAACTTCGTTCTTTCCTGCTGCATTACAATTTTCCGCCCTACAGCGTGGGCGAAGCCAAATCGCTTCGGTCTCCCGGCCGCAGAGAAATCGGCCACGGCGCGCTGGCGCGCAAGGCGCTGATTCCCGTGCTTCCGCCGCCGGAGCAGTTTCCCTACACAATCCGGATTGTTTCCGAGATTCTCTCTTCCAACGGGTCGTCCTCGATGGCGACCGTCTGCGGCGGTATTCTGTGCCTGATGGACGGCGGCGTGCCCGTCAAAGATATTGTCGCCGGCATTGCCATGGGACTGCTCAAGGAAGGTGAAGATGTGGTCATCCTCTCCGATATTCTTGGTGATGAAGACCACGCGGGCGATATGGATTTCAAGGTTTGCGGCACGGAAAAGGGCGTTACCGCCATGCAGATGGACATCAAGATCGACGGTCTGACGGAGGACATCCTGCGCAAAGCGCTGGCGCAGGCCCGGGAAGGCCGCCTGCACATCATCGGAAAAATCCGTGAAACGCTGTCCGCGCCTCGTTCGGATATTTCTCTTTATGCACCGCGCATCACCACCGTGAAAGTGAAGGAAGACCAGGTCCGCACGGTGATCGGCTCCGGTGGAAAGAATATTCGCCAGATCATCAGCGAAACCGGCGTCACCATCGATGTGGAAGACGACGGGACCGTGACCATTGCGTCCGCCGACGCGGAAGCGGCGGCCCGCGCCGTGGCGATGGTCAAATGGCTCACCGAAGAAGCGGAAGTCGGAAAGATTTACCGCGGCACCGTCAAAAAGATCGTCGATTTCGGCGCGTTTGTCGAAATTCTGCCCGGCACGGAAGGCCTGCTGCATATTTCACAGATCGCCAAGGAAAGAATCGCCAAGGTGACGGACGTTCTGCAGGAGGGTGACGAAGTGATGGTCAAGGTCCTGGAGGTCGATAAGTCGGGAAAGATTCGCCTCAGCCGCAAAGAAGCGCTGGGCGCGGAAGTCAAATAGCGGTCCATCGGTTCCGAAACGTCATTCCGCGCCGGTTGTCCGCCGGCGCGGAATGCAATTCTTATTCTTTCATGGAAACCATCAACGTTCAGATTCGGAAAATTGCCGGCAACGAGGATCTTCCCCTGCCGGAATACATGACCCGTCTGGCGGCGGGAATGGATCTCTTCGCGGCCGTCGCCGCGGAGGAAACGATTTTGCCCGGCGCGCGCAAAAAAATACCGACCGGCATCGTCATTTCCCTGCCGGAAGGCTATGAGGCGCAGATACGGCCGCGCAGCGGCCTGGCGCTTCATCAGGGCCTTACGCTTTTGAATTCCCCGGGAACCATCGACGCGGACTACCGCGGCGAAATCGCCCTGATTGTCATCAATCATGGAGATGCGCCCTTCGTGGTGAAAAGGGGCGCGCGTCTGGCGCAGATGGTCGTCCAGAAAATCTGCCGGGTGCAGTGGGTTGAAGCCCTCCAACTGGATGAGACGCCAAGAGGCGAAGGCGGTTTTGGACATACCTGAGCAGCGGCCGGCATTTTGCATTTATCGTCAAACAGTGGTATGAAAGCGGTAAAATCGAGATGAACAAGACGGGCGCATGAAAAAATTCAAAGTTAAAAAAACCTTTCAGGAAATCAACGAGAAGATCAAAAAGGGGCGGGCCGTTGTTGTCACCGCCGAAGAAATGATTGACGTGGTGGAACGCCACGGCGATGTCGAGGCGGCGCGCCGCGTGGACGTGGTGACCACCGGAACCTTCGGCGCCATGTGCTCCTCCGGCGCCTTTCTGAATTTCGGGCACACCGCTCCGCGCATCCGGGCCTCCCGCGTCTGGCTCAACGACGTGCCGGCTTACGGCGGCGTTGCGGCGGTCGATTGCTATATCGGCGCGACGGAAGTCGTCGAGGGGGATCCGCTCAACAGCGTTTATCCCGGCGAGTTCAACTACGGCGGCGGCCACGTGATTGAAGATCTGACGGCAGGCAACGTCGTCAAATTGCGGGCCGAGGGGTACGGGACGGATTGCTATCCGTCGCGCAAATTTGAAAAAAACATCACCATCAACGATTTGCGCGACGCCTTTCTGTTCAATCCGCGCAACGCCTATCAGAACTATAATTGCGCCGTGAATCTTTCCGACACGACGATTTACACGTACATGGGCATGCTGCGTCCGCGCATGGCCAACGTTTCCTATTCGACATCCGGCCAGCTCAGCCCTTTGTTCAACGATCCCTATTACCGGACCATCGGCATCGGCACGCGGATTTTCCTGGGCGGTGCGCAGGGATTTGTCGCCTGGCCGGGAACGCAGCACAACCCCCATGCGGCCAGGTCCGCCAACGGCGTGCCGAAGGAAGGCGCGGGCACCCTGGCGGTGATCGGCAACCTGAAGGAGATGAGTCCCGAGTGGCTGACCGGCGCCAGCATTCTGGGTTACGGCGTTTCTTTGTTTGTCGGCATCGGCATTCCCATTCCCATCCTCGATGAAGAAATGGCGCGCTATACCGCGGTGAAAGATGAGGATATTTATGCCCAGGTGTATGACTACAGCATGGATTATCCCAAGGGCAATCCCAGGCCCGTGGCGGAAGTCAACTATCGGGACCTGCGCAGCGGAACCGTGATCATCAACGATAAAAAAGTCATTGCCGCGCCTCTGTCCAGTTACTACAAGGCCCATCAGATTGCCGAACTTCTGAAGGGCTGGATCGAAGCCGGAAAATTTCTGCTGGGAGAGCCGCAGCAGAATCTGCCCTCCATTCCTTTTCCATGATCCGACGGAAGGATAAATAGAGCAATAAATTTAATGCTTATGAAATATCTTTGCTTGACTTTTTATGCTGATTGTAGTTTTTTTAAGCCACAGGGAAAGGCATTGGAATACGGATATTGAACCGGGAGTGTTGATCCATGAAAATCGGGAGATATTTAGTCGCCTTTGTTTTTTTCATGATGCTTTTGATCGCCTTCGGCAATCGGGGAGTTGTCGATAACTATTTCATCGCCAAAAGACTGTCTCAACTGAAAGCGGAAAACAATGCGCTGATTGCACAAAATAAAGAACTGGCGGGAAAAATTCTTTTGCTGCGAAGCGATCCGGCCTATATCGAATCGATCGCGCGCAACGAACTGGGCATGGTCAAACCCGGAGATGTGGTTTACCGGTGGACTCAGTAATCCCAAGCCGTCACACAACATAACGGTGCTGGAATGGATTTTAAAAACCTGTTTTCGCAAACCAAAAGCCTTGTCGGCCTGGATATCGGCTCGACCTCCATGAAGCTTGCCGAGATTGTCAGCACCTCTCAGGGCATGACCCTTAACCGGTTTCTTCAGATTCCCGTGCCGCCCGGGGTCATTGTGGAAGGCGTTTTGCATGATCCCGACGCGCTGGCCGGCGTGATCAAGGAGCTGTTCCGGAATTCCGGCTGCAAGGGAAAAGGCATTGTCACTTCCCTGTCCGGCAATTCCGTCATCATCAAAAAAGTGACGCTGGCCCAGATGGAGGAAGCGGAGCTGCGCGAGTTGATCCACGATGAAGCCGGCAAATATCTTCCCTTCGACAACATGGATGACGTGAATTATGACTTCCAGATTCTGGGAGACAATGAATTCAATCCCAATCAGATGGAAGTGATCATTGTGGCCGCCAAAAAGACGGATGTCAACGGCTACCTGGATGCATTTGCCGCGGCAGGCCTGCAGGTCATGATCATGGATGTGGATTCCTTCGCGCTGGAAACCATGTACGAGGCGAACTATGACTTTGAAGAAAATGAGATTGTCGTCATCGTCAACATCGGCGCGAGCCTGACGAATATCAACGTGATCAGGGGCGGTATGTCCGTCTTCACGAGAGATTTTACGATGGCCGGAAACGCCGTCACCGAGGCGCTGCAGGAAAGGTTTCAGGTGACGGCGGAGGAAGCGGAGCGCATGAAGGTGGAAGGGACGGCCGGCGCACAGGAAATTCCGGGCCTCGAAAACGCCATTCTGGACGCAGCCGAGCCCATCTGCTCGGAGATCGAAAGGTCCGTCGATTATTTCCGCTCTACGTTCGGCGGAGAAGAAATCAAGCATGTCTTTCTGTCCGGCGGATCCTCGAGAATTGCCGGATTGAGCGACCTTTTGTCGCAGCGGTTGAACATCGGCACGCAGTTGATCAATCCGCTTGCCAAAATCGGGCACAACAAAAAGAACATTGGCGAAGCAGAACTGGACGGCATCAAAACTATCGGCGCTGTGGCCATCGGGTTGGGTTTAAGGAAAATAGGTGACAAATGATTAAAATCAATCTTATCCCCTACCATGAAAAAGAAAAGAAAGAGAATCTGGCCCGGCAGATCGCCGTCATGGCCGGGGCCTTTCTTCTTTTTATCCTTTGTCTGGCCGGCGTTTACGTCTATATGACCGTTCAGGTCGGCCGTCTGGAAACGAAGCTCACGGAGTCCAGGGACAAGCTCAAGGCGCTGGAGGCCAAAGTGGGCGACCTGGACAAGTATAAGAGCCAAATTGCGGAATTCGAGCTGAAGCTCGGCGTGATTGGCACCCTGGAAGAAAACCGCGTTTACCCGGTCAAAATGTTTGACGACCTGGCCATGCTGGTTCCGCAAAAAAGCGTCTGGCTGACCAAGATCGGACAAAGCGATGAAAGCCTGACTCTGGAAGGCGTCGGTCGCGACAACATCGCGGTTGCCGGTTTCATGAAAACGATTGAAAATTTCCCCGCGATCCAGTCGGTGGATCTGGTTTCGTCCAAAAAAGTGGAGATTGCCGAAACGACCCTGCAGCAGTTCATTTTTTCCTGCAAGTTGAAAAAGGGGTTTTAAGCTATGGCGATGGAATTCAACTTAGACGAACTGAAGAAATTATCTCCGCAGGTCAAGGCCCTGATCGTCGTCGTGGTCATTTTTCTGATCGGCTACCTGTACTACTTCTATTTTTTGTCCGACACACTGACCAAAAGATCGCAGATGAGCAAGGAGTTGGAGGAGCTTCAGACGCAGATTCAGCAGAAAGAAAACATTGCGCGCCAGATGAACAAGGTCAAAGCGCAGGTTGCGACGCTGAAAGAAAATTATCAGGCCGCCCTGCAGAAGCTTCCTTCCCGGAAGGAAATTCCCGGCCTCTTCTATTCCGTTGCCACGGCGGGCCGGGAAGCGGGCGTGGAATTCGTCCTGTTTGAACCGCTCCCCTCCGTGCCGCAAACCCTGGAAAAGGCCGAAAAACTCTCGGGCAAACTGAAGCCCTCCGACAAGCGGCAGGAGGAGCAGGAAAAGAAGGCCGAGGCTGAGAAAGCGGCCGGCAAGCCGCCGGGCGATGCGAAAAAAGCGCCGCCGGCCAAAGCGCCGGCATCGGAGCCTTTCTACGAGGAAATTCCGATGAAGGTGACCGTGACGGGCGGATACCAGAACATTGTTTTCTTTTTTGACAAACTGGCCAGGCTGCCCCGGATCGTCAATATTTCCGATGTTTCCATGGGAGACCGAAAAGAGGGCAAGGGAAAAAAATATTCGATAACCGCATCCTGCATCGTGAAAACCTATATGTTTGTGGATAAAAAAGAGCAGGCCAATGAAAAGAAAAAATAAGAAACAAGCGATCGTTTGGTTCGGTGTATGGCTCTTCCTGGCGACGATGTTGGGCGCTTGCGGGGATCAGGAAAAGGCGCCGGCCGCGCCCCGGCCGCCCGCGAAGCCGCAAGCGGTTCAAACGGCGCCCTCCGTTCAACCGAAAACCGTTCAGGCCGCCCCCGCAT
>ERZ650300.240-NODE-240-length-31827-cov-16.907308_pt1 | contig 31827 bp, 23 predicted proteins | sample MGYA00376236_ERZ650300 | MGnify/ENA primary metagenome ERZ650300 (study PRJEB26733, sample SAMN07839303) | wastewater metagenome | biome: urban; feature: wastewater treatment plant; material: waste water | place: USA: North Carolina | collected 2016-04-28 ...
GCCCACGGGTTCGCTGCCTGCACGCATGCCGGGGCCTTCGGCTTTGATTTCTCCATCCACCAGAATGCGGGGCTTGAGGCTGATGCTGCTGGACAGCCCACGGGGCAGTTGGCTGGGGTCTAGCTGTTGACCCGGGGCGGGGGTGGGGATGAGGGCTGCAATGGCGGCTTCGTCTGCAGCGCTGGTTGCTACCCAGGCCAGGGTGAGTTTTTTGCCAGCCAGGGCTGCGGTGGGGGCCTCAAAGCCCATGAGGGGGCTTTCTCCCCAGGCAGCTGAGCGCGCATCGCTGTAGATCTGGTAGCGGAACTTGGCTCGCAGAACTGTGGAATGGCTGAACTGCCAGCGACAACAGCATCTGCGGGCGTTTGCACCAACGCTGGCGCGCCGGATGCGGGCAGATGCCAACCAATGAGTAGCCGCAGAATTCATGGAAAAATCAGGCTCTAGCGCTTATGTGAACAGCGCAAGCAGCTATTAAAAACATAGCACATGGAATGGTAGCTGTGGGCTGAGGTTTTGGGCAACGAAGCTCAGAGGGCAAAAGGCAAGACCTGACCCTGCCCTCCCTGGATCATCGTTCTTGACCCACCGGGTGTGCCGCAGGTGCCCGATGTCCATGTTCAGGCCCTGGAAGGTGATGCCCGTGGTGACGATGCCGTACAACTTGTTGGGCCTGACCTGGGCGTGGAACAGGCCGTAGCTGAGCGCTGGGCGGTCGATCATTTGCGCTTGGCTGCTGGCTATTGATCCGTGGCTTTGCAGGCTGGCGAAGTAGCCCCACAGGGTGGCGGTGAGCAGGTCTCCGGTGAGGTGGTCGCCGGTGATGCCTTGCAGGATGGCTGCGCGCTGGGCTTCTGGGGCAGCTTGGGCTTGTTGGAGCTTGGCCTTGGTTTGCTCCATTCTGGTTTTGAGGGTGCTGAGCTGGGCTTGGCTGATGCCTTGGATGCTTAGCCCCAATGCCGTTTGCTGGCCTGCGATGAGCTGGTCTTGGGTTTCGTCCCAGTCCTGGCTTCCGTAGCGGGTGAAGCCGCCTTGGCCCACGGGTTCGGTGCCTGCGCGCATGCCGGGGCCTGTGGCTACGACGGTGCCGTCTACCGAGATTTGGGGCTTGAGGTTGATGCTGCTCGATAGCCCCCTGGGCAGTTGGCTGGGGTCTAGCTGTTGGCCGGGGGCGGGCTTGGGGATGAGGGCTGCTATGGCGGCCTCATCCGCTGCGCTGGCTGCCACCCAAGCGAGGGTGATCTTTTTACCGGCGATGGCGGCGGTGGGGGTTTTCCAGCTCAGCAGGGGGCTGTCGCCCCAGGCTGCGGAGCGGGCATCTGCGTAGATTTCGTATTTGAACTGCGCTTTGCTGCTGGCAGGCAGGTCGCTGTGGGTTTGGCTGCGGGTTTTGATGCTGTAGGGCAAGGTGCCTGCCAGGTAGGGCAAGGGGTCGATGGTGGCTTGCCGGGTGCCCAGGACGTCGCCTACGGTGCTTTGCCCAGCGTTTTGGCTGTCGATGTAGGTTTTAAGGCGGGCCTGGTAGCTGCTCAGCTGGCTTTGCAGGGCGGTGGTGTTGAGGTTTCTCACCCAGCCTTCGGCCGGGTTGGTTTCTGCGCCTTGCTGGGCCGCGTTCAGCAGGGCTTGGGCGTCCAGGGGGACTGCTTCGCCCAAGTCCATGCCTTCTTTGAAGGTGTATTGCTTGTAGCTGCCGTCCATGGGCACCCAGGTGTCTCCCTGCGTTTGGCCGCCGGTATGGGCAGCGCCCCGACCAGGGAGGTAGCGCACATAGGCTTCCACCCAGACGTGTTCCAGCCGCATGGCTTTGACCTGGCCACCGCTGACCAAGGCCACGTTGGGCACCCCGCCTTGGCTGAGTACTTGTTGGGCTGCGTCAACGGTCTTTGCACCGCCCACCCAGTTCATCACCTTGTCTGCGGGCAACTCCACGCTGCCGTAGACGTAGCGGGCGGGTATGCCTGCACTGCGCAGCAGGGCGATGAGCAAGCTGGCTTGGTCAAACGCGTTGCCTGACTTTTTATCGAGCGTGTCTTGCGCGCCTTGCACGCTGCCTTGGCTCGGGTAGTAGTAGACGTTGTCGTGTACCCACTGGTAGATCTTGTGGGGGTTGTTGCCCAGGCTTTGGGCCAGGGCCTTGATGGCGTCGGTTTGGGGGGCATCCAGTGTGGGGGCAAGGTCTGCTGACGTGGGGGCTGCCGCCTTTTTGAGCGAACCTTCTTCCGTGCCGATTGCGTTCGTTGCGGCCACCACAGCTTTGCTCTGCGGTTGGCTGGCTGAGGCTGCGGGCTTGTCTGCCGCCATGAGTTTCGCGTTGAGGGATTGGGCGTCCATCAGCGGCTCTTGCGCCGTCGCTTTTTGCGCCTGCCACGGCAGATTTTTCAGATCGATTTTGTGGTGCGTTGGCTCGGGAATGTTGTCGCTCAAGTAGTTGTGCAAGGCAGCCTGCTGGGCCGCGCTGACCGGCTGAGCCAACAAAGCCATGAGTTCGTTGTGTTTCTTCTCAAACGCGGCTTCTAGCTCAGCTTGCTGCGCAAGCACTTTTTGCGACACGGACGCCTCACGCCATTGCGCGTGCAACTGCGCCCATTCCTGGCGCATGGTCTGGGCCATAGCTTCGAATGTTGCGGGGTTCGCAGAGGTGATGCCTAGACGCAGGGTGCTGCGCTTCGCGCCCACCCCATCGCCCACTGCGTCTTGCATGTTGCTCTTGAGTGCTTGCAGGGCGTTGTAGTAGCGGTCAGCCGCTGTGGGGGATGTTGCCTGCTCCAGAGCTAGCGTGCGAGCTGCTTGCGCGCTTTGTAACTGTTGGGCATGGGTCAAGGGGAGTAAGGCGGTGTTGAGCAAGGCAGCCACCAATACAGTGGTGATGCCTTGCATGAAGCGGCGTGGCACGCCTAGGTAGGTGCTGCGCGGAATGTCGCCCCTCGGTTCATCGCGGTCACGTGGCGTAGGCATTGGGGAACGCTCCCTCTCGAATACTTGCATGGTCATGGTCTTCTGTTTTTGTGTTTTCTAGTCTGTTGCCCACAGGTGACTGGATACCGAGTCACCTGTGGGGGACGTTCTAGGCTGAGCTACTCAGCCTTGCGGCCAGAGGTTTTCAGTGCCGCGCGTTTCTTGACGCCTGGGCGAGTTGGCTTCTACGGTGGGCAAAGGCGAGCATCATCAGCAGCGCACTGAGGATGACCAATGCGATTTCACCGCCCTCGCCTCCCCACATAGGCACAGGGATGGGCTCAGCACCTGCTGAGGTACTCACAGCAAGGTTGAACACGGCGCTACCACTCGCAACCGGTGAAGATGCGACCACTGTCACATTGCCAGTACCACCTCCGGCCAGCAAGCTGATGCGCGCATGGCCCTGGGCATCGGTTGTTGCTGTGTTCCCGGCGGGGAAGGTCACCGTTGCGCCCTGGCCGCCAACCGCAGTGAAGGTGACGATTGCCCCGGCTACCGGAATACCGTTACCGCGCAGCACAGTTGCCTGCAGCTGCTGAGGGAAAGCGCTGTGGACTCTGGTCGACTGCGGGGTGCCGCCAGTGGCGACAAGCGTCTGCAACGAGAGGGTGAAGTGCGCCTGCGCCAGAGTCAACTGCGTCGGGCTACCCCCACTACCGTTGACGGTAGCCACCAGCACCGCCATCAACGATTGACCGTCTGTACCTGCAGCGAGCCAAGAGTCATTGACGCTGGTGCTGGCACCCACGTTCAGATTGGCAGTGATGTTGTGCTGATGCAAAACTGCTTGGGTCGTAGGATCCACGATCCAGATGGCCAAGGGAAGATTACTCAGCGCGCTGTTGCCTTGATTCGTAGCCTGTGCGGTGATGCTGACTGGCTCACCAATACGGGCAACCTGGGGTTGCACCGCAATGGTCCCGCCCAAACCGAAGCCGCTGTCCGCAGAGGAACCCACGCTGTATGTGGTCTGCGTGCTGTGCAGCAAGCGGTTTTGCGAATCCAGGAGTTCCTGGGTGACCGTGTACACACCCGGCGCAGCACTGACCAGAGGCTGCGCTGCAGCAAAGTTCATCAAGGCACCAGGTAACAACTGAGGCACGGGATGGCCATGGCTGTATTTCAAGTCTCCAGCGGGGCCGTATACACGCACCATCAGCGTCAGGTTATTAAGAATCAGGTTCGCTGAACGGCTGTTTGCCATGGAAGACAGCTGAACGCGATCACTCGGCCGGTAGGTCTTACGGTCGGTTCCCACTTGGCTCACTGCAGATGCGCTTTGTTGGTCTGCCAGAACAATGAAATCGCTCAGAGCTTGCGCTACCACCACATCACCCTCAACCAAAGTGGCTCTGACGGTGTATTTGGCGGGGACGATGGAGCCGATCGCAAAAGGAGCGGGAACAGACAACGAGTCCTTTGTCGGGATGGTCACCCCTTGCTGCACCACACGGCCCACACTCTGGCCCGCCGAATCCAACACGTCCACAGTCAATACGCCAGTGATATCGCGCACATTGGCATTGGTCAAAGCGGTTGTGATCTGAGCAGAATCCTGCGCCGGATACTCAGCCTTGTCTGCGGCTACGGTGATGCCCACCAAGTTGGCACCGCGCACATCCGGAATAGCAACTGGCACGGTGACGGGAGCTGGCGCAAAGCTGTTTTGAAAGCTCATGTAGCCAGAGTCAATGGCCGCACGCTTTTCACCCAAGCGCAGGCCTTTTTGGCTTGCGTCAAAGCACACTTGAGCACCGCTGCTGGTCACGTCCTTAAGGCTCCAGACGTATTCCGTGCGGCCATCGGCCTGCGGAATCGTCGCCACAGGCGCCTTGCTGGTACCGGTGATGCGCTGACCAGGTTTGGTGAACAGATGCACGTCCACGCTGATCGCACCGCAAGTCACGGGCACACCCCACACATTGTTATCGCCGTGGTTCCAGACCAGCAGTCGATTGTTCAGCTTGTCGTAGGCCAGGTAGTCAATGTCGTTGAAGTAAGGGCTGATCTTGAGCGCGTCAAACAACACTGCCACGCGCCCGGTACGCGGGATGACTTGGGCAAGAACATGCTCTTCCGTGTTGAGCTGACTGATCTTTGTCCAGTTATACGGCGCGATATAGAAGTTCTCTGCACAGTCTGCAGCAATGTTCGGGTATCCATCACCCTCAAAGTACGGGCTGTTATCTCCGCCATTCGCACCATTGAAGATGGCAGTTGCCGAACCCGCAGGATTCATCATGGACACCAACTGCCCACTGTTGTCGTTCTGCGCATAGATGTTGTCTTTGCCGTCAATGGCAATGCCACGAGGGTTTGGCAGGCCAGCGGTTGGCAGCGATGAAAGTTGACCTTGCGCGTTAACCTTCAAAAGCTGTCCTGCTGTTCCGATGATGACCTCATCCTTGCTGTTCACCACCAGGCCATTGGTTTGCCTTACGCCCAAATCCACAACGGTCCGTTTGCTACCGTCCTTAGCCACAGCCACCAGCTCGTAGTTGCCAGTCGAAGCGTTGCGCGACGAGAGGTACATCGTTTCAGAACTGTCGGTCGCCAAGCCAAACGAAGGCGCAAAACCAGAGGCGAACGGAACCCCCGCGGTTTGGCCGGGCGCTGCTTTGTACAAGGTGTCACCAGCGGTGTAGAAAATGTTGCCACTGCGGTCCGAGGTCAGCCCCTGAGGAAAGCCCGTGTTCACCAGTGGCTTGACGTTGGCGATTTCCACGCGAGAAATCGATGTGAAATCTGCGCCATCCAAATTCATGCACATAGGCAATTCAGGGTCACCCGGCGGCAGTTCGGCTTTGAGTGCCTGCAGATCACTTGTGGCGTGTGGCCCCACATGCAGGTAGTTGTCGAGGCTCCCCTGAACACCACTGCGTGTCACCAGCACCTTGAAATCTCCACCGTAAGGAGGGAGCCATTGGCCAAGGTCGAGGGTCACATACCCGTCAGCGCTAGGCAAGGCGGGCATGGGCATCGTCACTTGGTAAGCAACAGTGCCGGCAGGTGCCACTGCCGTCGGCAGGGTCGTGTCCAGCCTCAGAATCTGTTTCTGAGAGCCAGCAACCAGCGCATACAAACTGCCGTTCGCTAAGCCCTGAATAGGATTGCCGTTGGTGAAACCATCCATCCGCAGATCTGTCATGGCTCCGGCATTCGTACGCAATTTGGCCCACCCATTGCCGCCCAGATAGACGCCAGCGGAACTCAAGCGCATGGCACTCAGATTGGTCAATCCGGTCGCCTGGGTCTGCAGAGCATTGTTCTTCAGTGTCAGCAGGCTGCCGTTATTACCACTGGCCATCCAGATCGTGTTGGAGGCATCGACCTCCAGCGCCACAGGTGCGGAGGAAAGACCTGAGGCGAACGGTTGCCAACGGTCTGTAATCCATTCGCCCATCTGGTGGCTTTGATAGTTGGGCAACACCATGCGCTGGCCATCAAAGCCCACACCGTAGGTCGAGAATCCAGTGTTTCGCGTCTCGATCACATTGCCTTGAGGACTGAGCTTCACCACCGATCCAGAGGTTGACGTCGCCCACAATTGACCCTGGGCATCAAACGCCAGTGATTGGGGTGATGGCACTGCCCCCACCCATGCCGACTGCTTGGCAGCAGCAACACGAACGATGCTGCTGTTGCCTTGGCTGGCAACCAGCAGCTGACCCGACTGGTCAAAAGCCAAGCCATGCGGAGACAGAATGCCAGCGTACTGAGCTGTGGTGCTACCGGAGGTGTTCAGCACTGAAACGCGGCTTTGGCTATAGGAAGCAACTGCCAGAGCATCTGCCTTGGCGGCAAGACCACCATCCTGGCTTCCGCTCAGACTTGCGAAATTGGAAGCTGTGCCGTTTTCAAACTTGTATACCGCCCCCCCACTCGCGAGGTAAGTCACCCCACCCACCGTAGCAAAGTAGCCCGAATGCGAGGGGGAATTCACCACCCGCGTCGGGGCTGCAGCACCGGGGCTGTATTTGTACATGCGGTTGGAAGAACCGACAAATAGCAGCTCACCGCCCACCCAAGCCATATCTTGCGGATAGTACATACCGGACAAGACAGGACTCAGTGCCGTCGCCCCCGAATCACCCTTGTACAGCAGGTTTTCACCGCTATGAACGGCAAGGATTGCACCATCGTTGTTCAGAGCGAGGTCCGTGTAGTTGTACAAGGTAGGCACGTTGATTGTGCGTCGCAAGGTTTGGGTGTCCGGGTCCAGCAAGAATGACTTGTTGTAGCCAACGGCCACCAGACCTCCGTCACTGCTCGCCGCCAAGCGGTAGATGTACTCGCCCCCGAAGTTGGCCACCTGCATTTGTGTGTGCTTGCCGTCTGCAGCAAATCGAAAGTAGATGCTGCTGCTGTAGTACGCCGTCAGATTACCTGCGAGGTCATTGCCAATGACGGACACGTAGTACGGCAAAGCATCAGAGAATGCCGTAACCACTCCAGCCGACGTAATTTTGTAGATTACGTGTGCGTAGTAGTCAATCGAATAAGCATTACCTGCAGCGTCGGCTGCGATTCCGTACCAGGATTTGCCGCTGGGTAGGGTTGCAAACTTGCTTGCAACTCCACTGGTCTTATCGATTCGATAGAGATCGAACCCACGTTTTCCAACGAGATTACCGGTACTGGGATCCACCGCAATCGCGTCCATGACCACCGCTGCGTCTTTGTATAGAACGCGCGGACCTTGGCCATCGACCACCAAGATAGTGCTCGCATTGCGCACGTAAGTCTCGCCTTGGGTTCCGATCCGCACCTGATCCGGACTCACCAACAGGCTTTCCAGCGATTGCAAAGGTGTTCCCGTGGCATCAAAGGCTTTGATGCGACTCGCACCGTATTCACTTACCCATACAGCACCGTTTCCGTCAACGGCAACCCCCCACGGATTGGAGAGACCGCTGACAAACGTACTACGCTGGCCTAGGCTATTGATTTTTTGAATGGTTCCGTCGGAATAGCCTGCCACATAGGTATTGCCGTTTCCGTCGAGCGCAAGGCCACGCGGACTGGACAGACCGGTAGCGACCACATTGGTTTCTCCAGTGCTGTTGAGCACACGAAGTGTTCCATCGTTGTTGGCAATCCAAAGATTGCCACTGGCGTCATAGCGCATGCCCTGTGGGCTGTTTGCAACCCCCCCCCGAGCGTAGACAGATACCGCACCGTTTGGCGCTACCGCGTAAATGGTGTGGTCTCCGGCACTGCTGACAAATAACGTCCCCGAGTTGTCAAACTTCACATCACGTGGACTGCTAAAGCCGCTGGCGTACACGCTGGTGGCTCCCGCCGAAGTCACTTTGATCACATTGTTTGCACCGCTGTTGGCAATATAGAAGTTGCCTTGCGCGTCACGTGTGATACCCCAGGGGCGATTCAGTGCAGCAGGCCCACTTCCCACGGCCACAAATGGAGTGATGACACCATCTGCAGCAGAAACCTTGGTCAACGTGTGATCACCGTAGTTGGTCACAACATAGTTGCCAGCATCATCTTTGACAAAACCAATCGGATTCGCCAACCCGCCTGTGTACAGGACCTCTTCAGTGCCGGCAGTGTCGCGGCGAATGACCTGCGGTTGCCCTGTTTTTTTGTCGGTCCCACCAAGAATCAACGCACCAGTGCTCTCGATGCCGATGGAGCGCAAGTTGCCTAGCGCCCCGACGTTGAAAGTACTGACAACGCCTGCTGCCGTGACCTTGTAAAGGCTAGCGCCCACAATCCACAGATCGCCATTGGAGGCAAGGGTCAAACCATTTGGATACGCACCCGATGGCAGCGTCGCAAGCACTGAGGCGACTCCGCTGGCGTCGTACTTGAGCACTTTGCCGTCGTAATAGTTAGCGGTGTAGAGATTGCCAGCTGCATCGCGCTCCAGGCCACGAGGCTCGTTCATGGGACCAGCCGTCGCAATCGTTGTAGCCCGTGTCACAGCCTGATTGCTCCCCGTTGCGTCAGGAGCTTCCAGAATCACTTTCAGGTCCACGTTGCCTGCTGGGATAGATTGATTTCCAACGTTCGTGACACTGGCCGTCAGCGCAACGCTTTGATTAGTGCCGTACTGCAGCAATGGCGGATTGGTGATAAGTCCCCCACTCATCATGGCAGCGGAGCTCACTTCAAATTGGGCCTGGCCTTCCGCCACCACTTTGCCTTGTCCGTCTACCGCACGAGCACGTACAACGTAAGAGCCAGCAGGTTGCCGCAGCACATGCCACTCCATCGGAACGGTGAGAGCGCCATTTCCTGGCACCATGATGGGCTGATTGGGTTGGCGAGAGCCTGCCCAACCGGTGGGGGCGTTGGCCATGAAGGTGTAGACAACACGATTTTGTGGATCTACGACATCGGCTTCCACCAATAAGCTAGCGGCCTGCGCATCTCCGTTCTGCAACTCAACCTCCAGCTTGATCAAACCGAATGGATCGTAGAGAGGCTTGTCCGTCTGCACATGGTTGATGGCAATGCGCGACGCAATAGGGCGCGCGAGCTGCAAATCAAAACTGGCATCACCAAGTTGACCAAAAGTCAAAGCGAAGGTTTGGGTGACGTACCCTTGCGCAGTCGCCGTCAGGCTCGCGCTAGTTCCAGCAACGGCGTCAAAACTATAACGACCGTCTGAACCCGTCGTGGCAGACCCAGCCACCCCTGATAGGCTCAGTTTTGCGCCAGCGATCGGCGCTTGAGTCAGTGCATCAGTCACGATCCCGGAAAGCTTGCGTGTGGCCGCGACCTTGGTCAAACGAATGCTACCCACATCGTTCGCGCCCAGCGTCATGGTACCGCTCGCTGTCACCGACTGATAGCCTGTTGCGTCTACGGTGAGGGTGAAGTTTCCAGGGTTCAGGCTCTGGAACGTAAAGGCACCGTCAGCAGCAGAGTTACGAGTGAGGCCGCCCAACGTCAGAGTTGCACCAGCTATGGGTGCCCCCGTCAACGCATCAACTACCTTTCCTTGCAGTGAAGCGTATGTAGGGTTAGATCCCATCACGGGCGAGAACAAATAGTTCTTACCAGCCTCAAAGTTCACAAGCACGCTGATGTCACTGTATCCAGTGAGCGACGCCTTCACATTGGCATAGGCAGCGGGAATGGCCGCAAGCTCATATGCCCCATTGGCATCCGTCAACACCGACAATCCAGCCACCGCTATGGAGACACCCTTCAGAGGTGTGCCCGCAGTGTTTTTGACAACACCAGACAAAGTCGCCGTAGAGGGCGCGCTGACTTGCTTGGACAAACGGATGGTGCCCAAACTGTTGGCGCCACTCATCAGTACTCCGCTGAAGGCGGCAGGGGGATAACCTGTAGCACTCACGTTCAATGTGAATGAACCTGGGCTCAGATTGGAAAGAGTGAAAGTCCCACCGGCCGCAGTAGTCGCCGCTGCACTGCCGATTTTTACAGTCGCGCCAACAAGGGGCGTGCCCGAGTCTGCATCCAACACGGTGCCACTCAGAGTCGTACTGCCACCAGGGTTCTGCAGGGTTGGCGAGAACACATAGTTTTGGCCGGACCCAAATGCGATAGATACAGTGACAGTTGAGTAGCCGCTCAACGACGCAACTACATCCCGAGTTCCAGCCTCAATACCAGTTATAGAGTAAGCACCGGCTCCATCAGTGAGCGCAGAATTGGCTCCCACTGCAATCAGTGCATTCGCAAGCGGCGTTCCGTAAATGTTCTTGACGGTACCCTTCAGAGTGGCAGTATTCGGCGCGGCACTCAAGCGCACGACGCCCAAGTTAAGAAGCTGTCCCGCCGCAACGTCCACACTCACTTGAACCGTTGCATACCCCGCCTGAGACAAGCTCAGCTTGTATGCACCGGGAGCAATGTTGTAGATGGAGAACTTTCCGTCGGCAGCCGAAGCGACGGTCTGGCTGCTCGAGCCGACCAACGCTATGGACACGTTAGACAGAGGTGAGCCTGTGTCTTTATCAACGACCACTCCCGACAAACTACCTGTCGTGGGTGTAGAAGGGGCCAAACTGTACGTGCCCAGTGCACGCAATGCCAAAGCGGTGAGATACCCGTCGCCATCCCAGCTGCCGTTAGCCTGTTGAGAACGGACCAAGGCATCCACCAAGGGCTGCAGGACTGCTTCGTCACTGGTTTGCCGGGAAAGCGCCATTAACGCTACCGCGTTTTCCAAAGTGCTGCCATATACACCGGCACTTCTACTCGCTAGCAGCCAGCGCTGAGCATTGGCCAGCGATGTCCCTGCATCAAACTGCTGACGCCAACTCGCCATTGCAAGCACCGCCAACGAAGTTCCAAAAACGCTAGGTTGCTCAGTTTCAGCCGACGAGCTGGGCAGGCCAAAGCCTCCGCTGGAGTACTGTTGCCCCCTCAAAAAAGCAAGCCCAGATTCCACTCCAGAAGTGTTCGCTACAGCATTCAGGGCCAATAGTGCATAGGCCGTATCCAACGCATTCGGCTGGTGTGAAGCGCTAGCACCCCAACCAGAGCCCGCATACTGGAGCGAGATCAATTTGGATTGCTGCCCGACGCTATCCACGCCCGCTGCGCTGCGAACCAAAACCTGCCTTGACAGCAGTTCTGTGACGCCATCATCCGGTCGGCTCTGGATACTGTCTCGCAGTGTGGGGGGCAAAGTCTGATTGAAAGTACGCAACGCACCAACCGTTTCCGCTTGCACCTGCCACTCGGTAGCCCCTGTGGCACCACCTGCAGCCATGCCACCGGAAGCCTGAACCTGTGAAGAAAGCCAGGCAAGACCATTTTGCGTAACTGAAGAAGGAAAGGCATTCGCTGCGAACGCGCCCCCACCAGCAGCGATGAGGACTAACGATTGCAGCCCAACAGTGAGGATTTTATTTTTTGCAGCGAAAGGCAGTCTGCGCAAAAATGCAAAGATATTCGACATTATTTTTTTCTCGAAACTTATTTATTTGCTTGCCAGCGCAGGCGACTTGGCATCTTCAAGCCAAAGGCGTGGCTGAGGCTGGACCCCTCGCATATCCAGCGTATACAAATTTATTTGAGCACTTCCAACGAGCGGAGCGTCAGTGATTTGAAAAATCAAAGTACTTTCATCCAGCCACTCAATCTGGTCATCCACAGAGTCCTTCACATACTCGTAGATAACTGATTTCCCTGTAGCAACATCTAAAACTGCAGGACTCCATCTGGTAGGACCAGTTCGACTCTTGTAGGCTATTTTTTTCCCATCCGGGGAAAACGACGGACATTCCACGCCTTGCTGCAAAACAAGAATCTTTTTCGATGAAAATCGCCCTTCCCCTAAGTAAGGCTGACCATCAAAATAGACTGTCACAAAAAAATGATCGCTATCCTTGGGGTCAAAGGTGACACCCCACACATTCAAATCAATGGAAGTTACTTGCTTCCCCTTGTGGCTTATTTCCCAGTTTTGCAAATTCTCTGGCTCGCGACCATTTTCCAATGGAACGATAAATGCCATTGTCGAGAAATTCGTTCCACCGACACCGAGATAGCTATGCCCCGTAGTGAATGCAGTCCCTGCACCAAAACGGCCATCCCAGGAAATTCGGGCACGGCTTACAATACCCTTCACCTTAAACAGTGGTTTTGAAGGAGCAAGAGAGGACGAGTCATATGCATATGCCGTAGGATCGGTGTAATACCGTGGTTTATCTGGTGCGATTCTCGTAAAACACCACAGCCTATCTTTTCCACTGTGAACCCTGTCACAGCCCAATCGTGTTGGAACACGAGTCTGCACAGCATGGTCTTTTCGGCGAACTGTCAGAGCCTCCACTCGCTGATAACTTCTATCACTGGCACGCACAACATATGCAGTGTATGTTTCTGAATTGCTATCCTCGCTCTTTTGAGCAATTGCCGGTTGGTAGGCAAAAATTGAAAATACACAAACCATCCCACCGCTGATTTTTTTTATTCTTCTCATAAGTTACTAAATTTCCGCCTTAGACCACAGGAATACAGTTACAGCGATTGAAATACCCAACACCACAGAGAATGCGGTGAAGGCCACTACCTGACCATTCCACTGCCACAAAGCGCCAAAAAGTGTGGAAGACAACAAGCGCATCAAACCGACAACGGCGCCAAGCAACGCCATGCCTGTCGTACAAACCTCCGATGGGAGCAATTTGGCTGCTTGTGCCATGAGCACGCCATCAGTTGCCGCATAGAAACAGCCCATAACCAGGAGTGTTCCGGCAATACCGACAAGAGGGGGAAGAAACTGGAGGCTCAGGTACCAGATCATCAGCAGGGCGTGGCCAGCAACAACGAGCCATTTAGCGCCCACGCGATCGGCCAGTTTTCCAAATGGGTAGGCAGCCAATACAAAAATCAGGGCTGTTCCCGAGTAAAAGAGTGGCAACCAAGTCACCGCTACCTGAGATTTTTGCTGCAGGTAGAGATAAAGCAGTCCATCACTTATTACGCCAAATGAAAGTGCAGCAGCACACCACAGCAACAGCCAAAAAGAATTCTGAGATTTAAGCTGCTTCAGCACCTCTTTCCAGGATGAGAACTCACCCTGAGTTTTCGACATTGGAACATCAAACAACCGCGAAGATCGTTCTTGATTACCCCCTGGCTTCAATCCTGGCACCTTCCCCAAAAATGCCAAAAATCCCAGAGTGGCAATAATCAAGCTCACGACGAGCAAAAGCGTGTAGTCCTCAGGTGTCAGAGCCAATAGAGCAAATGCCAAAAGCGGGCCTGCCAGTGCCCCAACTGCATCCATCGCGCGGTGCAGACCGAAGGCCGCACCTTTCTGTCCACTTTCAGCGTGAGCGGCAATAAGAACGTCACGTGGAGCGGTGCGCACCGCTTTTCCAACTCTGTCCAAGCCCAAGCTGATCAATGCAGCAAGTAATCCCCATTGCATACTAAGCAAGAGGGCTAACTTTGCTACTGCCGACATTCCATAGCCAAGGGCGGCAACAGATTTATGCTTCTGAAATCGATCCGCCCAAATGCCAGTTGGCAATCGAAGAATTGCTGCAGCGCCTTGATAAACCCCTTCCATGAAACCCACCATGAGAGGAGGCAACAGCAGAACAGAAAATAAAAAAGCAGGCAGGACACTACCTACCATCTCAGTGGCAAGATCCGTAAGTAAACTCGTTATGCCAACCCAAATCACCACGCGCGGCACCGCGCGCGCTGGCGAGTTTTGAGTTGCTAAATTCCCATTGACGCGTGAACCGCGCAGGGCATTTTTCAGGCTTTCGATCCCGTACAAACTTCCCCCTCATTCATCTGGCGCACTTAGGTGCGCTCTGATCCGACTGATGCTCTATTTGTGTCTTCCCTAGCTTGCCTTGCGCAGCTATGTAAAGACAAGGCTAAGGAGCCATGACAAATTGCAAGCGGATTTAAAAGTGGCGCGATCTTCTTACAAATCCACTCAATTTCTCAACGAAGGTATGTAAGCAATCGAAAGAAAGCCCAGAGACTGTTTCGAGACTGCAAGAGGCTATGCATCACCACCCAGAAGAATGAGCCCACATCACAAAGCACTGCCGCTTCTTTCGCGCCCACCCATCCGAAGCGGGGTTATTCCGTGAAACCCTTTGCGCTCCTTGATCTTCTTGGTACATGTTCAGAAACTCAGCAAAGCCGCAGAGAGAGTGCACGGGTAATATAGAAGAAGGAACCAGCCCGCTGAATCAAGCCTCGAAAAATCAGGTTGACACGGCCCGCAAGAGACTGGCGCGCAACGCATCAACCGAGTTATTGATCGTGGACGCGCTAAGCGTGACGAACACTGACAACAAACCCCACAACAATCCCACATACCCACTGCGGGCGGGAACTTTGGCCTTAGCACTCTATCTACCAGAGTGCTAACATGATGCCATTGAGGAAAGGATTCCCGGCATGACGCTTTCATCTGGAACCGCAATCACTGCTGTGACACCCACCAGCCCTTGGGCGCTGGTACCGGCTCTGGGCAACTTGGATGCCTATATTTCGGCCGTCAATCGTCTGCCCCTGCTGACGCAGGAAGAAGAGCAGACTTACGCTCGCCAACTCAAAGAAAACAACGATGTGGACGCCGCAGGCCGCTTGGTGATGTCGCACCTGCGCTTGGTAGTTTCCATTTCACGCCAGTACCTGGGGTACGGGTTGCCCCATGGCGACCTGATTCAAGAAGGCAATGTGGGCCTGATGAAGGCCGTCAAGCGCTTTGACCCAGACCAGGGTGTTCGGCTGGTGAGCTACGCCATGCACTGGATCAAGGCTGAGATCCATGAGTACATTTTGAAGAACTGGCGCATGGTCAAGGTGGCGACCACCAAGGCCCAGCGCAAGTTGTTTTTCAATCTGCGCTCGATGAAACAGGGTTTCAAGGCCGATGCCAGCGCTGCCGATGCGGCCACGCACCGCGACACGCTGTCTGACCACGAAATCGATGTGGTGGCTGCGCAGTTGAATGTGAAGCGTGAAGAAGTCATTGAGATGGAAACGCGCATGTCGGGCGGCGATGTGTTGCTGGACCCCACCCCTTCGGATGACAGTGAGCAGGCCTTTGGCCCGATTGCCTATCTGGCCGATGCCTCGCATGAGCCCACGGCCATGATCGAGTCACGCCAGCGCGATGTGCTGGCGTCTGACGGCATTACCAATGCGCTGGCCAGTCTGGACGAGCGCAGCCGCCGCATTGTGGAAGAGCGCTGGCTGAAAGTGAACGACGATGGCTCTGGCGGCATGACGCTGCACGAGCTGGCCGCCGTGTACGGTGTGAGCGCTGAGCGCATCCGGCAAATTGAAGTGGCTGCGATGAAGAAAATGAAGAAGGCTTTGACGGAACCCACCTGAGCCGTTGATGCAAGGTGCGGATGGAACAGCGCGGGCACGCAGCCGCGCTACCATTTGCAGCCTTGCCGGTAGATCCTCCCACAGGGCCCGCCAGGAACCTGTTGACGCTGATGGAGAGGCCCCTGCGAGGCGCCGCCGCAAGCAAGTCAACAGATTTGGCGGGCTTTGCTTTTTGCCTGGTGACAATGCTGTGCCGCATGCAACACGTTCATACACCCTGAAGGAGCCCCATGCATCCCATGTTCTCTCGCCGCAATGCCGTTGTTCTGGCGCTGACGGCGTTGGCTTCGTCTTGGGCTCTGGCCCAAACCCCCCCCGCCTTAGCACCCCAAGTTCCCTGGCCCACCAAGCCGCTGAAGATTGTGGTGGGCTTCCCACCCGGGTCTTCGCCCGACCTGACGGCCCGCACTTTTTCTGAGCCTTTGTCCAAGGCATTGGGGCAGCCCGTGCTGGTGGAAAACAAAGTGGGCGCTGGCGGCAACATTGGGGCGGATGCCGTGGCCAAGGCGCGGGATGACCACACGATTGGCTTGATGATCAATGGCAACATGACCATTGCCAAGCTGATCAATGCCAACGTGCCTTACGACCCGCAAAAGGACTTGGCACCGCTGACGCTGGTGGGGACATCGCCCCTGGTGCTGACAGCCCCGCTGAGCCAGCCCGGTGTGTCTGCCACTGTCGACGCCCGCGAATTCATGGCCGCCGCCCGCACCGCAGGCGACAAATGGAGCTATGGCACGCCTGGCGTGGGGACGGTGGGCCACATCGGCACAGAGTTGCTGAAGGCGCGCAGCGGCATCAACCCGGTGCACGTACCCTACGCTGGCTACCCCCAGGTAGCCACAGCCATGCTGGGCGGACAACTGCAGATGGCATTGCTGCCCCCTGCCCTGGCGCAGGCCCAGGTCAAGGCTGGCAAGCTGCGGGCGATTGGGGTGACATCGGCGGGACGCAGTGCATTGGCGCCTGATGTGCCCAGCCTGAGCGAGGCGGGCATCCAGGGCTTTGAGCTGGAAATTTGGAATGCTTTTGCCGCCCCTGCCACCATGCCCAAACACTTGCAGGCGCGGTTGGCCAACGTGCTGGCCGAGATTGCACGCACCCCGGATGTGCGCGCCAAGTTGTTCCAGCAAGGCTGGCAGGTGGCGGGCACATCCCCCGAAGGCCTGGCCAACCGCATCAAGGCAGACACGGCCACCCTGGGGCAAATCATTGCCCAGCAGGGCATCAAGGCCGATTGAGTGCAGCGGGCCATGCCAATTGGCTGGCCCGCGACCCAAGCTGCGCTGCCTGCTTACGCCCTACTTTGACTCTTTGAGCAAGGTGGCCACGTCTGCCGCCAAGGCGGCTGCGCCACTGCCGTAGCGGTGGTACACGCGCAGGCGGCCGGCCGTGTCGTACACGTAGCTGCCGGCAGAGTGGTCCATGGTGTAGCTGGTGGGCGTCTTGCCATCCACCTTCTTGTAGTAGATCTTGAAGTCCTTGGCCACTGCAGCCAGCTCCTGCGCGTTGCCGCGCAGCGCCAGGAAGGTGGGATCAAAGTTGGCCATGTAGGCCTTGAGCACGTCGGCGGTGTCGCGCTCGGGGTCCACAGTCACGAAGATGCCTTGCAGGCGCTCACCGTCGGCTCCCAGTGTTCGCTTGACCTCGGCCAGCTCTTGCATGGAGGTGGGACACACGTCGGGGCACTGTGTGAACCCGAAAAACACCACCACCACCTTGCCCGCGAAGTCTTTCAAGCTGCGCTGCTGGCCGTTGTGGTCCGTCAATGGCAGATCGCGGGCGTATTCGGCGCCAGTGACATCAATGCCCCGAAATTCCACCTTTTTCTCAGAGCAAGCAGAAAAAAGCACTGTAGCGCCCGCCAGCAAAGCGCAAGCAGCTACAGATTTAATAGCATTTCGTTTGTTCATGTTCACATCACGTAGTGGTCCACCAACAGCGCAGCAAACAGCACGCTCAGGTGGATCAGGGAAAAGCGGAAGGTCTTGCGGGCCAGGGCGTCGGAGTAATTGCGCCACAAGGCAAATCCATAGCCGCAAAATCCCACGCTCAGCACCACGGCAAAGGCCAGGTAGAGCCACGAACTCATGCCGTACACGAAGGGCATGAGGCATCCCGCAAAAAGAATCAGCGTGTACAAAAAGACCTGCAGGCGCGTGAACTCGTTGCCGTGGGTGACAGGCAGCATGGGCAGGCCTGACTTGCGGTAGTCCTCCACCCGGTACAGCGCCAGCGCCCAGAAGTGCGGAGGGGTCCACAGGAAGATGATGAGAAACAGAATCAGCGCTTCGGGCCCGACATCCCCCGTCATGGAAGACCAGCCCAGCACAGGCGGCATGGCCCCCGAGGCACCGCCAATGACGATGTTCTGGGGCGTGAGCGGCTTGAGGATGACGGTGTAGATCACCGCATAGCCCACAAAGGTGGCGAACGTCAGCCACATGGTCAGCGGGTTGATCCACACGTACAGCAATGCAGACCCTGCAGCGCACAGCACCGCGGAGAACACCAGGGTCTCCTGGTTAGACAACTCACCCTTGGCGGTAGGGCGCCAGGCAGTGCGCTTCATCTTGGCATCAATGCCCTGCTCCACGATGCAGTTGAAGGCAGCGGCGGCCCCAGCCACCAGCCAGATGCCCAGGCTGGCCAGCGCCATCTGGCCCACCTGCGCCCAACTGGGCAAGCCCGGCACAGCCAGCACCATGCCGATCAAGGCACAGAACACAATCAATTGGACGACGCGCGGCTTGGTCAAAGCATAGAACTGCGCGAATCGCGACGGAGGGGAAACGGCAGCAACACTCATGCAATCACTCTCGGTGCGCGCGCTGGCGCAGAAATCTCGTTCGGGGCGGCGCTGGTGCGGCTGGCCGCCAAGGCCCAGGTCAATACCACCACCAATGCGGCAGCCCCCCCGGTGTGGAGCACCGCCGCCAGCAGGGGCCAATCCAGAATCACGTTAGACAAGCCCGTGGCCAGCTGCAGCGCAGCCAGCGCCAACAGCCAATGCGCTTGCGCTTTCAGAGAGGGACGCAGTTGAAGCGCGAGCCACACCATGGCTGCAAGGACGACATAGGCCATCAAGCGATGAACATAGTGAATGGCCGTCAAACCCGCAAAACTGATGTGACTGCCGTCTTGCAGCATGCCCAGTTCACGCCAAATCTGGAAGCCCTGCGCAAAGTCCATGGCGGGCCACCAGCTACCCTGGCACTTGGGGAAGGTGGTGCAAGCCAGCACCGCGTAATTGGTACTGACCCAGCCGCCCAAAACCACTTGTGCAGCCAGCAAGGCCATCGTGCCCCACAAGGCCCAACGCATCCCTTGGCTCAGACCGACAGGCGGCAGACCCCCGGCCGCCCGGGTGTGCTGCACCGCCTGAACGCACAGCAGCGCCAGGAGCACCAGCCCGCCGATCAAATGCAGTGTCACGATGGCGGGGAACAGCTTCATGGTGACCGTGAGCGCACCAAACGCGCCCTGCAGACAGACCCAGACGAGGGTAAATGTAGGCCACCAGGGACTGCCAGCGGGCGGCCGTCCCACCGAAGCGCCCTGCCCCTTGGCGGCTAGTTGGCGCTTCCATGCACGGTGCTGCACCCATGCAGAGATCGTCATGACAATGATGAGCACCCCTACCCCGGTGGCCAGATAGCGGTGGATCATCTCCACCCAGGCTTTGCCGTGCGTGACAGGCCCCGTAGGCATGGCGCTTTGCGCTGCAGAAATTTCTTCACGGGCACCCACGGGGCTCGCGCTGCCGTAGCAGCCAGGCCAGTCCGGGCAACCCAGACCGGAATCGGTCAGGCGCGTGAAAGCACCAAACAGCACCAGATCGAAGGTAAGGAACAGAGTCAGCACCGTGAGCGCTTGCAAGCGCCGCAGCGGAGAAGCCCCACGGTTGCGCCAGCGCACCCATGCCAGCGGGCCCAGGGCAATCAGCAGCCCCAGGAGCATGAGCCGGGTGAGCGGAGCGAGGTCGTACAGAGGTTGCGCGTCCATGTCAGGGCTTCCGGGGTCGGCCCGCCTCATCCCAGGATGCAGAGGCGCGCAACAGGCGTTCCAGATCCTTCTTGGCCTTGGCTGCGCCCGCAGCATCCATGCGGGCGGGGAAACGCATCATCCAGTGGCCCATGGGGTCCACCACATAGATGTGATCCCGCAGCGCCTGACCTGCAGCAGGCGCCAGCCACTGCGCCAACGCTGCTTCATCCACGCGCCGCACCTGGGCCTGTTTGAGGGCAGGCTCCAAGGCTGCGGGAGGGGCTTTGTCATCCGTCACCAGCCACACCCAATCCACGCGGTCTTTCTCACGCCCCACGCTTTCACGCAGCTGGCGCTGCAGGTACAGGTGCTTCTGGCAATCGGTATCGCACTGGCTATCGGCCACACTCACGAGAAGCCACTGCCCCTTGAGATCCACCAGTGCCCCGGCACCACCCTCCAACGTGGTGGCAGCCATGGCGGGCATGGGCCGTTGTGGCTCAATCAACTCGCCGTAGTTCTTGCGTCCCTCTGGGCGAATCACGTAATAGGTGAAATAGGACGCAATGACGGGTGCAGCACAGACCAGCAGCACCCCCAGCATCTTCAGGCGGCCATGGCGGGTGCGCTGGGCAGCATCCATCGCCCCTCCGGCCTCGGGCAAGGTATGCACCGTCAAACCCAGGGGGTGCTCTGACGCCACTTCAGGAGGAACGCTCGCGGCGTGGGCGAATGAAGCGTCGGACGATTTGGAACCAGACATAAAGGAGTGCAATCAGGCCGCAAAGCCCGAACCATTGAAATGCGTAACCATAGTGTTTATCGACGCCCGAGGAGACGGCAGGCCAGTCGCGCTGCATGCCTTCACCAGGCTCCCCCAACTGAACCACTGACAAATCCAGCAGCGGCAGTTGCGTGGCGGAGCGAAATGCAGCCAGGTCGAGATTTTGCCGGATGCGGGAAGACCCCTGTGCACTGTCCCCTGCGCTGAATTCGTAGAGCCGCGAGGGCGGCGCAGCCACCCGGCCTCTGACCTGCACAGTCCCCGCCGGAGTCACGACGTCAGGCACCTGGGTTCTGTCCTGAAAATTGCGCGGCACCCAGCCGCGCTGTACCAGCACCACGGCGCTGGTCCCTCGCAATTGCAGGGGGGTAATGACGAAAAAGCCGGGGCGCCCCTGCATCTGTCGGTTGTCGAGATATATGGTGTGCTCAGGCAACCAAAGGCCTTCCAGTTCCACCGTGCGATGCCGCAGGTCTTCTGCAGCGCCCGCCGCATCAGCCTTTGCCAAGCTCGCCCCATCCAAGGCCGGCAGCGCAGCGCGAGAAGTCAGCGTTTGCTCGTATGCCAGCTTTTCTGCGGCACGGCCCAACTGCCACCGCCCCAGCGATGCAGTAATGGCCACGCCCACCAGTGCGGCCAAGGTGACGACAACAAAAAGCACACCAGATGCACGAGGACGGGGCGTCACAGGATAATCAGCTCCATGAAATATCTAGTTGTTGCGGCATTTGTGGGCATTGTGGTCAGCCTGGGGTCTGCGCTCTTTTTCATGATGCGCAATGGCAACAACGATGCACTGAAGGGTAACCGCATGGCCAGGGCATTGGCAGTGCGGGTGGGGCTGTCGATCTTGCTCTTTGTGTGCCTGCTGGCCGCATGGCAACTGGGCTACATCCAGCCCACCGGCCTGCCGGCCACGCGCTGAACGCATCACGCTCACAAAAAACGCAGCCGAGACTGGCACTCAGCAAGGCAAGCTAAGCCACAAAAAAAGCGCCTTGCGGCGCTTTTTTTGTTGACTGTCGGCGCTTACATCCAATACACGAGGATGTACAAACCGAGCCAGACCACGTCCACAAAGTGCCAGTACCAAGCGGCACCTTCAAAGCCGAAGTGCTTGTCTGCCGTGAAGTGGCCTTTTTGCAGGCGCAGCGTGATGAACAGCAGCATCAACATACCGATGAACACGTGGAAACCGTGGAAGCCGGTCAGCATGAAGAAGGTGGAACCGAACACACCAGACGACAACTTCAGGTTCAAGTCTGTGTAGAGGTGGTAGTACTCGTAGCCCTGAACGAACAGGAACACGATGCCCAGCAATACCGTAGCCCACATGAAGGCGATGGTTTTGCCGCGTTGGTTCTCGCGCAATGCGTGGTGGGCAATCGTCAGTGTCACGCCCGACGTCAGCAGCAGTGCCGTGTTGATCGTGGGCAGCCAGAAGGGGCCCACGGTCTGGAACGGCTCCACGATGCCTGCAGGAGAGGCCGTCGCACCAGCTGCCACACTAGGCCATACCGCCTTGAAGTCAGGCCAGAGCAGAGAGTTTTCGAGGCTGCCCAATGCGGGGACAGAGTGCTCGCGCGCCCACCACAGGGCGGTGAAGAATGCGCCGAAAAACATCACTTCCGAGAAGATGAACCAGCTCATGCTCCAGCGGTAAGAGAGGTCAATCTTGCGGCCGTATAAGCCCGCTTCGCTCTCACGGGCTGCATCACGGAACCACTGGTACAGCACAAACAGCCACCACACCAAGCCCAGAGCCAGCGAGTACTTGCCCCATTCGTGTCCGTTGATCCACTGGCCTGCGCCCAGGATCACGAAGAACAGCCCAGCAGCAGCCATCACGGGGTGACGGGACTCTGCGGGCACGTAGTAGTACGGTGTTGTGCCGTGTGTTGATGCACTCATTTCAGCTCCTGACTCTCTCAATCGTTGTTATCTGTACCGGGGGCAAATCCACTGCGTCACACAATCCAGTTGACCAGCACGATGAGTGCCAGCACCAGAGAAAAAATTGCGATCAGTCCGACCACGATGATGTGGATGGGGTTGATCTTTTCCAAATCTTGCGCGTATTCACTGCCTTTACGCAATCCAATCAGGGACCATGCAACCGCACGCACCGTACGCAACAGCGAACCTTTGCGTTGCAGCGGTGAAGCGGAGTCTCGGCTCATGAGCCTTGGCCTTCCGACGGCAAACCCTTCACCGAAACCGACTGTGGCGCTGCGGGAGTTTTCCCACCGACCTCGAAAAATGTGTACGACAGCGTGATGGTGGTCACGTCTTTCGACAGTTTCGGATCAATCACGAACGCCACCGGCCATTCCTTCTTTTCACCGGGCTCCAGCGTGTACTGGTTGAAGCAAAAGCACTCCAGCTTGGTGAAATGTGCAGCTGCCTGACGCGGTGCGTAACTGGGAATGGCTTGTGCTGCCATGCGCCGGTTTTGCACATTCTGGAATTCGTACATCACTGTCGTCAACTCGCCGGGATGCACTTTGACAGAGCGCTGTGCAGGCTTGAAATCCCAAGGCCCGCGCGCGTTGGCATCGAACTCCACAGTGATGGTTCGAGACTTGTCCACCTGACTGTTCGCTGGCAGCTTTGCATCCTTGCCTGCAACCCCGTTGCCGGGAACCTGGCGCTCGGACAGCGACAGGATGTTGATCCCCGTCATCTCGCAGATGTGCTTGTAGATGGGGATCAAAGCGTAGCCGAAGGCGAACATGCCGGCCGCAATCACGACCAGCTTGCCGACCATCTTGGCGTTTTCGCGGCGCAGGCTCATGGCAGGTTGCTCAGCGTGACAGCAAGGTCACCTTGACCATGAACCCGATGAAAAACACCGCAACCACTGACGCAAGGATCAACGCCAGGCGCAGGTTGTTCTTCTTTTGCTCGGGGGTCATGGCAGGCTCCTCAACCAATCACGCGAGTTGCGGTCGCGTCAAGCTTGGGTGGGTTCTCAAACGTATGGAATGGAGCAGGCGAAGGCACTTCCCATTCCAGGCCTTCGGCGCCGTCCCATGGCTTTTGAGGAGCCTTGGCACCCTTGCCGCGCATGGCGGGCAACACCACAAACAGGAAGAAGTAAACCTGCATCAGGCCAAAGCCCAGGGCACCCACCGATGCGATGGCATTGAAGTCAGCAAACTGCATGGGGTAGTCGGCATAGCGGCGAGGCATACCGGCCAGACCCAAGAAGTGCATCGGGAAGAAGGTGATGTTGAAGGTGATCAACGAGCCCCAGAAATGGATCTGGCCGCGGGTTTCACTGAACATCACACCGGTCCACTTGGGAGCCCAGTAGTAGTAGGCTGCGAACATCGAGAACAGCGAACCGGCCACCAGCACGTAGTGGAAGTGGGCCACCACGTAGTAGGTATCTTGCAGCTGGATGTCGATGGGAGCCATGGCCAGGATCAGGCCCGTGAAACCACCCATGGTGAACACGAAGATGAAGCCCACGGCAAACAGCATGGGGGTTTCAAACGTCATCGAACCACGCCACATGGTGGCAATCCAGTTGAAGATCTTCACGGCCGTGGGCACGGAAATCAACATGGTGGCGTACATGAAGAACAACTGGCCAGTCACAGGCATGCCGGTCGTGAACATGTGGTGGGCCCAGACGATGAACGACAGGATGGCGATTGACGAAGTGGCGTACACCATGGAGGCGTAGCCAAACAGCTTCTTGCGAGCGAAGGCAGGAACGATCTGGCTGATGATGCCGAAGGCCGGCAAGATCATGATGTACACCTCGGGGTGACCGAAGAACCAGAAAATGTGCTGGTACATGACAGGGTCACCACCACCAGCGGGGTTGAAGAAGCTGGTGCCGAAGTGACGGTCGGTCAGCGTCATCGTGATCGCGCCAGCCAGCACGGGCATCACAGCGATCAGCAGATAAGCAGTGATGAGCCAGGTCCAGGCGAACATGGGCATCTTCATCAGCGTCATGCCGGGAGCGCGCATGTTCAGGATGGTCACGATGATATTGATCGAGCCCATGATGGACGAAGCACCCAGGATGTGCATCGCAAAGATGCCGGCGTCCATGGAAGGGCCCATCTGCAGCGTCAGCGGTGCATACAAGGTCCAGCCGGCGGCGGGGGCACCACCAGGCATGAAGAACGATGCAACCAGCATGATCGCAGCAGGAATCATCAGCCAGAAGCTGAAGTTGTTCATGCGAGCGAAGGCCATGTCGGAAGCGCCAATTTGCAGTGGCAGCATCCAGTTCGCAAAGCCCACAAACGCCGGCATGATCGCACCGAACACCATGATGAGACCGTGCATGGTGGTGAGCTGGTTGAACAGCTCAGGGTTCACCAGTTGCAAACCAGGCTGGAACAGTTCTGCACGAATCAGCAAGGCCAGCACCCCGCCCACCATCAGCATGGTGAACGAGAACAGCAGATAAAGCGTGCCGATGTCTTTGTGATTGGTGGCAAACACCCAGCGGCGCCAGCCGGTAGGTGCATGGTGATGGTCGTGGCCGTCGTGTGCGTGGTCGCCAGCGTGCCCGTGGTTGTCGAGTACTGCGCTCATAGTGAATTCCTCAATGCGATTGGGCGATGTTTACTTGCTGCGCTGGGCCACGACTTCTGCGGGCTGCACCAGTTGACCCGTCTTGTTAGACCACGTGTTTTTCGTGTAGGTGGTCACGGCCGCAATGTCCGTATCGCTCAGTTGTTTCCATGCTGGCATGGCGCCGTTGGCGGCTCCATTGAGCAAAATCTGAATCTGCTTGGCGTGGTCTGCGTCCAGCACGATGGCGGAACCGTCCAGAGGCTTGATGGGACCAGCGCCCTTGCCGTTGGCTTGGTGGCAGGCCGCGCAGTTGGCTGCGTACACCTTTTCCCCGCGCTTGAGCATGTCTGCAAGAGTCCAGACCTTCGCAGGATCGTCGAGCTTGGCTGCAGCCTTCTTCTTCTGGTCTTCAACCCATGCGGAATAGTCTTGCGCCGAAACCACCTTCACATGGATAGGCATATAGGCGTGCTCCTTGCCGCACAGCTCAGCACACTGACCGTAGTAGTCGCCCACCTTCTCCGCACGGAACCAGGTGTCACGAACAAAGCCGGGAATCGCGTCTTGCTTGATACCAAAAGCAGGCACCATGAAGGCGTGGATCACATCGTTAGCGGTAGTAATGATGCGAACTTTCTTACCCACAGGCACAACCATCGGGTTGTCTACCTTGAGCAGGTAATCGACGGGGGCTTGGGACACATCACCGCTGTCCGACATGGAGCGATGGCTGCTGTCCAAGGTGGAGATGAAGGCCAACCCCTCACCCTCTCCGTTGAGATAGTCGTAGCCCCACTTCCACTGGTAGCCAGTAGCCTTGATGGTCAGGTCGGCATTGGTAGTGTCTTTTTGAGCTACCAGCACTTTGGTGGCGGGCAATGCCATCAAGATGACGATGATGAAGGGGACGATGGTCCAGACGACTTCCACCGTCACAGACTCATGGAAGTTGGCAGACTTTGCGCCCTTGGATTTGCGATGCTTCCAGATGGAATAGAACATCACAGAGAACACAGCAATGAAGATCACCGTGCAGATGATCAGCATCATCCAATGCAGAAAGTGCTGCTCTTCCGCAATTTTGGTGACTGGCGGGGCCAGGTTCAGTTGGTTGACCGCAGGGCCTCCGGGCAAGTCCTGAACGGCATGGGCGACGCTCCCAAGCCATGCACCGGCCATCAGCAGCAGAGAAGCCAACTTATTGGAAATGCTCTTCATAGTTCTCATTTACTTCTAAGCCTCAAATTAACCAATCCCCGCAGCGCCTGCATGGGGTCAGGCGACGCGCGAGGTCGTGCAGGCTTCGAACAACGAGACCGTCCGTTGCGTGAGCCTGGAAGTAAAAAACAACCAAACCCACTGAACTACCTCGCGCCGAAAAGATCACAAGAGGCTGCGCACCGAATCAGGTGATGAAATGAACCGCCACCCAATAAACCCAGCCTGCTGATAACCACCCGCCGTCTCCAGCTACACCGCAACAACGAACCTTGCGGCAAATTTTTATATCGCCAGCCAGACGAAGACCGTACATGGCAAACGCGATTCCGACAACAGCACTTTCCTGAGATGCGGATGGACTAGCGAAACGTCGCACTCAAGCTCGCTGGCCGAAGAAATCATTTGCACATCGAGCTGCATCACCTTCGAGAGTTTTGGCATCTGCCCGGACCATCACACAAAGGCGATTGAGCCCGCATACCAGCGAAACACCGGGACCAATACCAAGCCACCAACTGCATCGCTACTACGTAACCAACCCGAAGTTTGACCCTCTGGGGTGTGCGAAGAAACGCCCAAAATTCCACATCACAGCACCCAGAATTGTAGCGCGCCTTGCGCTATATCATTGACACGAAACCTAGGAGTTATCCACGAGCAGGGCCATTACGCAACATGGCGCGCATGTCATTCAAGGAAACTGCGCTGCTGGAGCTAACGCGTACCCGTGGCGCAGGCTTGAATGCGTGGCCGTAAATGATTTCAAAGGTCAAGGAAAGCTGCCCCGAGCCACTTCCGTCTATCAGGCGCTGCTCAAGGGCCTTGTACAGTTGTTCGCGCCACGCCCGCCCGCGCAATGCGGCAAAACGGTCCGGGTGCAGGTTACACCCCAGCTCACGCAACTCCTCCAAAAGACGTTGGGGCGTGGCAAACGTGAGCGTGATGCGTTCCATGTCCATCACGGGCTCTGCGAAACCCGCCTGAACCAACATATCACCCCAATCATGCATATCGGTAAAGGCGTGCCCTGCGGGCGGCCAACCCATGTCTGCGTAAACCGCCCGCAACTCTTTGGCAGTGTCGGGCCCAAGACAGGAAAACATGAGGTAGCCATCCACAGCGAGCGCACGGTGCCACTGCGCCATCAACGCCTGGGGGTCAGCCACCATATGCAAGGCCATATTGGCCCACAACATTTGTACCGCACCTTCGTCTGGCATCTCCAGACGCACCTGCTCACCCGTCCAGCGCGACCACCACGGTTTGCTGAGGGATTGGGAGGCAGCTTCGCGCGCCTTGCGGGTGGTCTCCACCACAAAGCAGCGGGCCTTGGGATAGCGTGCGCTTACCAGGGCGTGCCCTTCAAGGCCGCCTCGAACTGCCTCCCAGTTACACCAGGCTACGGGCGTCTGACGAATCCACTGAAGCCGGTCCTCCATACGCCGCGCGACCTCCTCATGCAGCCATGGGGACAAGGCGGGGGCGCTCTCGTGCCAGCGAGCTGCGGCGATGGGGTCGATTGTGGGTGGACGCTCGGTAGGCATGGGGCTTCGCAGACCTGATCAAAGGGCAGGCGAGTATATTGATTGCATGCATTTCGGGCGCATGTCAGGTCTCTTCCGCTCCGTATCGCACTGGCTGGAGCACATACCCAGCCAATGCGCGGTGTGCCATGCATGGCCTGCGCAAAGGGTGTGCAGTTCGTGTGTGGCACGGTTTGCACAACCTACCAATCGCTGCAAACGCTGTGCACTGGAGGTGCCCGAGCCAATGGAAGTGTGCGGTGATTGCCTGCTTCGCCCCCCGGATCTGGATGCCTGTGTGGCTGCCGTGTCTTATGGGTACCCCTGGGCACAAGCCATCAAGGCTCTGAAGTTTCAGGAAGATCCTGGTTGGGCTGCCACCTTGGCGACTTTGCTGCACCGAGCCCCAGCGGCGCAAGTAGCTATCGCTCAGGCCGATGAAGTGCTCTGCGTTCCGCTGTCTCGGCAGCGGCTTCGCGAACGGGGGTTCAACCAATCTGCGCTGATCGCGCATGCGCTGGCTCCAGAAAAAGCCAACCCCCATGCATTGCTGCGCCTGCATGACACTGCCGCGCAAAGCGGCTTGAATCGATCTCAGCGTTTGAACAACCTGTGCAACGCATTCATGGTGGAACCAAACATCTCTTCGCAACTGAAAGGTAAGCGGGTGATCCTGGTGGACGATGTGATGACCACGGGCGCCACGCTGAACTCCATAGCCGCCACCTTGCGCGCTGCGGGTGTCGAGCACATCACTGCGATGGTGATTGCTCGCACCGAAAGAGACTGAGCACGGTCCCCGCTCCAGCGCGGGGAGCCGCACTTGCCTCAGGCTCCTTTGCGCCACCGAGCCTGCAGGGCAATGATCTCGCCCATGATGCCTCGGCGGAATGCGAGCACGCACACCACGAAGATCAGACCTGTGACCACGGTGACCGACTCACCCAGGGTCTTGAACCACTCCACGCTGGTCATCATGGCCAGCAAGTTGCCCAGCTCACCAATCTTGTTCTCCAGCAAGACGACCACGGCCGACCCCACCAGAGGTCCCGACAGGGTGCCCAGACCGCCCACCAGGTTCATCAAGATCACCTGCCCCGATGCCGTCCAGTGCACATCAGACAGTGTGGCAAAGCCCAAGACCAACGTCTTCAACGAGCCTGCCAGGCCGGCAATCGCCGCCGACAACACGAACGCCAGAAGCTTGTAGCGATGGGTGTCGTACCCCAACGAGATGGCACGAGGTTCGTTTTCCTTGATGCCTTTGAGCACCTGGCCGAAGGGCGAATGGATGGTACGCACAATCAGGCAGAAAGCCGCCACCACGATCACGAGGGCCACGTAATACATGGTCACATCGTTTTGCAGATCAATCAGGCCGAGCAGCTTGCCACGTGGCACGCCCTGCAGACCATCTTCACCACCGGTGAAAGGCGCCTGCAGACAGACGAAGAACAGCATCTGCGCCAGGGCCAGGGTGATCATCGAGAAGTAGATACCCTGACGCCGAATGGCAAGCCAGCCGAAGATCAGCCCCAACAAGGCACCACCAAAGGTGCCCAGCAACAGGCCGACTTCAGGGGTCAGCCCCCAGACTTTCATCGCGTGACCAGCCACGTACGCTGCGCCACCGAAGAAGGCCGCGTGGCCGAAAGAGAGAAGCCCGGTGTAGCCCAGCAGCAGGTTGAATGCACAGGCAAACAGGGCGAAGCACATGAGCTTCATGACGAACACGGGATACGCACCAACAAAAGGTGCTGCAACCAGGCCCAGCAACAGCAGGCCGTATCCCACATTGGTGATTCTTTTTGAGTTCATGGTGTGGCCCCTTATTTCTCTTTGCCGAACAGGCCGGCGGGGCGAATGAGCAGAACAATCACCATGATGACGAACACCACAGTGGACGATGCTTCGGGATAGAACACTTTGGTAAAGCCCTCAATCACACCCAAGCCGAGCCCGGTCAGGATCGAACCCATGATGGAGCCCATGCCGCCAATCACCACCACCGCGAACACCACGATGATGAGGTTTTGCCCCATGAGTGGCGACACCTGATAAACCGGAGCGGCCAGCACACCTGCAAACGCAGCCAATGCGGCACCGAATGCATAGGTCAAGGTCACCATCACTGGCACATTCACACCAAAGGCTTCCACCAGGCGAGGGTTCTCGGTACCAGCGCGCAGGTATGCGCCCAGCTTGGTCTTCTCGATCACGTACCAAGTCGCAATGCAGACCACCACCGACGCCACCACCACCCAAGCACGGTAGTTGGGCATGATCATGAAGCCGAGGTTGGTCGCACCTTCCAGCAGCTCGGGCGTGTCATAGCCGAGGCCAGACACCCCGTAGATGGAACGGAACACGCCTTCGATCAGCAAGGTGATCCCCAGCGTCAGAAGCAGGCCGTAGAGATGGTCCAGCTTGTAGATCCAGCGCAGCAGCGTGCGCTCGATCACGATGCCAAAGATCCCGACCACCAGCGGCGCCAGCAGCAGCATCCACCAGTACCCAATACCCAGGTAGGTCATGGCCATCCAGGTAATGAGCGCCCCCATCATGAACAGCGCACCGTGCGCAAAGTTGATCACGTTGAGCAGCCCGAAGATGACCGCGAGGCCCAAGCTTAGGATGGCATAGAAAGACCCGTTGACCAGCCCCAATAGGAGCTGGCTAAGCAGGCCTGGCAGTGAGACACCGAAAATTTCCATGGGATGCTGCGCTGGTGATAAGTAGAGATCAGGTCAAAGGCGTGTGAAGCGTTACAGCCGAGCGGTTATTTCCAGTGCTGGCACTTGCTCTCGGCCTTGGTGGTGAACACCGCTTCGCCGGGCAGCTTCTTGACCATCTTGTAGTAGTCCCAAGGCTTGGTCGACTCGGATGGCTTCTTCACTTCCATCAAGTACATGTCGTGCACATAACGGCCGTCAGCACGGATCTGGCCCTTGCCGAAGAAGTCGTCAATCTTCATCTTCTTGAGCTCAGCCATCACCTTGTCCGCATCGGTGGTCTTCGCGGCAGCCACGGCCTTCAGGTAGGTCATGGTGGCGGAGTAATCAGCCGCCTGGATTTCGCCGGGCATGCGCTTGGTCTTTTCGAAGTAGCGCGCCGCAAACTTGCGGGTATCGTCATTCAGGTCCCAATACCAGCTGGTGGTGAACTGCAGACCTTCGGTGTTGCGCAGACCCATGCTGTGGATGTCGCTGATGAAAATCAGCAAACCAGCCAGCTTCATGTTTTTGGTGATGCCAAATTCCTTGGCCGCCTTGATGGCGTTGATGGTGTCGCCGCCCGCATTGGCCAGGCCCAGAATTTGGGCTTTGGAGTTTTGCGCCTGCAGCAGGAAGGACGAGAAGTCAGAGGCGTTCAGAGGATGGCGCACCGAGCCGACCACGCTACCGCCCTTGGCCTTCACCACCGCTGTCGTATCAGCTTCCAGTGCCTGGCCGAAAGCGTAGTCAGCCGTCAGGAAGTACCAGCTCTTGCCGCCCCCGTCCACAATCGCAGAGCCCGTGCCTTTGGCCAGCGCCACGGTGTCGTAGGCATAGTGCACGGTGTAGGGGGTGCACTGTTCGTTGGTCAGGGCCGACGAGCCAGCGCCGTTGTTGAAGTAAACGCGTTTCTTCTCTTCTGCCACCTTGGCAATGGCCAGGGCCGTGCCAGAGTTGGTGCCACCAAACAGCATCGTCACGCCTTGGGTGTCCACCCACTCACGCGCCTTCGAGGCAGCAATGTCGGCCTTGTTCTGGTGGTCCGCCGAGATCATCTCGATGGGCTGGCCCAGCACCTTGCCGCCGAAGTCGTCGATGGCCATCTGGATGGCCAGAGCGCCGTTCTTGCCTTCCACGTCGGAGTACAGACTGGACATGTCTGTGATGAAACCGATCTTGACCTTTTCCTGAGCGTGTGCGGCCGAGGTGGCCAGGCCCGCGGCGCCGAGCATGAGGGCCAGCACTGTGAGTTTGTTCTTCATGGATCTGTCTCCTG
>ERZ650300.241-NODE-241-length-31619-cov-8.172095_pt1 | contig 31619 bp, 32 predicted proteins | sample MGYA00376236_ERZ650300 | MGnify/ENA primary metagenome ERZ650300 (study PRJEB26733, sample SAMN07839303) | wastewater metagenome | biome: urban; feature: wastewater treatment plant; material: waste water | place: USA: North Carolina | collected 2016-04-28 ...
GCTGTAAAATTTAACCGCAAGGAACGCAAAGTTTTACGCAAGGTTCGCAAAGCATAAAACATTTTAAGTCATAGAAGTTTTTATTGAAGCTGTGAAATTCAACTGCAAAAGACACAAAGATGTCAGCCAAGTTCGGAAAGAAAAACTTAAATGTCCTTATATGCCTTATATGGTTTAAAAAAAAATAGAGGTTTGTGGATTTGAAATTTAGTGTTTTTTGAAAACCAAACTTGTAACAAAAATTGTATTTTCGTGACAAACTTGTATGATGCTAAAATTATTCAAAGAAAATATTAAAATTGCGTTGGGTTCAATCAAAACGCAATTGCTGCGTACCATTCTTACGGTACTGATTATTGCTATTGGAATCACGGCTTTGGTGGGAATTTTGACCGTGGTGGCGGCCTTAGAAAATCAAATTTCGTCGGATTTTGCCTCGATGGGTGCCAATACTTTCAACATCAATCAATACGAAAATACGACGCGAAACCGTGGCGGCGGCGAACGAGAAATCATCAACCCGATTATCTCCTACCCAGATGCCGTGGCGTTTAGAAACAAATACAAATATCCTTTTACCGAGACTTCGATTTCGTTTACCGCAAGCTCTGCCGCCGAAGTGAAATACCTGAACACCAAAACAGACCCCGAAAACAAAATCGTGGGCGTAGACGAAATGTATGCGGTGAATTCGGGATTGGAATTTAGTGCGGGACGAAATTTTACAAGTTTTGACATTGCCAACAACGCCTTTGTGTGTATCGTAGGTTCGGATTTTGAGAAAGGACTTTTGAAAGATGTCAATCCTATCGACAAAGTCATTTCGATTCGCGGAGCCAAATTCAGAGTCATTGGCGTGCTCAAAGAAAAGGGTTCCACTTTTGGCAACAGTCAAGATTTGCGCGTGTTGATTCCGATTCAAGTGGCGCGTTCGCTCTTTAGTGCACCCAACATCAATTACAGTTTGAGCGTAATGGTGGGCAAAAAAGAATTACTAGACCAAGCCGTAGACAACGCCACTAGCGTAATGCGTCGCGTGCGAAAATTAAGCCCAGTAAAAGACAATAACTTTGGTGTAGTGCGTAGCGATGATTTAATCAACCGTATTCTAGGCATCACTCAATATTTAGGGTTAGCTGCTTGGCTCATCGGAGTAATCACCATTTTTGGTTCCTCGATTGCTTTGATGAATATTATGATTGTTTCGGTAACCGAAAGAACCCGAGAAATTGGCGTTCGAAAAGCCTTAGGCGCCAAGAAATCGACCGTGGCCATTCAGTTCTTTATCGAAACCTTACTCATTGGTCAAATCGGCGGACTCGTCGGAATCTTTTTCGGAATCTTAATCGGTTTGGGTATCGCGAGCGCTATGGATTTTGCCTTCGTCATCCCGTGGGGCGCCATCTTAGCCGCTTTTGCTACTAGTTTTATGGTGGCCATTGTTTCTGGATTGTATCCAGCTATAAAAGCTTCGAAACTCGACCCAATTGAAGCATTGCGATACGAATAAATATTTGGGCGTGACCCCATAAAAAAAAGGGACCTACTCAGCAATCGTGCTAGTCGGTCCCTTTTTTTTATGCGGTCGGGCTATACGCGCTACTTCGGTAGCCAGCTGCTATCCCTCACGCAAAACAACGAGTGAAAATTTCAGATTTGAAATCAAAAATCGTCAATCAACAACCAAATCCATATTTCTTTTTTTGTACAAAAACTAGATTAAAATACTCTAGAAGTACTGTCAAATCGAGCGCAGTCGAGATTCACAAACTGTTCTCGACTGCGCTCGAACTGACAAAAAATAATGAATTAAATATTTTACAGCAAGTCCTCAGCTACAAAGAAGCCAAAATCATCCTGTCATTCCCGTAAATGTCTTTTCGTAATTCAACATTTTGAAAACCTAAATCGTTTAACAAATCAACCGTTTCTTTACCGAGATACTGATTGATTTCAAAAAACAACTTTCCGTTGGGACGCAAACTTTTTAATGCTAACGTTCCAATTTTTCTGTAAAAAATCAAAGCATCATCATCGGCTACAAACAAAGCCAAATGCGGCTCATATTCCAATACATTGTTCTTGATTTCTTGCTTTTCTAAATTGCGAACATAGGGCGGATTCGAAACAATGACATCATAGCTTTCCAGTAAATCGGTTGTTTCCAAAATGTTTTGCAATATAAAATGCATTTCTACTCCATTTAACTTCGCATTACCTTTAGCAACCTCCAAAGCTTTTTCCGAAACATCAATAGCCGAAACTTTAGCCTGAGGCAACTGTTTCTTCAAACTAATCGGAATGCAGCCACTTCCCGTTCCAATATCAAGAATAGAAAAGTTATTTGTCATTTCTCTTTTGGAACAATCTTGCAGCACCCATTCGACCAACTCTTCGGTTTCGGGTCTTGGAATCAACACGTTTTCATTAACTTCAAAATCCAATCCATAAAAATTGGTTTTTCCTAAAAGGTACTGTATCGGGATTTCTTTTTTTAAATCTTCTAAAATGCTGTTCCAAACCACGAGTTCAGCCTCCGAAAAAGTCAAATCGGGTTGCAACGCCAAATCGATTCTTTTAAGCTGAAGCTTGGCTTCCAAAATCAAATAGAAAAAACTTTCGGCCTCGCCTTCCTCATAAATAGAAGAAAGTTCCTGAATAAAATGAGTTCTGTAGGCTCTTATTGTCATAATTTATAGTACTAAATATCGAATTAATGGAAGAGTTTACAAATCTTTCAGCATCCAAACCGGACAACTGCTATGCCCTGTATTGCCCATAGCACTGCACAAATACTCAAAACCTGTTTTCTTATACAACTTTTGAGCGGAATGCATAAACGGCATCGTTTCGAGGTAACATTGCTCAAACCCAAATTCTTTGGCAGCTTGCAAACAAATAGCCATCATTTCACTACCAATTCCTTTTCCTCGAGTGGCTGGTAAAAAGTACATTTTTTGCAATTCACAAATGGTTTCTTTTTCATTGGCCAAAGGAGCAATGCCTGCACAACCAACTACTTCACCTTCTTGCTCGACCACAAAATACACCGACCTTGGCTTGTTGTATTCCTCAAACATCAAATCCAAATAGGGGTCTTCATAGGCGGTGCCTACTTTTGGAATTTCCAATTCATCAAAAACAGCTCTAATTAGCTTTGCTACGGCTGGATTGTCTTTTTTTTCTATTTTCCTGATGGTCCAAGATGTCATTGTACTTTATCTTCTTTGGTTAGTCTGACAAAAATAGCATTGTTAATTGACAAATTAGCGAAATCTAACGCCCAAAAAATAGTACTTTTGCATAGTGAGCACAAATGAAACTTATATAAAACGTTGCATCGAACTAGCCAAAAATGGCTTAGGCACTACGTACCCTAACCCGATGGTAGGAAGCGTAATTGTTGCCAACGGAAAAATAATTGGCGAAGGTTGGCACAGAAAAGCCGGAGAACCTCACGCAGAAGTGCACGCCATCAATTCAGTAAAAGACAAATCGCAATTAAAAGACGCTACTATTTATGTAAGTCTTGAACCTTGCAGTCATTTTGGGAAAACACCACCTTGTGCAGACTTGATTGTTCGAAGCGAAATTCCAAGAGTAGTTATTGGAACGGTAGACCCTAACCATCAAGTGGCAGGTAAAGGCATAGAACGTTTGAAAAATGCAGGCATTGAAGTGACAGTTGGTGTACTCGAAAAAGAATGCCAAGAACTCAACAAACGCTTTTTTACGTTTCACAACCAAAAACGTCCCTACATTATCTTAAAATGGGCAGAAAGCCAAGATGGTTTTATCGCTCCATCCCCAAAACCGAATCACGAACGCGCCCCGATTTGGATTACCAATCCCTACTCTCGACAGTTGGTGCACAAATGGCGTAGCGAAGAGCAGGCAATTTTGGTGGGAACACAAACCGTACTTGCCGACAATCCAAAATTAGACACTAGAGATTGGCAGGGACAACATCCAACTCGAATACTAATTGACCGAGAAGGACGCATACCTGAAGAAAGTTATGTTTTGGACCAAAGTGTTCCGACACTGATTTTTACATCAAAAAAAGATAATGAAAACAAGGAGAATTGTACTTTTGAAATCATAGATTTCAATCAAAACATTGTACCACAACTCCTGCAAAGGTTATATGAGCACCGCCTTCAATCTGTTATAATTGAAGGTGGCACCACTACCATTCAGCATTTTATCGATTTGAATATGTGGGATGAAGCACGGATTTTTATTGGAGCAATTTCTTTTCATTCTGGGATAAAAGCACCGATACTCCAAAAAAAGAATCCAAATAAGTCAACTATTGCAACTGACGAACTTTTAATACTTAGCAATTATGATTAATGCCATCATTTTTGATTTTGGAGATGTATTTATCAATCTAGACAAGCAAGCCACGCAAGACCAGTTACAAGCATTGGGTCTCAAAGCTTGGAATGAAGAATTGGACGCTCTAAACATCGCTTTTGAAAAAGGCGATTGTACACGAGATGCTTTTTTAAACGGTTTTCAAAAACAAATTCCCAATGCGAGTCAAGAAGAAATTCTTGCAGCTTGGAATGCGGTTTTGCTTGATTTTCCCTTGTATCGCTTAGAATTTTTACAATTATTGTCACAAAAATACCGCTTGTTTTTGTTGAGCAATACCGATGCAATTCATATTGACACTTTTGAGCAAAAAACAGGAAGTTCATTTTATGGGGCTTTTTACCAATGTTTTGAAAAAGTGTATTTTTCTTTTGAAGTAGGCATGCGAAAACCCGATACCGAAATTTATTTGCACGTTTTGCAACAAAATGATTTGTCACCCAAAAGAACCTTGTTTGTAGACGATAAAAAAGAAAACACTGATGCAGCTCAAGCTCTCGGACTTCAAGTTTGGAATCTGCAAGTCGGCAAAGAAGATGTTGTGGATTTATTCGAAAAGAACAACTTGGGATAAAACTCTAAAATGTATCCAAAAAAGCCAACTGCTCCTCCTTTAGCCCCGATTGCTTCGCCAGTTCGCTTCGCTCGTGTGCAGCGGCATCCTTTTTTTATTTTACCCTGACAGGGTTTTGAACCCTGTCAGGGTAAAATAAAAAAAAGATATAGCGGATAGCGGGAACCATACCTACTAAAAATCCCTTGGGTTGGGCTCCAAAAAAAACTACTTTTGCATCAAAAAACATCCCTTTTGGAGAAGTACACCTAATGAAAGACACCTACCAAACCATTGCTGCACCCAACGAACCCATACTGTTTAAGGAGAAAAACAGTAAGTTTTTTGGCTACACTTTTCCGATTAGCAGCGAGGAGGAAGTAAAACCAATCATTGAAATACTCAAAAAAGAACATCCGCATGCGGTGCATTATTGCTATGCGTATCAAATTGGGACCGAAACGGTGGTTTTTAGAGCTAATGACGATGGGGAACCAAGCAATACGGCCGGGACACCAATTTATGGACAAATTCAATCGTTTGGCCTAACGAATATTTTGATTGTGGTGGTTCGCATCTTTGGCGGTACCAAATTGGGAGTGGGAGGATTAATTGCCGCTTACAAAACCACAGCTCAATTAGCGATAGAAGCGAGTGAAATTGTGGAGAAAACTATTGATGTCTTTTTCGAAATCACTTTCGATTATAAGAACATGAACAAAGTCATGCGCGTTATTAAAGAAAAGCAACTTCAAATTGTGAATCAAGAAATGGAAATTGATGCCGAAACGAATTTACCAATTGGCAAAATTGAGTGTAGTATTCGAAAAAAAAATGCCGAAATGGTATTCGGCATTTTTGAAAACATGTTTGAGATTCAAATCGAAAAAAAAATATAGAATACTGCTTTTCGTCGATAATTTCTGTCGTTAATCGATGGTTTTCAATAATTCCAAAATATAATCTGGAGGAGCGACTGGACGACCCGTTTTTAAGGACACAAAAACCAACACAAATTCGGCAGTTGTTAATAACTCTTGTGCTTCATTATAAATTGCGCAATCAAATTCTATCTTCACAGACGTCTGACTTTTGAAACGCGTGTGGACGGTCAGCAAATCATCATAGCGCGCCGATTTTTTGTAATTAATATTCATAGAAACAATAGGGAGCGCAATTCCGTTTTCTTCCATAACTTTATAGGAAACCCCTTTATTTCTGAGCCATTCCACTCTTCCAATTTCAAAATAAGGAATATAATTTCCATGATAAACGACTCCCATTTGATCGGTTTCGGAATACCGAACACGTACTTGAACTTGATGATCTTTCATTAATAATGCTTTAAAAAAATTAAATTTTGAAATGCCATTTACGACATTTTTTTCTAAAATAATTGTTCAATATATTTTTTTATACAAAAAATTATTCACACTTTTGTTAACCCAAAAAACACACAAAAAAACACGTTTTTTTATTCAAAAAAACAACTAAAGTTAAAATAATTTCGCCAAATCTATGAATAAAACTGCACAATCGGTATGGGAAAACTGTTTATCTTTTATAAAGGACAACATCCAAGAGCAAGCTTACAAAACTTGGTTTGAGCCTATTAAATCAGTTGAGCTAACCGACAATGCTTTATACATTCAGGTACCTAGTAAATTTTTCTACGAATGGTTAGAAGAACACTATGTGAAATTATTAAAAGTAGCCCTTACCAAAGAACTAGGTAAAAACGCTAAATTGCTTTACAAAATTAAAATGGAGAACACTTATGGTAACAAACAACCGTTTACAGAACAGTTACCAAGTGCCAATCGAGTGGTCATGAAACCACAGGAAGTGGACGCTCCTATCAAAAATTTGAATCCAGAATTAAAAAATCCTTTTGTGATTCCTGGTATTCGTAATTTAAAAATCGAATCTCAATTAAATCCTAATTACAGTTTTGACAATTTCCTAGAAGGAGACTCCAATAGACTGGCTCGTTCTGCGGGTATGGCTGTAGCGAACAAACCGGGGGGAACTTCTTTCAATCCGCTACTAATATTTGGTGGCGTTGGATTAGGAAAAACACACTTAGCACACGCTATTGGTGTTGAAATCAAAGACAAATATCCTGAAAAAACGGTTTTATACATTTCAGCCGAAATTTTCACACAACAATATATCGACTCGGTTAAGAAAAACAACCGTAACGACTTCATTCATTTCTATCAATTAATTGATGTATTAATCATAGATGATGTACAGTTTTTATCTGGAAAATCAGGAACTCAAGATGTCTTTTTTCATATCTTCAACTATTTGCACCAAAACGGCAAGCAAGTAATTTTGACTTCAGACAAAGCTCCTGTTGATATGCAAGATATTGAACAGCGTTTATTGTCGCGTTTCAAATGGGGATTATCCGCTGAGTTACACCAACCAGATTACGAAACTAGAATTTCGATTCTTAAAAACATTTTGTATCGTGACGGTGTTGATATTCCTGATGACATCATTGAGTATGTTGCGAGAAATATCAAATCAAACGTTCGTGAATTAGAAGGCGCTATAATTTCGTTAATCGCACAATCTTCTTTCAACAAAAAAGAAGTAACCATCGAGTTGGCTAAAAGTGTGGTGGAGAAATTTGTCAAAAACGTCAAAAGAGAAATCTCTATCGATTACATACAAAAAATTGTTTCCGATTATTTCCAATTGGATTTAGAAACCCTACAATCTAAAACCAGAAAAAGACACGTGGTTCAAGCCCGGCAATTAGCCATGTTTTTTGCTAAAAAATTCACTAAAGCCTCACTAGCGAATATTGGTTCACAAATAGGCGATCGCGATCACGCTACAGTTTTACATGCTTGTAAAACGGTAGACAACTTAGTAGCCACAGACAAACAATTCAAGAAATTTGTGGACGATATCAATTCTAAATTAACGCTATAAACGCGGATTATGCCTGTAAAGATTTTAATGGTATGTTTAGGCAATATTTGCCGTTCTCCCTTGGCAGAAGGAATATTAGCCTCAAAACTACCAGAGGATCAATTTTTTGTTGATTCTGCAGGAACAGGCTCTTGGCACATTGGCCATTCACCAGACAAACGTTCCATCGCAGTAGCAGAGCACCATAACCTCTCGATTGCTCACCAAAAAGGAAGACAATTTAACACAAAAGATTTCGATACCTTCGATTATATCTACGTAATGGATGCCTCCAATTATGATACTGTGATTGAAATGGCAAAAAACGACACCCAGAAAAACAAAGTTCAAATGATTTTGAACGAATTATTTCCAGGAGAAAATGTCGATGTACCGGATCCTTACTACGGATTAGCCAATGGTTTTGAAAATGTATATCAAATGCTAGACGAAGTTTGCGATGTGATTGCCAAAAAAATCATTGAGAAACACTCCTAAATACAACAAGAATTCCTGCTCATCTATAAAGTATAAAACTTCACATATTTATTGACCATAAGAGGTTAAAAACACAATTGTTATTATTGCTCAATTGCAAAAAATCATAGACAAGTTCAGATAGTTTTATAACTTTGTAAAAAACACAGCATATGTCAGTAGTAAAAAATTTTTCAGACTTAGATTTGACAAAAACCTACACCTATTCCGATTACTTGCTATGGCAATTTTCAGAGCGAGTGGAGCTAATCAAAGGATTTATCCGTAAAATGAGCCCTGCCCCAAGCCGAAAACATCAAACAATAAGTTATAATTTAACATTGAGCATAGGGAAGTTTTTTCAAAATCATCCCTGCAGTGTTTTTGTAGCCCCTTTTGACGTAAGACTTCCGATCGCGTCTTCAAAAAAAGACAATACTGTGGTACAACCTGATTTGTGTATTATTTGTGATGAAAACAAATTAGACGACAAAGGCTGCAACGGTGCACCAGATTTAATTGTAGAAATATTATCACCCAACAACAGCAAGCATGATGTAGATACCAAATTCAATTTATACCAAGAAAGTGGCGTAAAAGAATATTGGATAGTAGAACCCGAAGAACGTTTTGTTTTAGTGTACACCTTACAAAACGAAGAATACATCGGATTAAAACCCTTCTCTGAAGGGCAAATAATTAAAAGTCCACTGTTTTCAGAAATGCAAATTACAGTTGACGAGGTATTCAAAAGAATAAACAAAGAAAACAACTAAATGAAACCAACTCTTTCGCTAGGAAAATTATACTTAATTCCAACCACCATGGGCGATTGCGACCCAATGGATGTTTTACCGCAAACCATCAAAAGAAGCATCGATTTTATTGACCATTATATCGTAGAAAACGAAAAAACGGCCAGAAAATCAATCAAAATGGTACAGCCTGAAAAAAAGCAATCCGAGTTGGTGCTTTTTACCCTAAACAAGCATACCGAAAGCAAAGAACATTTAGCCATGATTCAACCCTTGCTTGAAGGAAAAAACATGGGATTAATGAGCGAAGCCGGTTGCCCAGGCGTAGCCGATCCGGGAGCAGTCATTGTAAAAATTGCACACGACAAAGGCATACAAGTTGTCCCGTTGGTTGGCCCGTCCTCTATCCTACTAGCCCTTATGGCTTCTGGAATGAACGGTCAAAGCTTTACCTTCAACGGCTACTTACCTATCGAAAAAGAAGAGAAAAAATCGGCATTAAAGTTTTTAGAAAAATTATCTTTCGACAAAAACCAATCGCAAATTTTTATCGAAACCCCGTATCGCAACAACAAATTACTCGAAGATTTGATTCAAATCCTACATCCCGAAACCCATCTTTGCGTAGCCACCGATATCACCTTACCTACCGAATACATCAAAACCAAAAAAATAGCGGCTTGGAAAAAAGAAAAAGTAGACTTACACAAGCGTCCGACTATTTTTATTGTGCACAAAATGTAATTTTATAAGTTTTTTATTATATTAGCTACATTAACTAATACAATAACTAATGAAAATCACCAAACGCGACGTGTTCGTATTTATTTTAGGTATGCTCACATGGATGACACTTGAAATCATTTATGACTGGGAAGGCACAAAAAAAAGTTTTAATGAAGGCTATCAACAAGGAGAAAAAGCCTTAAAATAATTCCAGTAACCTGTAACTAAAGCTTACAGGTTTTTTTATTCCCAAAAAATAGGAGCAGAGAAAATAGGCTTATCAGGAAACATGGTCCCGTGATCCGTTATATCTTTGCTGCCAAACCATGTCAGCAAAGGATGCCACTCCTCCCGGGGCTAAAAGCCAAAAAAAGGCATTCTTGCAAGCAGTAAAAAAACACTCTTTCACAATTTATTTCCTAATCATTTAATTAGCAAGTCTTTCAAAAATAGTCCGTAAAAACAAATAGGTATCTCTTTTAATTCTTATTTTTGTAACAAATTTTAAAAGTAAAGTTAGTATGCTCATCATAGGAATTGCGGGAGGAACCGGAAGTGGAAAAACAACAGTAGTACATCAAATCATGAACGAACTACCTGATGCTGAAGTAGGTATTATCTCTCAAGATTCTTATTACAAAGAGAACAAAAACATGAGTTATGAGGAACGTTCGAACATCAACTTTGACCATCCTAGAGCTATAGATTTTGAACTGCTTGTTACACATTTAAAAGAACTAAAACGAGGCAACATTATTAATCAACCTGTTTATTCGTTCATCAAACACAACAGAACAGACGACACCATAGTGACTCATCCACGAAAAGTAATGATTGTTGAAGGTATTCTAATTTTTACAAACCCAGAACTTAGGGATTTGTTTGATATCAAAGTTTTTGTGCATGCAGATTCTGATGAGCGATTAATTCGTAGATTACGCAGAGACATTTCTGAGCGTGGACGTGATATGGAAGAAGTTTTGAGCCGCTACCAACACACATTAAAACCGATGCACGAACAATTTATCGAGCCGACAAAAGCCTACGCAGACATCATTATCCCTAATGACAAGTTCAACACCGTAGCTATTGATGTCGTTCGTGCGGTTATTAACCAACGTATCTTGTAAAATTTAATTTCTTACATAAAACCTTAACAATGAATAATCCTTACAAAGACAAAAGATGGTTCAAAATACTCAGTAACAAATACATTTGGGTTTCTTTGTCTTTTATTGTTTGGATGACTTTTCTAGACAATTATTCCTATTTTGATCACCGAATTCTTGATAAAGAAATAAACGAGTTAAGAGAAAACAAAGAATACTATCAACAAGAAATTAAAAAAGACAAAGAACACATCCAACAATTGCATAATTCTGAGCAAGTAGAAAAATATGCTCGCGAAAAATACTATATGAAAAAAGATAGCGAAGACATCTATATCATAGAATTTGAAGGCGATAGCATTACTAAAAACGACCCAAACTAATACAACTACAATGGCGAACAATCTATTTGAAGATTTCAATCCTGTTTCGGCAAAACAATGGAAACAAAAAATCCAATTTGAACTCAAAGGTGCCGATTACAACGAAACAGTGATTTGGAATTCCCCAGAGGAAATAAAAGTAAAACCATTCTACGACAAAGAAGATTTAAAAGGGAATGCTAGCATTAGCACCCAAGCAACTGCCTTCAGTATTTGCCAAAACATCTTTGTACACGATTTAGACAAATCCATCGAAAGAGCTTTAGATACACTACAACGCGGAGCAACTAGCCTCCGATTTACGATTCCTAATGAAAATATTGCTGTAGAAAAATTACTTGCAGCACTTCCTTTAGCAACAACAACTCTTTATTTTCATTTCCAATTTCTTTCAATCGATTTCGTTACAAAAATTGACCAAATTGCAAAAGAAAAAGAAGCTACGATTTTCTGCTTATTGGATCCTATCGGACAATTAGCCCAAGACGGCAATTGGTTTTCATCAGCAGAAAAAGACAATTTCGAAACCCTTAAATCGCTTTTTAACAGTACCCAAAATTGCTCATTATTGAGTGTCAATATGGGCTTGTATCAAAATGCAGGAGCCACTATGGTTCAAGAAATCGCGTATGCTTTAGCGCAAGCCAATGAATACTTCAACCATATTCCAAACTGTAAAAAAAGCATAGTGTTTCAAGTCGCTGTAGGAAGTAACTACTTCTTCGAAATTGCAAAATTAAGAGCCTTACGTCAACTTTTTGAAATCGTATCCAATGCTTATGAATTGGATATCGATTGTCATATTCTAGCCACTCCTACTAAAAGAAACAAAACGATTTACGACTACAATGTCAATATGCTACGAACCACAACAGAATGTATGAGTGCCATTTTGGGAGGAGCTGATGCAGTGGCTAATTTACCTTATGACGCCTTGTACCACAAAGACAATGAATTTGGCGATCGTATTGCTAGAAATCAATTGTTGATTTTGAAAAACGAATCGTATTTCGACAAAGTCAATAATCCTGCTGACGGAAGTTATTATATAGAAAGCATCACACAACAGTTAGCAGAAAAAGCGCTTCAATTGTTTAAAGACATCGAAAAAAACGGTGGTTTCTTAAAACAATTGAAAGAAGGCATCGTCAAAAGAAAAATCCAAGAAAGCGCCGACAAGGAACAAGCTTTATTTGATGCTGGTAAAAAAATATTATTGGGAACCAATAAACATCCCAACCCAACCGATCGGATGAAACACGATTTGGAATTGTTTCCTTTTGTAAAAATCAATCCACGAAAAACACTGATTACCCCGATAATCGAAAAACGTTTGGCCGAAAAAATCGAACAAGAACGACTCGCCACAGAGTAAGCTTATTCTAACCAAAACGTTTCACCATTACTATTCAGCCATGAAAAGAAAAGACCTTCAACATATTACCTTAGACCATTCCACAAAAAGTGCTAGTTTACCTAGTCACGAGCCTTTCCTAACAGCGGAAGGGATTACAATTCCGCCTACCTATTCTGAAAAAGACATTGAAATCTTAGAGCATTTGGACTTTGGGGCTGGTTTTGCTCCTAACTTACGCGGCCCTTATGCTACAATGTATGTGCGTAGACCGTGGACGATTCGCCAATATGCGGGCTTTTCTACTGCAGAAGAGAGCAATGCTTTCTACCGACGCAATTTAGCCGCGGGTCAAAAAGGATTGTCCATTGCTTTTGATCTTCCTACACACAGAGGCTATGATTCCGATCACGAACGTGTGGTTGGAGACGTTGGAAAAGCGGGTGTAGCCATTGACTCCGTGGAAGACATGAAGGTGTTATTTGACCAAATTCCACTACAAGAAATGTCGGTATCCATGACTATGAATGGAGCGGTTTTGCCTATTATGGCTTTTTATATTGTAGCAGCAGAAGAACAAGGCGTAGCTCCAGAGCAACTTTCGGGAACGATACAAAATGACATTTTAAAGGAGTTCATGGTGCGAAATACCTACATCTATCCTCCTACTCCTTCTATGAAAATTATTGCTGATATTTTTGAATTTACCAGCAAGAAAATGCCAAAGTTTAACTCGATTTCCATCTCTGGTTACCATATGCAAGAAGCGGGAGCTACTGCAGATATTGAGTTGGCTTACACCCTAGCCGATGGGTTAGAGTACATTCGAACGGGTTTAGCAACCGGAATGAAAATCGATGAATTTGCGCCAAGATTATCTTTTTTCTGGGCCATTGGAATGAATCATTTTATGGAAATCGCTAAAATGCGTGCGGGCAGAATGCTCTGGGCCAAATTGCTCAAAGAATTCAACCCTGCAGATGAAAAATCATTGGCCTTGAGAACGCATTGTCAAACTTCTGGCTGGAGCTTAACCGAACAAGACCCTTTTAACAACGTAGCACGAACCGTAGTAGAAGCGGCTGCAGCTGCTTTTGGAGGAACTCAATCACTACATACTAACGCACTAGATGAAGCCATTGCGTTACCTACCGATTTCTCAGCGAGAATTGCAAGAAATACCCAAATCTATTTACAAGAAGAAACCCAAATTACTAAAACTGTAGACCCTTGGGGAGGCAGTTATTATGTAGAAAGCCTTACGAATGAAATTGCCGAAAAAGCTTGGCAATTGATTCAAGAAGTAGAAGCCTTGGGCGGAATGACCAAAGCCATTGAAGCCGGTATTCCAAAGTTGAGAATTGAAGAAGCTGCCGCTAGAAAACAAGCGCGAATCGACAGCGGACAAGATATTATTGTAGGTGTCAATCAATACCGATTGGAGAAAGAAGATCCTTTGCAGATTTTGGATGTAGACAACCAAATGGTTCGCAAACAACAATTGGCGCAATTGGAAAAAATCAAAGCCAATAGAGACTCCGAAAAAGTAAAAAGTAGTCTCGAAAAATTGATTCATTGTGCCAAAACCAATGAAGGCAATTTGTTAGAAATAGCCGTTGAAGCTGCACGAAACCGAGCAACCCTTGGCGAAATAAGCGATGCCTTAGAAACGGTTTTTGGACGTTACAAAGCACAAATTAAATCCTTTAGTGGCGTGTATAGCAAAGAAATTAAAGACGACAAAAGTTTTGAAAAAGCCAAGCAACTAGCCGATGCTTTTGCCAAACAAGACGGAAGAAGACCCCGAATCATGATTGCCAAAATGGGGCAAGATGGACACGACCGTGGAGCCAAAGTAGTAGCCACAGGTTATGCCGATGTAGGTTTTGACGTAGACATTGGCCCATTGTTTCAAACACCAGAAGAAGCGGCCAAACAAGCCGTAGAAAACGATGTACATGTTCTTGGTGTTTCATCCTTGGCAGCAGGTCACAAAACCTTAGTTCCTCAAGTGATTGAAGAGCTCAAAAAATACGGCCGCGAAGATATTATGGTAGTAGTAGGTGGCGTCATCCCAGTGCAAGACTACCAATTCCTGTTTGATGCTGGAGCCGTTGCCGTTTTTGGTCCTGGAACTAAAATTAGCGAAGCTGCCATTAGTATTTTGGAGATATTGATGGAGGAATAAAAATAAATAGCTACATATATTTTTATACATTTGTCAAATGGCAACAGCAGAACAAATAAAATCATTATTGCAATCTCATTACAAAAACGATAATGAGAGATTCACTTCCATTGCCCTACAAGTAGCTGCACATGAAGCGAGACAAGGACATATGTCTATTGCAAAAGAGATTAAAGATTTAGTTGATAGGTCAAAGACGGATGGTTTTAAAGTAATCAAAATAAATCCCGATTTGAGTGATTTAGTTCTTGTTTATTATCCAGAAAATAGACTAAATGAACTAATTCTCTCTGATGAAGTTTCAAATAAATTAAACAGAATAATAAGAGAGTATAAACAGCGCGATAAGATCCTAAAATATGGATTACAAAATCGTAGAAAAGTTTTGTTGTCAGGTCTTCCAGGAACCGGAAAAACAGCTACAACTTCTGCTATATCAGGTGAATTAAAATTACCATTATATGTTGTTATGATGGATAAATTAATGACCAAATATATGGGAGAGACCGCTTCTAAGTTGAGACAAATTTTTGATATGATGGTTTCAAATAGAGGAGTTTATTTATTTGATGAATTTGATGCTATTGGTGCTGAAAGAGGAAGGGATAATGAAGTTGGTGAGATGCGTAGAGTATTGAATTCATTTCTGCAATTCATTGAACAAGATTCATCAGAAAGTATAATTTTTGGAGCTACTAATAATATTAAAATATTAGATTCAGCTTTATTCAGACGTTTTGATGATATTATTACATATTCTTTACCAAATAAAGAAGAAATAGGAGAATTAATAAAATTGAAGCTACACAAATTCCTAGGAAATTTTTCTCTTAAAACCGCGATTGATGCTGCAAATGGATTAAGTCATGCAGAAATAACAAATGCTTGTAATGATGCATTAAAAGAAATTATTTTGACTGATAAAAATGTGGTAACTCAAAAATTGTTAGTTCAAATGATGAAAGATAGAAGAACCAATCATTTGATTTAATCTTTATGAGCGACGATTTTAAGCCACATCTTTTCATAAAAAATGTTCACTCTTCACAAGAGTACACTACACCTCCTGGACCACCGATTGATTCAAAATTACCGCAAAGAGACCGTCAATTTCACGGTGAATTTTTGATTTCATCGTTAATTGAAATATGGAGTAATCATGATGAAGAAGTTCTTCAAAGAAATAAAAAGGGGTTGCCTGTAAAATCTGGAGAATACATTACATTTTTTGGTGCTGAAAAACAAATATTAGAACTAAGCTCATTGGGAGCTGATAGCGCTAAATTACTTAATGTAAAAAACAATTCTGAACAAAGTGTACAAATAGCGACTGTATTCATTCCTAGCAATAAGCAAAATAAATTAATTACCAAAGTTGCAAAATATCTTAGTAAAGATACTGTCAAAGGACTTCCTTTAAATCAAAAACTAGTTGAAAAGATTGATTATATTCAAAGAACAACTGTTGAATATATTTGGAATAGTTCAAATGAGTTTTTACCAAAAGAAGAAGCAGTTTGGTGTGAATTATGGTTAGCGTTAGAAGAATCAGAAATAGGTAACGAACTGACACAGCTTTATGAAATATGTGAATTTTTAAACATTTCAGTTTTAAAAAATCTAACCATTTTTCCTCAAAGATTAATAATAAATGTTAAGTTAAATTATGACCAGTTAGTTGAACTAACATTATCTTTTGGATGGATTGCTGAAATCCGTCGAGCTGAAGAATTAAATAGTTTTTGGTTAGATCAAACTGTTGTCGATAGAGAAAATTGGATTAAATCTGCTTTAAATAATATTAAGTTTTACAATTCAAACAATTATATATCTATACTAGATTCAGGGATAAATAATGGGCATTTATTAATTAAAGGTGCTCTATCAGACAATGACCGTTTAACTGTTGATGTAAATTGGGGAATAAATGATTCTGGACATAATGGACATGGAACTGCCATTGCAGGTATTGCTCTTTATGGTAATTTAAGTTCTACATTAGAAAACAATACTTCATTAGAAATTAAACATAAATTAGAATCTATTAAAATTCTTCCACCTAATGGTAAAGAAAACGAAATAGATAATTGGCATTTCATTACTCAAAATGCAGTAAACATTGCAATAGCAAATAATCCAGATTATAAAAGAATATTTGGTATGGCTGTGACTGGCAGGAATCAAAATGATTTTGGGAAACCTTCTACATGGTCAGCATCCCTAGATAGAATAATTTTTGGGGAGGACGATAAGGACAAGAAAATTTTTGTTATTAGCGCTGGAAACGTAAGAGAAGAAGATGATTGGAAAAATTATCCTGAAAGTAATTTAGATCTTTCCATAGAGAGTCCTGCACAATCATGGAATGCCATAACTATTGGTGCCTTTACTCATAAAATTCTACCAGAAACAAATACTGTCGCCAATAAATTTGAATTATCACCGTATAGTAGAACATCAAGTTCTTGGGAAAGTCTATGGCCAATAAAACCTGAAGTGGTTTTTGAAGGTGGAAATTTAGCAAAACTAGAAAACGATAGTATTGATTATCACGAAGATTTAGATATCTTAACAACATCTTCAAATACGGCAATAAACTCATTTGCTAGATTTAATGCAACTAGTGCAGCAACTGCATTTGCATCAAATTTTTTAGCTAAATTAAGAGATGTTTATCCAAATGCTTGGCCTGAAACTCTTAGAGCATTAATGATTCATTCTGCATCATGGAATTCTGAAATGATTAAGCAATTTAAAATAGATTTAAAAAAAGTAGGAGATAAACAAAAACTATTAAGGATATTCGGCTATGGAGTTCCAAATTTAGAAAAAGCTATAGAATGCAAATCAAATTACTTAACATTTATTTCAGAAGAGGTTATTCAACCATATAAATTAGATGGCACTATAAAAACAAATGAAATACACTATTATGAATTCCCTTGGCCTTCTGAAATATTAGCAAATCTGGGGTCTGCTAATGTTACTTTAAGAATTACTTTATCATATTATATCGAACCAAACCCTGGCGATAAAGGATATTCAACTAAATATTCATATCAATCTTGTGCATTAAAATTTTTGCTGATAGATCCGACGGAAGATTTTGATAACTTTAAAATTAGAACCAATAGAATTAACATTGAAAACCTTAAAGACGAGTTAGGTGTTGATAAATTGTCAGATGGAGATTATGATAAAAAACAAGAAAAAAGATGGTTTTTAGGAGCAGATACAGCTTTTAGAGGTTCAATTCATAGTAATTTTTGGAAAGGCTCAGCAGCTGAAATTGCTTCATGTAATAAATTAGCAGTATTTCCATTAGCATCTGGATGGTGGAAACAACTTAAAAAACAAAATAGATATGATTCTCAGTTACGTTATTCATTAATTGTTTCAATTGAAACTCCTGAAAATACTGCAGATATCTATACTAAAATTGCTAATCAAGTGAATCTTCAAAATGAAGTTGTAGTATAAAAAACAGCAATATACTTGCTTTGTTATTTATGATAACTCAAACCCACTCTTTAGCTTCGACATGCGCTTCACTAATATAACTTAGGTATTGCACCATACGTGGCGAAGTACCGAAATTTGGAGTTGCGCAATGTGGCAGGGCTTGATGCCAAATCACCATATCGCCAGCTGAGGCGGTAATGGCTTGGGGTTTTAGATTAGCTAAAGCGTGTGCTCTCGGATGAACACCCTCTGGAATTGCTCCATCCAAGAAGCAATCTGATGATGAAAACCAGGCACACAATGGAAAGCACCATCTTTTGGTCCACAATCTGATAAATAAATCAAACCTTGCAATCGGAACGGAATGGGCAATTGCAAACTCACATCCCAATGCAAACCATCTCCTTTGAAAACATAATTTGGTGTAACGGGTGGATTAAAACTTATTTTATCTATCGTTTTATAAATAGCTTCAGACTGATATAGCTGTTCGAAAGCTTTTTTGATTCTTGCTGAAGCTCTGTTTTTTTCTAACAACGGATGGTCAAAAAAATTAACCATCATTCCACGTTGTTGGGGATGGCTTTGGTACCAAGTTTCGGGTTGTTCTGGGTGCATTCCCAAAAACTCCCAAATCACTTGTTGGGTCGCAGCACAATCCGCTTTTGAAATCGCATTTGACAAAATAATATACCCATTGGTTTCAAAAAAAGTAAGTTCCTCATCATTTAAAACGTTACCAACTTCTGCAACTGATGGTACTAGTTTAGTTTCTTTTTCATTGACCCATTGCTTGAATTCTTCAATAGATGGTTTTTTTAAAGTACAAATAATGCAAGGCTTCATCAATTCCGACTCCTCTTTTGTACAAATATTCTATTTCATGAGTCCAGTTTGAGGTTGTTTCTTTGACTCCTAAAGCTCTATTTCGGAAAGTAACAAGTAAGTGATTGGTGTTCATAAGTAATCCATTAAAGGCAATCAAATATAACAAATGCAAAAAACAACATAGTCTAAGATGCTCTAAAGCCTAAGTTTTTAGTTATGAAATCTGATTTTACTGTGTGAATCATAAAAAAACCAGCAATAAAGCTGGTTCTCTTGTTTTTTCTTTTAAACTTAAATCGAATGTACCGTTGCGTTACTGTTAGCAACAATAACCGAGGTGTCATAGCCTCCAAAAGCTTTTAAATAACTTCGTAATGAAGTTCCATAAGCATCACGGAAATACCTTTTGCCGTTGTGTCTGAAAAATTTCTTTACTGTTCCGGCTCCTGCCAAATGTGCCGCAGCCAAAATACCAGACTCGGTAACCAAAACTCCATCAACAATACTTCCTTCGTGTTTCTCGATAACCGATTGCAACAAGGATTTGTTTTTGGACAAAAGCGCAATAAAGGCTTTTTCTTGTAATGCTGGATTGTTTAAAAAATGATGATGATTTTGTACACCAATCGCTCGAAGTGTTTGCACACCAAATTGATATTTCCCTAAGTAACCAAAAGAATTTACTTTTTGATATTTACCTCTAGATTCTTTGTGAGCTATGGCTTCTTTGAAGCCTACAAATAAATTCTTGGTAAAGGGAATGTCTGCAATAGACGTTTCGTTGGAAGGAAAAGCTGAAATTGTAGTTTCCTTTTCTACAGGTTGAACCACTGGACTGAGGCTCTTTTTTTCGTTTTTAAAACCTAAGCTCAAAAAGGTAACAATACCCATTAAACTCAAGAAAAAATACCATTTCTTTATCATAAATTGTTTTTCTTCACGCGCTGTCACCTTGTGAAATTTCTACGCGCAAAGATACCACTTTAAAAAAGGAGACTGAAAAACAGTAAGTTAAAAATTGTTAAAAGTACAAGGAGTGTGCCTTAAAGCCAGTGTGAGTGCTATATGACAAAGTTGGAGCAGGTACTTTTATGGTGTTAAAAACCGAAAAAAGGGTCTTTAAAAAAGAATTTTTAGTAGTAATTTTCGTTAAATCAACATCAAAACTAAGATAAAACTGTCTGTATCGTTGATCGTTTGGATCAATTCCTGAGAGCATCCCGTCCGCCCCGTATCCAAATGCTAGGTTCAACCATTTTGGAATTTTAGATCCTTTGAAAAAAGAATGCATATTCGCCGATAACCAATAGGTTTGTCCATTGTAATCTTTCAATAACTGCTCTGAAAAAGTACTCCCTAATTTATTGGGATTTTGTGCTGCAAATGAAGTCGTGTGAAAAGAAAACTTTGGGGTAATTCGTTGTTCCTTCCAAAGCAACTCTTGCGAAACATAAAGTCCAGTGCCAAGTGCATTGGCTATAATATCTCCAGATGAAGCTCCCCATTCAGCAGAATAGCCATCCATCACTTCAACTATAGACAAAAAAGCAAAACCTAAAGTAGCACCATAAATCAGCTGATCTTGTTTTCGAACGCCACTCCAATGTAAAGCTTCGGCACCAAAACGTCCCAAATGATAAGCAGAATACAAATGTCCTATTTTGTCCATCTGCAACCACTCGGCATTGTCATTAATAAAATGAAAATTTGATTTAGGATAATCCGCGTACCAGAGTTGATTCAGTCCTACCAAAGTAGCACCTCCCAAAACCGTTTCGGTAATGACAACAGCGTTTCTTCTTTGAATATTTAAAGAATCGGATGGGGTAAAAAAAGACTTTGGAGCCTCTTGTGCAAAAAGCCCAAAAGTGCTCCAAAAAAAAAGTAGCAATCGAAACATAATATTTCGAAAGGAGATAATTATCGTTTCACACCTTGATTGTTGATCCAATCTGAATACTTTTTGGCATTAATATTATGTTCTGGCAAGGTAGCAGCAAACTCATGGTAACCAAAACGATCTACACTAGCACAAAAATAAAGGTAATTGTGTTTTTCAGGTGCCAAAACCGCTTCAAGTGCTGTGATATCAGGCATAGCAATTGGACCTGGAGGTAAACCTATATTTTTATAGGTATTGTAAGGCGAGTTTAAAAACAAATCGTTGTAAAACACGCGCTTAATTACTTGATTAAAATCATTGCTTTTCTTTTTTAAAGCAAAAATCACAGTAGGATCTGCTTGCAAAGGCATTCCTTGTTTCATTCGGTTCAAATAGACTCCTGCGATACGAGGTCTTTCGTCTTTTTTAATCGATTCTTTATGAACAATAGAAGCTAAAATCGTTGCTGTAACAGGAGTTAAACCTTGTTGAGCCGCTTGTTGGGTTCTTTTTTCATTCCAAAAAGTACGGTATTCTTTGATCATTTTATCACGGAACTTTTCAGCTGTAATATTCCAATATACTTCATAAGTATTGGCAATAAACATTACAAAAACATTATCCTCTGTAAAACCGTTTTCTTTAAGAAAAGTAGAATCTTTGAACGTAGTCAATAAAGACAAACTATCTGGTTCGATTTGTGAGCCCACACGACCTGCTAAGTTTTCTAAACGCTCTTGGTTGTTGAAAGCCAATTTCACAGGATCATTGATTCGCATCGTCTTTACCAAATCATAACTACTCATTCCGTTTTTAAGTAAAAATCGCCCTGACTTCACATTTTCTGGATAACTCGTTTTTCCAGCTACCAATTCAAATCGTTGCATGTCTTCAACATAAGGTGAAATGAGTTTTTTGACTGCCTCATAATCAGAACCTGTAGGAACATAAACATATACTTTTTCCTCACTGAATTTAGTATTGGCACTAAAGATTTGACGAATCAAAACGAAACCGTAGATTAATAATATAGCGGCAATTACTACAGCTCCAATTGAAATGATTTTTTTTACGTTCAAAATATAAAATTTTAAAATTTATGATTAATTAACTGAAAGATAGCCTCGTCTTTGTAGGAACCATTTACTAAAATCCAATCTTTTTTTGTTCCAATTTTTTCGAAGCCAAATTTAGCAAAAAGAGCAATACTAGCGGTGTTTTCAACGCTTATATTTGCATAAAGCTGATGTAAATTCAAGTCATAAAAAGAATACCGAATCAAAAGTTCTAAAGCTTCAGAACCTATTTGCTGATTTCTATTCCCTGCTGACTGAATAACGATTCCAATTCCTGCTCTATTATTTTTGGGGTCAAATTCAAACAAATCAATGAGTCCAACAGCTGGAAAATCTTGGTCTTTACATATTGCTAACCGCAATTGTTTGGCTTCGTAGATGTCTTGATGAGCATTTTCTAAATACTGCTTGACCAAGAAACGACTGTAAGGCGTTTGGGTGTTGCTCACTTCCCAGATGCTTTGGTCGTTTTCCATAGCATACACAAACTCCAAGTCATTGGGTTCTAAAGCTCGTAAATAAATCGTGTTTCCTTTTAAAGTATTCATCAAGATGTTAGAATAATTAGATTTCGATTTGACCTTTAAAGACGAATTTAGCAGGTCCTTTCAAGAATACATTGGTATACTTACTTCCTACTTGATTAAAGGAAACTTCTAGCTTCCCTCCTTCTACATTTAAATGAATAGCATTTGCAGAGGTAACTCCCGTAGCATTCATCGCGATTGCAACTGCTGTAACACCTGTCCCACAAGCCAATGTTTCGTCTTCTACACCACGCTCGTAGGTACGAACTGCAAAAGTATCTTCATTTATTTGTGAAACAAAATTAACATTACTACCCGCCTTGCCATACAAATCACTGTAACGAATTGCGGCACCATTTTCCTTTACATTATAATGTTCAAGGTCATCTACAATTTGCACATGATGTGGTGAACCAGTATTCAAAAAAGAAAATTCTGGAGTGATTTTTAATTCATTTACATCTATCATCTGCAAAGAAACCAATCCATCTTCAGCAACAGTAGCATGATGTAGCCCATCGGTAGCGATAAAAGTTGTGGCATTATCTATAACGTTCAATTGTTTTGCAAAAGCCACTAAACAACGGCCTCCGTTTCCGCACATCGAACTTTCATTCCCATCAGAATTATAGTAAACCATACGAAAATCCGTATCGCTATCATTTTCGAGTAAAATCAAACCATCCGCACCAATTCCAAATCGTCTATCGCATAAACGCTCAATTAGCGCAACATCCTCTTTTGGAAAAAAAAGAGAGCGATTATCAATCATCACAAAATCGTTTCCTGTTCCTTGGTACTTATAAAAATCTAGTAGCATTTTTTAGTAATTTTAATGCACAAAAGTACGATTAATAATGAAAAGTTAAACACTGTTAAAGTGCGTTAAACTACTTTTTTAGCAAAAAGACATCTATTAAATTTGTGACCAAATAACTAATAAAACTAAATTGTATTATGAAAAAATTTTCATCCTTATTTTTGGTATCGTTACTTAGTGGTGCTACCACTTTGGGAGCTTACAAGCTTTTATTTGAGGGCAATGGGTATTTTTCTAATGACAAAAAAGGCATTGTAACAGTCGCATCAGAAAATTACGGAAGAAATGTAGGTCTCTCAGCAGAAGCAGTCGATTTTACTGAAGCAGCTGACAAAGCCGTTCACTCAGTAGTTCACGTAAAAAATGTATCGCGAAGAACCGTAAGTAATCCAATTATGGAGTTTTTCTATGGCTATGGAGGCGGACAATTACAAGAACAAGTAGGAACAGGTTCAGGAGTAATCATCTCTGAAGATGGCTATATCGTAACGAATAATCACGTAATCAAAGACGCTTCAGAAATCGAAATCACACTGAACAATAAAAAGACCTATCCTGCCAAATTAATCGGAACCGATTCTAAAATGGACATTGCTTTGTTGAAAATCACTGCCGATGAAAAATTGCCTTACACGGTTTTTGCTAACTCTGATAACGTAAAAGTAGGTGAATGGGTTTTGGCTGTTGGTAATCCTTACAACTTAAACTCAACAGTAACGGCAGGGATTGTTTCTGCCAAAGCTAGAAACTTAGATGCAAGAGGCATACAGTCGTTTATTCAAACCGATGCCGCTGTAAATCCAGGAAATTCAGGTGGTGCGTTGGTAAATGCAAGAGGAGAATTAATCGGAATCAATACGATGATTTCTTCACCAACTGGAAGTTATACAGGTTATTCTTTTGCTGTACCTTCTAACAATGCTAGAAAAATCATTGAAGATTTAATGGAATTTGGAAACGTACAACGAGGCATTCTTGGCGTTGAAGGTGGCGAATTGAACAGTAAAACTTCAAAAGATTTGGGTGTAAATGAAACTCAAGGTTTTTACATTAATAAAGTGAGTAAAAACTCTGGAGCTGAAAAAGCTGGTTTGCAAAAAGGTGATATCATTGTAAAAATTGACAACCAAAACATAGCCACTTTTGCAGACTTATCAGGATACATTAATACCAAACGCCCAAATGATAAAGTAGTAGTAAACTATATTCGTGAAGGAAAAAACAAATCAACTACAGTAACGTTGAGTAAAAACGAATATTTTAGTTCAGAGTTCAAAGGAATCGAGGTAGAAAATATTGATGCTGCCGACAAAAAGAAATTCAAAATTGATTATGGTGTAAAAATCAAAGCCATTACCAACGAACGTTACCTACAATATGCCGATGAATTACAAGGCAATATCATTTTGAGTATCGACAATGTAAAAGCTACGAATGTTGAAACTGTTTCAAAAATCATGAAAAACAAAGAGGAGCAACAAAGCATCCGAATTGAAATGATTAACCGAAATGGAGAAATTTTCAGAATAATTATTTAACACTACATAACAGAAATCCATTAGCCATCACGCTCCAAAGCATGATGGCTTTTTTTTTATGAAAAAAAATTGCAAAACAGTTTACGAAATCGATTGAAATAGGGTACTTTTGCAAAAAATTTAAAAAACACAACTTTATTTTTTTACAAAAAACCCATATGAGTACAACACAATTATACGAAAAAGAAGTTACGTTACAAGCCGACAGAAGACGGTCTGGAGTAGAATTAATCAAAATTATTAGCGACTTATGGTATGACAAATCCATCGAATTGGTTTTATTCAGAAACCATTTGATTGACAGAAATGTGAGCGAAATTCTAAACTTGCATGAGTATGCAGGTGAATTTGTTGGAAAACCCATTTCAATTTTAGATTCTGTAGAAATCGCTAGTGTAATTCTTTCTTTAGACTTACCACCTTCTAAATTAGATATCGGAAAATTGACTTACGAATACGGACTTTTGGACGAAAAATATCCAGATGCTAGACATTTTGTTATTGACAAATTAAAAGAAGCCAAAACAAGTGATGAAATTCAACCAAAAGATGTTGTATTATATGGTTTTGGAAGAATTGGACGTTTATTGGCTCGTGAGTTAATGTCCAAAACAGGCAAAGGAGACCAAATGCGTTTGAGAGCCATTGTAACTCGAGATAAAAACGATGCTACTAGCTTAGAAAAAAGAGCTTCTTTATTGCGTTACGATTCCATTCATGGCGATTTTAATGGTTCTGTTATTGCCGATCCAGCCAACAATGCTTTAATCATCAACGGGACTACCGTTCACATGATTACTGCCAACACTCCAGAAGAAATTGATTATACTGCTTACAATATTGACAATGCCTTAGTAATCGACAACACGGGAGCATTCACTACTCAAGAAGCTTTGAGTCGTCACTTGACTTCAAAAGGAACCGATAAAGTATTGCTTACAGCGCCAGGAAAAGGAGTACCAAATATTGTGCACGGTGTAAACCAAAACGAATACAATCCAGACGAAGTAAATATTTTTTCTGCTGCTTCTTGTACAACAAATGCTATTACACCAATTTTGAAAGCAATTGAAGATACTTTGGGGGTTGTAAAAGGACATTTAGAAACCATTCACGCCTACACCAACGATCAGAATTTGGTTGACAACATGCATAAAAAATACCGTCGTGGTAGAGCTGCTGCCTTAAATATGGTAATTACAGAAACTGGTGCTGGTAGCGCGGTTGCCAAAGCCTTACCATCATTAGAAGGAAAATTAACTTCAAACGCGATTCGTGTTCCTGTTCCAAATGGCTCCTTAGTGGTTTTGAATCTTGAAGTTAACAAAGCAACTACTGTCGAAGGCATTAACAACATTATGAAAAAATACGCTTTAGAAGGCGAATTGGTAGAGCAAATCAAATACTCGTTGAACAACGAATTGGTTTCTTCGGATATTGTGGGAACTACAGCTCCTTCAATCTATGATAGCAATGCCACTATTGTTTCTAAAGACGGAAAAAACATAGTATTGTACATTTGGTACGACAACGAATACGGCTACAGCCATCAAGTAATTCGTTTGGCCAAATACATTTCTAAAGTAAGACGTTATACTTACTATTAGTAGATAGTATTCATACTAATCCGTTAAGATAAAAATAAAACAGTAAAAAAATTAACCACATAGAAAATAATAGATTGTAAAAAACATAAAAGAATGAATAGAAATAGCACTATTTTACACATAGTATAGCTATGTGAATAGTAAAACGTCTATTGTTCACTTTTAAAAACTAAAACGCTATGATTCTCCTATGTGGTAAAAAAAACAACGGATAAGGTTAATTATAATTCAGCAAACCATCAAGAGGCAACTTTTGATGGTTTTTTTTTAAATCATATTTTGAGAAAGTAACACTTTTACCACATGCAGCACATTTAACCGCAAGGCTCGCAAAGATTACGCAAAATTCTCAAAGACTTAAACTATAAACAACAAACTATAAACAACAAACAATATTTCTAAATTGGTAACACCGTTGTACTTTTTACTTCTGAAATAATAAAAAAACTATTGATCAAACTAACCTCGGGCAACACCGATAATTTCTTTTGATGAAAATGGTGGTAACTTTCCATATCAGGCAATACCACTTTTAGCAAATAATCAAAACTCCCCGAAACAAAATCACATTCCACTACCTCAGGCAAATTCAGAATCGCTTCATTAAAAGCTTCCGAGATATCAAAGGTTTGTTTTACCAACGTGACTTGGCAAAAAACGGTCAAGTTCTTCCCTAACTTTTTCTTATTGAGCACCGTAACATATTTATCAATAACTCCCTCTTTTTCAAGACGTTTCACTCGGTCGTGAACTGGTGTTAAAGACAAATTAATTTGGTTTGCAATGTCTTTTAGCGTCAAATGCGCGTTCGCTTGCAAAAGCCGTAAGATTTTTTTGTCGGTTTCATCTATATTCATAATCAAGGTATTTTTTCTAGATGGGATTCTTTAGATAATTTTTCTTTTTAAATCCAAAAAAACGTTTTCGTAAAGAAATATTTAATGCTAAAATACATAAATAAATTAATTTTTTCCTATTTAATGGTAGTATGTAAAAACTTTTTCTTTTTAAATTACTTTTATACTTTCAAACAAGTAGTAACATAAAATTCTCTCATATGATTATTGGTGTTCCAAAAGAAATCAAAAATAACGAAAACCGAGTAGCTCTTACACCAGCTGGTGTAGCCGAATTCAAAAAACAAGGGCATACCGTATATGTACAAACCAATGCTGGAATCAACAGCGGTTTTGGGGATCAATCTTATATAGATGCAGGAGCATCCATTCTTCCAACTATAGAAGCAGTGTATGACATTGCTGAAATGATTATAAAAGTAAAAGAGCCAATCGCTTCTGAATATCCTTTGATTAAAAAAGACCAATTATTATTCACCTATTTCCACTTTGCTTCTTCTGAACCATTAACACACGCAATGTTAGAGCGTGGAGCCGTTTGTTTGGCTTACGAAACGGTAGAAAAAGCAGATCGTAGCTTGCCTTTATTGGTGCCAATGTCTGAAGTAGCGGGACGTATGTCTATCCAAGAAGGAGCTAAATATTTAGAAAAACCAATGAAAGGAAAAGGAATCCTTTTAGGTGGTGTACCAGGTGTTCCTCCAGCAAACGTAGTAGTTTTAGGTGGTGGAATCGTAGGAACTCAAGCAGCTAGAATGGCCGCTGGATTTGGAGCTAGAGTAACCATTATGGACGTAAGCTTACCACGTTTGAGATATTTATCTGATGTAATGCCAGCTAACGTAGTAACTCAAATGTCAAATCATTACAACATTTGCGAAGCGATCAAAACTGCCGATTTAGTAATTGGTGGTGTATTGATTCCAGGAGCGAAAGCGCCTCACTTAATCACTCGCGATATGCTAAAATTAATGAGTCCTGGAACCGTAGTAGTAGACGTAGCTGTTGACCAAGGAGGTTGTATCGAAACTTGTAAACCAACCACTCACGAAGACCCGACTTTCATCATCGATGATATTGTTCACTATTGTGTGGCTAATATGCCAGGTGCAGTGCCTTATACTTCAACTTTGGCGTTGACCAATGCGACTTTGCCTTACGCATTACAATTGGCCAACAAAGGATGGAGAAAAGCCTGCGAAGAAAACAAAGAATTAAAATTAGGATTGAACGTAGCCAACGGAAAAGTAGTATACCGTGGCGTTGCCGAAGCTTGGGATTTACCTTTGCACGAAGTAGAAAGCGTGCTAGCCGAAGAAGCTGTTTGCTAATTCCTTAGAGTTAATACCAATAACTTATTTAAAATAGTCCATTTTGTCAGTTCGAGCGCAGTCGAGAACCCTCGTTACATCTCGACTGCGCTCGATATGACAAGAATACAATTGAACTATATTGAAATAGTGTTTGTTATAACATACAAAATCCGTCTCGTTGCAAAACCAGACGGATTTTTTTATGCTTTTTTTGGAGCGGAAAGAATAGGCTTTTTTGTGGTCATCGTCCTGCTCTCCGCTATATCTTTGCTTTTTAACCCAAAAAGCAAAGGATGCCGCTGCGATCAGGGCTAAAAGCTGAGAAATGGCTTTCTTGTTTTTCCTAAAACAACAATTATTTTGTTATTATCTGTTTTCTGCTTTACGCTGCGTAACATAATACACTGGAATACCCGTAAGCATAATCAGTACGCCCCAACCACAAGTAGAGAATTTGGTAAACAATAACGAGATACAAATTGCCGTGGCAATTACGATATACAAACCTGGTAAAAAAGGATAGCCAAACGCTTTGTAAGGACGCTCAGCATCGGGCATTTTTTTACGTAAAATAAAAATACCGTAGATGGTCAAAATGTAAAAAATCAAAACAATGATGATTACAAAATCCAATAAATCGCCGTACTTACCTGTCAAACACAAAGCCGAAGCCCAAAAACACTGTGCCCAAAGCGCCCACCCTGGTACACTTTTCTCATTTAGTTGTGCGGCTTGCTTGAAGAACAAACCATCTTTTGCCATTGTGTAATACACTCGGGAGCCCGCCATAATCAATCCGTTGTTGCAGGCAAAAGTCGAAATCATAATCATCACCGCGATAATCACCGTACCGTAATCACCAAACGTATATTGAGAAGCAACCACCGCTACCCTATCGGATTTGGCTGTGGCAATTTCCTCTAACGGAATAACCGCCAAATACATCAAATTGGTCAACACATAAATAATCGTTACAATGAAAGTCCCTAGAAACAAACTCAAGCCCACATTGCGCTTTGGATTTTTCAATTCGGCTGCAATAAAAGTAACTCCGTTCCAAGCATCACTAGAGAATAATGACCCAACCATAGCAGCTGAAATTCCAGCTAATAAAGCCGTTCCAGCAATTGGTGTCCATTGTTTTGTATCTAAATTATAGGATTTGGTTTCCCATACATCCGTCCAATTCACGTCCCAAACCTCTGCTTTTGCCGCAAGGATAAATCCAAAAACAATCAATCCAAAAAGAGACAAAATTTTGATAATCGTAAGCACGGTTTGCAACGTTTTGCTGTCTTTTACGCCGCGACTGTTGAGATAGGTTAAGAAAACAATGGTAATAATAGACACGATTTGAGCCGCATTGAGTTGAAAAGCACCCAAATCGAGCAAAATATTTTCATCACTCAAGGATGGAATCAAATAGGCGGCAAACTTAGAAAAACCAACCCCCACCGCAGCAATAGTTCCGGTTTGAATGACGGCAAAAAAACTCCATCCGAATAGAAACGCAATCAATTTGTTGTAGGCTTCTTTTAGATACACATATTGTCCGCCAGCATTGGGCATCATAGCGCTCAATTCGCCATAACTCACCGCAGCAATCATGGTAATTAGGCCAGAGATTAACCAAATCAAAGTAAGCCAAGCAGCAGAACCTACTTGTCGCGCAATATCGGCACTTACAATAAAAATTCCTGAGCCAATCATCGAACCTACTACGAGCATGGTACCGTCTAAAAGTCCGAGTTCGCGTTTAAAATCTTCGGGTTTGTTTTCTTGCATGGGTTGTTTTTTTTTGATTTTAGTTGGCTAAAGATATACTTTTTTGTTAAAATTTGAACTTCTTACAAAAAAGAAAAGAACATAATTTACAACTCATCAAATGGAATCAAAACTGAAAAAATATGCTTGTATAACGAAAGAAAATGCAGATACTGATTTTTAAAGAACTACCTCAACACGTGACCCTCGAGAGGAAAAGCAACTGTTTTTTTTAGTATTTTTGACTATGTTTACAAAAGGGCACTATGATAATCTTTAGCCCCGGGAGGAGCGGCATCCTTTGTCTTTTTTCTTTAAAAAGACAAAGATATAGCGTATCACGGGACTTTGATGGCCAAAAAGCCGATTGTTACTGCTCCTAAAATTCACCATCTTAAAATATAACTATGTTAGAACGCATCGACATCATCAATAATTTTAATCCCTTAAAAGGAGATTCAGACGCTGACACTTTTGTGAGGTACAGAAAGAGTAAATGGCTCTTACTTGTGAATGGAGTTTTGGCAGGAATTTGTTTTTTGTTTGTTTTCTTGGCAATTATAAATGAATACTTAGTGCTTGAACATCTGCCAAAATGGAGCAAAATCGGAGGAATGTTTCTGGTTTCATTTTCGTTTTTTATTAATTTACAAAGTGAAATTTATAAAACGCTTTTACTACAACATTTGATTAGAATAGAAAACAAAAACAGTAGCCGAATTGAAGAAATAAATTCGAAATTGGAGGCTATTCTTCGTAATATCACCAATACCAAAAAAGGATTACCTATCATTCTACTTGCAATTTTACTGATTATCGGAAGTGTAATCCAAGTGCTTTCTGAGGGAGGCTTTCAATATTGGAATTATTTCATACTCCCTTTAATCCTCTTATTGCTTTTAGGTATTTATAGAACGTTTTCCAATTACAAAGCCTTAAAAGAAAACATTACTGCATTTGAAAATCAAACACTTTACGCCTAATTCTCCAATGAAAAAACTTCTACTGTCCCTATTCTTTTTGGTATTTACCGTTTCTGCTGCTACTGCACAAACGCAGTTAGAGATGAACGAAAAAGCCTCTCTAGATTACAAG
>ERZ650300.248-NODE-248-length-30985-cov-17.897058_pt1 | contig 30985 bp, 20 predicted proteins | sample MGYA00376236_ERZ650300 | MGnify/ENA primary metagenome ERZ650300 (study PRJEB26733, sample SAMN07839303) | wastewater metagenome | biome: urban; feature: wastewater treatment plant; material: waste water | place: USA: North Carolina | collected 2016-04-28 ...
TTTCTACTTCAAGCGAAGATATCCATTCGCCCCCCGATTTGATGACATCTTTTAGCCGGTCGGTGATTTTAACATTGCCTTTTGCGTCCATCCAACCGATGTCCTGAGTATGCAGATAACCGCCCTCCCACAGCTCGTTGCCTGCATCTTGGTTTTTGTAATAACCCTGCGTCAACCAAGGTGAACGCACCACGATTTCGCCTGTGGATGTGCCATCGTTTGGCATACGTTTACCGTTATGCCAGATTTGCAAATCGACCAATGGTACTGGTGAGCCTGACAAGCAGCGATGCTCAATTTGTTGCTCTTCGCTCATGTGTTGGAATGTTTCATCAAAGTTGACAATGCTGATAATCGGACAAGTCTCTGACATGCCATAACCCGTAGACACTTCGATGCCGCTGGCTACAGACATTTTGGCAAGTCCTTGATTAAGCTTAGAGCCACCGACGACCATTTTTAAGCCGTTGAATTTTTCTTGGCGTTTGTTGATTTCACCCAGTAGCATTTGCAAAATCGTTGGCACGCCATGGGTGATGGTGACTTTGTGTTTTTTTACCAAGTCAACCATGGTGGAAGGCACATAGCGACCTGGATAGATTTGCTCCAGCCCTAGCATGGTTGCGACAAATGGAAACCCCCAAGCATGCACATGAAACATCGGTGTCATTGGCATATAGACATCTGAATAGCGCACCCCTTGACCTTCGACATTCAGCGCACAGCCAATTGCGACGACGAGCGTATGCAGGACGATTTGACGATGGCTAAAAAATACGCCTTTGGGATTGCCGGTTGTACCGCTGGTATAGAAGGTTGTGGCAATGGTGTTTTCATCAAAATCTTCAAACTCGTACTCATCGCTGGCTTGTGCGAGCATGGCTTCGTATTCGCCTTGGGCGTATGGAGGCATTGGCGTGTTGTTATCATCCAACCAAATCACATGCTCGACCGATGGCGCATCTTGGGTATGGCTTTTGATCATCGGTGAAAATTCTGAATTTAGCAGTAGCGCTTTTGGTTTGGCATGATTGATGGTATATAGCACTTTGTCTTCTGACAAACGCACATTGACGGTTTGCAAGATATAGCCACACATCGGGATGGCAAAATAACATTCCAAGTAACGGTGTGTATCCCAATCCATGACCGCAATCACATCGCCTTTTTGTAGGTTTAAGCCTTTTAAGACATTGGCTAAGCGATTGACACGTTTAAAAAACTCATGATAGGTGTAACTGGTTTTGTCGGCGTAATGGATTTTTTTGTTGCCCGAGACCACTTTGGCGCGAGACAATAAATTTTTGATAAGCAAGGGAAAACCATAAGCTTGGTCGGCTTGGAGGTAGTTTTCGTGTTGATTTAAAATAGCTGTCATAGAACATTCCTTTGTTGTGTTATAACCGACGAGTCAATCAAATATTGCTCGTCTAACTTTCCTGTGAGTATTGACTATATACGAGCGTTATAACCAATACAACAAAAAATATGAAACTTTACAGTTCAATATGTTTCATATTTTTACGCTTTTTTTAGACTTTGGTGAAAAAAATTTTATTATGGGGTTTTGATAGACTGCCTTTGCTATAATGCGCGTTACATCTCCCCACTGAACGAAAAAATATGACCCAGCACGTTTGTTTGCCTAGCGATATCAGCCCCGAACAATTTTTGAGCGAGTACTGGCAAAAAAAACCACTGCTAATCAAAAAGGGCTTGCCGCAATTGGTTGGTATGTTTGAGCCAGACGATATCATCGGGCTTGCCCAAGATGAAGACGCCACTGCCCGACTCATCAGCGAAAATAACCAGCAATGGTCACTTAAAACCAGCCCTTTTACCGCCAAAGATTTTCAAAAACTGCCAAAACATTGGACGGTGCTGGTGCAAAATATGGAACAATGGTCGCCAGCGCTTGGCAACCTATGGCATGCGTTTGATTTTATTCCGCAGTGGCAACGTGATGACATTATGGTGTCGTATGCGCCCTCAGGTGGCAGCGTTGGCAAGCATTATGACAATTACGATGTCTTTTTGGCACAAGGGTACGGCAAACGCCATTGGCAATTGGGCAAGTATTGCGACCAAACCACCCAATTTGAAGCAGGTCAACCGATTCGTTTGATGAATGAGATGGGCGAGCTGATATTTGATGAGGTGCTTGAGCCGGGCGATGTGCTGTATGTGCCGACCAATCTCTCCCATTACGGGGTAGCAGTTGAGGATTGTTTGACTTTTTCGTTTGGATTTAGACGACCTACCCCATTACAGCTGCTCGATAGTTTGGCAGATGTCGCTACCCATTTTGATGATTTAGCCATTCCCCTCAAAATCAACCAACCAGCGGCAGTTGCAGGCGAGCTGTCGATAGCCAGTATTCAAGATATCAAAGCGCAGATGATTGCGCTGCTAAACTCTGAACTTAGCGATGAAATAATCACTCAAGCGATTAGCGAAACGGTAAGCAAACGTCAATATGAGCTGATGCTCCCTGACGCGTATGCCGATATTGATGAGATACAAAGCGCCTTGGCAGCGGGTGCAGTCATCAGGCAGGATATGTCTAGCCGTATTATCTTTACCCAAACCGAAACCGACTCACAAACTCAAGCAAAAATCTATGTCAATGGCTGTGCCATCGACGCAGACGATATACCCGCTAATGCGCAATCACTCCTTATTCGGCTTGCCAATGGCGAATCCGTCGATGAACAAATTTTGCAAGCAGCCGATGTCGAAACTGATATAATTTGTGATTGGATAGAAAATGGCTGGGTAGTGATTGATTACCCTGAAGAAATCATTGGATAACGAAAAAATATTATGAGCTATTATTTTGGGTTTACCCCTTCCGCAGAATTGAGCGCTACCATTGATAAGGCGTATGAGCTGATTGCTAGCAAAAGTAGCGAACGTTATGACGTTTATCGCGATAAAATCACCCAGTTGACCAGTAAAGAGCTGATGGATGCGCTACTGATTAAATTAATCGAATCGCTACCCGATGATTCAGAACGAAAATCGCATTTGATTAAAACCGCAGAAACCATTGAAGCGACTAGCAACAAACTCATTAACACACTATTAAGCCCTACAAAAAATGAAGATGTGTTACCCAGCTTTGATTTTTTTGACCAAAAAGTGTTAAAAAACACCCAATCGGGTGAACGTCGTATCTCAGTGCCACTGAGTGACGAGCTGGCAAAGAATTTACTGGCTACCATAGAAAACGTCCAAGCGGGTAAAGGGCTTGAAGAGCAGCAAAATTTGATTCGGTTATTTGGCGAGCTAACCAAAGCCTGTTTGCAGCATTTTTTGGTCGACTTTACCAAAACGCTCAATTTAAATATGCTGAAACGCGCGGCAATTCCAGTGACCGATGGCATCATCGTCAAAGTAATTGATATTGCGCTACGCCGTTTAATTCCCCAAATGCCGCAAGAATCGCTTGAACGTTTTACCAAACATTACCAAGCGTTAATATTTAACAATTAGGTATTTCTAACCGTTATTATTCAATTGGATAAAACTGCGTTACAATAGCCCATTTATTTTTTTAAATTAATAGGTCCACCATGAATCAACTTAGCAATCAGCAAATCGAAGAAGCGCTACGCAATTCTGAATGTCTTATCAGTAGCTTTGAAGTGAGTAGTGCTTACGAGCGTTTGGCAGCCAGTGTCAACCTGCACTATGCAGGTCAAAATCCCATTGTGATGGTGGTGATGAATGGCGGGTTGATTCCAGCAGGTCAACTACTTACCCTGTTTACCTTCTACCATCGTATGTACTATATCCATGCTACCCGCTATCGCAACAACCAAGGCACTAATGAACTTGAATGGAAATTCAAACCTGAAATTGATTTGGCGGGTGAAGATATTTTATTGATTGATGATATTTTTGATGAAGGCATTACCCTAAAAGCGGTGGTGGACGAGCTGGCAAAAGAAAATCCAAAATCTATCCGTACCTGTGTGCTACTCAATAAACTCCATGACCGAAAAGTACAAGAGTTTAAAGTCGATTTTGTGGGTCTCGATGTGGCGGATCGCTATGTGTATGGCTGCGGTATGGACTATCACGGGTATCTACGCCATATGCCAGGGATTTATGCGTTAAAAAATGTGTAAAACTGCTTGTCATAAATAAAAAGGTATCCCATGATACCTTTTTTTATGGCGTATTTTTTTAGAATATATCTTTTTATAATGCCTATTTTTATGACCTATCTTTTATGGCGTGTTGTTAAGATGATCAAATTGTAGTTGCAAGCCAGTTTGTCGCACGGCTTTTTGCGTCACAGCTAACTCAAAATTCTCTTTAGCGCTATATATGGATAAGGCGGATTTACTGCGCGTCACCGCTGTATAAATCAGCGCTTGGCTTAGTAGCCTTGTATGGGCTTTATCAATACAAATGGCGACCGTGTGAAATTCTGAGCCTTGTGATTTATGAATGGTCATCGCATACGCATAGTCACAACTTTCACGGCTTAATCGCTGAATAGGTATCACTTTTTCTGCAAAACACGCGTATAACTGCCCTTGGTACAACAAACAAATCGCAATATCGCCATTGAATAACCCCAACTGATAATCATTGTTTTGGATGATAATCGGTAAACCGTGATAAAAGTAAGCTTTGGTTCGCGTGATTTTGGAAAAATCGGTAAAAGCTAGGCTCATCTTTTGGTTGATTGATTGCGTACCCAATTGTCCTTGATGACCTGCACACAGAATACGATAACTATCAAATACCTCAAACAATTCTTTTCGATTATTCGCTTCAAAAATATTGACAGGCTTGCTGTACCATTGCTGCATAAGCGCAAAAAATGGATGATAAGGTTTCGCTAATTGGTTGAAAACAGCAGGCAAACTCGAAGACGCATCAATTGGGTAAAAAGGAATATTGGCTGTTTGCTGCTTGGTTTGCTGTGTTTTACCAGCCAAGTCTGGTGGATTTTCACTTTGAAATGGCTTACTTGCTTGCAAATCAATGGGTTGTAATAATCGCTGGATGAGTTTTATTTTTTTAGGTGCAGGCAAATTTTGCTGAATAGCGAGAGCAAACTGACCGACAACTGAATTTGAATCAAAGCGTTTTGACTCCGTCAATTCCGTGATATAAGGCTGCAAACGCGTCACCGCACATAAATCTGATAGAACCGACCCCGCGTCTACCGCAGCCAGCTGGTTTGCATCACCCAACAAAATCAGCCGACCCGTGGGTTTGATAGCATCAACCAACTGACTGGCAAGCTCAAGCCCTAGCATGGACGCTTCATCTACAATAATCAAATCATCGGGTAATGGATTTTTGGCGTGATAGCGTGGTATCCCATCACGACCAATACCCAACAGCCGATGTAAGGTTTTTGCATTGTCCAAAGTGATTTCTTCATCCTGCAAACTTTTTTGCAAAGATTGTTGCATACGCTGCGCCGCCTTCCCTGTGGGTGCCGTCAAGGTGATAGATAAAGGCGGTAAATTAGGGTCCTGTTTTCTTTTATGCTCATGCCCCTTTTGCAGCGTGGTTACCAGTTTAGCCACGGTAAAAGTTTTGCCGGTACCAGGTCCACCGATAATAATACTCAGTGCGTGTTGACTCGACTTGTCGATGGCGAGTTGCTGCATCGCATTGGGCTTGGGCGCCAAACCATTATCGATGTCCTGTGATGATGATATGCCACTAAACGCCGCCACTTTTCTATGGGCAATTTTCATCAGCTGCTTGGCTAAAGATTGTTCTGCATACCATTGCCGATGTAGCCAAACAATGTAGCTAACTTGCGTTTCACCAACTCCATCGTCTGATTGGTCGAGCTTTTGAAGAATGATAGGTGTATTGGTGCCATGGTTGTCTAACTTACCACACGCCCCTATTACGCTTGCCCAGTTATTGTCCGTCAACTCTGCAATCAGTGATTTTTCATTCTCATCGCTGATAGTCATTTCATAAACGGTATGACCTTCTGACAGTTGTTCATTGATTTGGTCAAAGATTTGCAAGATTTTCGGTTTTTCTTTTGTATTTTTGCTGTTATTTTGAATTTCTTTGCTTAGGCTATTTTTATTGGTTTCTGTGTTAGTTAACTGTGATTTTTGCTGCTTGCGGTATTGAATAAAACTGGCTAATTGGGTTAATTTAGCAGTTTCTTCAGTTGTAGCGGTTGGCTCAGTCGTGTTTGTTTTCATGATAAATTCTTTATGCGTCATTGTTAAATTTTAATTGCCATTGGGATAGCCGAACATATCATCGAGTGCCAAGATAAAGTCACTATCAAACTGTTTTATTAGCTTCCCACAGGTAGCGTGTTTGGGTGACATACCGCGTAAAAAAGCATATTCGACCGCACCCAAATGGGTATTGATGTCATAATTGGGTAGTCGTAACTTTAAATAGCGATGCAGCGCCACTTGGTAGATGCTTGCTTGCAGCCAATAACTATGCGTGGTCATCGCATCATATAATGCCGCTGGGTTATAACTGTCGAAATCACTGCCAAGATAATTGCTTTTATAATCGACGATAAAAAACTGTGTGCCGTGCTGATACACCAAGTCAATTTCCCCTTTAAGATACTGCCAAACCATGGTATTGACTTCTTGGCTTTGCAATTGTAGTGGGATATCAAATTGATGAAACAACGCGTTCAAGTCGCTAAATGACAAATGCTGGTTTAAGCGTAAATTAAACCCTAATTCAGCAACTTTTTGGTTGTATTTGATATTGACCAGCGGTACTGCTGAAGCGGCTAACGGCGTATGAATAATATCATCTAGCCAATCCACCAACGCGATATAATCCGGCTGCAAATTATCAATGTTGATATCATGCCAGTTGCCATACTGCCCTGCACTACTCTCTTTTGTAGAAAAATAACTGCTCGGCATTTGGTAGCGTCTTAACGTGCGATCCACCATGACTGACCAGCGTTTTAACTTGTCTGCTCTGGCATCTTGTTGTGGTATAGCCAACTCAGGGGTTTCATTGTAATTATTGGCGATGTCTTCTAAAACACTATGTAAAAAAGTACCCGGGTTTGTGCCTTTTTCAAAGTTAAATCTAATGGAATCAACCTCGTTACTCGACTCCCCCGCTAGCCTACTATCGGTGATAGGCAACAAATTGGTTTGCGCCGCTGACAAAATATCATCATCTTGCCTGTCTTCCGCATTGACCACTGTGTCAACGCTGGTATGGTCAATATAACGAGACAATGCGGTGAAACTGGTATTCGCCCATCCTTTAAAAGTGTCGATGGTGATGACTTTGATGATTTCATCGTAATCAATCTTAGCGACTGTCTTAGCGACTGTAGCGTTTTGCTCATTTTTTTTGGTTGTGAGCTTTAGCTTTGAGTCATAGTATTTGCTTAGGCTATTTGAATCTATAATATGGGTCGTTTTAGTCAACGTTTCTTTGACAGCAAATTTTGCTAAATCGTCCATAAAAGGCGCCAAAGCAGAATTTTTCACTGCAGATTTTTTGGCGACAGTCACAAGATACACTTGTTCTTTTGCGCGGGTAAGGGCAACGTACAATAATCGCAGTCGTTCTTCATAGGCAGATTGGTCTTCAATAGCGACATAATTGATTGTGTTGATTAGATTGTTATCGGCTATTTGGCTGGGTAACGCAGTCAATCGGCGGCTTAACAGCGGGTTATCATTGTTTTGAGTCAATTTTTGATTCAATTGCGGCGTTGCTTGATGGGTGGTTTGTATACCATACAGATATAACGGCGCGCCATAAAACTTGGCTTTACTCTCCCCAGTAAACCCAACCACAAACACTATCGGAAACTCCAAGCCTTTAGACGCGTGAACGGTCATCAGTTGCACGCCTTCATCAGATGGCAAGCGCTGCTGCGTTGACCAATCTTCTTTTGGCTGCTGCTGCACTTGGGCGCAGAACCACTCAAACAGTTGATGCTCGCCTACCTGTCCATTGAACTGATCGCTGATAATATCTAACAACTGGCGCAAATCAATGAGCAATCGCTCACCATTTGGATGTTTGGCAAGACGCTGCCAAAAATTGCGTGTGATTTGGTTGGGTAAAGTAAGCGGTTGATTGAGTAGCCACTGTATCGCGACCAAAAAACTGTGTTTTTGCCACAATTCGCTGGCGGTCAATACCAATTGCTGAATCTCAGCCAGACTGGTGTTTATTGCCGCTTGATGAGCTTGTCCTTGCGCCGCTTGGGCGTTAGTTTGATTAAGCGCATCATACAACTGGTTGATTTGTTCAAGGGTCAGCTGAAAAAAACTAGACAACATCAAGGATTTTAATTTTGATTCGCTAAATGGCGTCAACAGCACGCTTTGTAAGGTCATCAAATCAACACTCATACTATCGCCAAAGACACTTTGACTACCACCTCTGACCGTCGCAATCCCATGATGATGTAAGCGTTTCTCGATGGTATGAAGTTCATTGTTTTTGACTGCCAACACACAAATATCGCTCAGCGTCAAGCCACGAGTCTGGTAGTTTAATGGCTTGCCCTCCTCAAATAAATCAAATATTTGCGCGGCAATCGCATCGGCATAATCCACCGTTTTTTCATCAGTTGATGAGATGATGTCAGTCAAGTAATCAGTATCATTTGATGTGACGTCATTCTCGGCTACTGCCACCACTTGTTGACTATAGGGCGCTTTATATTCGATAGCAATATGATTGAACGCAGGTAAGCTGACAGCTTCATTTTCCGCCGCGTTAGCGACAACCAGCTCTGCGGTTTGGCGCGTCGCAGAGATTTTACGATAATAAATTTCACGCCCCATAAAATATGGCTGTTGGTTGACATTGGGCAGCTGATTAGCTTCATTTGGGTCAATATCTTGCTCGCCAACGCCATACCAGTGATTTAGGCTATCAATCAGCGCAGCTGATGAGCGATGGTTTTGGTTCAGTGACTTGGGTTGTTCTGGAAATAATTTTTTTAGCGTGGTGTAATTTTGTACGTCCCCGCCGCGAAATCCATAAATTGCCTGTTTGGGATCCCCTACCAACAGCAAAAACTGCGAGGGAGTGTGATATTTTTTAGCCTTTGATTTTTCTGCTTTATCTGCTGTATCTGACTCAAAGTCTTGTAAATAAACCCTTTGAATCAGTAACGCTTGTTCAGTGTTGATATCTTGCGATTCGTCAATTAAGGCAATGGGATACTGATGGCGAATATAACGCGCTAACGACTGACCTTTTTTGCCTGATAACGCATCGTTTAACCGCGCCAATTGTAAGGCAAAGGTAGTTAGCCGCTGTGATTCTAGTCGTTTTGGCAGGTGAGTACGCACATAACGGCTGATAAACTGGGTAAAATAGTAATTGACGTCATTAAAATAATCTTGAAGCTGCTGCTGTTGTTGTATCAACAACCAAATGTTGTTTACTATTTCAAAAGATTTGAAGTGCTCTCTATCATTAACGTTATCATCGAAACCAATATCGTTTTGGTACAAATCATTAAACGCTTCAAATAATTTATCGATTTTAGCCACTTTAGAGACGTCTAATATTTTTGCTATATCTGTGTCTTTAAGATAATCTTGCAAATTTTTAATTTCGTCAAAGTTTTTCGCCAGTTTATTTCGACCGTTAAATCCCTTTTTCTTTCTGACACCTTTATCAAAAAAAGTTTCAAATTCTGGATTTTGATAGTTGGCTATAGCGTGCATATTATCAGTAATTGCAGGAATATCAAATTCTTGTAACTCTACCAAATCAATCTCAGCGGTATAAAAATTCAGCGCGCGATTGACCGCCTCGTAGTAATCATCAACGGGTAAAAACACGTTATTGTCAAACATCATCGGATACAATTCAGGCATATTTGCATTGACCTGCGCCATAAATGCCCTAAGTTGGTCGTGAATCATACCCTTGATGATGCCGCTGACATCATTACTGATTTGCACCTCGGCAGAAAACCCCGTTTCGCTACTATATTCCCTCAGCCACTTTTGACACAAACTATCGAGGGTGCTGACAAATAAGCGATCAAGCTGGTTGAGCGCCAATGTGGTGCGCTGCAGGGCGATACGAAAATTGACGGTGTTTTTGGCAGGTTTGTGGGTGCTGTTTTCACTATCATCGGCGGTTGGCTTTAGGGTGCTTATGCTTGCTTTTGGGCTTGCTGCGGCAGTCACATCTACCGGCAAACCAAAGACTTGTTTGGCGACCCATTCGATTAAGTGTTTATTGATAGGGTCTTGGTACTTACCCAGTAAATTTTTTTGTCCTGCAAGCGCTTGCACCTGCGCAATAAAATGTGCATATTTTTGCACAGCGATAGCTTTGCTGCTATCCAAATCACTGTCGTTTAACGGTGTAAATGTAGAATGATTAATCATTTGCAGCAATTGATAAAAATCTTGCAAACGCTCACGAATCCGCTGGCGCATTTCGGCGGCGGCACTTCGCGTAAAGGTCGTGGCGATAATTTTTTCACACGGCTGCCCCGCTTGCACGATTAGTCGCAACATCACGCCCGTCAACGTCCATGTTTTGCCTGTGCCTGCTGACGCTTCAATCAAATGGCGCCCCGTCAATGGCAACGTGACAGCAGGAGGTAGTAAAGGTTCAGCGTCTTCTTTAATGCGTGCTTCGTCGATGTTTGTTTGAGTGTTTGTTTCGATGTTTGTTTCACTACTTACTTTTATGCTTGGGGTATGAATATCGTGTTTCATAAGATTTCTTTGATAAAAATGCGTGTCATGCTTCAATAAGTTGGTGCAATTCTTTGACCATAGACAACATAGGCTCATAAATCAGCGCGCCCAACGTCTGGGCAAACCCAATAATCACCGATGGTTTATAATCGCCGATTAAATGCTGCCAAATCGGATAGTCAAATTGGTTCACATCCACAAAATTAAAACTACTGTCTTTTAGCCAATCACCCAGATGCTGGCTGGCTGATGCCTCTGGCTGTTTTTGTTGTTTTTGTAAAAATGACAGGCAAAAAGCCGGCGGCACAATGGTTACAACACTATCGATGAGTTGATACACCATCACAATATCCTGCAAATAACCACAGGCTTGCTCACAAGGGATGGCAGGTAGATACACGGTTTTTTTATTGCTAAACTGCCACAGCGAAAAGCCATCATTCAGCTGTGCTTGTTCAGCCGTGGTGCGGCGAAGCACTTGCCAACATAAATGATGCAACCAAAATTGCAACAGGTATTTTTCTTTGCCAGAGGTTGGCAAATAATTTAACCAATAGCTGGGATTGGCAGCTGCTGCAACCTTATCTTCAATTGATTGATACGGTTTATATAATGGCAGGTTGGCAGTGATAACCCAGCTTTCTTTATTGTCTATCAGTCCCGCTTGTTTATCCAGCGCTAAGGCGCTAATGGCGATTCGCTGCTCTTCACAGGGGGTTAACGCCGTTGCCACCCAGTGGACGACCTCGTCGGTGTTTTGTACATCTAACGCCCCAAATTTGTCTGAATAAAAATTCCCTAATAATTTTGCCTCAGTAGCCTCGAGCTGTTGACTGATGGTTTTTAAGTGATGAACAAAATCCTGCAAATCTTTTTTGAGTTGTTGCTGATTTTGCTGCAACGATTGATAGCGGTTCACCCCGGCTGGCAATAACTCATTGATAGCGATGTTGATTGATTCTTGAATGATTGGCTTTTGCGCGTTTGCTGCCAGTTTCATCTCGTTGGTATGAATATTGTGAGTATTATGGGTATTATCGCCCTTATCGGACAAGGCTTGGGCAAAAAAAGCGTCTAACAAAGATTTACGCAACAACCAGCCATCTAACGCATCCAAGGTTAACGATTCAAACTCGTTATCATTGTCATTTCTATCATTGCCACCACTGTCATTGTCACCTTGGGCAGGGATAGCAATGTTTTGTGCCTTCACAAAGGCTTTGGCAGGATCGGCTAGGTTGCCAACGATTTTACTTAAATTGACATAATGCTGCTGCGACTGTTCAGGTAGGTTGGACAAACGCTGTTTTAGTTGTTGCCACTGCGATAGCCAGTCAGTTAGTTGCTTTGTATCCCAAACTTGCACGATTGGCTGAGTGGACGTAGCGTTTTTATCTTGCAATGCCGTATAAAGATTGTGCCAAATTTTGGCAGGTGGGTACAAGGCAGTTTTTGACAGCTTGATTTGCTGGTTTAGGCTGGCTGTGGTTTGTTGTAAATCAGCAGATATCCTATCGTCATTAATTTGCTCGGGACTTTGAATACCTTTATCTTTATGCTCGCTCTTTTGCTCGTTTTTTTGCTCAGCTTGCGGCAATTCAAAATAACTTTTATCAAATGGCAAGGCAGCATGATGGGTGACCAAATACGCTTTCACCCATTGTTCAAAGTTGGCTGACTGGGGATTTGAGGTATTTTGAGAATTATTACTTAGGCTATTTTGGTCGTTATTGGGGTCAACAATAGCGTCATCATTCGCCATTCGGTTTTGCAAAAAGTCGAGTAATTCCTGTACGGGACTGGCAGGTAAATGCTCGTGGGTATCTGTGGTACTTTTACCATTATAAAATATCCAGCACGCTTGCTTGGCGCACAGCAGCGCATCCAAAAACGCGCCTAAATCGTCATCTTCACGAAATCTATCACCGCGAATGGGCAATCCTGCCTGCATCAAATTATAACGGTTTTGCTGCTCTTGCTTTGGAAACTCAGATAAATTTAGATTGAGCATCACCACCAATTTATACGGCAGGCTGCGCACTGAACCGATACGGGCAAAGGTAATCACCCCAGAGGGCTCGGCACTGACTTGCTGATTGATAATTGATTGGGCGATGTTTTCAAGTACAAAATTGAGTTTGAGGGGCAAATTCTCGGTGTCAATTTGCTGCACTGACTCGGTAGATATGTTGGGATTTTTTGCGGTTTTGCTTGTTACCGTAGCGAGGTATTTGCTATTGGCTTCGATATTTTCTTTTAGGTCATTTTGTGCGGCAAAAATCGCGCGCCACGCATTGGTTTGATTAAATAGGCTAAATTTTTGCTGAATCAGCTTTTCTATCTGGTTTAGCCAGTCAGGCAGGGTTTTGACGTCATTACCTAGATGACGATTGTCATCCAACGTTTGATAAATATCACACAGCACAGCGACGATGTCGGCATCCGCCATGGTCAAGTTTGTCAGTGGTACAAATTTCTCCACCACGCCATAAGCATTGGTGTATTCCCCAAAACTGACTACCGTGGCTTTGGGCATCATCACGCCAGCAACCAAACGCTCAAGCGCATAAGCAAAGGTGTAGCGATAGTCATCATCGGCGGCACTTAAGGTTTGCTGCAAATGCAGCTCGTCAAACCCGCGAATAAATCCCGCCTGAGTCAGTAATTCACAAGCACGGGTCATCTGCTCCAAATTAAGCCCAAAGCTTTCATATAGCGGCGCTAGCATCAACCAATCAAATACTTCGCTACGCTGAAACCGAGCGCCTGCCCGATTGAGCAGCGTGTAGTACCCTGTAATCGCTTGCCAAAGTCGGTTGATATCCTTTGCCACCACGCCTGTCACTTTGGCGGGCAATTGATAGCCATCACCGCCCACATGTTTGGGGAATGTGGCTTCGATGATGTTTTGGTGGGTTTCGATGTCGGGCAATAATACCAAAATATCTGACAACGCTCGTCTATCCCAAGGATCGGTGGGAATCTGCGCGGGTGTGGCTTGCATATCGCTATAATTTAGCCACCCGATAATCATACTGCGTAGCACTTCAAGCTGGCGCACTATGCTATGACAGACATGAATGGCAATACTGGTATCAAGTGGTTTGGGTCGCCATTTTTCCACGTTTTCAAGTTGCTTGTTGGATTCTTGCTTGAGTTTGTCTTTGATGGCTTTGTATAAACCGAGCGTGGATTCGATATCTTTTAGACCATTACTTTGAATATTGGCAAGCTGCTGCTGCAAAAGCTGGGTTTGCTGCAAGAGGTTTTGCCGGCTATCTTCACTCGCTGCTTTTGCTTTCTTTGTTTCATCGCCTTTGACCAGTTTAAGCATGTCATTGATTTTGGCGGTGGTCGCGACTTCTTCTAGCATTAAGATGTCATGTTGGATAAATTCAAGTAACGTTTTGGGCGGTGTGTTATCAAAATCATCTTGCCACAGTACATGTTCATATTCATTACCCGATAAGCTTGCCAGCATGGCAAACACTTCACGCGATTGTTTGCCAAACCGTGACAACAAGGTATGACCATAATCTTTTAGATACCAAGCGTCATGCTTGCTGGCATCGTCTTCCATTTGCATCTGCATGAGCCAGTTTTTATCAACGATATCTGCCCAAAATTGCTCTGACGGGTTAAAGTGTAAAATTGTGACGTCGGTAAGTACCCCTAAGCGTTGTAAGTCCAGTAACTCTGTTGGCGGCAACTGCTGCAAAGTAAATAAAAACACGTGCTTTGGTAACTTGCTACGACTGATGTTGCGGATACGGGTCTCTGAATGGTTTAATGCTTGCCAGAACTGCTGATGCAACTGCTCGCGAAACCGGTAGTCATCATCAAACAGCTGTCGCCATAAAAATCGCTGCGCGGCTTCTAACTGTTCGTAGTGCTCAACAAGCCAGTCAGGCGTCTCAATGGCGTTGGACGCATCCCGCCCGTTTAAGCGGTTATGCAGCGCATCTTTTTTGGCAATCATGTCACTCACCGCGACAGGCTTGTCTTGCCCCCAATTACTGAGCCACTGCGGACGATAGGTCATATAGCGATTGAGCATATTTGCCATATCGCTGGCTAGCTGCCAGATGCGTTGATCTTGGGTTTGCAACTCAGCAGATTGGCTAATCACGTCATTAGACAGTAGCGATTGGTTATTCGCCCAGCTCAAACTGTCAATGGTGGCGGGTGTATCAGGTGCAAAACCAGTTGCATTTGGGCTATCTGCCTCTTTGTCTTCAACCAACGGGGATAAAAATGGATAAAGCGGATGGTGTGGCTGCTGCACAATGGCTTGTCGGTACTGGGTTAAGTAGCCAAAGATTTGCCACTGCATGACGTTTTTGGATAGCATTGCCACTTCTGGCACGTCTAATATATCGTCGTCCTCCGAGATGCGCGCATAGGTTCTTAAAACCCGCTGCATCAGTCCCAAAAAATAGCGACCCCAAAATTCAGTAGTCACTAAGGTGCTGATGCCTGCCTTATCTGCGACTTGTTTTTTTAACCACTCCCCCATGACTTTAGATGGCACAATCACCTGAAAAGGCTCAAAAATTGAGCTTTGATAACTGGGATTTTTGTAGGCGTTTAACAAATGGTCAAATAGCTTATCGACTTTATTGCTTTGTATAATCGTTAGCATGCAGTAAATACTCGAAAATTTTTATAGATAGTGAGTGGGTCGCTCAAAAAATTATACAGCAAAAAAACACCTCACCATCACCGTTCAATGAAAAAATCGCCCGAATTGCCACAGTCACGACATCCAGTGTCGCCTGTAATCTATCGACCTCTGTAACCCACTAAGCTTTTATGCAATACAAAGATTAATATACAGCTAGCAAAGTGATAAACTTATCCTACGTCACTCATGAGTATGTTTTTGGTTACGTTTCATCTTTAAATGTTGTAAGCCCTTTGGTTTACTTATAATATTAAGCTTATTAGGTCTAACTTATAACAGAAAACACATATAAAAGAAAACAACAAGGAGACGACCATGACAGACAACAATAACGCTAACCCTATCGACAAATCTCAATTAGACAACGCCCAATCTGATGTTGCTAATGAAGCGATGGAAGGCATCAATCGTACCGACATCAACCAAGATAATGCGAGCACTCCTACCTCTAAGGGTTCTGATGAATCGCTACTTGATATGTTACATGAAGCGAAAAAATTCGAAGATGAAGAATAAGATAAAATCAAACGGTTAAGTTATTTACTTAGCCATTTTTTTACGGGTTAATAAATATACTTGATAAGCCAGCGCTGACGATAACACAATCACAATGGGTAACATCAGCGTCATGTATTTGTAGTGGATATAGCCCAAAGCACCTACTACCCCGCCCCCGCAAAAGCTATACCATATCATCGCTTGAAACACGAACATCTTTTTATTAATTGTTCTGCCAGCCAGCCAATTACCCAAGGCTGAGCCCATATCTGAGGTCAATCCTGTCAAATGGGTGGTACGAATCACCGCACCGCTATAGGTCGCGACCATTGAATTTTGCAAGCCGCAAGCCATCGCGGCAAACACCTGTCCCCAAAATGACTGATAGCTAAATAAAATCAAACTGATAATTAATAAACTTGCTTCAATTAACAGAGCGTTGCCATAGCGCTTACCTTCTTTTAATGCCGTACTACCCACCACAAAGCCACTGATAACTGCGCCAGATAAAAACGATAACAGCACGATACAAACCATCGCCATCTGCTGGTAGTGCTGTTCCGCCAATGCTGTGGCAAATAGCGTCACATTGCCCGTTACATGCGAAGCGGACAAATGGGTGAAGCCGACTAACGCGGTGCTATTGATACACCCTGCATTAAACGCCAGCACGCAGCCACCCCATAAAATCCACTTGGGTAATTTATTAATCATTAGATACCGCCATTTATCAGTCTTTAGCTGACTTGCCAAACATATTAAGCCTGACAAAAAATGGTAAGCTTAACCAGACGGCTTTGCAATCCCTATCGAAACATCAAGCAAAAAAAGTAAGCAAAAAACAGCAAGCAAAAAAAAGAGCAACCATGGTCGCTCTTTTATCAACATAGCAGTCTAAAAATTAGTCTTCTACCTGCATCATCACTTGTTCAGAGAGTGCCACGGTATTAAACCCAGCATCGACAAATAAAATCTCGCCGGTGATACCAGACGCCCAAGGCGATAACAAAAACATCGCGGCATTACCGACTTCTTCAATATTGACATTGCGCTGTAGCGGTGACATTTTGGCGTTGGTGTCGAGCATTTTACGAAATGATTTGATACCGCTTGCCGCCAAAGTACGAATCGGACCTGCAGAAATCCCATTGACACGGATACCATCGCTACCCAGAGAGCTGGCAAGGTAGCGAATGCTCGCTTCCAGACTGGCTTTGGCTAGACCCATGACATTGTAGTTTGGCAACACACGGATACTGCCTTCATACGTCAAGGTTAACAGCGAGCCTTGGCGTTTTGCCAGTAACTCACGGCTGGCTTTAGCAAGCGCCACAAAGCTGTAGCTACTAATATCATGGGCAATGGCAAAGCCCTCACGGGTGGTCACTTGGGTAAAATCACCATCTAGCTGATCGGCAGGGGCAAAACCAATGGCGTGCACAACCCCATCAATGCCCTCTGGCCAGTGTGCAGCAACTTGGGCAAAACACGCTTCGATTTCGCTATCTGACGCCACATCACAGGCCAATACTTTCTCTGCACCAAACGTTTCGGCTGCCATATCCACGCGTTTTTTCATTTTTTCATTCGGATAGGTCAAAATTAAACTCGCGCCTTCACGATGTAACGCTTCTGCGATACCCCAAGCAATCGATAATTTACTGGCGATACCGGTAACAACGAAACGCTTCCCTGTTAATAGCATGGTTTTTCCTTATTTTTCAGTGAACGAATATGCACTATAATAGCTCAAAATTAGGGGTTAATTCTAGCAAAAAACCCAAACAAAGCAAATTTAGTGATTTTCATGGCGTTTGTGACAAAAATCGCTTTACAAATAGTGGTAAAGCGTTAAGCTATGCCTATTTTTTTTAAACTTAAATGTTATCATGACTATGCCTGCAAATTTTGACGAGATTATCCAACAAAACAGTGATGCCTACCGCACCCTCATTGCATCAACAGGGGAAGAGTTAACACGTGAGGGACTGCTTAATACCCCAGAACGTGCCGCTAAAGCCTTTAGTTTTTTGACCCAAGGCTATCATCAAGATTTGGTGGAAATTACCAATAACGCGATTTTCCCAACTGACAATAATGAATTGGTCATGGTAAAAAATATCGAGTTTTATTCGATGTGTGAGCATCACATGTTGCCTTTTTATGGCGTGGCCCATGTGGCGTATCTGCCCGATGGCAAAGTGATTGGACTGTCAAAAATGGCACGTATCGTGGATATGTACGCTCGACGTTTGCAAATTCAAGAAAACCTAACCCGCCAAATCGCACAAGCGGTGATGGATATGACAGGGGCAAAAGGCGCGGCGGTGGTGATGGATGCCGCGCATATGTGCATGATGATGCGCGGGGTGATGAAACAAAAATCCGATACCCGCAGTATGTCACTACTGGGCGAATTCAAACATAATGCCGAGGCAAGACAAGCGCTGTTAATGGCGATTCCAAGCGCTTAGTACCTACACTTAGTGCCTAAACTTACTACCTAAACAGTCAACCTAAATTAACTAGTCAAATAAGCCCCTGTGATGTTACTGGGGCTTTTTTATATTCAGCCGATTTATAACGGGCATACAGCACTACTCCATATAGTGCTTTTCCATATACTACTTTTCAATATCATCTATCGGCGATACACTAAAATGGTTTTCGATTTTTGCCCTGTAAGACCATAACACTAAGACAAACACATTAAGACAATAACAAGGAACATAAAATGATCCATCATACCAAGGCGATTAATAGCTTTGTTGATTATGTTAAAGTTCAATTGCCCATCATCCAAGCGCCGATGGCAGGTGTCCAAGACAGCAAACTTGCTATCGCTGTCTGCCAAGCAGGCGGACTTGGCTCACTCCCCTGTGCCCTGCTCAGCCTACAAAAACTCGAAAGTGAAATTGCGAGTATCCGTCAAGCGACTGATGCCCCCTTTAATGTCAATTTTTTTGCGCATCAACAACCTGACTATACCCAAGCGATGCAAGAAAAATGGTTGAATGCACTACAACCTTATTATCAAGAATTTGGTTTGACCCAAGACGAGATAGCCACGACCGGTGGACGTCAGCCATTTACCCATGAACAAGCAGCGCTATTGGCAGATTTAAAAGTCCCTGTGGTGAGTTTTCATTTTGGGCTACCTGACAAAGCTTTGTTAAATATCGTCAAAAAATCCGGGGCGATTGTGATATCGTCCGCCACCACGCCTGCGGAAGCACGCTGGTTGCAGGCCAATGGGGCGGATATGATTATCGCGCAGGGATTGGAAGCGGGCGGACATCGGGGTATGTTTTTAAGCCAAGATTTGACGCTGCAAGCGGGCACTTTTAGCCTATTGCCCAATATCATCCGCTCTGTCAGTTTGCCGGTGATTGCGGCAGGCGGTATCAGCGACAACGCTACTGCACAAGCAGCGTTTGCTATGGGCGCCAGCGCAGTACAGGTAGGTACGGCTTTTTTGCTGGCAGAGGAGTGCGATACCAAAGACTTTCATCGCAAGGCGCTACAAAGTGAGCGAGCCGAACACACCGCTTTAACCAATGTATTTAGTGGCGGCTTAGCACGTGGGATTGTCAACCGTTTTATGCAAGAAACCGGGTATATTAGCGAGTCTGCACCGCCATTTCCCCATGCATCGTTCGTCAGTAACCCTATTAAAGCCAAAGCCGAAAGCATGGGAAGTGATGAATTTAGCTCACTGTGGGCAGGGCAAAATGCGAGATTGGCGAAAAGTGGTACAGTAGATAAAATTATTCAAGATTTACTTGGCTACTAGGGCGTGTCCCTAATTCGGAACAAAGTATTTTTAATGGCCTAAAAATGCCTAAATCTGGCAAAACTGCGTTAAATTGTTTGACAATATTCCAATATTATCTGCACAATTTGCCTTGTTTTGCTGGCGATTTAGTCTATTTTTAGCCTCATTATCCAAATAGGGACACGCCCTAATGGCAAAAAATAATCTTGATATATTTTGTTAGTAAAAAAAACGTGAGTCGCATCACTCACGTTTTGTTTAATGAACAGTTTAGAAACCTAATGTTTTGCCATCAGGATTTCTTGGGTCAGAATAGCCATAAAACCCAGAATCATCAGCTTGAATAATTTGAATACGTCCCATGGGTGCTTTAGTAACAACGTTATGACCTTTGTCTTGCAACAATTTTATCGTATCAGGACTAATGCCTTCTTCAACTCTAAGCTCATCGGGTAACCATTGGTGATGAACTCGTGGTGTAATTATCGCTTCTGCTGGATTCATTTCATGGTCAATCGTATTAACCACACTTTGCAATACAGTCGTGATGATACGCGCCCCACCTGGACTACCTGTCACCAGCCAAGGTTTATTATTTTTCATAACAATCGTTGGTGTCATTGAAGAAAGTGGACGTTTTTTTGCTTCAATCGCATTGGCAGCACCGCCCACTAGACCAAACGCATTTGGCACACCGGGTTTCACTGAGAAGTCATCCATTTCATTATTGAGTAAAATTCCTGTGCCTTCTACAACAATGCCACTACCAAAGTTAAGATTTAATGTATAGGTGACAGCAACGGCATTGCCCGCTTTATCCATGACTGAATAATGGGTCGTCTGGTCACTTTCATAAGGTTGTGGTTTACCAGGTTTAATGGTTGATGAAAGTCTTGCTTTATTATCATCAATCGTTTTGACCCGTTCGTTAGCATATGCTTTCGATGTTAAACCTGTGACAGGGATTTTGACAAAATCCGGGTCGCCCAAATATTCTGAGCGGTCAGCATAGGCTAATTTCATACTCTCTGCCATGTGGTGAATATTTTTGGCACTATTTACCCCATCTTCTTTGATAGGGTAATGCTCAAGCATATTTAATATCTCAATCAAGTGTACACCACCCGAACTTGGGGGTGGCATGGTAACCACTTTATAGCCTCGATAATCACCAATAATTGGCTGACGCTCAACAACTTTATATGCTTTTAAATCTTCAAGTGTCATTGTGCCGCCATGTGATTGCATTTCTTTCGCAATTTTTGTGGCGATTTCACCTTGATAAAATGCTTTTGCCCCTTGTTTGGCAATCAAACGCAATGATTTCGCCAAGTCTTTTTGTACCAACAAATCACCAGATTTCAGCGGTTCACCGTTTTTGAAAAAAATCGCTTTGCTAGCTGACCATTTACCCAGTGTTGATTTTTCTTCTTTTAACGTCTTTGCCAATACATCACTGACAATAAACCCTTTGTCTGCAAGCTTAATTGCAGGCTCAAGCACTTTAGATAATGGCATGGTACCCCATTTTTTTAGCGCGTATTCCATCCCAGCTACTGTACCAGGCACACCTGAAGCGTCATGCGTGAACAATGATTTTCCATCAATAACATTACCTTGATTATCAAGGTACATATCACGGCTGGCTTTGGCTGGCGCAATTTCGCGAAAATCAATCGCAACATCTTTGCCAGTTTTATCATCATGCAACACCATAAAACCACCACCACCAATGTTGCCTGCATTTGGCAAGACGACTGCTAAGGCAAATCCAACCGCGACCGCCGCATCGATAGCATTCCCGCCTTGTTTTAATATATCCAAACCAACTTGCGTTGCTAACCCTTGCTCAGAAGCCACCATACCATTTTTACCATACACAGGATGAAAGATATCGTTACTGCTATCGTAGCGATTTGCCGCTAACTGGCTAGCATTGGTGGCGGGTTTTGGTAATAGTTTGCTTTGGGCAATGGGTGATATCACCAACATTAAAGCCAATGACAGATTGGTTAAAATCAGTTTAGGTTTTAGTCGCATGTCCCTATCCTTCTAAGTTACTAGTTGATGTTGTAGCAGATACAAATAATATGTATGGCTACAATATACATAAATCCTTTCACAAAAAACGTCATATTAAATTGTGACAAAAATATTTTTGTTATCTGACCAATTCGTTAATTTTTCTAACGGATATCTAAGTTATAAGTATTTACCACAATCTGCAAGCTTTTTTAACTGCCATACCCCATCAATTAAAGATTGCTATAGTTTATTAAGATAGTTTATTAAGTCTGTGATGTAGCTTAACCACATTGCCCATAATTAAAATCGCTGGGGCGGGCAAGTTTGCCTCCCGTTGTTTTGCCACGATGGTCTCAAGCGTGCCTGTCAAAACTTGCTGATGCGGCAAGCTGGCATTGGACACAATCGCAATCGGCGTCGTGGGATTTTTTCCTGCGTTAATCAAGCCACTCGTCAATTTATCAAGCTGCTTTAATCCCATATAAAAAACCACGGTTTGGTTATCATCAAGCCAGCTGGCAAAGTCTTCATTGATGGTATCCGTCTTAAGAGAGGCGGTGACGAACTTGACAGAGTGCGCATACGCACGGTGAGTCAATGGAATACCGGCACAGCTTGCTGCCGCAGTGGCTGCGGTAATGCCAGGCACGACTTCAAAATCAATCCCAGCTGCAACCAATTGCTCGGCTTCTTCGCCGCCACGCCCAAATACATACGGGTCGCCGCCTTTGAGACGTAACACGCGTTTTCCTTGCTGCGCCTGTTCCACGAGTAGCTCATTGATTTTTTCTTGCCTTACCGCATGATCACTGGCTTTTTTGCCCACGTAGATTTTGCTGGCATCACGCCTGCATAGATCGAGAATCTGCGCTGAAACCAAATTATCATAAAACACCACATCCGCTTGTTGCATCAATCGTAGCGCTTTAAAAGTTAGCAAATCAGGATCGCCTGCCCCTGCACCCACAATATACACTTTGCCAAGCTGTGCTTTATCCGTGGGTTGGTTGTTGGCGTGCTGTTGTAGCAAAGTTTCAAGTTGGCTTTCAGCTTTGCTTAGGCTATTTTTATTGCCTTCAAATACCGATTCCGCCACTTGCCCTTCAAAGGCTTGCTCCCAAAACTTACGTCTAGCCGTCACATTGGGCAATGCAGCTTTTACTTTATCGCGAAATTTACCTGCCAACCCTGCTAATTCGCCATATTGGGGTGGCACGACTGTTTCGATTTTAGCTCGCAGTAGTCTTGCCAGCACAGGGGCTTTGCCTGCACTGGATACTGCAATGGTAATCGGATTGCGGTCAACGATAGCAGGGAAGATAAAGGTACATAGCGGTGGATTATCAACGACATTGACTGGGATAAAACGATCTTCACAATCATGAAAAATCTGCGCATTCACCGTTTCATTATCGGTACAAGCAATGACAATGGTTTGTTTATCCAAATATTTTTGCTGATAAACATCATTAATCAATTGATGACGAGAATCGCTAAATTGCGCGGTGAGTCTCGGCTCATAGCGGGGTGCGACAAAGGTGATTATCGCCCCAGCCTTATCGAGCAAATCCGCTTTACGCAGTGCCACTTCCCCACCGCCAACCACAAGCACGGGGCGATTTTCTAATTTAAAAAATAGCGGTAAGGTATTCATAGACATTCTCAACATTAGATAGCGACAAGAACAATTAAGCCGAACCGAAGTTCAGCTTAACATTATCATACATACTGCCCATCAAAAATTATAATTGTGTGTGTAGACCACATTCACGGTTCTCTTCTACTTTGGTCGGGTCAAAGTAATCATGTTCATTTGGCAAATCATGCGCTTTTAAGTAAGCTTCTAAGTCATCTTCTGACCAATGGAACAATGGGGCTACTTTTAACACGCCGTCTTTGCTTTCTGACAACACGTCAAGCGATTGGCGAAATTCTGTTTGGTCTTTACGAATCGCATTAATCCACACATCTGGGGCAATTTCTTTTAACGCACGTCCAAATGGCTCAAGTTTGACTTGCTCAGTGAATTTTTCGTGCGCTGGGTTATTCACGCTAGGTACACCGTTGAACTCGACATCACGCCAAGCTGCGGTTTGTTGTGGCAAGTAGGTAATCACGTTTAAGTTTAGACGTTTAATCAAATCTTGCGCGTGGCGGTAAGTGGCTTCCGTGTTGTAGCCAGAATCGACGAACAATACTTTGATATCAGGACGTTGTTTGGCAACCATCTCTAATAATACCACTTCGTAAGGGCGAAAGTTGGTAGTGATGATAGGATTGCTACCTTGTGCCAGTGCCCAAGCAATGATTTCTTCTGGGGTTTTGCCATTTAATTCTGCGTTGGCTTTGTCTAGGTCGATATTTAGTTTATTGCTCATTGGATTTCCTAATGTTTTATGGTGAAAAATTGGGATACGCTATGCTAATCAATTATGCGATGTTTAAAAAATGATTTTTAATGATATTATTATGAAAATTTAGAATTAACAAATTGGCTTGAAATGCAGAAACCAGAAGTTCGAAACGACACCGTAGCAACTGGCTAACATTAAAAAAGCGAACCCTTAGATTCGCCCAATCTTAGCATCATTCAACAATTAATTGGCAAAAATCGGTAATTGCGTCACACTGCGGCCTGTATAACGGTGTTTGATATCGACAAAATAATCAAACCAACTGGGGTTAAAATCGCTGTCATTAATATCAAACTCACTAAACCCTACTTCGGTAAGTAGCTGCAAGGTATCTGGCAAGATATCACCACTAGCGCGCAACACAATAGCGGGGTTATAACTGGGGTGTTGCTGAATCTTTTGCGCCAAACTATAACCGCGTCCATCACGAAAACCATGAAAATCAATCACTATCACGGACAATAGCGGCATCACTTTGACAAAGTCCTGTTGCAAAAACTGATAATCACTAGCGCCCGATAAAATAATACCCAGTTTTTTATCGCCCAACCGATGGGACAGTGCTACTAAATCATCCGCTTCTAACTGCGGTTTTGGCGGATTTTTCTCGCTAAATTCGACAGGGCGATAGTCCACCAAAATTTCAGTGATATCTGAGGCATACTGGGATGGGTCGATATGCTCGATTTTTTGCTCATGAATACTCACGCTCACTGACTTTACATTATCAATCACTTGGCTTTGGTTAATGAGTGCCATGGCTTATCCCTCCACCGGCTGTTCTGATTTGTCACGATATACATACTCTTTAAATGGCTCAATGCCGATACGCTCGACAACTTCGGCAAATGTTTCACTACCAAAGTCGGTATCCGCCGCTTGGCGATATTTAAGATAGACTTGCAGGATATCATCCACCGTCGCGGCAACCGCATCGACAGGCACGGATTTTCCCAAAATATCGCCTAATTTGGCGTTTTGACCCGATCTACCACCCAGCGAGATTTGGTACCAATGCTCGCCTTTTTTATCTACACCCAAAATACCGATATCTGCGACATGGTGATGCGCACAGGCGTTCATACAGCCTGACATGTTTAGGCGAATTTCACCAATATCATGGACAAAGTCTGCGTCTTGGAAATATTGGTTCACTTGGTTAACGATATTTAAGGTACTGGCATTGGCCAATGAGCAATAGTCAAAGCCTGGACATGAGATAATATCCGTCAATAAGCCAATATTTGGGCGGGCAAGGTCGTATTGTTTGAGCACCTGATAGACGTCATACACCTCTTCAAGTTTGACGTCCGTGAGCACCAAGTTTTGATGATGGGTGCCACGCACTTCACCAAAGCTGTATTTATCCGCCAAATCAGCCACCACGCGCATTTGGGTAGCGGTGATATCGCCAGTGTCTTGCATAAAATGTTTGAGTGAGATAATCACCACATGATAGCCTTTGACTTTATGCTCGCGGGTATTTTGGTTAAACCAACGCACAAACTCGCTATCTTCAAACTGGGCAGACAGTTTGTCTTGGCTAGCTTGTAATTGTTGTTGGCTGAATGTTTGATACGCTGGCGGTGGAAAGTAGGTTTTGGCGTGTTCAATTTGTTCAGCTGTCAGTGTTAATGCACCGTCTTTATTGTGTTTTTCCCAATCTTCTTCCACGATTCGTGAAAACTCTTCGGCGCCCATACTTTCTACCAAAATCTTGATACGGGCTTTGTATTTATTGTCACGGCGACCGTATTGGTTGTAGATACGTAAGATGGCATCTAAATAAGAGAGTAAATGGCGTTCAGGTAAGAACGGACGAATCACTTTACCAATCACAGGGGTGCGCCCTAGACCACCGCCTACCATCACTTCAAAGCCGATGTCACCTGCATCATTTTTGACGACATGCAGGCCAATGTCATGCAGCTGGGTCGCCGCACGGTCTGAGCGAGTACCGATGACCGCAATTTTAAATTTACGCGGTAAATAGGTAAATTCTGGGTGAAACGTTGACCATTGGCGAATGATTTCACAATATGGGCGCGGATCGGCAATTTCATCAGCCGTCACACCGGCAAACTGGTCGGTGGTGGTATTGCGGATACAGTTGCCCGAGGTTTGAATCGCATGCATTTGTACCGATGCCAATTCTGCCAAAATATCGGGCACTTCTTCTAATTTTGGCCAGTTAAATTGCATATTGGTACGGGTGGTAATATGACCATAGCCACGGTCGTATTTTTCGCTAATGTCGGCAAGTTTACGCAGTTGATACGTCGCAAGCAGACCATAAGGAATCGCCACGCGAAGCATCGGCGCATGACGCTGAATATATAGACCGTTCATCAGGCGTAATGGCAAGTACGCTTCTTCACTGAGCTCGCCAGCCAAAAAACGTCGGGTTTGGTCGCGAAACTGCTCGACCCGATCGTCTACCAATTGTTGGTCAATTGCGTTGTATTTATACATGCGGATTCCTATGTCACTAATACAAATTCTAATTACAAATTAAATTTAAAACTTTTAGCTTTTGCAGCCATTTCAACTGGGTGAAATTTTAACCTGCCTATCATAAATGCCCAAGGGGTTTTTAGTAAATTCCATTTTTACATAAATATATCGAGTTACTGCATTTATTATTGCGAACCGCAATATTCTATTATACGCTACCTTAATTTTTTTGAACCGTCTGTTTTTTGACACGTTAATTTTGACCCGCTAATATAGGAAATCCGATGAGCCAAAGCGCCACCTCAACTCTCCATTCTCTAAGCCAACTAGTACCACCGCACGGTAGTGACACATTAAAAGAAAAATTACTTAAGGGCGATGCGCTAACCGCTGCCCAGCAAAAAGCCAAAAATCTCCCAAAAATCCAAATCAGCTCCCGTGAAGCTGGTGATTTGATTATGCTCGGTATTGGCGGCTTTACCCCGCTAGATGGTTTTATGAACCAAGCAGACTGGCAAAGCGTATGTGACAATATGCATTTAACCACTGGCGACAATGCGGGCGTGTTTTGGCCCATTCCTATTACCCTATCGACCGATGCTGCCACTGCCGATACGCTAAACCCAGGTGATGACATTGCGCTGGAATACCAAGGCGAAATCATGGGGATTTTGACCTTAAGCGAAAAATACCGCATTGATAAATCACACGAGTGCCAAACCGTCTTTGGCACCACAGAGCTTGAGCATCCCGGCGTTGCCATGGTGATGGCACAAGGTGATGTCAACCTAGCCGGCGATGTGGTGGTGTTGAGCGAAGGCGAATTCCCGAGCAAATATGGTGATATCTACCTCACTCCGGCACAAACCCGTGACATCTTTACTCAAAATGGCTGGAAAACCGTCGCTGCCTTCCAAACCCGCAACCCGATGCACCGCTCACATGAATACCTTGCCAAAATTGCCATTGAAATCTGTGATGGCGTACTCATTCATTCCTTGCTTGGTGCATTAAAACCTGGGGATATTCCTGCAGATGTACGCCAAGAAGCCATTGGTACATTAATCGACCATTACTTCCGTAAAGACACCGTCATCCAAGCAGGTTATCCACTGGATATGCGCTACGCCGGTCCGCGTGAAGCATTACTACATGCCTTGTTCCGTCAAAACTATGGTTGTAGCCATTTGATTGTCGGGCGTGACCATGCAGGCGTGGGTGATTACTATGGCGCGTTTGATGCGCAGCATATTTTTGATACACTTAAACCGAATGATTTAATCACCCAACCGTTAAAAATTGACTGGACATTCTGGTGTGATGCTTGTGACTCGATGGCATCGACCAAAACTTGCCCACACGATGCCAGCCATCACGTCAAAGTCTCAGGTACCAAATTGCGTAAAGCCTTATCGGAAGGGGAAGACGTGCCTGATAACTTCAGCCGTCCAGAAGTATTAGCGGTACTTCGTAACTACTATGAAGGCTTAGAAGAGCATCAAAAACATAAAGTTGAGCTAACAGGTCACTCTGCAAAATAATTATTGCGCGGTTTAACGCTTATCAATCGATAAAAAGGGTATGTGATAATACCCTTTTTTTATTCAACCTTTAGCAAAAAAAAAGAAGCACGCGGCTTCTTTTTTTATTGCTTAACATTGCTTAACTAAGCTAAATTTAATTAAGGCTAAATTTAACTAAGCTAAATCACATATTCGACGTGCGAATCTTGCAGAAAATTGGCAACAAAATGATTCGAGGGATGATTGACCAGCGTCTCATAATCCCCAATTTGCACGATTTGACCTTGGTTCATCACCACAATTTCATCGGATAATTCTGCCGCTTCTTCTTGGTCATGGGTCACTAAAATACTGGTGACACCGAGCTCATGATGAATTGAGCGCAGCCAAGCACGTAATTCTTTACGCACCTTGGCATCGAGTGCGCCAAATGGCTCATCAAGTAACAATAACTTTGGCTCTACTGCCAACGCACGCGCCAATGCGATACGCTGACGCTGACCGCCTGAGAGTTGATGCGGGTATTTTTTTGCAGTTTGCGATAGTTGCACCAGCTCCAGCAGATAATTGACCTTTTTGCTGATTTCCACGTTGCTTAGGCGTTTGTTTTTTGGCATGACGGTCAAGCCAAACGCCACGTTATCAAACACGGTCATATGGCGAAATAACGCGTAATGCTGAAACATAAAGCCGATATGACGCTGCTGCACAGGGACATCGGTCACATCTTCACCATCAAAAAAAATACGCCCCGTATCGGCAATCTCAAGCCCTGCAATGATGCGCAGTAAGGTAGTCTTACCACAGCCTGAAGGTCCCAACAGCGAGGTTAATTTGCCCGTCGGTACGGTTAAATTGATCGGTTGTAGTGCAGTAAATTGACCAAACTGTTTGGTGATATCACGGATTTCGATACTCATGGTATTCTCTTAACTTTTTTATTTTTTAAATTGCATCAATGTTATTCATCATTGGCAGACTGACGTTTAGTCAACGCCTGCTGCACGATTAAGGTAACGAGCGCCAACAACGCCAACAAACTCGACAACGCAAACGCCGCCGTCATGTTGTATTCATTGTAGGCAATCTCAACCAATAGCGGCATGGTATTGGTTTCACCGCGGATATGACCTGAGACCACACTCACTGCGCCAAACTCACCCATCGCCCGGGCATTGGTCAAAATAATACCGTATAGCAATGCCCATTTGATATTAGGCAGCGTCACCCGCCAAAACATTTGCCAGCCTGACGCGCCCAGTGTTAATGCCGCTTGCTCTTCACTGCTACCCTGCGACTGCATCAGCGGAATCACTTCACGCGCCACAAATGGAAAAGTCACAAACATGGTGGCAAGCACGATACCGGGAATGGCAAAAATCACCTGAAAACCAAAATATTCTAGCCAGCCGCCAAGCCAAGTATTGGCGCCCAGTAGTGCCACAAACATCAAGCCTGCGACCACCGGCGACACCGAAAATGGCAAATCTAGCAGCGTGGTGAGGAATTGTTTACCTTTAAAATCAAATCGGGTCAATAGCCAGGCTAAGGCAATCCCAATCACCGTATTAATCGGCACCACAATCAGCGCCGTAATCAAGGTAAGCTTGATAGCCGATAATGCCTCGTCATCAGTCAAGGCAGCCACATACAACTGCCAGCCAGATTTTAAGGCTTCATAAAACACTGATATCAGCGGAATCACTAGCATTAGCGTCATAAACGCCACTGCAATGCCAATTAAGGTATAACGTAGCCATGTCGGCTCACGGGTTGCGGCTTGGGTTTGGTAAGGATATTGGCTGCTGTCTATCATACACTTGCCCCGCCCATACGTTTAGTAAATAGCCACTGCAAGGCATTAATGGCAAATAAAATCACAAACGAAATCATTAACATAAATAAAGCAACCGCCGCAGCCCCTTGCACATCAAAGCTTTCAAGCTTACCAATAATGATTAACGGCAAAATCTCAGACTTCATCGGTAAATTACCCGCAATAAAAATCACCGAGCCATACTCCCCCGTCGCCCGGGCAAACATCATGCCTGAGCCCATCAGCAAGGCAGGATACAACTCTGGCAAGATGACCCGTCTAAAAGTTGTCAATCTACCAGCGCCCAGCACCGACGCCGCCTCTTCATATTCTGGCGACAGCTCCGCAAGCACAGGTTGCACCGCACGCACAATAAACGGCAAACTCACCACAATCAGCGCCAACCAAATACCAATGGGGGTAAAAGCGATTTTAATGCCGAATGGCGCAAAAAACTGCCCGATTAAACCATTGGGTGCATATAAGGTTGCTAGCGAAATACCCATTACCGCCGTTGGCAAGGCAAAAGGTAAATCCACCAGCGCATTTAAAATCGACTTTCCCAAAAACTCGTAGCGCACCAATACCCATGCAATCAGCGTACCAAATACCAAATTGGTCAATGTCGCTAGCAATGACATTTTTAGCGACAGTTCAATCGCTGCCTTGACGCGCGGCTCGGCAATGGTTTTGATAAAGCCTGCCACGCCAATATCGGCTGTCGTCATTACCATTGCCACAAATGGCAACAGCACGATAATCGACAACGCCAATACACTAATGCCCAAACTCAAATTAAAAAACGGCATGATATGGCGCTTTTTATTGCGTTTTAAGGGTGAGTTGGGCTTTTTAGGCTGATTGTTTGATGTTAAATCGGCTTGATGGTTAGCATTGATGCTTGCCATGCAGGGCTTCCTTTACTAATAATCGGTAGGCAACGTCAGAATTTAAAATAATAAACATACAAAATTGACTTCCTCCCCTCCCTAAAGTGAGGGGATTCCTTCTACAAGACGGTTAAGCCCAACCGCAAGAATGTTCTTACTGGCGTTAATATCTCTATCATGCCGTGTGCCACACGTTGCACAAGTCCATTCTCTTATTCGCA